>Ga0207897_100037_pt1 | contig 83225 bp, 69 predicted proteins | sample LinPmetageLP42_FD_184054 | JGI IMG/M metagenome (GOLD analysis project Ga0207897, IMG submission 184054) | Marine viral communities from the Pacific Ocean - LP-42 (SPAdes) | ecosystem: Environmental > Aquatic > Marine > Oceanic | place: Pacific Ocean | collected 2010-08-27
CTGGACATGGCACCGTCGTTCGTTTTACCGGAACGACGCGAACGGTCTTATCCTCGATCGGTCAGGCGCCGGCCGCAGAAGTATCCGGCCAAGAAAAATGCCAGTCAGTGTTAACTGACTGGCATTACGCCGATTGGCGGGGGCTTTTTCATTAAAGGGCAACTCAAAAAAGGCTAGCCGTCGCTGCCCTTCTCGTAGCGATCCAGCGCTTCGGCGGCCAGGTGCCGGCCCAGCTTGATCAGGCCCGCGGCGCGGTGGAATTCATAGGCGCCACACACCGTCTTGGGAATCTCGACCAGGATATCCGGTGGATAGCCGGCGATCTTGTACTTGGCCAGCGTTGCCTGGGTGATATCGAAGGAGCGCATCATCATGTCCAGCTTGCCCCAGGCAAGCTCCGGCGCGTTCTCATCGACCCGGTCAGGCTCGGCTGCAGATGGCGGCTGCCTGCCCTGGGTGACAGCGCCGGTCTCTGCCTGCGGCTCTGCCAACGCTTCTTCTCCCGGCGCTGGCTCGGCATCGCTGCTCTTGAGTGCCTCGAACTTCAGGCGCGAGGCATCGCCCGGCGGCAGCGGTACGCCGCCGACCGGGCTGGCAAATGCCATGCCCTGCTGGTCCTCCAGCGCCTGCTCCTTCTCGGCAGAGAAGATGCGCTCGGCCCCGCGACGCACTCCCCGCAGCCAGTCACTGAAACCACCGCCGCGCGCTTCCAGGGCGGCTTCGCGCGCCTCTTCCTCGGCGGCATCGGCCGGTGGCAGCATCTGCTCCAGTGTCTGGTTGCGCGGCGAATGCGCCGTGGCGTTGACCGCCAGCACCAGGTCGACGTGGGCGGCGACCAGCGGCGTGATCGGCAAGGGATTCATCAGGCCGCCATCCACCAGCACCTTGCGGTCGCGTTGCACCGGCGTGATCACCCCAGGCACCGCGATGGAGGCCCGAATCGCCTCAAGCAGATTGCCGCTCTGGAACCAGACCTCCTTCTGGGCGATCAGGTCGGTGGCGACGGTGGTGACCGCAATCGGCAGATCCTCGATGCGCGTATCACCGATCAGGGCTTCCAGCTCATCCATGATGCGACGCGCGCGAATGGCGCCCATCGGGCTCCAGGTGACATCCACCAGCCGCAGCACGTCGAAGTAATCCAGCTCACAGACCCAGTCGCGATAGGCATCCAGCTTGCCGGCGGCATGGATGCCCCCGACCAGTGCGCCCATCGAGCAGCCCGAAATGGCGCGAATGTCGTAACCGCGCGCCAGCACTTCCTCGATGACGCCGATATGGGCATAGCCTCGGGCCCCGCCACTCCCCAGTGCCAGGGCGATGGTCTTGCGCTTGGCCATGGCATGTCTCCCGCTGCAGATGATGATGGATGAACGGACACGGCACGCGGTGCATCGCTCAGTGCGAGCTGATCCACTCGACGATGGCATCAGCGACCGCCGCCACATGGGCCGGCTCCAGATGCAGGTGGTGGCCGCCCGGCAAGACGCGACGCTCGAGCCTCTTCACGGCATCGCGCGCCTGCTGTGCCTCGTGCCTTATGGTCAGGATACCCTGCTCGCCCTCGATCAGCAGTACCGGTTGGGTCAACGCCGCCAATAACGCCAGCACCTGCTCCGGGGTGTAGCGCATCAATGAAGGCCGCAGCAGGCGGCGGTCACTTCTCAACCGCAGGCCACCGTCTTCCAGCACCTCGAGGTTGCGCTCGACGATCGGCCGTGCCGTATCGGCATCGATCGGCGTGACACCTCCCGCGACCCGCGCCGCCACGGCGTCCTCGACATGACGATAATGGGCACGTCGCGTGGCGGCGCGCCTGACCGGCTGCGCGTGGCGTGCCAGCAATCCGCGGCGCAGCTGATCGACCACCTCCGAGGCTGGCGTGGCAAGTGCGCCGATGCCATCGATCAGCACCAGTCGCGCGATATATTCCGGCAGCGCCGCAGCCACCTGCCCCGACACCGCCGCCCCCAGCGAGTGCGCCATCACCGTGATCGGCGCGCGCGGCAGCCCCTCGTCATACAGGCCTTCCAGCGCCTCGATCACATCGTGACAGTAATCCCACACCGCATAATCACCGTGCTCGCCCAGCGGGCTCGAGAGTCCGTGACCAACCATGTCGATGGCGATGAGACGAATGCCCAGCCGTTCACACAACAGCGGCGCCAGGCGGCTGAAGCTGGCGGCATTGTCGAGCCAGCCATGCAGCGCCAGCCACGTCGGTGCCTGCTCGGCGTGCTCGGCAGGCGCCCACTCCAGGGCCGCCAGCTCTCCGCCCGTGCGCCGTGGGAAGCGACGCTCACGCAGCGTAATGTTGGCGCTCAGGGGAGCCTCTGCGATGTCCTGAACGGATTGATCAATGCTCATGCTTGCCTCCCGGCCAGCAGGCCTGGCGGCAGTACATCCGGCGGCGCGAGGTCCGCGATGGCCGCCAGCAGCGCGGCACGCGTCTCCTGTGGGTATTCAAAGGGGTACATATGTCCTCCCCGGACATGCTCCACCGTCAGCCCGGCGCGGCGCAGGCGTGCCTGACGCGCCGGCGTGAGCAGATCAGACTGGGCGCCGGCCAGAATCCTGACCGGCACCGCCAGCTTCGCCGGCGAGCCTGACAGGTGATCGCTGAGGTGACGGAAGATCTCGACCTCATGACGGGTATCGAAGCTCAATGACAGGCTGCCATCCGCGTGACGATGGGTGGCGTTGTCGACGTAGTCGTCCAGCGCCTCTGGCGTGAAATTGGCGAACAGCGAACGACGGCGCAGGTAATCCTGCATGGCCTGACGGGAGTCCCAGCGCGCGCGACGCCCGCGAGTGCGGCCTGCCGGCGTGACACGATCAATGAAACCGAAGCGCTTGGCGACCTTCATGCCCAGCGCATCACGGCCCAGCATCAACGGCGGGTCGAGCAGCACGAGGCAGTGAAAGCGTTCCGGCTGCTTGAGCGCCGCCATGTAATTGACGATGCCTCCCAGCGAATGGCCGACCCCGATCACCTTGCGCCCGGTGCCGCCCGCCGCGGGCAATGGCCCCAGCGCGGCTTCCAGACATGCCAGCCACTCATCACGCAGCGAGATCAGATTGTTGCCGACCGGATAGGCAGGGTCGTGCGCCAGTCGGTCCACCGGCAGCAGATTGAAGTGCTCGGCCAGCGGCGCCAGCAGGCTCTTGTAGCAGGCACCGGTGAAGCCATTGGCATGCGCGAAGGCCAGCACCGGGCGCTCGGTGTCGGCATTCAGGCCCGCCGGGTTAGCGTCGCCCTGCTTGGACAAGGCCTGTTCGGGCCGGGGTTGCCGTGAGGTGGCATTCATCGCAAGGTCTCCTTACCACGGGCCGCCGTCCCTGACGCGCCCAGACAAACGGTTGTTTAAATATAGTCAACAGCATGCCAGCCGCGCCCCATGGGCGCTACTCCTCCCTTTGGCCCATGGAGCACCTCACTCTCCTTCCATGCCCCCCGGCACCAGCGCAGCGGCTGTTTCCGCTCCCGTCTCAGCTGCTTCCGCCTCAGGCAACGCCAAGGCACGACTGACCGCCAGCGCCGCCTGAACCGCGATAGCCGTGAGCTCAACGGGCTCGTCTTGCAACGCCCTCGCGCCCAGTGCCAGCAGATGATCGCGCAGCGCGCCATTGACCTGTATCTCGACGGCATTCAAGCGCGCGACCAGTTCAGGTGGCCACCCCTTGCCTGAGAGCGTCAGCCGCGCCCAGGGCTTGCTGCCCGCCGCGATGGCCAGCACCAGCTGGGTGCGATCATTGAGCTGCTCATGCTGACGGTAATAGAGCGAGGGGCGCGACCAGTTGAGGGTCAGCGTCACGGCAGGCTGCCAGGCGTCTGGCTGGGCTGCGCCGCTTTCAGGCGTGGAGGCACGGGGGCGCAGGTCATTCTGCGTCAGCGGCGACAGCGCAGCGAGAATCTGATGGGCAGCGTCGCTGTCAGGTGCCAGGCCTCGCACCAGCGGCGCTTGCCGTGCTGAGGCGTCTTGAGCAGGCGCCGCCAGCGAGATGTCCATGCGACTCAGCGGCTTGTACACCGCGGCGTCACTGCGCAGCCGGGTGACGTCCAGCACCTCGCTGGGCGCCATGCCGCCGCGCCAATCCGGCAACCCGATATCGCGCGTCAGCTCCCAGAGCGGCGCGCCATTCGCGCCAGCCATGGCGGGGAAGCCTTTCACGTTCGCATCCGAGGGTGACGGCACCCACCGCACGTAGCGCCCCGCCAATTCAGCACTGCCCGCACCGCTCAGCTGCGTTGCCGCCGCGGGCCTGGCGCCCAGTTGCAGACTCACCTGAGCGCCATTGCCCTTCACGCTCAGCAGCGGTGACTGCGCACTGAAACTCAGCGCCTCAAGTGCCTTGTCCGTGGCCGGCTTGCGCGTGCGCAATTGTGCCTCGCGCAGCTGACTCACCAGCGCCTCCACCTTGCCTTGGCGGGCAGGCCAGCCGGCCAATGAGGTGATCTGCCAGTCGCCTGCGGGCCCACGCGCCAGACTCAACCAGTCCTGGCTGGCCTCTGCGCCACGTCGAATGCCGATACGCTGCGCCGAGGCGGCCACCTGCGACAGCAGCGGCAAGGGCTGCAAGATGCCTGACTGACCCGCGGCCACTGTCGTCAGCGCCTCGCTCATCAGCAATTCACTTTGCCACTGCGCAGGGTCTTCCCCGCCCGTGGAGGGGTCTGAGCGCTGCAATTCCAGCAGTGACGGCCCTGCGGTGAGCGCCGTCACCGCGGCCGCGGAGACCAGCGCCGTCAGTGCCCATCCCGTCCGATTGAAGCGCCCCATCAATCACCTCCCGACTGGGTTGTATCGCTCGGTCTTGTCTTGCCTGAAGCCGCCTTGCCTGAAGCGGCATTGCCTGCGGCTGACTTGCCCGAGCCTGTCGAAACGCTTGTGGCGGCGTCACTCGCGAAGCGGGCGCTGTGCTGTGCACTGCGCTGCTCCTTGCGCTGTACATCTCGTTCTGCGCTGCGTTTCCCGCTGGGCTGACCGTGGCCCGACAGGCGTCCTGTCGACTGATAGCCCGCGCGACGGCTGGCGCGATAGCGGCGCCAGCAGATCAGCTCGCCGAGCAGGCTCAACGCCACCGGCAAGGCCAGCAGCGTCCACAGACGCAGCTCGCGACGCAGGGCATCACGCTCGGCATTCGCCTCACGCTGCTGACGTGACAGCGCGTTCTCGAAGTCATGCTGCATCGCCGCAAGGGCGTCGCTGTGCTGCGCGGCTTCGGCCTTGCCAGACACCGGCGACGCGCCGAGCGCACTCAGTCGCGTCTGCCAGTCATTGCGCAGCCGGGTCTCCTCGGCGGCCTGATGATCGGCCAGTTGATGCAGGCGCGTCAGCTCGCGCACCTGATGGGCACGCGCGCGCAGGGCGACCAGCTCGGGGCTGCCTGCCAGCAGGTCCACGGCATTTTCCAGCCAACGCGCATTGGCATTGAGGGCCTGCTCGCTGCCATCCGCTGCCGTGCGTCGCCACAGACGGTCACTGGCCATGTCGACATCGCTGACCACCAGCAACTGGCCGCCCTTGGCGCCCGCCGCCGGCCACTGCGCCAGCACGGCCAGCCCGCCCGCCGGCGGTGTTTCCCCCGTCAGTCCCGACAGCGGACGCGGGTCCATGCGGCTGGCGTGAACACGCGCCGCCGGAATCAGGCGCGCCTCATCACTGCCATGAATCAGCCACTGCAACGGCGCGCCTTGCGCCCCTGAGCCTTTCGATGATGCTTGTGCTGCATCAGACAGCGGCGCCAACCAGCCCGCGCTGGACATCACCAGTTGCTCGACATTGAGGTTGAGCGCGGCGTCCGACAGCTGCGCGGCACTTAGCCCGAGCAACGTCGGACTCAGCGCACGCGTGCCATCCAGCAAGCCGATCGGCAAAGCCAGCTGCGCATCCGCCACTACCTCGCCCGCGCGTGATTCAAGCCCGGCGCGCGCCAGCAATGTCGTCAGCGCCTCGGAAGCCGGCGCCGGCTGATCGAGCATTTCGGGCAGCGGGTCCACCAGCATCAACACCCGTCCGCCACGCTCGAGATAGGCCGTGATGGCCTCCAGCGTCTTGACCGGTAACAGCCGCGGCGCGATCACCAGCAACGCATCCTGATCGGCGATCGGACGCGCGGCATCATCACCGGCCGACAGCCAGTCGATGCGCAGGCGTGCATTGAGATGCTCCATCAGGCCCCAGCTGCCCAGCGCTCTGCCCTGCTCCAGGCTGGGCTGGCCCATCACCGGCAAACGCGAGACGACACCCAGGCGCGGCGGCTCGGTGCGCGAGACTTCCTGAATCTGGCGTGTCACCTGCGCTTCCAGCCCGCCGATATCCGCCGCCTTGAGCAGCGGAATGGAGCGGCGTTCGGCGTAGGGGCCATCCACCACCAGCCCGAACAGCATCTCTTCGCCGCCCGGCAATGACAGCGCGGTCAGGCCCTGCGCTTCGAGATCCGCGAAGTCGGCACTGCCCGGCGCAGGGTCGACACGCTTGAGGCGTATCTGCGGTTCACGCGCGAAGGCGGCCAGACGCGTCTCGATCCGTGTCGCCAGTTCACGCAGCTGCGGCAGATCGGCAGCGAAGCGTTCGCTGTAGGCGAAGGTCAGCGTGACCGGTGCCTCGAGGCCACCGAGCACCGCACGGCTGGCGGGGCTCAGACTGTGCTGACGCGTGGCGGTCAGATCATGCGCGCGGGTGAGCGGATTGTGGCCGTCGGCCGTCAGCAGCGGCGGCAGGCGCACGCCGGCCAGCAATAGCGCGGTGACCGCAGCCGCCAGCGCCGCCGTGACCAGCCACTGTGGCGCCTGCTTGCGTGCATGGCGCTCCTGGCTGAGGCCGCGCGCCTGCAGCACCAGCCCGGCCAGGGTCAGCAGCAGGAAGTAGCTGGCATCGAGCCAGGTCGGCCGACCTTCACTGAAAGGCGTCAGATGCGCCGGCAAGCTGATCAGATCGAGCAGCTGCACCCAGTGCGGCGCCAGATGCTGAGCCAGCTGGCTCGTCACCGCGGGTGTGCCCGGCAGCATCAGCGCCAGGCCCAGCACCAGCGCCCCGAGCCACGCCGACAGCGCAGAAGGCGCGCGCACCGCCAGCGCCTGACCGAGACTGGCCAGCGCCATCACCAGCAGCGCCATGCCCAGATAGCCGCTGAGCATCAGGCCGAGATCCGGCGTGCCCAGCCAATGGATCAACACCACCAACGGCGCCGTCATCGCAAGCCCCAGCCAGCCCAGCACGCTGGCACTGATCAGGCGTGCGCTGGCCAGCCGCCATGACCCCAGCCCGAGGCCGGACAGCCATTCGAGCAGGCCGTTGGCGCGCTCTTCCGGCCAGCCGCGCAGCGCCAGCAGCGGTGTCCACAGCACCAGCAGCCAGGGCAACACCTGCCACAGCGAGCCAAGATCGGCGCGATCACGTGCCAGCAGATCGCCCACCTCGAAGGCCCCCAATGGAGCCAGCACCGCCATCACCACCAGCAGCGACCAGCTGGCGCCCTGCGTCAGTGCCTGATGCAGGTCACGGCGGACCAGCGCGAGAACGGCCCTCATGACGACACCTCCTGATCTGCTCGCGGTGACTGCTTGCGCATCGGCAGCGGCGAGGGCTGCTCCGCCATGCGCGTCACCAGCTGGCGGAACGCGACCTCGATATCACCCCGTTCGTGGACGCATTCATCGAGGCGGATTTCCATGTAGCTGCACCAGCGTGCCAGCGCCGGGCGCGGGTCCTGGTGGAGACGCCCGGCCAGACGCAGCACGGCGCCGGTCGAGACCACCAGCGGCGACTTGTCACGCGCCATGGCATCGCCGGGCTTGACGGGCGTGATGGCTGCCACGCCCGGCAGACGCGAGACACTGGCCAGCTCGCGCTCGCTCAGGGCCCGACTCAGCGTCACTCGCCATACCGGCAGGCTGGTACTCGCCCCATACCCCGCGCCGTAGCGCGAACGACTGCCGCCCAGAATGCCTTCGCTGACGGAGGTCGCGGCCAGCGCCTCCGGCGTGTCATCGAAGCCCAGCTGGCCATTGGCCATGACCAGCACGCGGTCACAGATGCGAGGCACTTCCTCCAGCAGATGGGTGGAGACGATGATCAGACGCTCGCGCCCCAGCTCGCGAATGAAGGCGCGCACGCTGTCCTTCTGCAGCGGGTCCAGCCCATCGGTGGGCTCATCGAGCAGCAGGATGTCCGGGTCATGGGTCAACGCCATCGCCAGCGCCACACGACGACGATAGCCTTTGGATAACACAGCGCACAATTGATTGGCGAACGGCGCGATATCCAGGCGGTCCATCAATGCTGAAAGACGATCATTGCGCACCTTGCGCGACAACCCATGCAGACCCGCCACGCACTCGAGGCTCTCGCGCACCGTCAGCTGCGGCCACAGGGGCGCGCCCTCCGGCAGATAGCCGATACGACGCTTGAGACGATTGAGTTGGCGCTGACTGGCGCGACCATCGAAGGCTTCGCCTTCCAGCTCCAGCTGGCCCTGGGTGGCGGCGAGCGTGCCCGCCAGCATGCGCAGGCTGGTGGTCTTGCCGGCGCCATTGGGACCCAGCAGACCGATGACCTCACCACGCGAGGCCGTGAAGGTCAGCCCGGTGACAGCCTGTTGCTGGCCGAATTGACGCCCGAGCCCATGGCTGACCAACAGCGCCGGGGAAGCGGACGGCTCGGCAGACGCGCGCGCGGGAGCTGCAGCAGAGCGAGCTGCCGCAGAGCGAGTCGCAGCAGAGCGAGTCGCAGCAGAGGGCGTCGCGTCAGAGGGCGTCGCGTCAGAGGGCGTCGCGGCAGAAGATGACGCAGAGGTCGTGTATGGGTCCTGCAAGATACCCGCTCCTTGTACTTTTCTTGATAGGGGCAATGCGCTGCCGGGGCTGATGGTTCCGGCAGGTAATCATGAGGCCGGAAGATAACAGTGGCCTCGGCAGATAACCGTGACAGATGACAATGCAGCGCACAGGGTAAGCGGACAGCCTGCGCTCGCCAAGCAGGAGTGCGCGCACAGTCGCCACTCGCGCGGTTATGGCGTCTATTCCGCCCTTTGCCGGCCCTCAAGGCAGGTCTCGGCGCCGATCTTCTCGATCATCACATCCGCCCGCGCCCCTGGTTGGCGCCATCCGGCCAACGCGACCTGATAGCGGAACTAGCGCCGGCGCTGATACCCGAGCTGCACGACTATCCCTAAGTCTAAGGAAAGCCTGATATGCTGGGCGGATGACAGGCACGCGCTGTTGTCAGAGCGCCTGGCCGGCCGTCTACCCGCCAGCGCCTTCACACGCTGAGCCTTCATTCGCTGAGCCAATATTTCACCTTGCTGGACAGGACCCCTCGATGCCCAAGCATGACAAGCAGTCCGCTACTTCCTCGCCGTCTTCCAGGCCGCGTCGCGATACACGCCTGCGCAACGGCCTGTTCTGGGCCTTGCTGGCAGCGGCCTTGATCACGGGCTTCTGGCTGGCCTGAGCCAGGCCGCCGCGGCAGTTCACGGCGGGCGGTCGCGCAACGCTCGTCAGACGCTGACCAAAAGCCTCACCAAACAGACCGCAACACTCACAGGACAAGGGTGGAAATGAGCGAGACTACTTCATGAACGACATGCTGGCGCTGTTCGTCGCGACCCTGAACGTCACCGTTCCGGTCTTCGCGATGGTATTTCTGGGCCTGGGCCTCAAACGTCTTGGCTGGATCGATGACACCTTCATCGGCACCGCTTCATCGCTGGTGTTCAAGGGCACCATGCCGGCGCTGGTCTTCCTCTCCATCGTGCGCGCGGACCTGGATCACGCCCTGCGCCCGGGCATGCTGACCTATTTCGCGCTGGCGACACTGGGCACCTTCCTGCTGCTGTGGGGCTGGGCGATCCTGCGCGTGCCGAGAAAGGAACGCGGCGAGGTGGTCCAGGGCTCGTTTCGCGGCAACTGCGCCATCGTCGGGCTGGCACTGGCCGCCAACCTCTATGGCGATCTCGGCCTCTCGATGGGCGGCATCCTGATGGGCGTCGTCATCCTGTCCTACAACATGCTGTCGGTAGTGGTGCTGTCGAGCTATCTCGGCGATGGCCGCACCAGCTGGAGTGGCATCGCGCGCGGCATCATCACCAACCCGCTGATTCTCGGCGTGCTGGCCGCCCTGCCCTTCGCGGCATTCAGCTGGCAGCTGCCCGAGTGGCTGGAGACCTCCGGCGACTACTTCGCGCGCATGACGCTGCCGCTGGCATTGATCTGCATCGGCGGCACCCTGTCGATGCGCTCGCTGCGTGAAGACCGCAAGCTGGCGCTGAGCGCCAGCCTTATGAAGATGATCAGCGTGCCGCTGCTGGCGACCACCGTCGCCGTGCTGCTGGGCTTCCGCGGTACCGAACTCGGGGTGCTGTTCCTGTTCTTCGCCTCGCCGACGGCGGCAGCAAGCTTCGTGATGGTACGGGCGATGGGCGGCAATGACCGCCTGGCCGCCAACATCATCGCCATCAGCACCCTGATGGCGGGCATCACCATCACGGCAGGCATCTTCGTGCTCAAGCTGAGCGGTCTGGTCTAGCAGCAGCGGTCTGATCAAGCAGCAGCGGTCTGATCAAGCAGCAGCGGTCTGATCAAGCAGCAGCGGTCTGGCTGCATGTCAAAACGAAACGCCCCCGCCAGTGCAGACTGGCGGGGGCGTTTCGTTGTGGCTCAATGGTTGTGGTTCAGTGGTTGCGGCTCAATGACAGCCGCGCGTGACTTACGCCAGTTCCGCCGGGCTCACGAACTGGTGCAGATCCGCCAGGCCAGCGGCCCAGACATCGGCGTCCAGCCAGGCAAGACTTGCGGTGGCAAAGGCCAGCTGGGTACTGCCGGGGCCATCGACCAGGGCGCTGGCCAGATTCGAGACCAGCGGATTGTGGCTGATGATCAGCCAGTCGCGCGGCTCGCGCCCTTCAGAGGTGGGCGGCACATGGGTCTGCAGCCAGTCGAGTACCGGCGTCAGCGGGTCGTCCGGGGTGATGATCTCGAGCGTGGTCTGCTGCTCACCACTCAGCTCCAGCGCCGAGGAGATCTCCTGGGCGGTCTGCTGGGCGCGGGTGAACGGACTGACGACCAGCGTCAGGCGTGCACGCCGCTCGGCGGGCAGCTGATGGGCCAACCAGCGACCGATGCGGCGCGCCTCTTCGCGGCCATATTCACTCAATTCGCGGCTGGGGTCCGGCGTGCCGGCCTGGGCCTCACCGTGACGCATGATCAGTACACTCATGACATTCTCCTGAAAAGATGACTGCCGCAGCGCAAGCGCTTCATCACTCGCTTTGTCGCTGCGGCCGATGACCAGGGACTCGCCAACCGGAGCGTTGCACGAGTCAGACAAGGGGATGGCGAAACACACTCCATCACCCGCTACCTGCTATGAGTCCTCAGGAGCCGTCGGGTTCCAACTGCCGCGCCTGCTGCACCGACTCACGCGACAGCACGAATTCCACATCGCTGGATTGCTCACCGCCCATCAGCGCGCGGGCCATGTGATGCGGGTCGACATTCTCGAACAGCACCTTGGCCATGCCACTGACCAGCGGCATATAGATGCCCAGTCGCTCGGATTCATCCTGCACCAATCGCACGGTGTTGACACCCTCGGCGACCTGCCCCAGCACCTCGACCGCCTGGTCGAGGGTGCGCCCTTCTCCCAGTGCGTAGCCGACCCGATAGTTGCGAGACAGCGGCGAGGAGCAGGTCACGATCAGATCGCCCACGCCGGCAAGGCCGAGGAAGGTCATCGGATTGGCGCCCTTGGCCACGGCGAAGCGGCTCATCTCGGCCAGCGCGCGGGTCATCAGCATGGCGCGGGTGTTCTCGCCCATGCCCAGAGCCGCAGCCATGCCGGCCGCGATGGCGTAGATGTTCTTCAGCGCCCCGCCCAGCTCGACGCCGTAGCGATCATTGCTGGCGTAGACACGGAAATAGTCGCAGCCGAAGGCCGTCTGCACGCGAGCGCGGGTGTAGGCATCATCGGAGGCAATCACCGTGGCCGTCAGCTGCCGCTGGGCGATCTCGGCCGCCAGATTGGGGCCAGACAGCACGCCGATGTGCGTGAAGCCGGTTTCCTGCTCCAACACCTCGCTCATCAGGGTGAAGCCTTCGCTCTCGATGCCCTTGGTGGTGGCCACCAGAATCTGCCCTTCACGCAGGTGAGCGCGCGCCTGACGGACCACCGTGCGGAAGGCCTTGGAGGGAATCGCCACGCACACCAGTTCGGCTTCGGCCAGTGCATCGGCCATATCGGTGGTAGCACGCACCGAGGCATTGATCTCGAAGCCCGGCAGATAGCCCGAATTGCGGTGCCGGGTGTTGACCTCCTCGGCCTGGCTGGCATCACGCATCCACTGGGTGACGCTGGCACCGTTGTCGGCGGCAATCGAGGCGATCGCGGTCCCGAAGCTACCGCCACCCAGCACGCAGACATTGAGTCCCACCGCCTGAGGGGTCGTTTCGCTTACCTCGCGATCACGAATGGCCCGACGAGGTGAAGGGGTAGTGGCAGACATGCTGACTCCTTGGATGACGATGTGCTCAGTGAATAGCAGGCATTGTACTCATAGTTTGTCAGAGAATGCTGAACAAGAGATGTCTGCGCAGGCCTCGTGGCCAACGCAGGGGGCCGCGCCCGCGTGATGTGTCTGCCACGCGCGCCTCGCAAGCAATCGTCCGGCACGAGCCATCGATACGCATGAACAATCGATATGCATAAAAAACCGGCAATTCCTGCCCCCTGAGGCGCAGAAATTGCCGGTCTGTTCAGCACTGGCGTGATGGCGGCAGATTTGCCCCATCACGCCGAGGCGTCAGATCACAGCGTCTTGAGGGCCGTGATCATGTCGCCGACCACCTTCTGACCATCGCCATACACCATGCGCGTATGGTCAAGGTAGAACAGGTGGTTCTCGACACCGGAAAAGCCGGAGCCCTGACCGCGCTTGATCACCAGCACGTTGCGTGACTGGTCGGCGTTGAGGATCGGCATGCCGTACAGCGGGCTTGAGGCATCGTTCTTGGCGACCGGATTGACCACGTCATTGGCGCCGATAACCAGCGTGACGTCGGTGGTCTCGAAGTCGTTGTTGATCTCGTCCAGGTCCGCGATCATGTCGTAGGGTACGCCGGCTTCCGCCAGCAGCACGTTCATGTGGCCCGGCATGCGACCGGCGACCGGGTGGATCGCGAAGCGCACTTCGACGCCACGCTCACCCAGCAGCTCGACCATCTCCCAGACCTTGTGCTGCGCCTGTGCCACCGCCATGCCGTAGCCCGGCACGATGATGACGCGCTCGGCGAAGGCCAGCTGCACGGCGGCGTCCATCGGATCGGAGGCCTTCATGCTGCCCTCGATCTCACCCTGCTCGACACCTGATGCGCCACCGAACTGCTTGAACAGCACATTGCGGATCGGACGATTCATGGCCTTGGCCATCAGCTGGGTCAGCAGCGTACCGGCCGCCCCGACGACAGTACCGGCGATGATCATCGCGGCATTGCCGAGCACGAAGCCTTCCATCGCCACCGCAAGGCCGGTCAGCGCATTGAACAGCGAGATGATCACCGGCATGTCGGCGCCACCGATGGGCAGTGCCAGCATCGCGCCGAACAGCAACGCGAGCGCGAAGAACACCAGCACCAGAGAGCTTGATGGTTCCACCGCCGCGATCACGACGCCCAGATAGACCGTCAGGCCGAGCACGATCATGTTGATCAGCTGCTGACTCGGGAAGTTGAACGCCTTCTTGAGGCGCCCATCCAGCTTGGCCCAGGCCACGATGGAACCGGAGAAGGCTACCGCACCGATCATCGCCCCGAGCACGCCCAGCCACAACGCCAGCGAGCCATGCTGCTCGATCAGTGCCGGGTTGTCGCTCATGCGCATCAGCTCGACCGCGGCGATCGCCGCTGCCGCACCGCCGCCCATGCCGTTGTAGATGGCGATCATCTGCGGCATGTCGGTCATCTCGACCTTGTTGCCGGAGAACCAGGCGATACCGCCACCGATCACGATGGCCAGCAGCATCAGGCCATAACGGCCATCAATCTGCGGATGCAGGAAGGTGAGCAGCGTGGCCACGACCATCGCGATACCGGCCCAATGGATGCCGCTGCGTGCCGTGGAAGGATGTGACATGCGCTTGAGGCCGAGGATGAAGACCACCGCCGCCGCGAAATACCCTGTTTCGACCAGCCAGTTCATCAGCGAGCCTCCTTGTCGTTGATGCCATTGGCAGCGTCTGTGCCCTTGCTGCGATCACTGGTCTTGAACATTTCCAGCATGCGCTCGGTGACCACATAACCGCCGACCGCGTTGCCGGCGCCCAGCAGCACGGCGATGAAGCCGATGAACTGCTGCATGCCGGTCTCGGCCTGACCGAGGGCGATCATCGCCCCGACCAGCACGATGCCGTGGATGAAGTTGGAACCGGACATCAGGGGCGTGTGCAGAATCACCGGCACACGCGAGATGACCTCGTAGCCGACGAAGGCCGCCAGCATCAGGATGTATACGGCAGAAAGTCCTTCGATCATGCGGCGTCCTCCGCGCGAGCGCGTACGTCATCGTGGGTGATGCGGCCGCCTTCGGTCAGACGCATCGGGCCGAGCACCGCATCCTCGAAGTCCAGCGTCAGTTCGCCGTCCTTCATGAAGGGGGTCAGCAGGTTGAAGAGGTTCTTGGCGTACATCTCGCTGGCATTGACCGCCAGGCTCGAGGCCATGTCCAGCGGGCCGAGTACCGTGACGCCGGCGTGCTCGACACGCTTGCCGGGCTCGGTCAGTTCACAGTTGCCACCGCCTTCGGCGGCGAGATCGACCAGCACGGCGCCGGGCTTCATGCCTTCGACCATCTCGCGGCTGATGATGCGCGGCGACGGACGCCCCGGAATCGCGGCGGTGGAGATCACCACATGCGCATCGCCCATGTGACGTGCCAGCGCATCGGCCTGCTGGGCGCGCTCGTCATCGGTCAGCTCGCGGGCGTAGCCGCCCTCACCGGAGGCATCGACGCCGGTATCGATCATCTTGGCGCCCAGCGATTCGACCTGCTCACGCGCGGCAGCGCGGATGTCATAGGCCCACACCTGGGCGCCGAGACGCTTGGCGGTCGCGATGGCCTGCAGACCCGCGACGCCGGCACCGACCACCACGACACGCGCCGGACGCACGGTACCGGCGGCAGTCGTCAGCATCGGGAAGAACACCGAGGACTCATTGGCCGCCAGCAGCGCGGCGTGATAGCCCGCGACACCCGCCTGCGAAGACAGGGCGTCCATGCTCTGGGCGCGCGAGATACGCGGCACGAATTCCATGCACAGGCTGGTCAGCCCCTGGCTGGCAAGCTTGCTGATCAGCTGCGGGTTCTGGTACGGCGTCATCAATGCCACCACCACCGCACCTTCACGCAACTCGCTGATCTGTGACTCGCTGGGCGTGCGCACGCACAGCACGAGATCCGCCGCGGCACGCGCCGCCGCGATGTCGGCCTCGGCGACGACCGCCACCCCGGCCTGGGCGGCGTAGGCCGCATCGTCGAAGTGTGCATGACGTCCGGCACCGCTCTCCACGTGCACGATGGCATCGCTGGTGTCGCTGACGCTGCTGTCCAGGTGACGCGCGAGCTTGCCGGCCGTCACCGGGTCCAGCGCGACGCGGCATTCTCCGCGCGCCAGTGTGCTGCTCACGCCCTCGTCGGGTGTCACCAGGTCCGGTGCACGCATCTCGCGCACGACTAGAATATTCAGCATCGCGCACCTCGTTTCACGTCCGTGTTCATGCCTGAGGCTGCCAGCCTTGAAAGATTCATGGCGTCGTTCCTGTTGAGCGCTGATTCGCGCCATCCTGCCTGCCGGAGGCGCTTTCAGCGACGTTATTGCCTGTCACAGGTGAGACTTGCCTGAATCGCAAGCCGTGACTCACGCATGGCCAGAAGGCCTGACATCACCCGCGACACGATGAGTGTCCAGCATCAGTCTTTTCTTGTCGGTGCATCAGGGTCAAGCGCTGCATTGCAAAAAAAGCAATAAAATCAAGCATAAAGCTATCGTTATGGCAGCCATAACAGCTGCCTTATGCTGACAGGCGCCTTGCGACACTACCAAGTGACTGATTTGCAATGAGTTTACAAAAGGCACCCCACCAAGAATAGCTCAGCTTTGTGTTATGCATCGCATAATCTCAAGCTTATGGCTGCCACAGCGTCTGCCATGAAAAATGGGATACCGCCGCAGCAGTATCCCATTTTCGTGACGATGACTTGAGTGTCAGCGCGTGCTTCCTGCATTGCGCCAAGCGGATGTCCGGCCATGGCTTGCACTGTCAGCGAAGCAGATCAGCCCCCCTTCATGAGAACCGCTCAGGAAGAGCAACTCATGCAGATCGGCGCTGCATTCGCCGCCGGTGGCCGTGTCCAGTCATCGACGAGTTCGGCATCCACGCCCTGCGCCTGCCCCAGCGCCAGCGCCGCCTCCAGACTGCCCTCCTCGGGGCGGAAGAAAGGCGCCGTCAGACGCTGACGCAAGGCCTTGAGCGTAGTGTCATCGCCCTGCTCGACCCGTGCGATCACCTCCAGCAGCAGATGCGTGCGCGGCACATAGAGCGGATTGCAGCCGAGCATGGCCAGACGACGCTGGCGCTCATCCTCGGCGGAGAGCCCGATGGCCATGACGCGCACCTGATAGCGCGCGAGCCACGCCGAGGCTTCATCGCGCGCCTGGGCCGAGTTGCCATGCGGCCCACGCTCACCCGCCAGACGCACGACCAGCGTTTCCGGCGCGGGCTGCGCGACATCCCAATGACTGAGCAGACGGTAGGCATGGGTGTGGTCGACCTTGCCGGCCGCCAGCAGCTCGCGCCACTGCTGCACCAGCGTCATGTCCTCATCACGAGCATCCGGCAACCCGAGACGGGCGCGCAACAGGCGGGCATATTCGCGCTGCAACTCGCCCTCGTAGGTGCCCAGCGCAGCAGAGAGCGCTTCGACATCGATCAGCGGCGACAGCGCGATCCCCAGACGCTCCAGATTCCATAGCCCGATGCCCGGCTGCTGGGCGAAACCATAGCGCCCGGCCTGATCGGTATGATTCGGCACGAGGTTCTCTTCATAGCCATCGAGGAAGGCGTAGGGCCCGTAATCGAAGGTCAGCCCCAGCAGCGACATGTTGTCGGTGTTCATCACCGCATGCACGAAGCCGTAGGCCTGCCAGGCCGCGATCAGTTTCGCGGTGCGAGTGATCACTGTCTCGAACATGGCCAGCGCACTGGTCACGCGCACCTGATCTGCAAGGGGCTGGTCTGCAAGCGGCTGGTCCGCCGCTGCCTGCGCGCCGCCTTCCGGCAGACGTTCAGTCAGCTCTTCGGGCAGGCACTCAGACAGAGGTTCAGTCAGCTCCTCGGGCAGACACTCTGAAAAATGCTCCCGCAGGGCGTGATCGATCAGCGTCTTGAGGTCTTCATGCCGGCCGGAGTGGGCCAGCCACTCGAAGTGCCCGAAGCGCAGGTGGCTCTCGCAGACGCGCAACACGGTAGCGCCGGGCTCGACGGTCTCGCGCTGGACCCGCTCGGCATTCACCGCCAGCGCCAGCGCGCGGCTGGTGGGAATGCCCAGCGCGGCCATGTACTCGCTGGCCAGATACTCGCGCACGCTGGAGCGCACCACCGCCTGACCATCGCCGAAGCGCGAGTAAGGCGTACGGCCGGCGCCCTTGAGATGCAGATCGAAGGTCTTGCCGTGATCGGTCTCAAGCTCGCCGAGCAGAATGCCTCGCCCGTCGCCGAGCTGCGGATTGTAGTGACCGAACTGATGGCCAGTGTATTTCTGGGCCAATGCGTCCATGCCCGGCAGCAACTGCTCACCGGCCATCAGGAGGCGCAGCTGCTCGAGCGCCTCCTCGCTGGAGGCGTCGGAGGTCAAGGGCGCCTCCAGCCCCAGCAGGCGGGCGCAGTCAGGACTCACATCGGCAATGCGCGTGCCGTGTCGCGGCTGCGGGGCGACACGCGTGAAGAAGTGCTCCGGCAGGCGGGCATAGCGATTGTTGAAGCGCAGCGCCGCCAGGTCGTGCACGTGCGCGGCGGGCGTAGGGGCAAACTCACTCATCAAGAGGCTCCGTCGGGCCGCCGGGGGTCGGCGACTCGCTGGGGGAAGAAGTGGACGCGGCGGCGTCGCTCAGGGTCAGCAGGCTGCGCAGGCCGCCGGAGGGTCGCCCGGGCGGCAGCTTGCTGGCCATTTCATACAGCTTGCGCGCCGTCGTGTCGGTGCGTGCCTGACGCTTGAGCGCCTGCAGGGCATCGTCGGAGCCCCGGGCATGGCCCAGGTGCTGATCATGAGTCAGGTGCTGAGCATGGCTGGCAGGAGCGCCCGAGGCTGGCGCCTGATCGCGCGTGCCAGCCGCAGCAGACGTGCCCTCAAGCGATGTCTCATGGCGGCGCAGCAGCAGGCGCTTGCGCGGTGTCAGCGCCAACTCCGACAGGCGTGCCTTGCCCCACCACGGGTGCGGCGCCTGCACGCCATGCGTGGACTCGCTCAGCCAGGCCTGTGGCAGTGCCTCGAGCAGAGGGAAGCGCTCACTCTCGCCCTGCGCCTGCCACCAGTGGCTCAGGCGCTCATTGAGCACCAGCAGCTGGCGTGCCCGCGTGGCGGCGGTGTAGCTGAGATTGGTGACCAGCACCTGATTGGGCAATTGCTGGCGCGCGCTTGGCAATGCCAGATCATCGGCCAGCACCACGCAATCAAATTCGAGACCCTTGGCGCGGAACACCGTCCCCAGCATGACCGTGGGCAGCTCGACCGACTGTCCCCGCGAGTGAGCACTGACGATGGCGGCCTGCAGGTCGCCATCGTGCTTGCGCAGCTCCCCGATCCATTGATCCAGCGGCGCCTGGGCATACCAGGAGGCCAGCTCATGCAGGCTGCGCGCCTGGTGATCATCGAGACGCGTCAGAGCTCCCAGCACCTGCGCCGGGGTCTGACCGAGCCGTGTCAGGGAGGGGGGCAGCAGTCGCCACCACTCACGCTGACTCGCGCTGTCGCCCTGCTCGGCCATCTGATGCGCGCGCCAGAGTCGCCAGTGGTCCAGCAGCCCCGCCAGCGGATAGCCTTCGATGCCGTCCAGCCAGGCCACCGCGATGCCGCGCTGATGCAGTGACAGCGCCTCCCCCAGCGCTGCCACCGGGCCGGCACTGATCACCGCATGGCGCTTGCCGGAGTGCAGCAATGCCTCACGCACCGCGGGCAGCGCCAGACGGGTCGCCGGGCCGAGGCCGCTCATGGCCTGCTCGCGGGCGGTGGACGAACAGGCCGCCAGCCGCGTGCCCAGCGCCGCCAATGCCGGCCCGAAGCGCCAGGCGCCGGGCAGCGAGTAGACGGTGGCATCGGCCAGCAGCGGCGAATCCAGCGAGCTCATGCCTTCCACCTGACGCGACAGGCTCTGATGCGGGTCGCCGATCAGCAGCAGGTCGCAGCGCTGGCGACGCAACATGGCCAGCAGCGCTGGCGTGGCGTCCTGCGCCTCATCCAGCATCACCAGGTCGGCCTCCAGCGACTGGCCATGCTGCGACCACAGCTTGAGCAAGGCGTTGAACGACAGGCTCTGTTGATGATCGGCGGGGTCCAGCAGGCACTCCCACACCAGTCGCATGCTCTCGACCAGCTGGCGCAGTTCATTGGCACTCAGCCGTTGTGCCACGCCTTCAGGCAGGTGCTCAGGCATGGGCACCGCGTCACTCTCGGCGAAGAAGGTGTTCAGGCCCTGGGCGATCAGGCTGCGCGACTGACTGGAAAGACTGCCCAGCCAGCTGAGGCTCTGCGGCGCCAGACGGCGCGTGATGTCGGGCTGCCGCTTGAGCTTGTCGCCGTACTCCTCCATCAAGGCCTGGCGCGCCAGCTGATGCAGCGACAGCGACTGGACATTGGCGGGCAGCTGACTGGCGGTCCGCCCGGCCACCGCCGGGTTGAGCGAGGTGTAGATGAGGGTCTCGTCGGCGTAGGTACGCGCCAGCTCGACCATCAGCACGGTCTTGCCGCTGCCGGCACAGGCACGCACCACCACGCAATCGCTGTGCTCGGCGCTGTTGGCCGGCGTGCGATCGCGCAGGCGCGAGGGAAAGGGATGGGCGAGAATTCGCCGTTGATCATTGCTCAGATGCATGGCGGCATGATCCCCCCTGTCAGCGCGGGGGGCAAGACCTTCGCTGCGCGATCATGACTAGGACAGGGCGCCATTGGCCGCGAGGCGCTCACGCACGGTACGCATCAGGCCACGATTCCAGCGCAACAGATCATAGAGCGTGGTGAAGTAGGCGTTGCCCCGCGTCGAGTAGGCACTCAGCGTCGGGATGAGGTCTTCGGCGCGCACCGGCTGGCCCGCGTTGCGCAGACGCCCGCGCAGCTCACGTAGCTCGGCATAGCTGCGCTGGGAGTTGAGATTGTCGAAATAGGCGGCGATACCGGCCTCCAGGCTCTCGAAACGCCGATATTCACGCCCCGGCGGCCCGATACCGCAGCCGCGCGAGAAGCAGCGCATGCCGAACAGATTGTTGGCGTCGCGGGCATGGCCCGACGTCCCCCAGCCCGACTCCTCGATGGCCTGCACCAGCACCATGTCCAGCGGCAGGGTATCGATGCGCAGCAGCAGGCGCGTCCAGCTGACGCCGATGTCCTCGCGCGTGACGTCACAGGGCAGATTGGCCTGATCACACAGGCCGTTGAGACGCTCCTGCTCGCGCTCGCTGTAGTCACGCCCTCCGTCGCCGGCACGCTTGCGCATCGCCAGCAACCAATCACGCTGCTCGGCGATGCGCTGGTTCTCGGCCACCACCAGCGGAATCATCAGTTCGAAGAATGCGACCTTGCGCTGGTTGCCAGCGGGATAGGGCCGCAGGTCCGGCATCTGATGGGTTTTGTCACGGGCCAGCAGCTCATCATCCAGCCGCGCCGCCTGCGCCATCGAGCCCAGCCCCATCACCAGCAGCAAGGCGACACTGACCAGACGGACAGAGCCCAGACGAACAGAGCTCAGGCGCAACAAGCGCCGCGACCAGGCCCACGCCCAGGCCCACGCAGACAGGCGTGGCAGGCCACGCACTCCGCCAGTCAGCCAATCCGCAGAGAAAGGTAGGTAAGTCATGTGCTGCGCTCATCGAGAGGGATGCAGTAGCAAGACGCGAGATACCATCAGCGTATCTCATGAGGCTGCATGAAACCCTAAAAACGCGTGGGCGAGAAGATGGTGAGGCCGGCCAAGCGAGGAAAGACACGGCAAGCCCTGTCGTCCGTCACCGACAGACCGCCAGATGATGCCTGCCTTTCGCGCCACGGACGCGGCGCGCGCTCTGCGCTCCCTGCGATTCCTCCTTCACTCCTTCATTCCTCCCTTGCCGCCTTCCTGCCCTTCCTGCCCTTCCTGCCCTTCCTGCCCTTCCTGCCCGTCAAGCCTTGCACCTCGCGCTGAACGCTATCGTTGCTCCTGAAGCAAAACGCCCCCGCAGCATAGGCTGCGGGGGCGTCGTTGCGGACATGCTTGATCAAGCCAGTGGCTCGATCGTTCCGCCGTCTCAGGCGCTGAGCATGCTGTTCAGGCGGCGCACGTAAGCGGCCGGATCTTCCAGCGCACCGCCTTCGGCGATGATGGCCTGATCGAGCAGCACGTGTGCCAGATCGGTGAAGTAATCGCCTTCACCGCCTTCCAGACGCGTGACCAGGGCGTGCTCCGGGTTCAGCTCGAGAATCGGCTTCACTTCCGGCAGCGGCTGGCCAGCGGCTTCCATCATCTTGCGCATCTGGTAGCCCATCTCGTGCTCCGGCAGCACCACGCAGGCCGGGGAATCGGTCAGACGGTGCGTGATGCGCACTTCCTGAACGTTCTCGGCCAGCGCTTCCTTGACGCGCTTGACCAGATCTTCCTTGGCCTTGGCGGTCTCTTCCTGGGCCTTCTTCTCTTCTTCGTTCTCGACATCGCCGAGGTCGAGATCGCCCTTGGCGACATCCGCGAAGGACTTGCCGTCGAACTCGGTGAGGTGGCTCATCAGCCACTCGTCGATGCGGTCGGTCAGCAGCAGGACTTCGATGCCCTTCTTGCGGAAGATCTCGAGGTGCGGGCTGGACTTGGCGGCATTGAAGCTGTCGGCGACCAGATAGTAGATCTTGCTCTGGCCTTCCTTCATGCGCTCGACGTACTGGGCCAGTGACTGGTCCTGGGTCGCGCTGTCGGTCTCGGTGGTGGAGAAGCGCAGCAGCTCGGCGATCTTCTCGCGGTTGGCGAAGTCTTCCGCCGGGCCTTCCTTGAGCACGGAGCCGAACTGGTTCCAGAAGGTCTGGTACTGCTCGGGGTCCTTGGCCAGCTTCTTGAGCATGTCCAGGCCACGCTTGGTCAGCGCGGACTTGAGCTTGTCGACCTGCGGGTCCTGCTGCAGCAGTTCACGCGAGACGTTCAGCGACAGGTCATTGGTGTCCAGCACGCCCTTGATGAAGCGCAGGTACAGCGGCAGGAACTGCTCGGCGTCGTCCATGATGAAGACGCGCTGCACGTAGAGCTTCAGGCCACGCGCGGCATCGCGCTGGTAGAGGTCGAACGGCGCACGGCCCGGCACGAACAGCAGGCTGGTGTACTCGAGCTTGCCCTCGACCTTGTTGTGGCTCCAGCTGAGCGGGTCGGAGAAGTCATGCGAGACGTGCTTGTAGAAGTTCTTGTACTCCTCGTCGCTGACCTCGGACTTGGAGCGCACCCACAGCGCGGTGGCGGAGTTGGCAGTTTCCCAGTGGACCTGTTCGTTGCCTTCCTCGTCCTTCTCGACGCGCTTCATGCGCACCGGCAGTTCGATATGGTCGGAGTACTTGGTGACCAGGTTGCGCAGACGATGATCGTCAGCGAACTCGATGGCATCGTCCTTGAGGTGCAGCACGATCTCGGTACCGCGCTCGGCGCGCTCGATGTCGGCGACGCTGAACTCGCCTTCGCCACGCGAGGTCCACTCGACGCCCTGGTCAGCGCCCAGGTCGGCGCGACGGGTACGCACGGTGATCTCGTCGGCGACGATGAAGCCGGAGTAGAAGCCAACCCCGAACTGACCGATCAGACGCGAATCCTTCTGCTGGTCACCCGACAGGTTCTTCATGAACTCGGCGGTACCGGAGCGCGCGATGGTACCCAGGTTGGCGACCACATCGTCACGGCTCATGCCGATGCCGTTGTCACGCAGGGTGATGGTCTTCGCCTCGGCGTCGTGCTCGATCTCGATGCGCAGTTCGCTGTCGTTGCCGTAGAGGGCATCGTTGTCCAGCGCCTGGTAGCGCAGCTTGTCGCAGGCATCCGCCGCGTTGGAGACCAGCTCGCGCAGGAAGATCTCGCGGTTGGAATACAGCGAGTGGATCATGAGGTGAAGCAGCTGCTTCACTTCTGTATGGAAGCCATGCGTTTCGGTGTGAGTGGCGGTCGTCATCGAAAGGGACCTCTATGTCGTGGATGCCTGAAAAGAAGATTCGCGGTGGCCAGAGCGCCCCCGCAACAATGGAACCGGCTCGCCGACGCCTGCCTTTCTTGGGCGGCAGATCGAAGGAAGCACTCGTGGATCAGATATGGGGCAAGGGTGAGGGATTTCAAGGCACTAGCGACAGATGATTGCGCCCGGCCCAACCTGGCGCATGGCACAGAAACACCCAAGCGGCTCCCTGGGGTAGCAACGAAGGGAGCCAACGGAGAGGTAGCCATCAGGGGGGGGCGCTTTCAAGCGTGAAGCTTGTGGAGAAGACATCGCCTGCCCATCACGGGGAGGCGAGTGATTCCAGCACGAAGTGCATGCGCGCGCTGGCGACTGGTTGCTCGCGGGATTTCTGCCAGGCACTGACGCGCACATTGGTCATGCGCCGACCTTCACGCATCACTTCACAGTCGATGCGCGTCACCTGATCGCCGCGCGCCGTGGCCAGATAGTCGATGGAGAAATCGATCAGCTTGGGCAGGCGCGCTTCACGACCACCGCGCCCATGCCGCCTGAGCACCTCAAGCGTCGCGGCGGTTTCCATCGCTGCGGCCAGCACGCCGCCATGCACCGCCGGCAGCATCGGGTTGCCGACATTGTCGGGCATCGCCGCCATGGAATAGCTCAGCGCCTGCTCAGGATGCAGCTCGACATCGCTGGCCGCGCCCGCCTGCTGCCCGTCAATGGCACACAGCCCAAGCCCGATCGCCTGCGCGTAGGGCAGACTCGCCAGCAGCGCCGCCAGGTCGGCGTGTGTGCGCTGCCCTTCGACGAAACGTCGCGCACTGAGCAGGCCGCGCGGGTCCTGGGCATCACGCGGCGCCTGCGCCTCGGTTTTCTCGTCTGCTGGCTGTGCAGCCTGTGCTGACTGCCCCAGCGGTTCCGACTCGACCGTGGAAGGATTCGCTGGGGCTTGAGCGTTGGCCGCCGCCAGCAGCGCCTCGGCAAAGCCGCTGGGCGTATTGCGCTCGCCGAGCCTGACGAAGTTGCCGATCGCGCGACACAGGATCTTGCCCGGCTGCTGCCAGATCTGCGCCTCGGTAAACACCATCGATTCCGTGACCCGCAGCACGCGCGCCTCGCCCACCAACGCCAAGCCCTCGACGCCGGGTCGGTAGTGATCGAGGCGCAGATCCAGCGTCGGGCAGACTTCCGGTGCCGACAGCCCCGTGAGCACGGCACTGCCGCACAGCGTATCGGCGAACATGGTCAGCACACCGCCATGCACCAGCCTGCGGTGCGGATCGCCGATCAAGGCCGGCTGCCACGGCAGCTGCATGCGAATGGCCGGCGCGGCGACCTCCTCGACCCTGACGTTCAAGCGCGCCGTGTGCGGAATGAAGCTCAGGAATCCGGTCAGCGCCCGCGCCCAGCTGGCGTCATCCAGTACGCCACCCGCAGCCGGCACGTCAGCGGGATTGACGGCCAGCCCCAGCAGGCTCTGCGGCACTGCAGGCATCACATCCACAGCGGCATCGCCATCAACGTGAGGGAGACCAGATAGCCGGCGCCCCACAGCAGGGAGCGCAACGTGGCGATGTTGGCCAGATAGCAGCCCCAATAGCCCAGTCGTACCAGCACGAAGATCACCGCCAGCGTGGTCGCGATGGGCGCGCCCGGCGCGGTGATCACGCTGACCAGCACCCCGGCGGCAAACAGCGGAAAGGCTTCGATGGTGTTCTGGTGCGCGGCGAGCGCGCGGGCCCCGAAGCCCGTCAGTTCACGCTGCTGTGCGCGCGGATCGTGGTTGTCGTAGCGTCCGGTTCGCTGTTGAGCCCAGGCGACCGGCACCTTGGTCAGCACCAGCATCAGTGCGGCAAACAGCAGGCAGGCATAGATCAGCATGCAGAATTTCCTTGAAAGGCGTTGTTCAGGGCGTTGCCACAGCGGCGCGTCTCGTTTGTGAACAAACAGTGCGCCGCCCTGTGATAAAACGGCAGACCAAACACTGACGGCGCGCCATTCAAACTGGTGTTTGATAGCGTGTCACGAGCATGGCAGGGTCGCGGCGTCCCTGCCATGCGGCCAATGGCCAGTGCCAGCATCAGGGCTGGTAGAGGAATGGAGTTTCCACGCTGCACGCCTTCAGGGAGTCGGCGGCTCGGAGGGATCAGGTTCGGGAATCTCGCCACGCCACAGGCGATAGTCGGCCAGCGCATCATCGAGCTTGCCGAGCAACCAGGTCACGATCACCAGATCATCGAGAATCCCCAGCCCCACCAGCAGATCCGGAATCAGATCCAGCGGTGAGACCAGGTAGATGAAGGCGCCGGCCGCCAACCCCAGCGCCTTCCAAGGCACCGGGCGATAACGTCCGCTCACCACGTCGCGCAGCAAGGGCCCCATGGTGCGCAAGGCGGCGCCTGCCTTGCCCAGCACATGTCGGCGGCCAAACAATCGCGTCAACCATAATGCCTTGCCCATAGTGGACTCCTCACGGATAGCACAAATTTCGTTTACTGAGCTTGCCATCTTCGCGGCAGCACAGCCGCGATATCACTCTCGGATAATTCACTATCAGTATCAGATGGTGCTGTTATTCAGCGCCGACCACTGCCACGATAGCCACTATCGTTACTGAATCGGCAACCCCTGATAGCCAATATCGGGGCACTTGTTCAACATCGGGGCACTGAACCGCCACCACAAGGTCGCAGCCAGCCCACGCCCCCTTTACCGACAGTCGCAGGAGTCCCAGGTGACACCAGGCAAGCAAACACTCCGATCCCGTGGCAGCCGTCGCTTCGCGGCGCTGCGGCACCTCACCGGCCTAGGCCTGCTGTTGGGACTGAGCCTGCCCCTGCAGGCCGCCACTCCCAGTGACCAGAGCTTCCGCGCCGCCTTCGATGATGCGCGCGCCAAGCGTTTTGACGAGATTCAGCAGGTCGCCGTCAATGGCCACGTGCTGGAGGGCTACATCGAATATCACCAGCTCAAGGCCCGCCTGCCGTACGCCACCGCCGCGGAAGTGCTGTCCTTCATCGAGCGTCATGCGGACTCGCCGTTGGCCGAGTGGATGCGAGGCCAGGCGATCTCCGCCTACGGGCGTACCGGCCGTCATGATGCCCTGCTGGAAGTCAGCGATGGCGTGCCGGCCGGCGCGCAGCGCCAGTGCTATTACTACACGGCGCAGCTGAGCAATGATGTCGCGAGCGCATCGCAAGGCGGCCTGAAGCTCTGGCATGTCTCCGGCTCGCAGGACTCGGCCTGTGACCCGCTGTTCTCGGCGTTGCGCGAGCGTGGGGTGATCGATGATCAAGCCATCTGGGAACGCGCCATGCTCGCCTGGGCTGCCGGCCAGGGTGGCATGGTCAGCTATCTCGAGCGCCAGCTGCCCAGCAGCTGGCAGCAGGCCATCGCGGCACGCGAACAGCTGGAGGGCAACTTTGCCGCCATCACGCGCCTGCCGACCAACCTCGGCCACGGCGGCCATGCCTTCGCCGCCTTGAGCGTCGCTGCCATGCATGGCTTCGTGCGTGCCGACACCGAGGCCGCGCTGGAAGCCTGGCGCAAGGTGAATCCGCACATGCCGATGAGTGATGAGCAGCGCCACACCGTCGAACGCGACCTGGCCTGGTATTCACTGGTACGTGACATCCCCAACAACCGCGGCTGGGTCGATCAGCGCCTGACCATCCTCGATGACGAGGAGCTGTTCGATCTGCGCATGCGCAACGCGGTACGCGATGGCGACTGGCCGCAGGTGCGTGAATGGGTGTTGAAGATGCCGGACCGCTTCCGCAACGAAGCCCGCTACCAGTATTGGCTGGGGCGTGCCGATGACAGCCTGGGCCGCCCGCAGGAAGCACGCGCCGCCTGGACGCGCGCCGCGACCGAGCGCAACTTCTACGGCTTCCTGGCCGCCGACCGTATCGGGCAGGCCTACTCGCTCAATCGCGATGACCAGGACTTCTCCGACGCGGAACTGGCCGAGGTCGCCGAGACGCCGGCCGTCAAGCGTGTCAGGGCGCTGATGAACATCGACGAGATCGGTCTGGCTCGCTCCGAGTGGTTCAACGCCGTCACCCAAGCGGATGACGCCGATGCACGCCTTCTCGCAGCCTATGCACTGCAGCAGAAATGGTATGACCTGACCGTCTTCGCCACCATCCGCGGCCAGTTGTGGGATGGCCTTTCCTGGCGCTTCCCACCGGCCTGGCAGCAGGACTTCCAGCGCTTCGGTGCCGATGCCGGCGTCGACCCGTGGATGCTGATGGCACTCGCGCGTCGCGAGAGCGCCTTCAATCCCACCGCTACCTCGCCGGTGGGCGCACGCGGCCTGATGCAGCTGATGCCGGGCACCGCCGCTCAGGTCAGCCGCGGCCTGGGCCTGCCCACGCCCAGCAACGCGGCGCTGGGTGATCCGGTCACCAATATCCGTCTTGGCAGCACCTACATCCGCGAGATGCTGGACCGCTACTCAGGCAACCGCCTGGCTGCCGCCGCGGCCTACAACGCCGGGCCGGGGCGCGTCGATCGTTGGCTCGCCGACACCCCGGGCGAATACGACCGCTTCGTCGAGCGTATCCCCTTCAAGGAGACCCGCGAATACGTCAAGGCCGTGCTGGCCTACCGCGTGATCTTCGAAAGCCTGGCCAAGGGCACCAGCGAAGGTGTCAAGGTGGTCAGCGACCGCGAAGTCAGCCAGCGCTACACCACCGCGCTAGTGGATCGCCGCTGAGCCGAGCAGCAGCATCCAGCAACGAAAACGCCAGCCCCTTGGGGCTGGCGTTTTCGTTTTCATGGCATCAGGGCCCATGGCGTCAAGGCCCATGGCATCAGAGCTCATTGCGCCCTTCAGCCATTCTTCCAGCCATTCTTTCAGCCATTCGTTCAGTCAGTCATCGCGACGTGGACGAATGGCGGGCGAGGACCCGGACTGGCTCTCGCCCTTGGCTTCTCCCGGTCGCGAGGCAGCCACGCCATTGCCGAACGGCGGCTTCTGCTGAGGGGTATACCGTCCCAGCGCCTCGGCATAGCTCAGGGGGCGCCCTTCGTCGCTCCCCTTGCTCTTGCCACGCCAGCCCTGGCGCTTGCCGGGAGCGCCCTGGGGCTGTGCTGCGTCATCATGGGACTGAGATTCCGCATAGGGCTGAGATGCCGCATGGGAGCGAGTCGCATAGGGCTGAGACGCCCCCGCGCCCTCAGCCTCGCCGCCAGGGTATGCCTGCGACACCACCGGCTCCGATGCCGCTCGGCCGGAATAGGCCAAGGGCTGGGAACGCGTAACGCGCGGTGTACGCATCAGTCGCACCATCAGCCAGACCGCCAGTGCCCAGCAGAGCGTGCCCAGCACGCCATAGACGATCATCGCCCAGACATTGCCGGGGCGGTGGCCGGCATTGATGATGATCACACGCGACAGATCGATGTCGGGCCAGCGCTCGGCCAGCAGGGAGCGCTCATCGCCCGGCAGATCCGTCTCGGCGTGCAATACGGTGCCGAACAGGCCATCGGGGAACTCGATCAGCGGCGGCACGTTTTCCAGACTCTGCACGGAGTCGGTTCGCACCAGCACGCCCATGCGCTCGATGCGCGGCCATTCTTCCGAGGGGATGCCATCGATGCCGCCGAAGGCGCGTGACAGACCGGCCAGCTCCAGCAGATAGGGGTTCATGTCAGAGATGACCGGATAATAGAGCGTCTCGATGCGGCGCCCTCCGTCTGCATTGGCATCGAGGCGGAAGGTCTCGGTGTGCTCGCGATAGACCGCCCAGTGATTGCGCAGCGAGACGAACTGATTGACCGGCAGGTTGCCCTGCTCCACCGACTCGAGATTCAGCGTTTCGGGGCGCGTGGTCACGCGTCCGACCCAGCGCCCCTCATCGACGGCGTACAGCCAGGCCGCTATCCCGGCGACCACCAGCACCACGGCACTCAACCCGCCTAGGCGGCGACGAAGGGTATGTGAAAGACTCATCCGATTGCGTTCCCTGCCAATGCCAGCCTTGATGGGCCGGTCTTCATGTCATGAATGCAGCACTGTACCGCTGCTGTCGTTGGCTCGGGCAGGCGTCAGCACCGGCCCGGGCATCATTGTTGTTCGAGCCGTGCTGCCAATCGATTGCTCTTGTCGCAGTAGCGTTGCCGCAGGCGCAGGATCTCCAGAGAATTCGAGGACAGGGCATCCAGCACGTAGCGGTTGCAGGCCTGCTCGGCTTCTCGATGCGCCGCTTCCAGCGCCTTGCGCGCCTTGCGCTCTGCCGGCGTCATGCCCGCATAGGGGTCGCGCCGGGGCTTGAAGGTCGCTGCGGCCTTGCAATACATGGTGCGGGTGTCGATATGTGCCGCCCGCCCCCGGCGCTGCAAGGCATGGCAGGTCTCGACGAACAGTCGGCTGGCCATGCGCGAGCACTCGCGCTGCTCGACGGCGGTACCGGTCTTTTCCAGATGTGCACAGACCGACTCATCATCGATGCGCCACAGCTGGTGGCGGAAGTCGATGGTGTAACCGTAGTAAAGCACCCGTACCTGCTGTACGCGGGAATCGTAGACATCACTGATATCCCGAGCTTCCAGGTGCGTGACGACCTTGAGAAAGGCCGCCAGTGTCAATGTCACAGGATCCATGTGTCATCAAGGATACGAACCGTCATCCCATGCGCTCCGTTGCGATGTTGGCAGTGGCCGCTCACCCCTAGCGGCCTAGCGCCAGCCGTGCCCCCAGCAGCACCATGACGGACCCGGTGATGCCTTCCATCCAGCAGGCGACTCGCGGCCTTGCCAGCCAGCGCCCTGCACCACCGACCATCAACGCCACGCTGATCTGCCAGAGATTGGCGATCACGAAGTGGACACCCGCCAGCCACAATGACTTGAGCACGGCCGGGTCGGTCGGCGCGATGAACTGCGGCAGAAAGGCCATGTAGAACACCACCGTCTTGGGATTGAGCACATTGGACAGGAAGCCCTCACGCAGCGGCAGCCAGCACGATACCTGCTGCCGTGTCACGCTGACGTCGACATTCAGCCCGCGCGCGCGCCGCGCACTCTTGAGACTCTTGATGCCCAGCCAGATCAGATAGCCCGCTCCGACCAGCTTGAGGGCCGAGAACGCCCATGCCGACTGCAACAGGATCAGCGAGATGCCCGCCGACGACACCAGCGCGTGCACGAAGAGACCGGCACAGATCGCGAGACTGGTGAGCACGCCGTCACGCAGGCCACCGCGCGAGGTATTGCGAATCACCAGCAGGGTGTCGACCCCGGGCGTGACTGTCAGCAAGGTGATGGCCACCACGAAGGACCAGAAGGCAGCATCGAACTGGATGAAATCAAACATGACGAACGTCCTTGCGACAGACCCGCTTCAGTAGCCGAATTCGTGCCCCCATGGCACTGAACAGGCGACCAGTCTAGGCGAGCACGGCCAGCCTGCAAAGCCATCCACACCAAGATGACAGCCTGGTTTGCCTCTGAATGGTGCACTTCAGTCTTTTGTCTTACTGCGTTGCTACGCAACGGCGCAGGCGCTCTCATGAGCCCGCAGCTGATGGCATGCAGAAGCCATCTCGCGTCATCAAGGATACGAGCCTCGACTCCTAAAATACGCTGCGTCGCTGTTGAGCGACCAACGCAGCCTTCAACCTACCAACCAGAACCCCGTGGCGATATCCAGCAGCAGCACCAGCAAGGCCAGCAGGATGACCAGGCCATCCTCCCCGATCAGCCCCAGTCCCAGCAGCAGCAAGGTCGCTGCCGGCAAGGCCGCGGCGAAGGGCACCAGCTCCAGCGGCACCATGGCCGTGGCCAGCAGGATGGTCAGCGCTGCGATACCGCGATAGGCAATGCCACGCGTCAGGAAGCTCAGGCGTGGTTTGAGCAGACGATCGAGGCGTCGCGTCCAGGGCCTTGCCCGCTCGACGCCATGGGTCAGGCGTTGATGCTCGAAACTGAAGCGCGCCAGCCGGCGTGGCAACCACGGCATCTTGCGCCCCAGCAACAGTTGACCCGCTATCAGCACGATGAACAGCGCGCAGGTCGTTGGTACGCCGGGGATCGCCCCGGTCGGCAGCAGTACCAGCAAGGCAGGCAATACCAGCAAGGGACCGAAGCCCCGGGAGTTGAAGTGCTCCAAAATGTCGCCCAGCGAGATATCCCCTTCGATCTCGCGGTCCAGCTCTTCCAGCAACCCCGTGAGGTTGCCTTCATTGGCGTGCCTGCTCATGCGAGCTCCCTATCGGGAAGATGACGGAGGATATGAAAGTTTCGAGCCGTGGCGAGTCAGCTGGTGCCGCCCCGCCACGGTGAATCGTCAGCTGATCGTCAGCCGACCAGGCGATCGCCCAGCATGCCGATCATGAACCCCAGCGAGGCGCCCAATGGCGGTGACCAGTGATGCGCCACCCGCGACTGGGGCGCAATATCTTGGAAGACGAGATAGAGAATGCCACCGGCGGCGAAGGCCATCAGCCCGCCCAGCACGCCCGGTGCATCCGCAAGCCACAGATGGCCGGCCAATGCCGCCAGCGGGCCCAGCAGTGACAGCAGCACGAAGGCCCCGAGCCCCTGACGCGCCGTCAGCCCGGCCCCTTCCAGCTCACGATAGGCATTGAAGCCTTCCGGCAGGTTCTGCACCGCAATGAACAGTGCCAGCAGCATCGCCGCGGCGGGAGAGGCAGAGGCCAGTGCGCCCAGCGCGATCGCCTCGGGGATGAAGTCCATCAGCATCGCCAGTAACTGGCCCTTGGCGCCACCACCGCGCGCCAGCCAGCGGTCCAGTTGCATGAAGATCAGCGCGCCCAGCAGGAACAGTCCCAACAGCGCCGCGATGGACAGCGCCTGCATGGCATGCGGTACCAGCACCAGTGAGACGGCGGCCAACAGAATGCCGCCGCCGAGCGCGGTGATCCCCGCCAACCAACTGCGTTTGACGTGACTCTCGTGGCTGCGCTCCAGCTGGGCGATCACGCCACCCAGCGGCATGCACAACCCGGCAGCCCAGGCGAGCGCCACCATGGTCCACGGAATCGATGCCATCATGCTGTCGTCGGGGTTGCAGGACTCGGTCGCGCACCCAGCACACGCATCAACAGACTGGTACCGACGCCCCAAGCGCCATTCAGGATCAGGCCACCGACCACCATCAGTGGCGCGACCTCGATTCCCTTGAGCGGGAAGACGACCAGCATGGCCACGGCCGTCGGGCCGACTGCACCGAAGACGAGGCTGATCAGCCAATGGCTGACGCCCGTCCTGCGGCGCACCAATGCCCACAGCGGCAGGCCCCACAACCCGCCCCAGAAGGCCAGCGAGAGCACTGACGGAACGCCCAGCGGCCCGGTAGGCGTCATGTTGTAGGGCGCCTTGGGGAGAATATCGGCCAGATAGAAGAGCCCGAAGAGGCCCTGATGGAAGATCAGGGTCGCCAGAAAGGCGGCGATGAAGGCTTTCAACCAGATCATGTTCACTTCCTTGTCGTCATGTTGATGAAAACATCTGAGCCCCAGCACATTAGAACATGCGAAAACTCGATACTGCCTTTCCTGCTACGTCACTTCCGTCCCACTGGATGCAACGCAGGCGTGATCTCTAGCGCTGGGTGGCCGGTGCCTGCTCGGCATGGCGCAGCGATATCTGGTCATTGAGTGTCCAGAAGTCATACAGCACGCCGATGAAGAACAGCCCACCGGTGCACAGGTAGAGCAAGCCGGTCAGCCACTTGCCCATGTACATGCGGTGGATGCCGAACACGCCCAGGAAGGTGAGCAGAATCCAGCTCAGCGAGTAATTGATCGGGCCTTCGCGAAAGCGGAAGTCCGCCTCGCGGTCCATCGCCGGAATCAGGAACAGGTCGATCAACCAGCCGATGCCCAGCAACCCGAAGGTGAACAGCCAGATGGTGCCGGTGACCGGCTTGCCATAGTAGAAACGGTGCGCGCCGAGGAAACCGAAGATCCACAGCAGATAGCCCATGGTCTTGGAATGCGTGTCCTGTACAACAGGCGATGCGGTCATCAGTGAAGCCTTAGCCGCGATGCGGCAGATCATGATTGCGAATACAGTCAATGCGGTCTTGGCGCCGATGAATCAAGCCTTCTGCCGCCAGAGGCCACGCCCGGAAACGACAACGCCACCCGCGCACTGGCGCGGATGGCGTCGGATCAGCAGGTGTCTCTTCATCGCTCCCGGGAGCGAAAGCCAAGCCGGGAACAAAAGCCAGGCCGCAGCCGGCGCTAGATGACGCCCAGCTCGCGCAGACGCTCCTTGAGGTAGGAGTCCGCCGTGTGCTTGTCAGACAGTACCACTTCGGGGCGCGGATGCAGGAACAGCGGCAGCGACAGGCGTGACTGGCTGGAGCCCTCGCCGGTCGGGTTGATCACGCGGTGCGTGGTCGACGGGAAGTAGCCACCACTGGTCTCCTGGAGCATGTCGCCGACATTGATGACCAGCTGACCCGGATCACAGGGCACGTCCATCCATTCGCCATTGACGTCCATCACCTGCAGGCCCGGCTCGTTGGCTGCCGGCAGCACGGTCAGCAGATTGATGTCTTCATGCGCCGCGGCACGGACGGCGCCCGGCTCTTCACTGCCGGTCATCGGCGGGTAGTGAAGCACGCGCAGCAGCGTCTGACCGCTGTCCTTGATCATGTTGGAGAGCGGTTCACGGTAGAGCTCGGCCACTTCGGCAGGTGAATGGGCCTCGACCCAGCTCAGAAGCTCTGCCGCGAAGGCTTCGGCCTGGCGGTAATACTCCATGGCATTCTCGCGCAGGCTGTCCGGAATCTTGCCCCACGGATAGATGTGGTAATACTCCTTGAGATCACGCGCCGTATGGCCCTTGGCGGTCTCGGAGACATCTGCCGGGAAGAGTCCATCCTGGGTCTTGGGGTCGAAACGCCAGTCAAGCTTGTCGGCGCTGGAGAAGAATTCGGCCCATTCGGCGTAGATCTTCTCGACCAATTCATGAGAGATCGGGTGATTGCGGATGACACCGAAGCCCGTCGTGCGCAGGGATTCGACAAATTTTTCGGCTGCATCGGCCGAGCGGTAATCTACGTTCTGGACCTTCATGGCATTTCCATCTATGTTGGCTCTGTGTGAGCATCCTACTTGAGCCGGAAGGAGTCGCCAATACGACAACTTTCTGTTCGAATGGAAGCGAGCACGTGCAGCCCAGGCTGCATGCGTAGGTCAAGCAGGAAAGGATGTCGTCGCTGGACGCAACGCGTCTCTCTGGTGGAATTCCCCCTAGCCGCACCAACGCACTCTGGTCTGATGGGCAGACCACCAACATCATCTCGTAAGCAAGGAAAGAATCATGGCAACTGGCACAGTCAAGTGGTTTAACGACACCAAAGGTTTCGGCTTCATTTCTCCGGACGACGGCGGCGACGACCTGTTCGCGCACTTCTCTGAAATTCAGGCAGAAGGCTTCAAGTCCCTGCAAGACGGTCAGAAGGTTTCCTTCGACGTCACCCAGGGCAAGAAAGGCCTTCAGGCCGCAAACATCAAGCCGGTCTGATCTTCTCGATCAGCCTGGTCAGGCCGCCCTCACCGGCGCTCTGATGATGGCAGCAAGATAGTCATGGAAAAGCCCGCCTTCTGGCGGGCTTTTTTGTGGCCAGGCCTTGGCCTGACTCACGCTTCACGAAGAGTCGCCATCAACAAGAACGCCGCGACCCAGGGGGTCACGGCGTTCTTGTATCGGCGGCCGTGTCACTCGCACTCAGCCAGTGACACGGCTTGCGACAGGCATCACACCAGCATTCGCTGGCCAGTGATTACTGCTGCGCTTCGTCGATGGACTCGTTGGCATCCTGCTGCGCAGCGTTGATCTTCTCGTTCGCTTCGGCAGCAGCGTTGTCGCCAGACTGCTCAGCGGAGTCGGTCAGCTCGGCAGCCTGCTCCTTGGTGGAGTCATAGGCGTTCTTGGCAGCATCGGCAGTGGCGTCAGCAGCGTCGTTGACACCTTCCTTGGCGGACTCATAGGTCTCGGAAGCAGCGTTCTTGGTCGCGTCGAGGGCGCTTTCGCTCTCGGCAGCAGCTTCATCGCCCATGGCATCGGCAGATTCGGCAGCGTCGTCAGCCATGTTGTCGGCCTTGTCAGCAGCGTCATCCATCTCTGCGGCCGCTTCGTCAGCTGCCTCGTCCATCTTCTCGGCAGCGGCGTCAGTCGCTTGATCGGCGCTCTGTTCAGCCTGCTCGGCGCTCTGCTCGGCAGAGGTCTCGGCGTTCTGGGCAGCTTTGTCAGTATCGCCGTTATCGCAACCAGCGATGGCCAGAGACAGGCCAGCGGCCAGTGCGGGAATCATCCATTGCTTGAGTTTCATCGTCTTCTCCATGATAGGTGGGGAGTTGCCAGCCCCTGTTTCCTGCAAGTGGCATTGCAACAAAGGTCGTGTAGTCATGCAAGCGAAAGCGTGGCTTGGCGCCTGATACCCGAGACATGGTGCCAGACCGACAGCTTTTCAAGCATTTCACCCTTTTCACAGCAGAATAGTGTTAACGAACACCATTTTCCATCAGCTACCACCAACAACCACGTCGTGATCACTCACCGATATCTTCGTTCCAGACGTCCGGCTGCTCGCGAATGAAGGTCGCCATCAGCTCGCGGCAGCGCGCGTTGTCGACCACATCGACCTTGACGCCCAGGCCACGCAGGTGGTCTTCCGCGCCCATGAAGGTGTGGTTCTCACCGACCACGACATGCGGGATACCGTAGAGCTGGATGGCACCACTGCACATCGGGCACGGTGACAGCGTGGTGTAGAGCACGGATTCACGATAGACGCTGGCCGGCAGGCGACCGGCGTTTTCCAGTGCATCCATTTCACCATGCAACACCGTGCTGCCCTTCTGCTGGCGCTGATTGTGGCCACGACCGATGATCTTGCCATCATGGACGAGTACCGAGCCGATCGGCACGCCGCCAGCCGCATAGCCCTTTTCCGCCTCTTCAATGGCGGCCTGCAGGAAGCGCTCATGATCGGTAGTCATTGCTGTCATCGTCTTGCTCCAGATGCGGTGAACATTCAGTGGAGCGGCAGCCTACTGCCACTCACTGCTCGGCACAATACACTCAGCCCAGGCCCGCTTCGCCGGTCATCATCTGACGGGCGCGTCTCAGCCCTTCATTGCTGGCATTGGTGGGCTCGCCGACTTCAGTGGCAAGCTCGCGGAAACTGCCCATGGCACCCAGCAAGGCAGAAGCCTCGTAGGGGATGAAGACGCGATCGCCTTCGCGCGCCATGTCCGGCAGCACCTGCAGATATTTCTGGCCCAGCATGTAGCCGACCACCAGCTGCGGGTCTTCCGCACCGATGGCATCGCGCAGCTGATAGATGGCCTGACGCTCACCTTCGGCGCGCAGTATCGCGGCCTGCTTGTCACCCTCGGCGCGCAATACCGAAGACTGCTTCTCGCCCTCGGCGGTCGCGATGGCAGCTTCGCGCTGGCCATTGGCCTCGGTCACCGTGGCGCGACGCTTGCGCTCGGCCGCCATCTGCAGCCGCATGGCGTCCTCGACTTCCTCGGGCATGCTGATGTCCTGGATCTCGACGCGCGTCACCTTGACGCCCCACTTGTCACCGACTTCATCCATGGTGATCTGCAAGGCGTCGTTGACCTCCTTGCGGCTCTCGAAGAGCTTGTCGAGCTCCATGCGACCGATCTCGGAGCGCAGGCTGGTCTTGGCCAGAACCTCGACGGCCTGGGTGAAGTTCTCGACTTCATAGACGGCGCGCTTGGGATCGACGATCTGGAAGTAGAGCGCGCCATTGACTGTCACGGTGACGTTGTCCGTCGTCACCACGCTCTGGCCGGGGAAGTCCATCACCGTCTCGCGGCGATCGATGCGCGTCTCCTCCACCACCAGCGGCAGGTTGTCGCCCTTGACCTCACGATAACGGCGAATGGTGATCGAGCGCGGCTTGTCGATGAACGGAATCACCAGATTCACGCCGGATTCCAGTGTGCGGCTGTAGCTGCCGAGGCGTTCGATGACGACGGCTTCTGACTGCTGGACGATCATCAATCCCTTGGCCAGCAGGATTACCACCAGCGCCAGTATGAAAAGAATGATGATGAGTCCCGGACTGATAATCATATTGCTCAACTCCCTTGAACTGGGCCGTATCCGCAAGCCCTTGTGAAATATCCGATCACGCTTGATCCGCTGCCACCACGACCGCGCCGTCGAGCCGCGATCTCATGGCGTCTTTGTGCAGTCTCCTTCGAGACAGACTACTTCGAGACCGATTCCTTCGAGACAGGCTCGACACAGACGGTGATGCCTTCGACGCTGACGATCCTGACCGTGTCCCCCGCTACCGGCGGCGTCTCCCCCTCCCAGCGTAGCGGATACTCATTGCCTGACACGCGCACGGCAGGTTTGCCGCCGTTGCCGATGATCACCTTGGCCAGCTGCCCGGTCTCCGCGCCGCTGCCCAGGGTACCGTAGGGCGTCTTGGGCAACAGATAGGGATGGATCTTGCGCACGAACAGCGGCACCAGCACCAGGGCCGTGATCGCGACGCTGATCAACTGGATGTTTAGCCCCGCCCCCAGCCCCGCCGCCAGAGCGCCCCCGAGGGCACTGACACCCAGTGCCAGCAGCACGAACTGCGCGCCCAGCAACTCAAGCCCCGCCAGAATCAACGCGAGGATGACCCAGATATGCCACGCCGCCAAACCGACCATGCAATCACTCCCTGAGGTCCTGACTCCCGCCCTGCGCGGCCGAGAGATTGGAAGAATACGCTGCCACCAACGCAACGAGCGCAGCCTGAGTAAACCTCAGACTGCGCTCGTGTACCAGCCAGCCCACGTGGCTCAGCCAGCGCTCAATGGCCCATCTGCGGGCTCATGAGTGTGTCAGCAGGGCGGCGCCCTGCGGGGCGACCAGACGCAGAGCGCCGGGAATCAGCTGGAATTCGCTGTTCTCGATCAGATAGCTCTCGCCATCGAGATTCACCGGCAGCGCCTCACCCCGATAGTGCAGCGAGTCAGTGCGCACATACCGCACGAAATGGCCATTGTCGGGAAGCGACTCCAGCTCCTCGATCACCTCACCCACCCGCGCGATGGGGAAGTCGCGGATCACCAGCACATCGAAGCAGCCATCATCGAGCAGCGCCCGAGGTGCCAGCTCCTGACCGCCGCCCGCCTGACGACCATTGCCGATCGCCAGCACGAACAACGCCAGCTCCTCCTCCACCCCGTTGAGGGTCACGCTGCCACGATAGGGGCGGAAGTCCCATGCCTTGAGCACGCCCATCAGCGAATAGGCCCCGCCGCCGAACAGCTTCTTGAGGCCACCGGGCGTCGAGCGCGTCACCTCGGCGCCGAAACCTGCCGAGGCCATGTTGAGGAAGTAGGCATCATCCAGCTGCACCACATCGACGGCTCGTGCCGCCCCTTCGCAGGCCAGCGCCAGCGATTCCGTCACCGGCTCGGGGATGCCGAGCGAGGTCGCCAGGTCATTGGCGGTGCCCAACGGCAGGATCGCGACTTCCGGACGCTTCGCGAGTGGGTGCTGCATCAATGCATTGGCGATCAGATTGAGGGTGCCGTCACCGCCGCCAACGACCAGTCGCGTGACGCCTTCATCGACCGCCTCGCTCACCAGTCTCGCGACATCATCACCCTCGAAGGTCAATCGCACTTCAAGCCCTGCCATACGCTCACGCTGAGCGAAGATGGCCTCACGCAGCTCCGGCTGCTGAGCCTTGTCCCCGTTGAGTATCACGCGCACACGCGCCGCTGATTCCATGGTGCCTCCTTGGCGACATGCGGATCGAGCGACAAGCATACTCTGGTCGGGGGCCTTCAATGAACCATCTCTGCCCCGCGGCCCGCCTCTGGCGCCAACCAGAGAATCCCCCATGCCATTCCAGTCGCACCGCACAGACGCACCGGCCAGTCATATCGACTAGACGCCCGGCTGACGTCGCGCGCCCAACAGCAGCAACGGCAGCACCATCACCACACTGATGAGCAACAGCCCCTGCTGAGGGGCGAGCGGCGTATTGAGCAGCGCCGTTGCCACCACTGCCGAACCGCCGAGCTGGATACTGCCGAGCAGCGCCGCTGCGGTGCCGGCACGCTCAGCGAAAGCCTCCAGCGCCAGGCTTGATGCCGCGCCGAGCGCCAGCGAGAAGCCGACCGACAGCACTGCCACCGGCACCATGAAGGCAGCGGCTGACAGTGGCAGCCAGGCGAAGGCGGCGCCCTGCATCAGGCCGGAGAGCAGGATGATCGCGAGCCCCAGACGCACGGTGGGCTGACGGCCGAGGCGCGTGATCACGCGCGGTGCGAAGAAGAAGGTGATGATATTGATCACGGCATTGCCGCCGAACAGGGCACTGAAGACCAGCTCGGAGTGACCGAGGCGCTCGACCAGCAGCTCGGAGGACGACGACACATACAGCAGGATGGCGCTCATCGCGGCCATCGCGACCAGCGCCTGATACAGGAAGCGCCAGCTAGTCAACACGGGGCGGTAGCGCGCCCAGTTGTACAGCGGACGCTCCACGACCGTCGTGGCAGGACGCGTCTCGCCAAAGCTCTTCCACGCCATCAGGCCGACGCACAGCGCGAAGGCGGCCATGAACAGGAAGTTGGAGCGCCAGCCGAACTGCACCGCCAGCAGGCCGCCCAGCACCGGCGCCAGCGCCGGAATGATGCACAGCGCACCATTCAGATAGCTGTACATCCTGGCGCCCTGCTCCGGCGTGTAGCAGTCACGCACGGCCGCGAAGGCCACCGTCACCGTGGCGCATGCTCCCAGCCCCTGCAGGATACGCCCGAGATACAGCATGCTGATGTCCTGTGCCAGCACGGCGACCATCGCGCCGACGAGATAGACCGTCGCGCCGCCCAACAGTGCCGGGCGCCGTCCGTAGAGGTCCGTCAACGGGCCGACCAGAATCTGCCCGACACCCACAGCGCCCAGAAACAGCGTCACCGTCATCTGCATCACATCGGTGGGCTGGGCGAATTCACGCGCCATCGCCGGCAGTGAGGGCAGATAGATATCGATCGCCAGCGGCGAGAACATCACGCAGCCGACCAGCAGCAACAGCAATAGTCGTGCGTTGGGCATGGGCCTTGCGGCAGCAGAGGAAGACACGGACATGGATAATCTCGAGAGTCAGAAGCCAAGGGCGGCCCGACAGAGGGCCATCAAGAAACCGCAGAGCCTAGCGCCTGCGACTTATGAAGCAAAATGATATTATTTCAGGCCTGATATTCCACTGGAGAAACTCATGAGCGCGACAGCCCCGCAGACACCCGCAAGGCCGGTTGCCGCCCTGTATCCAGCCGCGTCTTCACTGCCTGCGTCTTCGGGCTCAGCGTCAGCGGCCACGCCCTTCAACACGCCCTTCAACACGCGCATCGACCTCAATCTGCTGCAGGTGCTGCAGGTGCTGCAGGTGCTGCTGGAAGAGTGCAGCGTAACGCGCGCGGCGGGCCGTCTGCACCTCTCGCAGTCTGCCGTCAGCAAGAGTCTGGCACGCCTGCGCGTGATGTTTGATGACGCCCTTTTCATTCGCGAACGCCACGGTCTGCGCCCCACGGCGCGGGCCCTGTCATTGCGTGGTGAACTGGCCGAGCTGCTCTCGCGTCTCGAGAACCTGAGCGCCCCTGCCACCTTCACCCCCGCTACCAGCCAGCGGCGCTTTCAACTGGCGGTGCTGGAAAGCGCCTGGGCGACCCTGATGCCATCCTGCACGCGCGCACTGACCGATGCGCTGCCGCATGGCAGCCTCGAGATCAGCCGCTGGCAGGCCGATTGCCTGAGCCTGATGGAAAAGGGCCAGCTGGATATCGGGCTTGCCGGACACGATCACAGCGCCGAGACCCCGGGCGAGCCGCCTGCCCTCCCCGCTGGCTTCCAGTCGCGCCTGCTGTGGCGCGACGACCATGTGATTCTGGTGCGGCGTGATCATCCGCTCACGCGGCGCCAGACACCGATGACGCTGAGCGAATTCGCGGCCTTGAGTCATGTCCAGGCCACCTGCGAGGGGCGCTCACGCTGGTCGCTGGATGAGCGGCTGGAGCAGCACGGCGCACCACGCCGCATCAGCGTGCTGGTGCCGGATTTCCGCGATGCCCTGAGCATCGTCGCGCACAGCGAGCTGGTGTTCTGCGCGCCCAGAAGCTTTGCCCAGGCCAGCAGCGAGCTGCATGGGCTGGCGATTCTTGAGCTACCGATGCGCCTGCCCGCGCTCAGCTACCGCTTGATCTGGCATGCCAGCCACGAGCAGGACCCCGGGCACCGCTGGTTGCGACAGTCCCTGTTGACGCATATCCGCAACGCGCATGGGGAAGACGCCGAGGCCGCTGAGCTCTAGAATGGCCCCATTGTAAATTCGCCACCCGCCCTGCGGCACTGGCGCCGATACCCGCACGTCCCATGAGGTTCTGCCATGCGCTCCATCATCCGCCTGTTCTTCCGCACCCTGCGTCTGGTGCTGGCTCCCTTCATGCTGCTCAGCGAGAAGCTGACCCGCGGCAGCGCGCTCGAGCGCAGCCCCGCCCAGCAGGCCGAGGTGGACGCCGAGACGGCCAAGCTGGCGCTGTATCAGTTCTCGACCTGCCCGTTCTGCATCAAGGTGCGCAAGCGCATGCATCAGCTGAACCTGAACGTCGAGCAACGAGACACCCAGCACAACGCCACTCACCGCCAGGCCCTCGAACAGGGTGGCGGTCGCGTCAAGGTGCCGTGCCTGCTGATCACCCATGACGATGGGCGCGAAGAGTGGATGTACGAATCCGACACCATCAATGCCTACCTGCAGGAGCGCTTCGGCAGCGCCGCCTGACAGGATACCGGCTGATACGACGCAGACCGCAAGAGGCCGCTCTCATGAGCGGCCTCTTGCGGTCTGGTGAGCGCGATCACGCGCGCTTGGGTGTCTCTCTTCTGCTTACCGTCTTGCCCACCTTCAGCCTCTCATCAGGCCAGCGCCTGCGAGACGGATGCCCGCTTGTGGCGAGCCGCCTGGCGCATCTGATCCATCGCCCACACCATCGCCAGCGTCAGCGCGACAGCTCCCAAGGTATGCGCCAGCGCCAGATCCAGCGGCAACCACCACAGCACATTGGCGATCCCCAGGCCTGCCTGCACCAGCCAACACCCCAGCGCCCAGCGCCAGGGGTTGTCAGGCGCCGCCGTCCGCGCCGGCAAGTGGCGGCGCTGGCGCCAATACAGCGCCAACAGCACCGCCCCCAGCAGCACGGCCCCGCCACGGTGCGCCATGTGAATGGCCGTGCGCGCCTCACCATGCAGCTGCCCGTGCAGATAGCTGGGGCCGACATCCTGGGTCAGGTGGAAGCCCTCTCCCCAGTCCATCGCCGGCCATGCGGCACCATTGCAGGCCGGGAAACCTTCACAGGCAAGCCCGGCATAATTGCTCGAGGTCCACCCCCCCAGGGCCAGCTGCCCCAGCAGCAGAGCCGCAGCCAGAGTGGCCAGCCAGGGTTGACGCCGGATGTGCGCTGCATCAGCGCCCGCCTTGTGTTGCTCAGCCGTCACCTTGAGGTGCGCCGCCCGCCGTCTGAGTGATAGCCACAGCAACAGCAGCAGACTCAACACGCTCAGGCCGCCCAGCAGATGCAGCGTCACCACCTGCGGCCACAGCTTCAGCGTCACGGTAAAGGCTCCGAACGCGCCCTGGACCAACAACATGCCCAACAACAGCCAGCAGCCGGCCAAGGGGAAACGAGTGCGCGCCTGCGCGCCCCAGTGATCAGTCACCTTTGCCTCGCCGCTGCCACCCTCGAAGGTCTGCGACTGATGAGCCTCCCGACGGCGTATCCGCCAGCCCAGCGCGAGCAATGCGATGGCCGCAAGCCCGAGCAGGCTCGCCGCATAGCGATGGATCATCTCCGCCCACGCCTTGTAGCCTTCAAGCGGATGATGCGGGCTATGCAGACTCGCGGTCTGGGCATCCGGCACGACCAGGGCGCCATAACAGCCCGGCCAGTCGGGGCACCCCAGCCCGGCGTCCACCAGCCGCGTCCAGGCTCCCAGCCCGATCACCAGAATGACCAATCCCAGCATGCTGGCGACCAGTCGCTGACTGCTGCGCCACAGCCGTGACGTCACCCGTCGGCTCGCCGCCTGCCGTGAGACAGGGCCATGCACCAGATCAGACGTCAGCTCAGGCGTCGCCATCGAGAAAGCCTGCGCAGCTGAGGCTTCATCCGTGGTGGCGTGGCGCAGAAATGGCGGGCGAGGCAGCAACGCCGCCCCTCGTTGGCGAGCCCGCGAGACGGCGCAGGCCCGCAGTGGATAGCGCTTCTGTCTGGCGAGGCGAGACATGGCATATCTCCCTGGTGAAGCGAAAGAAGATCACTCCCGGCCTGGCGAGGCGCTAACTATCGAGGCGCAACCTGGCGAGGCCCGGCCTAGCGAGGTCCGACCTGGCGAGGCGCGACCGGATTACGCTTGAGCAGCCGGCGCACATCCTTCATCACGGCCTGCGGGGTGATCTCGGGCCCGTAGGCGACCACGACCTGTCCGTGAGGGTCGATCAGGCGCAACTGGTGCGGCGCGGAAGTGGTGTCGTTGGGCGTTGGCCAGCGCCCGAGTGCCCGTTGCTCGCCCGGCACCTGAGGATGCACAAAGGTCTTTTCAGCCACCACCAGGCGGCCCAGGCGTGGCGCCTCCTTGCCAAGCGCGCGATGCAGGCGCCACCAGCGCTCGGCCTGCGCCGCGGCCAGCTGCGGCTGGTTCGGCTCCGGCCAGCTGAGCCAGAAACGCTGTTCATCCGCGCCTCGGGCGGCCAGCGGCGGCATGCCGGGGGCCTCCTTCGCGCTAACAGTGCCGTCAGTCGCGTTTTCGGTGACGTTGTCAGTGGCGTTTTCTGTCACGAGGTAGTCGAGCGACCAGTCCGTGAGCGGCTTGACCTTTGGCAACAGGGCACCATTTGCCACCCGTCCCTCGGGAATCCCGACCTGTGCGCTCAGCATGGCCCACGCCAAGGGCAGCGGGGCGGACAACAGCCCCAGCAAGGCCACGAGTTTCAGACGCTGTCGCATCACGTGTGTCATCGCTCTCCTCCTGACGACGGCTTCCCTGCTTGCCCGGGTGTGCGGACCACAGACTCAAGACACAAGCACCAGACGCTAGGCCTGGCGCTGACGTAGCGCGGACTGGCGTTGACGGCGCGCGCCCAGAACCATGACCACCGCCGCCCCCAGGCTGAGTCCCAGCCACTGCAACGCATAGGCATAATGGCGCTCCGGCGTCATGTTGCTCGGCTGCCACCAGGGCAGGAATCGCCCCTCCCCGCTCGTCTGGTGCAGGACACCCGCAAAGGCCGGTGTGCCCAGCGCCTGCCAGGCGCTCAGATCGACCTGCTGCAGACGCTGCCCCTCGCGGTTGGGGCCGAACAGTGGGCCACCGCTGGTGCCCTGGCCGTTCAACCACTGCCAGCGACCACTGATCACCCCGGAACCTGTCGGGGTCGTGAACTCCGGGTCGCTACGCGGGGCCGGCGATGCCACGAAGCCGCGCTCCACCAGCCACCAGCGGCCATCCAGCGTTCGGAAGGGCGTGAGCACCGCCACGCCATGGCGCTTGTCCAGCGTGCGGTTGTCCAGCAGCAGGCTGTGTTCCGCGAGCCACTCGCCGCGCAGCTCGATCAGGCTGGCACTGGCGGGCGGTGCCGTCGGCATCACCAGCTCCGGCGCGCTGGCGGTATCCTCCAGATGCTGGGCACGCGCCTGGCCACGCATCACCTGCCAGCTGCACAGACACAGACCGAGCACGATCAGGCATCCCCAGAACAACCACCAGCCGCGTCCGACCTGGCGCTCCTGCGTCGCCGCCGTTGAAGACGCCTGCGCCGCTGGCACTGACTTGCGCTTGTCAGCCGGATGAGCTCGACTGTCACAAGCGAGTGCCGCGCTGTGCTCACCCGCCACTGTCTGCGCCCCGGGAGGTGACATGCTGCTCAAATCGCTGATCGCACTGGTCTTTATCGGCATGCTGGCAAGCCTGGTCGCCGGCGCCGGTTTTCTGCTGCGCGATGGCAGCCGCAGTCGACGCCTGCTGACCTCTCTCAAATGGCGGGTTGGCCTGGCAGTGTGTCTGGTGATTCTGCTGGTCATTGGCTTCTCCACCGGAATGCTGGACTGACATCACGCCGCGTGCTGTCAGAACACATAGACGAACAGGAACAGACCGATCCACACCGCATCGACGAAGTGCCAGTACCAAGCAGCCGCTTCGAAGGCGAAGTGACGTTCACTCGAGAAGTGGCCGCGTATCACGCGCACCAGCATCACGATCAGAATCAGGGTGCCGATGGTGACGTGCAGACCATGAAAACCGGTCAGCAGGAAGAAGGTGCCGCCATAGACCCCCGCCTGCAGCGTCAGCCCCAGGTGGTGCCAGGCCTCGTAGTATTCGACGCCCTGCAGGGTCAGAAAGCACAGCCCCAGCACCACGGTGCCCGCCAGCCAGTTGCGCGCCGTGCGCCGAAACTCCATCTTCAGCGCTTCATGCGCCACCGTCAGCGTGACGCTGGAGCTGACCAGCAACAGCGTGTTGGCCAGCGGCAGCTGCCAGGGCGACAGCAGCTCTCTGGGTCCGGCGATGCTGGCATCCGGTGGCGTCATCAGGGGCCAGCTGGCGGTGAAGTCCGGCCACAGCAGCGCCGTCACTCCCTTGGCGCCCTCGCCATCGAGCCAGGGCAGCGCGAAGGTTCGCAGATAGAACAGCGCCCCGAAGAAGGCCGCGAAGAACATCAATTCCGAAAAGATGAACCAGGCCATGCCCCAGCGGAACGAGCGGTCCATCTGGTCATCGTAGAGGCCGCCCATCGACTCGCGCACCACATCCCGAAACCAGCCCGCCATCACCAGCACCACGGCCAGCAGGCCGATGCCTGACAACCAGGCGGCGCTGCCGTGCACCATCCAGATTCCGGTCCCGATCATCATGCCGCCCACCGCCAGCACGCCGAAGATGGGCCAGGCACTGTGCGCCGGGACGTAATAGCTGCCACTGCTCATGTTTCACCTCCTGCAGAATGCTCTGCACCATCGTCCCCCGCGGATGACGGCCTCGTGACCGGATAGAGCGTGTACGCCAGGGTCAGATCACGAATGCCCTCCGGAAGGTCAGGGTCGACCTGAAAGACCAGCGGCAGCTCGCGCCGCTCGCCTGCTGCCAGCGTCTGCTCCTGGAAGCAGAAGCACATGATCTTGCGCAGATGCAGTGAGCCCTCGGCAGGACTGACACTGGGGACCGCGCGGCCACGCACCGGGTAATCGGCGTGATTGGTGAACACGAAGCGCGCGCTGTACTGGCCACCGGGGTGGATGCGGAACTGCTCATCCAACGCCTCGAGTGTCCACGGCAGACCCTGCCCCTGCTGGGTGATGAAGCGCACCGAGACCCAGCGGCTCTCGTCGATCTCCATCGCCACCGCGGCCCTGGCCTGACTGGCGGCCTTGCCATTCAGGCCGGTGAGATTGCAGAAGACGTCATAGAGCGGCACCAGCGCGAAGGCGAAGCCCAGCATCGCGACCAGCGCCAGCAGCGTACGCCGCACGGTGCGTGCCACTGCCTGTTGCTGTGCTGCGTGATCGCGTGAGGGCATGTCACTCTCCTGGCCGCTGTCCATCGCTCAGCGGATGATCTGGCCATCGCGGGTCTGCGGAGGAATCTCGAAGGTATGCAGCGGCGCCGGACTCGGCACGCTCCATTCCAGGTCCACCGCGCCCTCCCAGGCACATGCCGGCGCCCTGACACCGCCGCGCGCGCACTTGACGATCACGACCAGGAACAGCAGCTGCGAGATACCGAACAGGAAGGCGCCGATACTGGACAGCATGTTGAAGTCGGCGAATTGCAGCGCGTAATCCGGGATGCGGCGCGGCATGCCGGCCAGCCCCGAGAAGTGCATCGGGAAGAAGGTCAGGTTGACGCCGATGACCGACAGCCAGAAATGCCACTTCGAGAGCCCCTCGTGGGGATAGAAGCCGGTCCACTTGGGCAACCAGTAATAGGCTCCGGCGAGAATCGCGAACAGCGCGCCGGGTACCAGCACATAGTGGAAATGCGCCACCACGAAGTAGGTGTCGTGGTACTGGAAATCCGCCGGGGCGATGGCCAGCATCAGGCCCGAGAAGCCGCCGATGGTGAACTGGACGATGAAGGCGATCGCAAACAGCATCGGGGGCTCGAAGCTGATGGAGCCGCGGAACATGGTGGCGATCCAGTTGAAGACCTTCACGCCGGTCGGCACCGCGATCAGCATCGTCGTGTACATGAAGAACAGCTCCGCCACCAGTGGTAGACCGACGGCGAACATGTGATGCGCCCAGACCAGGAAGGACATGATCGCGATGGAGCCGGTGGCATAGACCATCGAGGCATAACCGAACAGTCGCTTGCGCGAGAAGGTCGGCACGATGGCGGACACGATGCCGAAGGCCGGCAGGATCATGATGTAGACCTCGGGATGCCCGAAGAACCAGAACAGATGCTGGAACAGCACCGGGTCGCCGCCACCGGCGGCATTGAAGTAGCTGGTGCCGAAGTTGATGTCGAACAGCATCATGGTGATGGCGCCCGCCAGCACCGGCATCACCGCGATCAGCAGGAAGGCGGTGATCAGCCAGGTCCAGACGAACAGCGGCATGTCCATCAGGCGCATGCCCGGGGCACGCAGATTGAGGATGGTGGCGATGATGTTGATGGCGCCGAGAATCGAGCTGATGCCGGCGATGTGCAGCGAGAAGATGAAGAAGCTGGTCGAGGGCGGCGCATAGGTGGTGGACAGCGGCGCGTAGAAGGTCCAGCCGAAGTTGGGGCCACCGCCCTCCATCAGCAGGGTGGAAAGCAGCAACAGGAAGGCGACCGGCAACAGCCAGAAGCTGAAGTTGTTGAGGCGCGGCAGCGCCATGTCGGGCGCGCCGATCTGCAGCGGAATCATCCAGTTGGCCAGCCCGGTGAAGGCCGGCATGATGGCGCCGAACACCATGATCAGCCCGTGCATGGTGGTCATCTGGTTGAAGAACTCCGGCTGCACCATCTGCAGGCCGGGCTGGAACAGCTCGGTGCGGATCACCAGCGCCATGATGCCGCCGATGAACAGCATGCTCAGCGAGAAGATCAGATAGAGGGTGCCGATATCCTTGTGATTGGTGGTCAGCAGCCAGCGCAGCATGCCGCGCGGCGCGCTGCCGTGGCCCTCGCCCACATGAGCGCCGCCTGCGGTGGCACCCTCGCTCTCGCTGGCCTGAAGTACCGCCTTGCGTGGCTGTTCACTGGCCATGACACGCCTCCTGAATGCGTCGCTTGCACGCTATTGAGACAGCTGTTCCTTGATGACGGCTGGCTGCACCAGCTCGCCGGTATCGTTGCCCCAGGCGTTGCGCTCATAGGTGATGACAGCCGCCAGCTCGACCGGACTCAGCACATCGGCGAAGGCCGCCATGGGCGTGCCCGCCTTGCCGTTGACCACGATATCGATGTGCGCCTGCATGTCCTGGGTGACGATGGCGCTGCCTACCAACGAGGGGAACGCCGGCGGCATGCCCTGGCCATCCGGCTGATGACAGGAGGCACAGATGGTGGCGTAGGTCTTCTCGCCCTTCTCCATCAGCTCCTCGAGACTCCAGTCACGACCGGCATCGTTGAGCGCGGCCTCGGCTTCGGCCTTGCGCGCGATCAGCCACTCATCGAACTCGGCCTCCGGCAACGCCTCGACCACCACCGGCATGAAGCCGTGGTCCTTGCCACACAGCTCGGTGCACTGGCCACGATAGGTGCCGGGGGTCTCGATACGCGTCCAGGCCTCATTGATGAAGCCGGGAATGGCGTCCTTCTTGACGCCGAAGTCCGGCACCCACCAGGAGTGGATGACGTCGGCGGAGGTGGTCAGGAAACGCACCTTGCGATTGATGGGCAACACCAGCGGGTTGTCGACTTCCAGCAGGTAATGCTCGCCCTTGGCGGCGGTGTTGTTGATCTGCTCGCGCGGGGTCGCGAGGCTTGAGGTGAAGGCGACATCCTCGCCCAGATACTCGTACTGCCAGCGCCATTGATGGCCGGTGATCTTCACGTCCAGTGCCGACTCGGAGGCGTCGTACATGTCCTTGAGCGTGGCGGTGGCAGGCACCGCCATCACCACCAGGATCAACAGCGGGATGGCGGTCCACAGAATCTCGATACGGGTATTTTCATGGAAGCTTGCCGATACCGCGCCGCGTGACTTGCGGTGCTTGATCATCGCGTAGCCCATGACACCGAACACCACGATGCCGATGACCACACAGATCCAGAAGATGATCATGTGCAGCGAGTGGATCTCGCGGCTGACCGCGGTGACCCCGACCGGCATGTTGTATTCGACTGCCAGCACCGAAGGGGAAAGGACTGTCAGTGACAAGGTCGTCACTGTACGTCGCAAGCGCAGACGCATTGGCCTGGTGACACGGGAAAGGCATTCCGCGATCCATGACATCGGCGCCTCCTTGTCATTGTTATCGAGAGCCTCACCCAGATGACGGTGCTGAGCGGCTCCCCGTGCTCCGACTTGCTTCGAGTATAGAAGAGCTTGGCGGAACACAAGGTCGCGTGGATCAACCCACTGATACTCCTTGGTCGCAAGGCAGAGCGAGGCAAAAACGGCTACCCCGCGCGTGATGCCGCCTGAGCACAAGGCGGTGGCGCGCTTCTGCGTTCAGTCCACGCAGGAAGGCGGCGATTCAGGAATGTCCTGCAGGTCGGCTGGCGACATACCGGAGTGTGGCGGGGCGACCAATGGCGAAGTTATATGCGCATTTATCGATGTTAGCGTCACGCCGATCTGCATCAGTGTGTTGAAAGTCTTGCTTGAAAGCCCTGACGAAAGGTCTTCCTCGGCGTGCGCTCGACAGCGACATGTCGACCTGACAACCAGCACACGCCAGCACGTCCTAATCAATCCATCACCACGCCCCTCGGAATCTGCCATGAACGCTATCTGGCTTGCCCTGTTCGGCTGCGTTGCCTTCGCCATCGGCTATCGCTTCTATTCCCGCTTTCTGGCCGAACGCATCTTCCGCCTTGACCCGAATTTCGTGACGCCAGCCCACGCGCTGCGCGATGACACCGACTACCTGCCGACCAATCGTTGGGTGCTGTGGGGTCACCATTTCACCTCGGTGGCGGGCGCAGCCCCCATCGTCGGTCCGGCGATCGCCGTCTACTGGGGCTGGCTGCCGGCCGTGCTGTGGGTCGTACTGGGCAGTCTGTTCGCGGCAGGCGTGCATGATTTCGGCACCTTGACGCTGTCAGCGCGCCATCGCGGCCAGTCGGTCGGCACCCTGGCGGACAAGCTGATCGGCAAGCGTGCCAAGCTGCTGTTTCTGTTCATCATCCTGATTCTGGTCCTGATGCTGAACGCGGTGTTCGCCTGGGTGATCGCCAATCTCTTCATCAACTTCCCGGCCAGCGTGCTGTCGGTGTTGATCCAGATTCCGCTGGCGGTATGGATCGGCCATCGCGTCTATCGCCGTGGCGGCAAGATGCTGATCCCCTCGCTGCTCGCGCTGATGGTGATGTATGCCGCCGCCCTGCTGGCGGGCCAGTTCGAGTTCCTGCAGATCGATCTGGCCGGTGCCTTCACCGCCATGGCCGGTGGCGAGGATGGCACCCTGCTGTTCGGCCTTTCGCCCATCTCCAGCGCCTTCCTGGTATGGATCATCGCGCTGATGAGCTATGTCTACATCGCCTCGGTATTGCCGGTCTGGAAGCTGCTGCAGCCACGCGACACCATCAACTCTCACCAGCTGGTGGTCGGGCTGGGACTGCTGTACCTGGGACTGGCCGTAGGTGGCCCGCAGCTGACGGCGCCAGCCTTCAACGCCGATGCCGAGATGTCCTTCTACCCATTGCTGTTCATCACCATCGCCTGCGGCGCCATCTCGGGCTTCCACGGTCTGGTCGCCTCCGGCACGACCTCCAAGCAGCTGTCCCATGAACCGGATGCGCGCATGATCGGTTACTCCGGCGCGCTGGGCGAAGGCATGCTGGCGCTGATTTCCATCATCGCGGTGGCGACCCTGTTCGCAACCCAGGCCGACTTCACCGCGACCTATTCAAGCTTCGCCGCGGCGGGTGCCAATGGCCTCTCGAGCTTCGTTCAGGGGTCCGGTCAGCTGATCTCGCACCTCGGCCTGCCCGCCAACGTCGGCAGTACGCTGGTCGCGGTCATCGTGGTCAGCTTCGCGGCGACGACGCTGGACTCCGCCGTGCGCCTGATGCGCTACATCATCGCGGAACTGGGCAGCGAATACGGCATGCCGGCGCTCAGCCACAAGCATGTCGCCACCAGCATCGCCGTCATCGCCAGTGCCGCGCTGGTCATCCTGCCGCAGGGGCCCAAGGGCTTCGGTTCCGGCGGCTACCTGCTGTGGCCGTTGTTCGGCACCAGCAATCAGCTGCTGGCGGGCATCTCGCTGATGCTGGTCTCGGTGTGGCTCAAGCGTCAGGGCCGCCCTGTCATCTATACCCTGGCCCCGATGGTCTTCTTGATGATCATGACGCTGTGGGCGATGGTGCAGCAGGTGGTGCTGGATTGGTCGGGCATGGGCAGCAACGACCCGCAATGGCTGCTGTTCACCTTCGGCAGCCTGATCATGGTGTTCGCGCTGTGGATCCTGCTCGAGGCCAGCCGCAGCCTGAAGTCTCCCGCCCGGGTGAGCGCTCATGAGAGCTGATGACGATACCCGGTTGGCGTCATCACCCCGCCAGCCGGGACTGACAAGGCGCCTGCTGACAGGCGCCACTCAGCTGCGGGATGGCTGGGAGGCCATGCTGCGCGTCAACCAGCAGCGCGATCTGGCGCAGCTTGCCCGTGAGGAGGAGGACATCTTCATGATGATGAGCTTCGCGGAGCTGATGGGCATCCCCAATCCGGCGCCGGCCGTCTCGCTGGAGATGCTGCCGCTGATGCTGGAACGCATGCATGACTGGCACCTGCGTCAGGGGCTTGAGCATTCACCGCTGGAGGGCATCAAGTGCTGTTGAGCAGGCTCTGGAAACGCGCGGCATCCCGCACGGCGAAAGATACGGCTGGGCCGAAAAGTACTCGGCCGTCAGCGGCTCACGAGACTCACGAGACTCACAAGGCTCACACTCACCAGTCTGGCCAAGCACCGGAGCAAGCCGGGAAATCGGAGCCTCCCGAGATCTGGTTCTTCGGTGGCAAGGGCGGTGTCGGCAAGACCAGCTGCGCGGCGGCCCAGGCGCTGGCACTGGCGGAGAAAGGCGAAGCGACCCTGCTGGTGTCGACAGACCCCGCGCACAACCTCGGCGACCTGTTCGGTGCGATCGGTGGCAAGCCCTGCAACATCGCGCCGCGCCTCGACGTGATGGAACTGGACCCCGAGCGGGAATGCGACCGCTACCTGGAGGCGGTCCGCCAGCGGATCGCCCCCCTGGTAAGTGGCGAGCGCAGTGCCACCGTGATGCGCCAGCTCGAGCTGTCACGCCACGCCCCCGGCACCAGTGAAGCGGCACTCTTCGATGCGCTGGTGGAGATCATCCTGACTCCGCCAGCCCCGCTGGAAGATGAAGCCCCACACTATCGCCATATCCTGTTCGATACGGCCCCCAGCGGGCACACCATTCGCCTGCTGAGCCTGCCCGAAGTGCTGGGCGGCTGGCTGGAGGGCATGCTGGGCCAGCGCAGGCGCGCCATCGCCGAACGCAGCCTGTGGCTGGACAGTCAGCAGGCGTCAGAGACGCCAGGCGAAGAAGCGCCGGAAGACCCGATCAGCGAGGCGCTGGAGCAACGCCGTACGCGCTACGCAGCATTGCGTCAGCGCTTGAGCGATACCCGCCGGGCGCGCGTGATTCTGGTCAGCACGCCGGAGAAGCTGCCGTGTCTGGAAACGACCCGAACACGAGAGGCGCTGGAAGCCCATGGTCTGGCCGTCGGCGGCTTGATCATCAATCAGTGCCTGCCGGAGCCCGCCGCGCAAGAGGCTGGCGGTTCCCCCTCAACGCCCCACGAGCCGCAGGCTGACTGGGTCGCGACCTGGCGAGAACAGCAGCAACACTGGGCCGCCAGACTGGAGGAGGCCTTCGCTGATCGCCCATGCGTGCGTCTGCTGCGCCAACCACAGCTGCCGGAGGACCGCGCAAGCCTTGCCCCGCTGGTGGCACAGTTCACTGCGTTCCGCCCCTGGTCACCCACCCCTCCCGCGTCCTCTTGCGGTTGCGCTGCTCCCGCCAGATGACTCGAGAGGTCGCCATGCGCTTCAGCCCATCAGTACTTCAGACCCTCAGCCCCCTCAGCACTTCCGCTCTCTCACCCTCCCGCTTTCCCGCTCTCCCGACCTCACGCTGATCCGCTGATCCGCTGATCCGCTGATCCGCTGATCCGCTGATCCGCTGATCCGCTGATCCGTCATGTGCTGGCGACATGCATTTGCGTACAGGGCCGGGGAGTTCATCATTCAGACACTTCGATCTGATAACTTATTCAGAATTTGCGCATATTGATGCACCATCACTGCCCCGGCCTCACCTGACTTGCACACACACCTTGAGTGAGGCGAGGCATGTGCACGCCTGCGGGCATGGCAAGCGAATTGCATTGTCTTGCATCCCCCTCCATGAGGTTCAAAATGCTGCTCACATGGCAACAATCTGTTGCAACAGGGTGCGCAATAACTGCACAAAACAACCATACAGTCGCCTCGCCATTCCGATAGAATAGCGGGCTAAATATCTTCCTCATCATGACATCGTTGCTTTGACCTGCCGCGCCTGCGGTGAGTCACAATGTGGCGATAGTGACGCACTTCAGCCCCTGAATTTCGTAAAGGACGCTCCATGGCCCCGACTACCCCCAGTCAATCCCGCTTGCAGAGACACCCATTGGCTTTCAATGCCCGCCGCCTCGGCCTGCTTCCGGCAAGCCTGCTGCTGGTCGGTGCCCTGCTGGCCGGCTGTAGCGGCGACAAGGAGGAGGCTGGCCAAGGCCCCGCCGCAGGCGCCAGCCAGGCCGCTCAGGTCGATGTCGTCACCGTCACTGCCCAGGATGTACCGCTCACCACCGAACTTCCGGGCCGCACGCGTGCCTATCAGATCGCGGAAGTGCGTCCGCAGGTCGGCGGCATCATCGAATCGCGCGACTTCACCGAAGGCAGTGACGTCGAGGAAGGTCAGGTGCTCTATCACATCGATTCGCGCACCTATCGCGCCGATGTCGAGAGCGCCAAGGCAAGCCTGGCGCGTGCCGAGGCGAGCCTCAACACCTCGAGCCTCAAGGCCAAGCGCTACAAGAATCTCGTCGCGCGTAAGATGGTCAGCCAGCAGGATTATGACGATGCCGTGGCCACCGTCGGCGAAGACCGTGCCGATGTCGCCTCGGCCAAGGCCGCGGTATCCAGCGCGCAGATCAACCTGGATTACACCAAGGTCACCTCACCGATCAGTGGTCGTATCGGCAAGTCCAGCGTCACCAAGGGCGCACTGGTCACGGCCAGTCAGGAAACCAGCCTGGCCACCGTCCAGCAGCTGGACCCCATCTATGTCGACCTGACCCAGTCCGCCACCGAAGTGCTGCGTCTCAAGCGTGAGCTGGGCGAGAATCGCGATGCCGCCACCGCACCGGTCCAGACGGAAGTCGAGCTGGTGATGGAAGACGGCAGCGTCTATGGCGCCAAGGGCAAGCTGCAGTTCGCGGATGTCACTGTCGACCAGGGAACCGGCATGGTCACGCTGCGTGCACTGTTCCCCAACGAAGATGAGCTGCTGTTGCCGGGCATGTTCGTGCGTGCCCGCCTGACCGAAGCCGTCGCCAAGGATGCCATCCTGATTCCGCAGAAAGCCGTGAGCCGTGACAGCACGGGCCAGGCCAGCGTGATGACGGTCAATGCCGAGAACAAGGTCGAGGCCAAGCAGGTCGTGATCGGTCAGGCCATCGACAATCAGTGGCTGGTGACTAGCGGCCTCGACAGCAATGACAAGGTCATCGTCAGCGGTCTGCAGAAGATCAAGCCGGGTGCCACGGTCGAGATCGCCTCGGACGAGACAGGCACTGACCAGAACGCCGCACCTCAGTCGCGGGCTGCTGCCAGCAGCGACTCCTCGGAAAGTGAACAGGCCAAGACCGGCGATAGCCAGTAAGCCTGCCCCCGCTTTTCGCGCCACTGTCGCCAGTCAGACGAGAGACGCTTCTCGTGTGACTGGCGACCGTCCCGAACGACGTTCCAGGAGCCTCAAACGTCATGGCCAGATTCTTCATCGATCGCCCTATCTTTGCCTGGGTGCTCGCCATCATCGTGATGCTGGGGGGTATCTTCAGTATCCTCAAGCTACCGATCGAGCAGTACCCCTCGCTGGCCCCTACCAGCATCACCATTCAGGCCACCTACTCCGGCGCCTCCGCCCAGACGGTGGAAGACACGGTGACCCAGGTCATCGAGCAGCAGATGAACGGCATCGACAATCTGCTGTACATGAGCTCGACCTCGGACTCCCAGGGCAACGCCAGCATCGAGCTGAGCTTTGATACCGGCACCGACCCCGACATCGCCCAGGTTCAGGTACAGAACAAGCTGCAGCTGGCCACTCCGCGCCTGCCGCAATCCGTTCAGAACCAGGGTGTCTCGGTCACCAAGTCCTCCGGCAGCTTCCTGATGGTCGCGGCCTTCGTCTCTGACGATGGCAGCATGACCAAGCAGCAATTGACCGACTATGTCGCCTCCGACATCCAGGATGAGGTCGCACGTGTTCAGGGCGTCGGCGAGACCCAGCTGTTCGGCGCGCCGGGGGCCATGCGTGTCTGGCTCGACCCGCAGAAGCTCAACAACTTCAAGCTGACCACCAGCGACGTCACCACGGCCATCAGCACGCAGAACAACCAGATCGCCTCGGGCCAGCTGGGCAATCTGCCGGCGGAAGAAGGCCAGCAGCTCAACGCCACCATCGTGGCGCAGACCCTGTTTGAAACGCCGGAGCAGTTCGGCAACATCCTGCTCAAGACCCAGGAAGATGGCTCTCAGGTCTATCTGCGTGACGTCGGTCGCGCCGAGAAAGGCGCCGAGACCTACAGCACCGTCAGCCGCTACAACGGCAAGCCTGCTGCAGGCCTGGGGATCAAACTGGCCTCGGGCGCCAACGCGCTGGACACCGTCCAGGCCGTCAAGGACCGCCTCGATGAGCTGTCCGCCTACTTCCCGCCGGGCATGAGCGTCAAGGTTCCGTACGACACCTCGCCCTTCGTCAAGATTTCCATTGAAGAAGTGGTGATGACACTGCTGGAAGCCGTGGCACTGGTCTTCCTGGTGATGCTGCTGTTCCTGCAGAACTTCCGCGCCACCCTGATTCCGACCATCGCGGTGCCGGTCGTGCTGCTGGGCACCTTCGGGGTGCTGGAAGTGCTGGGCTTCTCCATCAATACCCTGACGATGTTCGCCATGGTGCTGGCCATCGGGCTATTGGTCGACGATGCGATCGTGGTGGTGGAAAACGTCGAGCGCGTCATGCACGAAGAGAAGCTCTCGCCACTGGAAGCGACCCGCAAGTCGATGGGCCAGATCACCGGCGCACTGGTGGGTATCGGCCTGGTCCTGTCATCCGTGTTCATTCCGATGGCCTTCTTCCCCGGCACCACCGGCGCGATCTTCCGTCAGTTCTCGGTGACCATCGTCTCGGCGATGACGCTGTCCGTACTGGTGGCATTGATCCTGACGCCGGCCCTGTGCGCTACCCTGCTCAAGCCGACCAAGGAGAAGACCACCGGCTTCTTCGGCCTCTTCAACCGGGTCTTCGATCGCTCCAACGCGCGCTACCAGAAAGGCGTTGGCGGCATGCTCAAGCGCACCGGGCGCTCGATGCTGGTCTATGCATTGATCGTCGTCGGCTGTGGCGTGGTATTCACGCGCATCTCGACCGGCTTCCTGCCGGATGAGGATCAGGGCTATCTGTTCAACCAGGTCATCCTGCCGGTGGGCTCCACTCAGGAACAGACCCTCGAGACGCTGGAAAAGGTCGAGCATCACTTCCTGGTCGATCAGGAAGATGCGGTTCAGGAAATGTTCGACGTCGCCGGCTTCAGCTTCGCCGGTCGCGGTCAGAACATGGGCCTGGCCTTCATCAACCTGAAGCCGTGGGATGAGCGCGAGCGCGATTCCTTCAGCGTGGTCAGTGAAGCACAGAGCTACTTCAACACCTTGAAGGAAGCCGTGGTCTTCGCCATCAACCCGCCGCCGATCATGGAGCTGGGCAACGCCAGCGGCTTCGACATGATGCTGGTCGACCGTGGCGGCATCGGCCACAAGGCACTGACCGACGCGCGCAACCAGCTGCTGGGCATGGCGGGCCAGAATCCGGCCGTGACCGGCCTGCGTCCCAATGGTCTGGAAGACAGCCCGCAGTTCACGCTCAATATCGATGAACTCAAGGCGACGGCGATGGGTGTCTCGCTGTCAGAGGTCTACTCGACGCTTTCCACGGCGTGGGGCTCGACCTACGTCAATGACTTCCTCGACAACGGCCGCACCAAGAAGGTCTATGTGCAGGCGGAAGCCAGTGCCCGCATGCAGCCGGAAGACCTCAAGAAGTGGTACGTACGTAACACCTCCGGCGAGATGGTGCCGCTGAGCGCCTTCATCAACGGCGAGTGGACCTACGGGTCGCCGCAGCTGGAACGCTACAACGGCGTCTCCTCGATGGAACTGCTGGGACAGGCGGCACCGGGTTACTCCACCGGTGAGGCCATGCAGGCCATGGAAGAGATGGTCAGCCAGCTCAACAGTGGCGTCGCGCTGGAATGGACCGGCATCTCGCTGCAGGAATCCCAGAGTGGCGGCATGGCACCATATCTGTATGCCATCTCGCTGGTCTTCGTCTTCCTGTGTCTGGCCGCGCTGTATGAGAGCTGGAGCATTCCGTTCTCCGTCATGCTGGTGGTACCGCTGGGGGTGCTGGGTGCCTTGCTCGCCACCTGGATGCGCGGACTCGACAATGACGTCTACTTCCAGGTCGGCCTGGTGACGACCATCGGGCTCTCGGCCAAGAACGCGATCCTGATCGTCGAATTCGCCAAGGACCTTGAAGTGCAAGGCCGCTCGCTGATCGATGCCACCATGGAAGCCGTGCGCATGCGTCTGCGCCCGATCCTGATGACCTCGCTGGCCTTCACCCTGGGTGCCGTGCCACTGGCCATCTCGACGGGTGCGGGTGCCGCCAGCCGTCACGCCATCGGCAACGGCGTGATCGGCGGGATGATCTCGGCCACGGTGCTGGCGATCTTCCTGGTGCCGGTCTGCTATGTGGTCGTGCGCCGCCTCTTCGGTGAGCCGAAGGACCTCAAGCGAGCCCACGAAGCGGCCCGCCAGGAGGATGACCTTGTCTGATCTCTGATCACGACAGAAGCCTCATTGCTGTCACATTGCGTGACGGCCCTGCACGCCGCCCTCTCCGGGCGGCGTGCCTGTTTGCAGGCTGGCAAAAAAGGCGCGCTCACGTGGCAAGCATTGAGTGCCATCAGCCTTTTGCGGCATCATGCTACTATTGAACACTGTTTGCCTGCGCAGGCCTGGTGCTTCCACAGCTCCCATACCTTCGCAGGGCCGCGTGTGCATGGGGCCAGACCGCTGACGGCGCATCCCCGAGAGCGCATCCTCGAGAGCGCTGTCCCAAGAGCGCAGCCGCAGGCGTGGTCAAGCCGCGACTGACAACGCCTCTGCGCATGCCCCGAACACGCGCGGCACGGCGATACACCACCCGATCCCGCTGGAGCGACATGCCTCGTCCCCTTGCTGCCCTGCGCCGCTACACCCGGCGTACCTTTGAAACCCGTGATCCGCCGCAGGTGTTCGCGCCTGTCACGTCAGGCGTGTCACGGCGACGGATGCGTGCCTGCGAGTGCTGCGATCTCGTCGTGGCACTGCCGGCGCTCAAGGCCGGCGAGCGCGCCCGCTGCCCGCGTTGCGATCATCTGTTCGCCCAGCGCCATGCCCATGCCGTGCAACGCACCCTGGCACTGGCGATGGCGTGCCTGGTGATGCTGGTGCTGACGCTGCCCTTCGAGTTCATCGCCTTTGCCACCAGTGGCATCTCAGCAAGCCTCAGCCTGATCGATACGCCCGCCGCCCTGACGGCCGAGTCCTATCCTTCCCTGGCCGTGCTGCTGATTCTGACCATCGTGATGCTGCCGGCGCTCTACCTGCTGGGCGTCATCTATACGCATGCGGCCATCGGGCTGAAACTGCCCTTGCCGGGCATTCGCGGCATTGCGCGCACCCTGAGCCACCTGCGCCCGTGGATGATGGCGGATGTGTTTCTGGTCGGCGTGATGGTGAGCCTGGTCAAGATCGCCGGCATGGCCGATATCAGTTTCGGCCCTTCCTTCTGGGCGTTCTGCGCCTTCGCCCTGCTGATGACCAAGACGCTGGCCAGCATCGATGGGGATCGCATGTGGTTCGCGCTGGCGGGCGAGCCAGCCGCCCCCAGCGGTACGCTGCCGGGCATCGGCGCCGCCTTGCAGGGACTGGCCAGTTGCCATAGCTGTGGCCTGATCAACGCCTGCGGCGAACGGGAGGCTCACACCCACTGCCGCCGCTGTGGCGACCCCGTCCATCAGCGCAAGACGCAGAGCCTGCAGCGCACCTGGGCGTGGCTGATCGCGGCGGCGATTCTGTACATCCCCGCCAACCTCTTCCCGATCATGACCACGGTCAGCCTCGGGGAGAATGACCCGCAGACGATTGCCGGTGGCATCGTGGTGCTCTGGTCACATGGTGACTGGCCCATCGCGATGGTCATCTTCATCGCCAGCATCCTGGTGCCGGCCTCGAAGATGATCGCCATCGCCTGGCTGTGCATCAGCGCCCAGCGCCCCGAGGTGCAACATGCGCGAGCGCGGGTGACCCTTTACCGCATCACCGAATATGTCGGGCGCTGGTCGATGGTCGATGTCTTCGTGGTGGCGCTGCTGGCCGCGTTGATCCAGCTGGGCGCGCTGATTTCGGTCCACCCGGGGCCCGCGGCGCTGTCCTTTGCCTGCGTGGTGGTGCTGACGATGCTGTCGGCGTTGAGCTTCGACCCACGCCTTGTCTGGGACACCGAGACGGAGAAGACGATGATGGCGAACACGCTGTTCGGTGATCTGCCGCTGACGCCGCTGACGGGCTCCGCGTCTCTTGCTTCGTCCTCGCAGGCAACGCCTCCGTTCACGACGCCATTCACGACCCCGAATGCTTCCCGCAATCCCCCTTCCGCTGCCGCCTCACAGGATGACTTATGAGTGATGATTCTCGCGCACGTCGTGAAAGTCGACGCCGCCTTTCGCCGATCTGGATAGTCCCGATCGTGGCCCTGCTGATCGGCGCCTGGATGGTGTGGCACAACTACGCCAGCCGTGGCCCGCTGATCACGATCGAAATGGAGACGGCGGAAGGTATCGAGGCGGGCAAGACCCTGATCAAGACCCGTAACGTCGAGGTCGGCAAGGTCGAATCCGTGCGTCTGTCGGACAATCTCGACAAGACCATCGTCACTGCGCGCATGTCCAAGGACAGCGAGCGCATGCTCAATGCCGACTCGCGGCTCTGGGTCGTGAAGCCGCGCATCGGTCGTGAGGGCATCAGTGGGCTCAACACCGTGCTGTCGGGGGCCTATATCCAGCTTCAGCCCGGCGACAGTCGCGATGAGGAGGATCACTTCGTGGCGCTGGAGCAGCCGCCGGTGACGACGCAGGACGCCAAGGGGCTACGTATCGACCTCACCAGCAACGATGGCAGCGTGCTGTCGGATGGCGACCCCGTCACCTACGAAGGCTTCGTGGTCGGGCGCGTGGAATCCAGCGAGTTCCGCCCCAGCGAGAAGGAAATGCACTACACCCTGTATATCGACTCGCCCTACCATGAGCTGGTGACCTCCACCACGCGCTTCTGGTCCACCAGCGGGGTCAGCCTGCGCCTGGATTCCCAGGGTCTGCAGGTCGATGTCGGGTCACTGGAAAGCGTACTGAGCGGCGGAGTGGCCTTCGGCATTCCCGAAGACCTGCCGCGTGGTCGTCCGGTGGTCGAGAACACCTCCTTCACGCTGTATTCCGACCAGGAAGAGGCCCGTGAAGGCAGCTTCCACCAGGCCATCGACTACGTGATCATGGTCGACGATACCGTGCGTGGCCTGTCGCGCGGCGCGCCGGTGGAATTTCGCGGCGTCCGTCTCGGCACCGTGGTCAGCGTGCCCTATCGCCTGACCCACCAGCGCGTGCGGACGCTGTCGAGCTTCGAGATTCCGGTGCTGATTCGCATCGAGCCCGAACGCCTCGAGGGGCAAGTGGATGATGAAGGCGTGGCGCAGTGGAAGAAGCGCCTCGAGCGCCTCTTCAAGCGTGGCATGCGCGCGACGCTGAAATCCGGCAACCTGCTGACCGGCGCCCTGTTCGTCGATCTCGACTTCTATGACAACCCGCCGCCCTACAAGGCCGATACCTTCGATGATATCGAGGTCATGCCGAGCGTCTCGGGAGGCCTGGCGCAGATGGAAGCCAAGCTCAATGCCCTGCTCGACAAGCTCAATGCACTCGATGTCGAGCCGGTACTGAGCAACCTGAACAAGACGCTGTCGGCCTCCGAGAGTCTGGTCAAGCGCCTCGACAAGACGGCTGGTCATGTCGATAGCCTGCTGGGTTCCGAGGCGGTACAGAAACTGCCGGGCGACATCAGCACCAGCATCGACAACCTCAATCGCACCCTGGATGGCCTGACACCGGATTCTTCCGCCTACCGCAAGCTGGAAGGCGATCTCGAACGACTGGATCGCGTGCTCAAGAAGGCGGAACCACTGCTCGACACGCTGGAGAAGAATCCCTCCAGCCTGATCTTCGACAAGCCGACCACTCGCGATCCGATTCCAAGGGCCCAATGATGACGACAGCCATGAGTCTCTCGACCCGCACAGCCGCCATGCCGCAAGCGTGCAGCACGCCTGCCTCACCGCGCACTTCCACGTCGCACAAGGGCCGCTTCGGCGGCCTGATGGCAGGCTTGCTGATGCTCGGCACACTGGCGGGCTGCACGACTGCCGCCACCGGTGGCGCCTACCTGTTGCCACAAACGACACAGGCTGGCGCCGCCCAGCGTAGCGTTGCCGCCGATGCGCCCCTGCTGGAAGTGATGCCGGTGCAACTGGCCAGCTACCTGGAAGGCGGCAGTCTGGTCTATCAGACGGATGACATCACGCTGGTACAGGCCAGCCAGAACCTGTGGGCCGATGACCTGCAGGACATGCTGACCCGCCAGCTGCTGACGCAGCTCAAGGCCAGCCCCGCCCAACCGCTGAGCCAGTACCGTATCGCGGACACCAGCCTGAGCGGCCTCAAGGGCGCACGCCTGAGCGTAAGCCTGGATCGATTCATCGGCCGCCACGATGGCCAGTCCGTCATCACCGGTCGCTGGCGCCTGCGCGGCGTGGATGGCAGCGTGCTGGAGGAAGGCGACATCCAGACGCTGACTCCCCTGACGGATGACGGCTATCCGGCGCTGGTCAATAGCCTGGGCGAAGGCTGGCGTGTGACCGGCGAGCAGTTGGCACGCGAGATCGCCAAGGCATTGCCCGCCACGGCGGATGCCAGCTGACGACCTGACGGTCTGATGGAAAAGAGCACGGTTGGATACCCAGAAAGCTGGATGCCCAGAAAGCTGGATGTCCAAAAAAAGAAGACCCCCGACGGAATCCGTCGGGGGTCTTCTTGTCTGGCGGCTAGCTGGCCTCAGCCTTGCTGGGGCAGCACCAGCTCACCGTCACGGATCTCGAAGCGCTTCACGTCCGGCTTGTCCTCGAGACGCACGGTGCGGGTCTCGTCACCCATGTCGACCTTGACGTCGTAGCCGACCACCTTGTCTGACGCGTCCTGCACCGTTTCGCAGCGCTGTTCGGTCGTGGTGTAGGTGTCGCCCTTCTTCATCTGGCCCTGGATCTGGTTGCCGGCATAACCGCCACCCACGGCGCCCGCAGCTGTCAGCACCTTCTTGCCATTGCCACCGCCAAACTGATTGCCCACTACACCGCCGACGATCGCGCCGACGGCCGTGCCGACGACATTGTGGGTGTCCTTGCTGGGCGCCTGATGCGTCACGGTCTCGTTGTGACAGACCTCGCGCGGGGTGGTCACGGTTTCCGTCACGGCATCCACCGCCACGATATCGGCATATTCAGGGCCTGGGTTGCTGGCCGTATAGCTGCCGATCGCCACTCCACCGCCAATGCCCAGTGCAGCCACGATCGCGCCAATCAGGATGGACTTGTTCATGCGTGTTCTCCTCACCGAATAGTGTTGCAGCCTGGCTCGTCAGCCAGTCAGCCATGCTCCTGGATGACACCTGAGGGGCTTGCCGCTGCGTTCGGAGAGTAATCTAACACTGTTCGACAAACTGGGTAATGTGGCAACTTCCCCACCCGGTCGTCGCCATTTCGCAACATCGGACATGGAAAAGCCGGGTTCTACGCTAGTTCATGCCTTATATTAGCAATTTCTTGGCAAGCAGGCTTGCGGCCAGAAACCCCCGCTCATCGTCTTGGTGCTGACGCACAGGTCTGTACGAGTCGGACAGAACGAACAGGGCCGGTGCGAGCGCCTAAGCTCGCACCGGCCCTTGTCTTGATGGCCCTGACCGCAAGTCACTCAATCCAGCTGATTGGCCGTGATGGACACGGCTTCATCGTTACAGAACTGCACGCGCACATCTTCCCACCAATTCAGCAGACGGCAGGACGTGTCATCGGCAATCGTCTCGCTGATATCACTGGGCTTGCCCAGCAACGAGATGGCCTGTGCCTCGCTCATGCCCTGCACCAGATAGCCATCATCCAGCGCTGAACGAATGCGGTACTGGCGCTGACTCTCCTCACGTGCGGCCAGGGCACGCTCCTTCTCACGCGCCAGGCGCTGTGCGATCGGGTCTTCGCCTGAAGTCTCTTCTATCACGTCAGCGGCGGGCACCACCGTCAGCGAATCATCCAGCGTGACGGGGGTATCGCCCTGCTGGCAAGGCTGCTGCTGCCAGGTGGGCACCCCCGACTGCACACAGCGAAAGATGCTGTTGTTGGCCTTGGCGGCAGGCGGCAGAGAAGGTGTCGCCGGGTCGGCAATCACTTGCGCCCGAGGCGCCTGCCCGTCACTCGAAGACGCTGCAGCATTCGGCGACTCCTCCGCCTGAACCACCGCAAGCGGCATACCACTGACCAGCGACGCCACCAGCAGTCCCCGCAAGAGCCGGCGCGACACCTGGCGTGAAACGCTGCCACAGGAATCCATCATCAACTTGTCTCTCCGCTTGGTGAGAGCGTGGATCATGCACGGATATCACGCCCAATAAGGTGAAATGGCAAAGCCATCATCCTTGCGTCAGCGCTTCCACTGATAGACCTCATCGGCGGTCTGCACATCGTCATGGTGACTGACATCAGAGCGACTGGGGGCCGAGGCCGCTTCGCCTGATCCATCGTCCGGAGTATCCAGTGGCGGCATGCCTGGCAAGGCCAGGCTGTCGTGGCTGTGACCGTGGTCGGGGCGGTGGTCGTGATCAGACGGCTCGATCTGATCGAGACTGGCTGCACCGTGATCGGGCGTATCCCAGACGGTGACCACCCGATTGCGCCCTTCGCGCTTGGCACGGTACATGGCCTGATCGGCACGCTGCAGAAGGTCCGGCAGCAGTGATTCCGCGCAAGCGGCTGGTCCACCCTGGGCCACTCCGATACTGATGGTGACCCGCAGCAGCTGGCCGTTGCTCAGCGTGAAGGCACGACTGTTGATCGAGAGCAGCAAGCGCTCGGCTGCGTGCTGGAGCCCTTCTCTGTCCTCCGTCGGGCACAGGGCCACGAACTCTTCTCCCCCCTGGCGACACAACTGATCACTGCCGCGCAGGTGGTGACGCAGCCGTTGCGTCAGCTCTATCAGCACCTCATCGCCAATCGCATGCCCTTGGGTATCGTTGATGGCCTTGAAGTGATCGACATCGATCATCAGCACGCCCAGGCCACCACGACTCAGCAGACGCGGCCCCTCTTCCAGCAAGGCAAAACGAGACAGCGCCCCCGTCAACTGGTCATGACGCAAGTCACGACGGTAGCGCTTCTCGCGCTGCTCAGCTTCCCATCCGATCTGCACCGCCACCACCGCGATGAAGGTGACGGAAATCACCAGGTTGACGACACTGGCCAACGACATGAACTCGTAGGAGACGATATAGACCGGGCTGGTGAGATATTGGGCACCGATATAGAACAGCAGCAGGACACCACTGAACAATAGCCGTTGAATGCGTGACAAGGACGCGATACAGATGAAGAAGATGGCGACGATATGGAAATACTCGAAGCCACCCTCGGCGCCGAACTGATATTCCCACCATGCCGCCTTGGCCGACATCGGCACCACCAGCAACAGCAACGCGGAATTCATGTACCCCTTGCGGTGGAACATGATGGCCAGGACGTTGAGCAGAACGCCGATGACATTGATCACCACCGGCTGCGGATAAGGCTGCAGGCCCAGCAGAACGAAGTAGCCCAGCTGGCAGCCGAGCGCACTGATATAGATCCACATGAACAACTGATAAAGCACGAGGTGCCGCTCAGCCAGCCCCGCTGGAGCTGGCCACCGCCACTTCATGTTTACCGTGCGCAAGACACCCTGCCGACTTCCCGCTTTGCGACGGCGATCTGCTTTCGCCATGATTCCTTCCTCATTTACGGCACTTCCCGTGTGCCTCCGCTGCGCGCTACCTGATGATTTTACCTGCCTATTCTATCTCACGCTGCTGTATGAAACGTGACAGCCCTTACCAGTGCGCATCCTTCAAGGCATGCAGCGCGGTCAGGCATGTGACTCACGTGTACCAGGCGCCCCCCCCTGCGAGACTGGCAATCCCATCACAGCGGCGTGGCTCACGTAGCAGGAGTCTGAGCGTGAAGCATCAGCAATCTCGAGGATCAGCAGTCGAAGATTCTCACAAAGTGGGCCTTGTGGGTGACTTGCAGAGTAGTTCAGAGAAGATTTAAGCCCTAGATTCAGTCGTGATGATGACCGGGCTGGAGAAAGTCCGTGACCAGTCAATGGTACTCTTGAGCATGGCAATGCTGACATCTCATCGCCAGCCTGCATGACCTAGACCACCTGACACTCGGGCCCTCCTCGACGTCTGAGGCAAGAACCGGGCAGACAATCGCCCGCCTTCGTGACACCATCAGCGCCTGGACATGGCAGTAGCCGTCACCCACTTTTCCCCGCCGTTTTTAGAGAAGAGAGACTGTAATGGACGCGACCACTCTGACACGCGACTTCCACCTGTGGCAGCGTTTCTCCAAGCAAGACCGCCTGGAACGTGAACATCGTGCTGCCCGCCGCAAGATCGCCGAAGCTGGCACCATGGCGACGCGCATGATCAAGGCCTATGAAAGCATGGCCGCCAAGGGCGTCTCCGAGAATGCATGCTATCGCACCATCTACAAGCAACGCGATGCGCAGGGTGAGATCATGGTGCGCGAAGGCTGGCTCAAGGTGCGTCGTGTGGTCGCGGAAGGCGGCACCACGCGTCTTCGCGGCACGCTGATGACGACGTTCAGCCTGCTGGATGGCGAGCAGGAGCCCGCCGATGCCAGCGTCGAGAAACTCACGCTCGAGGTGTATGACGAAATCGTCGCCGGCACCAAGATGAAGCTGGCCTGCAAGGTGGACCGCTGCGACGCCGATGACCAGACGGACTTCATCACCTTCCTGGATGCCGTACGCGGCGACCTCAAGGAGTGGGTGTGACGCGCCCAGGCGTGAACGCCAGCCCCTGATGAAGGGATGACTCCCTGAATCGGCTCAATGATGCCCACTCGCCTCGTGCAGTGGGCATCATTGCTGTCAGGGGCAAGAAAACTGCTGGCTCATGCCAGTACCGGCCTGCCGGGGCCTTTGTTTCCTAAATGGAATCTATCCATTTCCCATCTCGCACAGATAGCGAAGAATATTGACCCGACAGACCGAAAATCCTGTCACTGTTGCGACAGTAGCAACCTGAGGTTACCCATCGTGCAGGAAACTCCTGGCCCTCGCCTGACTCACAGTACGCAGAACATGCTCGTCATCTGATTACAGGAGTCAGTCCATGAATGCCATTGCACCGTCGGCTTACCATACCCTCGACGTCGAAACGCTCTCTCATGTCACCTCCGCTCGTCTGCCTTTGCAGCCGATCGGCGACATCACCATGGATAGCCCGGCCAGTGAGCTGGTGACGGACTTTGCCGTCACCGCCGGTCGCAGCATTCAGGGCAGCGCCTCCATCGGTCAGGCACTGGCGACCATGAAACAGGCGGGGGTGCGCCTGCTGCTGGTCCACGATCATGATGGCACCTTCACCGGCGTGGTGACCTCGCGTGAGCTGCAGGGCGGCCGAGTCGTGATGCGTGCCATGACCCGCTTCAATGTTCAGCGCGACGAAGTCACTACCGACATGGTGCAGATACCCCGCGCGGAGCTGCAGGGCATTCCTCTCGCCGTGCTCAAGCGCGCCCGCGTCGGGGACCTAGTCGAGACACTGCGTCAGAGCGGCGAATCCCACCTGCTGGTGACCGAGCAGGGCGACGATGGCAAACCCAGCGTGCGCGGTCTGGTCGCCGCCTCCCGCGTCGGCAAGGCCTTGGGGCTCGATCTGGAACACCCGCCGGAAGCACGCAATTTCGCTGATATCTGCCGGGCCGTGCTGGGCAAGTACGAGTGACCCGACAAGGGTAGGCAGTGTCCTCAGTCATCTGACTGACAGAGGCGTCATGAAGCCGCGTCCTGACAAGATGATTTATCCCCAGACTGGTGCTTGATTCGGGAAAAATGCTCACGAACGGCGTATGATGTGGCTATCAGCGCGAGATATCACTTGGCAGGCAGCATGGAAGCGCCTGTCGGTCAGAGAGATGACTCGGGCTCTGACGGATATACTCAGCCAACGGATGGTGTAGATGAGGATTTCAGCCATGCCATTACGCTCACTGCGTGATCATCTTTTCAAGCAGCGCCACGTCGAGGTGCTCGTCATCAAACAGATTGATGGCGAGCTCGTGCATGTGTGTGGTGCCGGCATCGTGGAAGGCAACGGCAGCGTCAGTCACAAGCGGCGTGAGCTGCAGCGTGACAACCATGCCTTCCCGGTGCGCATGCATGATGGCAATCAGGTACTTCAGCCGGACGACTTTAATCGTCTGGTGCTGCTGGAGGAAGTGACTCTGCATCCCCTTGGCTGCCAGCCGAAGGAAGCCATCTCGCTGGAGGTGGCTGGCCATCGCTATCGTGTCGCGCATACCCCCATGCGCTGCTGGCACTTCCGCGGCCACCTCGTGCTGGAGCGCACACCCCAGGGCATGCTGCTGAGTACCGAGGACATGACCCTGATTCGCGCCAAGGCGAGTCGCCAGCCAATCTCCAAGACGGCACGCGCCAATGCCGAGCGCCTGCAGAAGACGCCCGCATGGCGCAATGTCGCTCCCCGCGGTCATGACGTGCATGCCGACGGCGCCACGACGCGTCAACGCGCGGCAGCACGCAGGATCGACAGCCCGACACGCGAGCTGGAGCTTGAGCCCAAGTACTGAGGCACAGGAGCGGCGAATCGCGACGGGGACATTGAGCCAAGACAGATGCATTGAGAAAGGCCCATCGAGAAAAGCGCATTGAGACAGAACGCTCGGCAATTGCCGAGCGTTCTGCTGCCCAGGGCCCGGTTAGAGGAAGAGCGGCTCGCGGCAAGACAGCTTGAGCATATGCCGGTATTCTCAAAGACCTGTTCTCTCGTTCAGGTTTCCTCATGCGCCGAATGCCAGCATCCCTTTTCCTGCTCATCCTGATTCTGGTCGCCCTGAACCTGCGTCCGGCGCTGTCATCCCTGGCGCCCCTGCTGGATCGCATCACCCAGGACCTGGGCCTGAGCACGCTGGCAGCAGGCCTTCTCACCACACTGCCCGTCGTCTGCCTGGGGCTGTTCGCCCCTCTGGCACCGCGCCTGGCCCGCCGCCTGGGGGTAGAGCGCACCCTCAGCCTTGCCCTGGTCACTCTCGGCATCGCCCTGTGGTTGCGGGCCAGTGACATGGCGCTGCTGCTCTATCTCGGCACCCTGTTGTGTGGCGGCAGCATCGGCGTCGCCGGCACCCTGCTGCCCGCCATCGTCAAGCGTGAGCATCCTGAGCGAGCCGACCTGTTCACCGGCGTTTACACCATGGCACTATGTCTTGGTGCGGCGCTGGCCGCGGGACTCAGCGTGCCACTGGCCAATCTTCTCGACAGCTGGCAAGCCTCATTGGCCTGCTGGGCGCTGCTTGTGGTGATCGCGCTTCCCGCCTGGCGCCTGAGCATGCCCCACCCGTGGCCAGAGAAGATGACCAGCCAACAGCAGGCCACCCCCCGCCTGTGGCACCTGCCGCTGGCCCGTCAGGTCACCTTCTTCATGGGCTGCCAGTCTTCCCTGGCCTATATCGTCTTTGGCTGGCTGCCTTTCCTGCTCCAGCAGCGCGGCCTGAGCGATATCGAATCCGGCTGGCTGATGGCCGCCTCGGTAATGGCACAGGTGCTCACCGCCCTGCTGGCCCCCGTGATCGGCCGCATGGGGCGCGACCAGCGCCCCGCCATCCTGCTACTGCTGTCCTGTACCGCCATCGGCCTGCTGGGACTGATGATCGGGCCGCTGTCACTGCGCTGGCTGTTCGCCGTGCTGCTCGGTTTCGGCCAGGGGGGCAGCTTCTCGATGGCATTGACGCTGCTGGTGCTGCGCACCTCCGATGCACGTCTGGCGGGCGCCCTCTCCGGCATGGCACAAGGCACCGGCTACATGCTGGCCGCCCTCGGGCCACTCGCCGTCGGCATTCTGCTGGAAATCACGGCCGACCTGCGCGTGATCGCGTCGCTGTTCGCGCTGATCCTGCTGAGCGCCGCCATGCTTGGCTTCCAGGTCGGCAGGCGTCGCCGTATCTGCCTGCGCGAGGATGGCAGCACCGAAGTGGTCGACGGCTGACATCTTCTCCCCCCATTAGGTGAGGCAAGGCCCCACCAAGGCATCAACATTATCTGTCATTCATGCCTGAATGATAGATTTTGCCGATACTACTTGTCGTTGAAATTTATATATTCCGAATGTCTCATTTGGATTCCTCTGGTGTCGCTCTACCCTCTGAGTTCTCGTTGTAAAGCAACGAACATTGCGCCCTGCCATGTTCGAACGCCTCGGCAGTGTTCGAACTGCTCGGCAATGTTTCAAACAGCCAGGCAATGTTCGACCTGCTTCGCAACGAGACCCTCATAACAACAATCTCACACCCAGAGGCACATGCTCATGTCCTTCGAAAGGATTCGATTGTCCTCCCCCGGCTCGGGAGACACCTCATGCTGTCATTGATCGGCGTAGCCATCATCGTCATCGGCCTGGCACTGCGCCTCAATGCGCTGCTGGTGGTGCTGGTGGCAGGTTTCTCCTCCGGCCTGGTGGCCGGCATGTCACCCACTGAAATTCTCGCCGCGCTCGGTCAGGCCTTTACCGACAACCGCGCCGTCTCGCTGTTCATCATCACCCTGCCGGTGATCGGACTGCTCGAACGCAATGGACTGCGCGATCAGGCCGAACATCTGGTCCAGAAACTTCGGGCCGCCAGCGCCGGGCGTATCTCCTTCAGCTACCTGGTGCTGCGCAAGGCGACCAATGCCTTCGGCCTGCAGCTCGGTGGCCACCCGGCGATGATCCGACCGCTGGTCGCCCCGATGTCAGTCGGCGCCGCCGAACGTGATCTCCCCGAAGAGGCGCTGAGCTCGCCACGCTTCAAGGCTCTGAGCCAACGCATCCGCGTTCTGAATGCCGTCAGCGAGAACTTCGGCAACTTCTTCAGTCAGCTGATCTTCGTGGCTTCCGGCGGGTTGTTGCTGATCAAGAGCGTGCTCGACAAGAGCGGTGCCAGCGTCAGCCTGGCCGACATGGCGATGTATGCCATTCCCACCGCGCTGGTGTCACTGGTGGTGGTCTTCGTGCTCTGCCGCCGGCTGGACGCGCGCATTCGCCGTGAACAACAGCTGCTGCGCGAGGAATACCCCCAGCCCTCCGGCCAGACCAACGCGACACCGGGCAAGGACACCTTCACCACTTCTGCGACGGAGAGCCACTCATGAACGGTATCGACGCTCTCTACCTGATTACCGGCTTCGCCATCATGGCCTTTGCCGTCCTGACGCTCACCGATCGTGATCATCCGCGCAGGCTCGGCACCAGTGCCTTCTGGATGATCTTCGGCATCAGCCTGGCATTTGGACAATGGCTGCCCGATATCGTGATCGGGCTTGCCATGCTGGCGCTGGCCCTGCTGGCCGCCACCGGCCAGCTCGGGTTCGGCAACTATGGCCAGTTGAGCGATGAGGCACGTCAGGCGCGCCGCAAGCGTCTCGGGTCGCGCCTGTTCATCCCCGCGCTGGTGATTCCGGTCGGCACCTTCCTTTACACCCTCACGACAGGTCAGAGTGCGCTGGTCGGCCTTGGCGTCGCGACGGTACTGGCCTTTGCCGTGGCGCTGCTGCTGCTGCGCGAGAGCCCGGCGACCGGCATGCAGGAAGGTCGCCGCCTGGCCGATGCCATCGGCTGGGCCGCCATCCTGCCGCAATTCCTGGCTGCCCTTGGCCTGCTGTTCGATCAGGCCGGCGTCGGCCAGACCATCGCCGGGCTGGTCTCGAGCGTGGTGCCGGATACCAGCCTGGTTGCCTGCGTGATTGCCTACTGCGTCGGCATGGCCGTGTTCACCATGCTGATGGGCAACGGCTTCGCGGCCTTTGCGGTCATCACCTCCGGCATCGGCTACCCGCTGGTCATCGCGCTGCATGGCGGCAACCCGGCCATCGTCGGCGTGCTGGGCATGCTGTCCGGCTACTGCGGCACGCTGATGACGCCGATGGCCGCCAACTTCAACATCGTGCCGGCGGCCCTGCTGGAACTGGATGACCGCTACCACATCATTCGCGCACAGATACTGCCTGCGCTGGTCATGCTGGCCGCCAATATCAGCCTGATGCTGCTGCTGGCCTTCTGATCTCCCACTCTTACCCGCGCATCGATCACCGCCAGCCGTGACCCGCGGTGATCGATGCCAGCCAAGGAATGTCATCATGCGTCGTCTGCTACTCTGCGGCTTCGAGCCCTTCGGCACGGATAGCGTCAATCCCGCCCTCAAGATCATCGAACAACTGGACGGCCAGACACTGGCCATGCAAGGCCAGCCCGATGAGCGCTTCGAGATCATCACCTGCCGGGTGCCGGTGACACGCTACGCCGCGATTGACAGCGTCATCGAGGCCATCGGCCAGCACGCCCCTGACACCGTGATCATGCTCGGCCAGGCCAGCGGTCGCAGCGCCATCACGCCGGAGCGTGTCGCCATCAACCTGGATGACTATCGCATCAAGGACAACGGCGGCCACCAGCCGGTGGATGAGTCCATCGAGGCCGATGGCCCGGATGGCTGCTTCACCACCCTGCCGATCAAGGCGATGGTCAACGACCTCCAGGCGGCAGGCCTTCCCGCCAGCGTCTCCTACACGGCAGGCACCTTCGTCTGCAACCACCTGTTCTATGGGGTGCAGCGTCATCTGGCGGATAGCCCCACCCGCTCCGGCTTCGTGCATATCCCGGCGCTGCCCGAGCAGAGTGTCGATGGTCGCCTGCCGACCATGAGTCTTGAAAGCATGCTCGAAGGCGTACGGGTGATGTGTATCAGCGCCATGTCCCATCACAAGGATGCGCGCATCGGCGGTGGCAATATCAGCTGAGCGCCCCCATCGCGTCGCGGCTGAACGCCCGACGCCGACAGCTCCCCTGCAAGCCGGCATGCGTTACAATGCCGGCTTTCCCATTTCTAGCAGGTGGACACGATGACTCCCGAGACGCACATCCTGGTGCTGTATACCGGCGGCACGCTGGGCATGGTGGAAAGTGAACAAGGACTGGTACCTGCCGGTGACTTCGATGCACGTCTGCGCGCAGCACTGGAACAACTGCCCCCCAGCCGTCGTGGCCGTCTGCCCGCCTTCACCCTGTGCGAGTTTCCGCAACTGATCGACTCCTCCTCCGCGACACCGGCGGACTGGCACACAATCGCCAGCCAGATCGCGGACGCCTACGACAGCTTCGATGGCTTCGTCGTCCTGCAGGGCACCGACACCCTGGCCTGGACGGCCTCCAGCCTCGCCTTCCAGCTCAAGGGTACCGCGCGCCCGGTGATCGTCAGTGGTGCACAGTTGCCGCTGGAGGCCGAGCACAGTGACGCGCTGGGCAATGTCGAGCTGGCACTCACCGCCGCCGCCCAGCCGACCCTCAATGAAGTCGTGGTCGCCTTCGGTGGACAGCTGCTGCGTGGCGTGTGCACCCGCAAGTGGTACACCCAGGACCACCGCGGCTTCACCACGCCCAATGCGCCGCTGCTGGGCGAATGGGTCGATGACCGCGTCGTGCTCTACCCCGGCCGCCTGATGGATGATCAAGGCCCCGCCTTCGAGCTGCCCGACTATGGCCGCCTCGGCAAGGACAGCATCATTCGCCTGCCGCTTTACCCCGGCATCAGCGCCGAGAGCGTGCGTGTGCAGTTGATGCGCCCCGAGGTCAAGGGCGCCGTGCTGGAGTTGTGGGGCAGCGGCAATCTGCCGGAAGACAGCGAGCTTCTGGGGGTGTTGGCCGATGCGCGTGGCGAAGGCAAGCTGCTGGCCGGTATCAGCCAATGTCCGCACGGGCCGGTCACCATCGGCCACTATGCGGCCGGCGCAGGCCTGGCCACCGTCGGCGTGCTGTCAGGCGACGACATGACGCTGGAAGCGGCCTTCACCAAACTGCTGCATCTGGTGGCGCTCGATCAGGATGAGGACTGGCAGCGGGAACGCTTCCTGATGCCCTTGGTAGGCGAGCGCGCCAGCGGCCTGCTGTGAGCCCTGGCGGCCCCGCGTATCACTGAACTCTTGTCGCTGATCAGCGCGCGAACAGTCCCCAGGGTTGACCGATAGATAACAGAAAGCCCCCGCCAGGCATGCCTGGCGGGGGCTTTCTGTTTGCGCTGATAGGCCTTGGCTAATCCTTCACGCCAAGGCGCAAATCAACGGGCCAGCTGGTTCAACCGGATCAACCGGTGTTACGCAGACCGGCGGAGATACCGGCCATGGTCACCATCAGCGCGCGTGACAGCTCGGCGGAGATGGCGCCATCGGCGTCGCGATTACGCTGCAGCAGCTCGGCCTGCAGACCATGCAGTGGGTCGATGTAGGGGTTGCGCACATCGATGGCCTGACGGATCAGCGGCATATGCTCAAGCAGTGCCTGTTGATCGCGGATCTCCAGCACCACCTTCTCCAGGCGCTCGAGACGATCACGCAGCGATTGCCCCAGCGCCTTCAGGGCCGGCTCATCGACCAGACGCTGCTCGTAGTAGGCCGCCGTCGAGAGATCGGCCTTGGAGAGCAGCATCTCCAGCATGTCGACATAGGTGGAGAAGAACGGCCAGTCGTTCATCATCTCGCGCAGCACTTCCAGGCCGCCCTCTTCCTGCATGCGCGTGGCGAAGGCCTCGCCACTGCCCAGCCAGGCGGGCAGCATCAGACGAATCTGGGTCCAGGCGAAGATCCACGGGATCGCGCGCAGCGTCTCGACGCCACCATCCTGACGCCGCTTGGCGGGGCGGGAGCCCAGCGGCAGGCGTGCCAGTGCGGTTTCCGGTGTTACCGAGCGGAAGTACGGCACGAAGTTCGGGTCTTCACGCACCACGCCGACATAGGCCTTGTGCGCGATACCGGCCAGGCGATCCATCTCGTCACGCCATTGCTGCTTGGGTGCCGGCGGCGGCAGCATGCTGGCTTCCAGCACCGCGCAGACATAGATCTCCATCGAGCGACTGGCGATGTCGGGCAGACCGAACTTGAAGCGAATCATCTCGCCCTGCTCGGTGACGCGCAGCGAGCCGGTCACCGAGCCCGGCGGCTGGGAGAGGATCGCCGCATGCGCCGGGCCACCGCCACGACCGACCGTACCACCACGGCCGTGGAACAGGGTCAGTTCGACACCGTGACGCTTGGTGACTTCCACCAGCGTTTCCTGGGCGCGGTACTGTGCCCAGGCAGCCGCCAGCTGGCCGGCGTCCTTGGCGGAATCGGAGTAACCGATCATCACTTCCTGACGGTCACCGGCCTGCTCGCGATAGATCGGCATGCCCAGCAACGTGTCGATGACGGGGCCTGAGCGGTCCAGATCATCCAGCGTCTCGAACAGCGGCGCGATCGGCAGACGCACATCACCGCCGATCTCCTTCATCAACAGTGCCACCGCCAGCACATCGGAGGCCTGACCGGCCATCGAGATGATGTAGGTGCCCAGCGCCTCGCGATGCTCGCGCGCGATGACCTTGAAGGTATCCAGCACCTCGCGCGTGTCGGTGGAGCATTCCCAATGGCGCGGGATCAGCGGGCGACGGCCAGCCAACTCCTTGGTGAGGAAGTCACAGCGCTGCTGCTCGTCCCACTCGAAATAGCTGCCCAGCCCCAGCGTCTGACTCAGTTCGTCGAAGACCTGCGCGTGACGCGTGCTTTCCTGACGGATATCGAGCTTGGTCAGGGTGACACCGAAGCAGGCCACGCGGCGCAAGGTGTCGAGCAGTGCGCCGTTGGCGATGGTGTCCAGCCCCACATCGCACAGCGAGCGGTAGCAAGCCAGCAGCGGCGTATACAGCTGCTCGCGGGTCTCGATGATATCGACGCCTTCGTGGCGCTTGCCGTCCAGGCCCGCCTTGGCCCAGTCACGCGTGCTTTCCATGCGCAGGATCAGGCGGCGCAGGATCTCGCGATAGGGTTCGGCCACATCGCCGGCCTCGGCACGCAGGGCGGCCGTGCACTTCCACATCGACAGCTCCGACTTGAGCTGTTCGAGGTCGCGAAGGTAGAGGTCCGCCGCCATCCAGCGTCCCAGCAGCAACACGGTCCGTGTCACGCTGGCGGTGACATTGGGGTTGCCGTCGCGGTCACCACCCATCCAGGAGGCGAAGCAGATCGGTGCGGCATCCAGCGGCAGGCGCTCACCGGCGGCGTCCAGCGTCATCTCGTCAAGCTGACGGTGGAAGTCCGGCACCGCTTGCCACAGTGAGTTCTCGATGGTGGCAAAGCCCCACTTGGCCTCATCCACCGGCGTCGGACGCTCGTGGCGGATCTCGTCGGTGTGCCAGGCCTGACTGATCAGCTCGGTCAGGCGTGCACGCGCGAGGGTCGCCTGTTCCGGGCGATCACAGGCGCCTTCCATCTGGGTCAGACAGCCCTCGATGGCATCGTATTTCTGGATCAGGGTGCGGCGGATGACTTCCGTCGGGTGCGCCGTCAGCACCAGCTCGACACGCATCGCCGAGAGCTCCTCGACGATCTTCTGCGCACTGAAGCCACGCTCGCGAATGCGCGTGATCAGCTCGCCGAGGTCCGGCTGGCTGCCGGGACGATAATCCTCGACGCGCTTGAAGCGGCCACGGTAGTGCTGCTCGGCGATGTTGGAAAGATTCAGAAACTGGTTGAACGCCCGGGTGACCGGCAGTAGATCACCATCCGGCAGATCACGCAGATAGTCGATCAGCTCATGACGGGCGGCCTGATCGCCCTGCTGGCCCTGTTTGGCCAGGGCGCGGATGCGCTCGATGCGTGCGACGAAGTCATCGCCGAGGTCGGCCGCGATGGTCTGGCCGAGGTTGTCACCGAGAATACGCACGTTATCGCGCAACGATTCATGCAAGTCGTGACTCATGAAACCCTCCTTGGGAGTGACGGTGCTGCCGCGGTCATCTTCCCCTGTCACCAGGGGCACACAGTCAGATAGCTGACAACAGATTCCCTCATTGCGCAAAGACACCTGATGACAACCGGCTGAGGGAAGACACCGGCCTGGCGCTGGTGAAGACACTGGCGCGAAACGGAAAGACCCGCGGCGCAGCAGACCGGAAAGCAGGACAAGACTCGCGTCCTGATCGCTTCCCCTCAGCATACGACCGCGGGCCTCGGCTCCACAATCCGACTATCGCGTAAACTTACTACATTTTTCCAAATGCCCTTTTCCCAATACCCTGCGACGACGCTCCCTCACCGAACCAGCGGCGTCACCGGACGCGCTGCTGACGTCGCACCCTCGCCCTGTCGCGCCTGCTCAGCCGCACGTTCCTGGCGCTTGGCCTCATCCCAGTGCGCATCCATCTCGGCAAGCGAGGCCTCATCCAGCGTGCGCCCTTGCCCGGCGATCGCGGCTTCCACATGGCGGAAGCGTGATTCAAAGCGTGCATTGGTGGCGCGCAGCATCTGCTCCGGGTCCGCCTTGAGGGTGCGCGCGAGATTGACCACCGCGAACAGCAGATCCCCGACCTCCTCGCGCGCATGGGACGTATCACCCTCGGCCAGAGCTTCCTCGACTTCGCCGAGCTCCTCACGAATCTTGGCCAGCACGCCACTCGTGTCGGGCCAGTCAAAGCCCGAACGCGCGGCCTTCTTCGAGAGCTTGGCCGCCCGCGTCAGCGCCGGCAGGCCAAGTGGCACACCATCCAGCACGCTGTCGCCGGCAGTCTGGCTGGCAGGCGCGTCAGCGGACTCCTGCTGCTTGAGCGACTCCCACTGGGCGTTGAGCGAGCCTTCGTCGACCTCATGAGTAGCGATGCCCTCACGGCGCGACGCGAGGGTGCCATCCGGGAAGACATGTGGATGGCGGTGCAGCATCTTCTCGGTCAGCACATGGATCACGTCGTGGAAATCGAAGCGTTGCTGCTCACTGGCGATCTGGGCGTAGAAGACACCCTGAAACAGCAGGTCACCCAGTTCCGCCGGCAGCTCCTCGAGCACGCTGGCATCGGCCGCGGCGCGCTCGATGACATCGGCGACCTCATAGGCCTCCTCCAGGGTGTGCGGCACCAGACTCGCGTAATCCTGGCGGCTGTCCCACGGGCAGCCGTACTGCGGGTCACGCAGCACGGCCATCAGGGTCAGCAGGTCATCGAGGGTATAGCGCGTATCGACTGGCGTGGCCGTCTCTTCGCCAGGTTCCCGACTTTCAGCAGACTCCAGCCTCATGCCTTGTCGCCCCCGACCCGCAGGCGCTTGACGTCGATGATGTTGGGCAGCTGCTGGATGCGGGCGAACACGCGCCCCAGCACATCGAGATTCTCGACTTCCAGCGTGATCTTGAGCGTGGCGATGTTGTCGAGCTGATCGGTGCGCGTGTTCACCGACAGCACGTTGACCTTGTCGCCGCTCAGCACGTTGGTGACATCACGCAGCAGACCGGAGCGGTCCCAGGCCTGGATCTCGATATCGACCGGATACTGATTGCGCGAACGCTGACCCCAGTCGACATCGACGATGCGACGTGGCTCGTCCGAGCGCAGCTGGATCAGGTTCGGGCAGTCCTGACGGTGCACGGTCACGCCGCGCCCCTGGGTGATGAAACCGGCGATCTGATCGCCCGGTACCGGGTGACAGCAGTTGGCCATGGTGGTCTTCAGATTGCCGACCCCCAGCACCATGACGGCGTCGGGCTTTTCCTTGCCCTGCGGCTTGCGCTGGCGCAGCAGACGCTCGAGCTGCTCCTGATCATCGGTATCGCCGAACAGCTGCTGGGCCTGATGCAGTACCTGGCCGACGCGCAGATCGCCCGCGCCGATGGCGGCGTACATGTCATCACGCGTCGGGTAATTGACGGCGTTGGCCAGCTTGTCACGGTCGAGATTCTCCAGCGCCAGCCGCGAGAATTCCTTCTCGAGCAGCGCCTTGCCCTCATCGACGTTCTGATCACGTGCCTGCAGCTTGAACCAGGTCTGGATCTTGGCGCGGGCCCGCGAGGTGCGTACATAGCCCAGATTCGGGTTGAGCCAGTCACGGCTCGGGCCGCCCTTGGTGGCGGTCAGGATCTCGACCTGCTGGCCGGTCTTGAGCTTGTAGGTCAGCGGCACGATGCGCCCGTCGACCTTGGCACCCCGGCAGCGATGGCCGACCTCGGTGTGCACGCGGTAGGCGAAGTCGATCGGCGTCGCGATCTTGGGCAGGTCAATGACATGCCCTTCCGGCGTGAAGACATAGATGCGGTCCGGCGCGACGTCGGAGCTCAGCCCCTGACGGATCGCTTCCTGGCCGCCGTTCTCGCCGACTTCGTCCTGCCATTCGAGCACCTGACGCAACCAGGCGATCTTGTCCTCGTAGCTGCGGCTCTTGTGGCCGACATCGTGACCCTTGTAACGCCAGTGGGCACACACGCCCAGCTCCGCCTCCTCGTGCATGTCGAAGGTACGGATCTGGATCTCGATGACCTTGTTGCTCGGCCCCACCACCGCAGTGTGCAGTGACTGGTAGCCATTCTTCTTGGGGTTGGCGATGTAGTCGTCAAACTCATGCGGCACGTGGTGCCAGCGCGAGTGGACGATCCCCAGCGCCGTGTAGCAATCGCTGACGGTGCCGACCAGAATCCGTACCGCGCGCACGTCATACACCTGGGAGAAGGCGATGCGCTTGATCTTCATCTTCCGCCAGATGGAGTAGATGTGCTTGGCGCGGCCCGCGACATCGAAATGCTTGATGCCCTGCTCGCTCATCAGAGTGCGCATCTCGACCAGCAGGTCGGCGATGTAGTGCTCACGCTCCAGGCGCTTCTCGGACAGCTGCTTGGCGATGGTCTTGTATTCATCCTCCTCGCGGTAGCGGAAGGACAGGTCCTCCAGCTCCCACTTGAGCTGACCGATGCCCAGGCGGTGCGCCAGCGGCCCGTAGATATCGAAGACTTCGCTGGCCACGCGCATGCGCTTCTCGCGCGGGGCATCCTTGACGTGACGCAGGGCGACGGTACGTTCGGCGATCTTGATCAGCGCGATGCGCACGTCATCGATCATCGACACCAGCATCTTGCGCAGGTTGTCCTGCTGGTCATGCTGCGCCATGCCATGACTCGGCGCCTGCAGCTGACTGATGGCGGCCATGTTGAGCACGCCATCGATCAGGCGGGCCACTTCCTTGCCGAAATGCTTCTCGATGGCCTCAAGCCCCAGATGCCCTTCACGCACCGCGCGATAGAGCACGGCCGCGACCAGCGCCGGTTGGTCGAGCTTGAGTTCCGACAGGATGTCGGCCATCTCGAGACTGAAACGGAAACTGCGCAGCGGCTCGCGCCACGGCTTGTCACCGCGGGCGTCCGCCTCGCGCGCCACCTTGAGCGCCACTTCACAGGCCTGCACCATGACCTCGGCATTCACCGACGGGACTTCCTCGCGCAGTCGCGCGACCCACACCGGGATGTCCACACCACCGCTATCGGTCAGCGGCTGATCTTCGCGCACCTTGACCATGACCCTATGTCCTTGAATATCTTGCCATCTTGATGACAGTGCCCGAGGGCACCGCCTCAGTCTTCCGCCCGCTCCAGCAGCAACATCGATTCCAGATGTGCCGTGTGAACGAACATGTCCGCCATCAGGGCACGCGTGACGCGATAACCGGCGTCCTGCAACAGCCGTGCATCACGCATCAACGTGGTCGGGTCACAGGCGATGTACAGCACACGCTGCGGCACTCGGTTGACCCTCCCAGCATGCAGATCACGTGCCAGCTCCTCGCAGAGAGGCTGAGCGCCATCACGCGGCGGGTCTAGTACCAGAAGGTCGATACCCTCGAGTGACGGCAGGGCCTTGCTCAGATCCGCTCGACGTGCACTCACCTGCGCCAGTCCGTTGGCTTCGGCATTGACCATCAGCTGATCGACCATGCCCTGACTGCCCTCGATGCCCGTCACCTCACTGGCGCCGGCCGCGGCAGCCGCCAGGGTCAGGTTGCCGACCCCGGCGTAGAGGTCCATCACCTTGAGGCCACTGACGTCGCCCAGCCATTCGAAGGCGGTGTCGATCAGACGCTGATTGAGCGCCGCATTGACCTGCACGAAGTCGCCCGGCGAGAAGGCAAGACGCAGCGTCGTTGCGCCGATATTCAGCGAATACGCGGCGTTCGGCGTGCCCGACAGCCACTCCAGCACCACCGGATCACGCCCGACCCGCCAGCCGACCACCAGGCCGTGCTGCTCGGCGAAGGCCTGCCAGCGCTGCGCATCACGCGGCACCGCCTTGAGCTGGCGCACCACCACGATGACCTGCCCTTCCGCAGCGGTCAGCTCCAGATGGCCCAGACGCTTGGGTGCCTCGAGGCTTTCGATCAGCTCACGCAGCGGCGCGAGCAGGCGGTCCAGCTCCGGCACCAGCACGCTGCAGGTGGTGATATCGACCAGCTGGTTGCTGCCGCGTCCCCGGAAGCCGAACTGCAACTCACCGGCATCGGTCACGCGTACGCCGATACGCGCGCGACGGCGATAACGGCTTTCATCTTCGCCCAGCGGCTGAATCTCGGGCAGCGTCACGCCATTGCGTGTCGCATGTTCGCCCAGCACCTGCACCTTATGAGTGCGCTGTGCATCCAGCGCCATATGCTGCAGATCACAGCCGCCACAGCTGCCGAAATAGGCACAGGGCGGCGTCACGCGACTGTCAGCCGCGTTGTCACGTGCACGCACATGCGCCTCATTGAAGCGCTTGTGGGTGCGGTGGATGGCCAGCGTCACGCGCTCGCCGGGCAGGGCCTGATCGATGAACTGGGTCTTGCCGCTCTCGTCATGGGCGATGCCGCGCCCGTCATGGGCCAGGCGGTCGACCGTCAGCCATTGGCTGTCGGCGTCGCTGGCATTGCGGGTGCCACGACTGGCCACTTCCTTCTCGCGACGGGTCGGCTTGCGCGCCGGTCGCTTCTGTCCGAGCAGCGCCATCAGGAACGCTCCCCTGCGACGGCTTCATTGTGGGGCGTGTCCTGCTGAGTCATGTCGTCGTCCTGGGTATAGAGGCCTGTCGAGAGATAGCGGTCTCCCCGATCACAGACGATGAACACGATGACCGCATTCTCGACCTGCTCGGCGAGCTTGAGCGCGCCCGCCAGCGCACCGCCGGAGGAGACACCGGCCAGAATGCCTTCTTCGCGCGCCAGGCGGCGCATGCAGACTTCGGCTTCGTGCTGTCCGATATCCAGCGTGCGGTCGATGCGTGAGGCATCGAAGATCCGCGGCAGATACTCGGCAGGCCAGCGGCGGATACCCGCGATGCTCGCGCCCTCGGCAGGTTGCAGGCCGACGATCTCGATGGCCGGATTCTGCTCCTTCAGATAGCGCGAGGTGCCCATGATGGTGCCGGTGGTGCCCATCGAGGACACGAAGTGCGTGATGCGCCCATGAGTCTGCTGCCAGAGTTCCGGCCCGGTGGTGCGGTAATGCGACAGCGGATTGTCCTGGTTGGCGAACTGATCCAGCGCCTTGCCCTCGCCACGCGCGATCATCCCCTCGGCCAGGTCCCGTGCGTGCTCCATGCCATCGGCTTCGATCAGCGTGGCCCCGTAGGCGCCCATCGCCTGCTTGCGCTCGCTGGAGGCACTGGCCGGCATCACCAGCACCATGCGGTAGCCCTTGATGGCCGCCGTCATGGCCAGCGCGATACCGGTATTGCCGGAGGTCGCTTCGATCAGGGTATCGCCGGGAGAGATCTCGCCGCGCGCTTCCGCCTCCTGGAACATGGAAAGCGCCGGACGATCCTTGACCGAACCGGCGGGGTTGTGACCCTCCAGCTTGGCCAGCAGCACATTGTTGCGGCCCGCGCTGATGCGCGTCAGGCGCACCAGCGGCGTGTTGCCGACGACATCTGCAAGACTGGGATAATCGGACGCGCCAGGGGTGGCGTCACCGGGGGGTTCGCTGAGATGAGA
>Ga0207897_100042_pt1 | contig 77215 bp, 65 predicted proteins | sample LinPmetageLP42_FD_184054 | JGI IMG/M metagenome (GOLD analysis project Ga0207897, IMG submission 184054) | Marine viral communities from the Pacific Ocean - LP-42 (SPAdes) | ecosystem: Environmental > Aquatic > Marine > Oceanic | place: Pacific Ocean | collected 2010-08-27
ATCAATGGTTGCTGTAGATGCCTATAGAGATGATTTTGAAGATACACTATTCTTTTTAGGCCTCATTATTGGTTATGTTCCAATTTTAGCTATAAAAGTAATACTTTATACCTATGTTGAAAGCTTAGAGTTTCATAAAATATCAAAGGGTTTGCTATGGTCGTTTTTAAGCTCTAACGTGATTATTTTAGGTATCAGCTTAGCAAGTTACTATGAACCTCCAGCGCTCACGCTCAATGAGTATTTATTGTATATGGTTTTTTTTACAGTCTTACTTTTTTTCAATTATTTTATGCTACCTTGGAAGGAGTCTTAATTGCCGATGTATAACAAAAACATCATGGTGGGAATTTTACTCGCTGGTAAAACGCTCCTAAAATCCCCATATGTTATGCGTTAGCTTTCAATGAAAATTAAGCATTTCAAAACAGCATTCGGTTTTTTATTCGCAACGGTCGTGGTCGCATTCTTTGCTCCAATGGCCATAGAGATGAAATTTGTGCCAATCCCTCTAGGTATCTTCGTCTGGACGTTATTGATTGTTGGTATATTGGTGCCGTTTTCAGCATTACCTATTTATCTTATTTTTACGTCATGGCTTGGATTCAACTATAAATCTGTTGTTTTGGCCGCAGTAGTCGCTGTAGTCTTGGTCTCGTCATTCTTTGTATTTCCACACATGCATGAACGCTCTGTTGTAAATGGAATAGTGTTGGCAGAAAATGGGAGTGTAACTCTTTCAGGTTATTTACATGGCTTTGAGAGACTAATTGCGTTTGCGCTGGTCGGCTTCGTTGCCGGTAACACATTCTATTTTTCAGCATCGGTAGGAAATGAAAGCTAACAAACGCATAAACTCGCTCGCGAGCTCGCTGGGACAATAACACGTAGGCTCAGTCGCTTTGCTCCAATTTTAGCCTACGTGTTATTGCCCGTTATGCGGGGCGTTATGTTCATGAGGAAGTATGGAAAATATTCTAGTTGCGCTACTTAGTTCTATTAGTAGCGTTGGTTTAATCGCTCTCCTTACTTATCTTTGTCGTAACTGGCTATTAGAAAGGCTCAAGGCTTCTGTAAAACATGAATATGATTTAAAGCTTGAAAGTTATAAATCACAAATTACGAGGCGAGAGAAAGCATACGAAGAAATAATTGTCGCTCTATATGACATGATTAAATACTTCAGAGTACATAAAGAGGATTATGGACAAGGTACAGGGTTGTCTGATGATCGAGAGCGAGAATTACTTCAAGAATATATACGCGCTTCATCATCGCTAAGTAAAGCTACTGATATTGGCGCGTTTTATATATCTCAAGATGCAGTAGATGTTCTTCAAAAACTAAGAAGCCGAGAACAGCTGGATCACTATAACGAACCAAGGTTCGAGTTCTATGAACAAGAATATAAAGAGCATGATAAAGCAATGAAAAAACTCGTGGAAGTAGCTAAGCATGATCTTAAAAGAACATAACAAACGGCTGCACCGGACAAATTTACACTGTCACCTTTTGTGCAAAAACACGCACAAAAGCCGCCATCAAAAATTTGCTCGGTGAGCCGGGCGTTAGCCACTTAAAGGAAATAATATGACAGGCAGGTTTTTTAAGATCGCAACGGTTATCGTCGTGCTACTACTTCTAATAAGGCCAGACACTATTATGTTGGCTTTGTTTATAGATTCTGTTGGTTTAGAACTTTTTTTATTTCTAGTCAGCCTTCAATTTAAAACATTTACAATATTTTTGGGCGTGTATATCCAGCCTATCCTCCGAGGTATGACTAATAAATTTAAGCATCGTGATAGTTTCTATTTTTGGCCTTCACTGAAATCAATTAAAATGCAGCCCGCAATCGCTTGTCACGCAATCCCTTACTATGGCTATTTATTAAATGCAGTGTGGTTAATAAGAGGGCAACCTCGTTGTTTTTAAAAACGTGGCTAACAAAAACATCATGGTGGGAATTTTACTCGCTGGGCTTCGCCCAAAAGCGCTCCTAAAATCCCCATATGTTAAGCGTTAGTTACCGCGCGGAAATTCGAACCTAATTAAGGCAGGTATTTAGTCAGAGATATGAGTGTAAATGATAAATAAAAGTTTTCTGTTGGCTGCAGTTGTTATGGGAATTTATTTCTTAATATCTGCAATTAACTTCCGGTTCGGCTTGCCAACTATGGTAGTGCAAGTCGTCACAGTAATTTGTTTCTTACTTTTTATAGTGATAATTGTTGTAAGTTTATCTTCTAAAAACAAGAAGATCTAACTACCGTTATCCAATTAAGTATGCGGTAACTAACAATCCAATATAGTCGCTCACTGCGTTCGCTGGGACACAAACACCTAGGCTCCCATCGCTTTGCTCAGGATTTTAGCCTACGTGTTTGTGCCCCTAATTGGGGTGTTAGGTATACAAGGAAGGTTCAGTGCCAATTTATGTCAAAGTAGATGGTTCAGGTGAAAAATTAGCTCACCTTGCAGAAGGTGATTGGGAATTACCATCTCAGATAGAAGCACTAGAATTCTGGCTTCTCACAAATCCTCTCAATCTCGCACCAGCAAAGTACATAGCAGATCTTGGTTTTACTGTAAGAGAGAATGCATGTGGTGGCGGGGCAATATTGTCACCAGAAGCAATGTCTATAATGGGGCGTCTAGGTATCAAGCTGTACTTATCAGAGTACGGTGAGTAATGTATACCTAACAAACGCATTAACACTCGCTGCGCTCGCTAGGGACAAAAACACGTAGGCTCCCTGCGCTTCGCTTAGTATTGTAGCCTACGTATTTTTGCCCGTTATGCGGGCCGTTAGAAGACTAGCGATGATTTATGAGCCTAAGGTTGTAAAAGTAGAGACTGATTTCGAATCAGACGCTACATTAGACATTGATGAAATTACATTCGACAAAGAATGCTTAAACATTGCTGTTAAATCGAAGAGTTGGAGCATAAAAGTTCATTTCGATGCTATTTACGGTTTCAGAGTGCTTGATGAAGGTGATTTAGGCGAGTTTTGGAGTGAATGTAACTTAAAAACTGGTTGGTGTTTTGAAGTGATCGACGGTGGCTGGAATGCACTGGAAAACACTAGAGAACACTTCATTACGGGTAAGCTATATCAGCCGAGGGAATATCTAATTATTGGTTTAAACGAGTGTGTTTCGGTTTTAGCTTTTGAACAACCAAAGGTAGTAGAAACATCGTCTTCTAACAAACCACTGTAGTCGCCCGCAAGCGGGCTGGGACAAATACACGTAGGCTCAGTCGCTTCGCTCCAATTTTAGCCTACCTGTATTTGCCCCTAAGTGGGGCGTTATATGCCTTTCAGGTTTGGTGTGATTGTTAATTTATGAGAGCAGAATTAAGAACTAAAATTATCGAAGTATGCGATAAAAAAATTGCAGCTAAAGGTGACAATGTTGGTTTATCATTTTATGCCTTTTTTAAGAATAAAAATGATAATCCTGAATTGCTCATGGAAGCAGCAACATGGTGGATACAAATTCACAAACTAGATCATTTCGTTAAAGCTCATAAAATTAAAGAAATGGTTCAAACTAATTTATAAGTGGCATATAACAAGGCATTGCAAAGGATGAACATGCTCAAGCTGAAAGTTTTAAGTGCGATTCTTTTTGTTTCTCTATTTTCATCTGTAGCTATAAGCAACGAATGTCAAATTGCTGGTGTTTGGAATCACTCAGAAAAACCTGCAAAGCTTTTCATAGATTTAAGTACGGCCGAAATGCTCGTTCAATCGCATGAGTTAAATCCCAAAGCAATTGGCCTGGTCGTTTTAAAGAGCCTCAAATTAAGTTCAGTTACAAATTCTTGGAAAGCGAAAATGTATAGTGCTGCTGAAGATTCATTCGTTGATGTTCAGCTCACTACTGAAGGTTGTAATAAATTAAATGTTAGCTTTAATGGCGAAGAAGTTTTAGGATTATTAAGGTAAATTTGCATATAACAAGAGCCTTAGGGCTCGCAAGCTCGCATCGGACAATTAACAATGGGTTATTGTCGCTACGCTCAATAAGTTTAACCCATTGTTAATTTGCCGCTTAGGCGGGCGTTATGTGCTTTAAGGATAAAAACAGATGCCAATGAATATTCGAATATTGCTTTGTATTGTTGCGATTCCGGGGATTGTTTTGTTAGTAATGCAGGGATTTTCATTTTACTTGGAAGGTTGGAACGCCCAATTGGATTCGACTAGCCTAATTTACGGGTCGGTTTCTTGCTACTTGGTTTATCTGGTGTTCTCAGGTAAAAATCCTAGCTTTCTGAATAATCAATAGCATTAAGCTTGGTCGCCAATTTCAGTGAATTTGTTGCTAAGTATCCAGTTAACCCAAAGTTCTATGAATTGTATTTTAGTGAAACGCGCACATAACAAGAGACTATGGCGTCAATAACTAATTTATAGCCTCTGGCGCTTCCCACATTACCCCGTCTCTTAGCATCGAATTTAGGATAACAACCATCTTTCTAATGCACGCAATAATAGCCACTTTCTTAGGCTTCCCTGCTGCGACTAATCGTTGATATGTTTCCTTAAATACGGGGTTACTTTGTATCGCTGACATCATCGCCATGTACAAAACGGTTCTGACTTGATGCCTGCCTCCTTGGATTTTCCGCAGCCCTTTATAGCGTCCACTCTCTCGATTCATGGGTGCCACACCGACTAACGCAGAGGCTTGTTTGTTGGTCATGTAACCTAATTCTGGCAGGTTACTGATGATGGAAGCGGAGGCTATTTTTCCTATTCCTTTCATGCTCTGTAAGATGCAATTCTTCGCTTGATAATCAGGACAAGACTCTATGAGCGCGACGATTTTATTCTCAATTTTGGTTATCTGGTTTTTAAAGGCAGTGAGAATAGGTTTGATGGTCATGGCTAGTTCTTTTGGAAGAATTTGCAGGCGGTTCTTTTCCATTGTTTGCATGACGAGCAATTGATTTCGTCTTGCAACTAAATCACTCATAGCCTGCATGGTATCTGGTTTTAGTTGAGATAACTTAGGCTTAATAGCCTCACCATAATGAGCAATCAGTTGAGCATCTAGTTTGTCTGTTTTGGCTCGCTGACCTATCGCCCCGGCAAAGCGTTTAATGTGAATGGGGTTGGCGACAACGAAGGGTAAATTGGCATTTGCACAGGCGACGATGAACGGCATTTCTAATCGGCCAGTCGCTTCAATAATAATGCGCCCAGGCGAATGCTGTTGGATTTTTTTAATGGCTTCTTTGATACCTTTTTCATCATTAGAAACGGTGAAATAAATACCGAGAGGGCGGATGTAAATATCTAATTGAAACTTGCCAGTATCGACACCGACGTTAACGTTTTGATTTGTTTTTGTATTCATAATAAGCTAACTCTTGCTTGCATAATGCGGGTTGAGACCCAGTAGACTATTCGAGTGTTTTGCTTGGAGTCCTTTGTGGTGTTCTTTCTTGTTATCGGTCTCTCAACTGAGGAGCCATCAATCAATCGAACTACCACAAAAGAAGGCTTTAGTTGCAGCTAAAGCTTGGGTCTCACTTTACCTCACCCCGATTAAAATCAGGATGATTTACATGAGTTATTATCCATACAAGAAAATTAAGCAGGACTCATAACAGCTGGCTGAGTTTCGCTTCGCTTCACATTTTAGCCAGCTATTATTCGCCTCTTATTTAGGCGTTATGTTTTCAGGAGGGTTGTTTGACACATCAAATATTTGAGTCTTTTTTAAGCGATCTGGGAACTCATAGTAATGACTCTGAAAAGACGGAAGTCGAGCAATATCACGTCGATTGCTGGGCTACGTGCAAGGCAATAAAAACGGCATTGAAGAAGTTGGAAGTTGCAGAAGAATGCATAAAGCAATCTTATCGTTTTAGCCCAAACGAGCATGAAATAGCAGAGTATATAGAGTTTCACATTGAGAACTATTTGATTAGAAGTCGTTCAGTCTATGATCGCGCATTGATTTTTACGAACTATCTATGTGATATTCAAATGGTTAAAGAGTCTGTTAGTCACGTAGCGATCACTACCAATCGAAAAGTTGAGAAGCTCGGCCTTAATAACGCATTGAAGAAAATCAATAAAGCCTGCGCAGTATATCGGATCGAAAGGAATGGAGTAGTCCATCATGACAAATATTCCGATCAGGAGTTAGAGTGGGTGGACACAGCGCGGAAGGCCAAATTAATATTGAACGGCGAAACTGAAAGTATCGGGCTATCTGACGAAGTAATAGAGAAAAACACAGCTATTGTAATAGTTAAGCACCTCGATAATTTTTATGAAAGCACAAGAAAAATTTTCGAATCCGTCAACAGTTTTTTAGACTTGGCGCTACCTGTATATGAAGCACATGCCAGGAAAACATAACAAACGGCTGCACCGGACAAATTTTCGCTGTCACCTTTTGTGCAAAGTGCCGCACAAAAGCCGCCACCAAAAATTTGCTCGGTGAGCCGGGCGTTATATTTATTAAGGATGATTTTGAGTGCATAGCTTGGTTTTAGCCCTACTTCTTACTACTACTAACAGAGACAGCCATCTTTAGTACTACTAACAGAGACAGCCATCTTTAGAATCGTATAAAAAGCTCTGCTGTTTAGGGGAAAATCCCCCTCAATAAGCGTCAAAGTACTTTTGATTTGAATGATTGGGGATTTTTACCGGAATATTAAGCGTTGAGGGAGAAAACGGCGCGAAAGGTCAATTTTTAGGCAAACGCCTACGTTACAAGAGATGCATTAGATGTGTTAGTTACAATGTCTTATGCGCGTTTTAACAACGCTTTCGCTTTGGTCATTCCTCGCAGCCGTTGATGATGGGTGTGGCGTTTGAACGCATTCATCATTTGCTCGGCACCTGCGGCGTAGCAGAAGTGTTTCTCAAACTCAGTAGTTAAGGTTAACCATTGAGCAGAATCTAAGCCGAGTCGTTCTAAAATTGGGCTTTGAGTATTGTCGATATGACCTGTCTTATCATCACGAATACATCGGCCTGTTGTATCTACCAGCTCACAATAGTCTTTCAGTGAGTAGGGGATACCTTTGGGCATATTCTCACGAGGGTTTCCCACAAAGGGTGTTAAAACGCTCGGTTGAGGTTGTTGGTTTTTAGCGGCGTGAATGCGTTTTTTGATACTGGTGTGCTTTGATGTTTCTGGTGTTTTTTCCATTTTTGCACGAATGGGATTCAAGTCCACATAGGCCATACACGCTAAGACCGCACTTTCATCCAGCAAAGCTTGTGATTTAAACCTTCCTTCCCAGAAACGCCCAGTGCAGCCGTCTTCTTTATTGGCTTCGCGAGCAATATACTCATTCAAGTCACGCATAAACCAGCTTATGTCGTACAAGCGTTTTCTGTAGATTTCAACGGTTTCATCAAAGGTGATTAGCTCTCCTTGGCTCAGCGTGTCGCCATTCATGAATTTCTGAGTCAGCAATGTGCCTCTGTGCAGCTTGTGATAGCGCTTCAACACTTCATCGTTGTCCCAGTTATCAGCCAACGCTTTATCCACACAAAGCACCACATGCGTGTGATTATTCATAACCGCGTAAGCACATATGTCGATGGCAAATACCGTAGATAAAAACGACAAACGCTCTTCTACCCAGCCTCGGCGATGTTCGTAGCTCTGGCCAGAGTATTTATCGACTCCGCATAAGAAAGACTGACGCACGCAGCGGGAAACGCAATGGTAATAGGGCGTATCGATTAAACTAATTTGGCTTTTTCGAGGTTGAGGCATAGTCCATCTACCTGACAGAATGAAACACAAATTAAGTGTAGTTCAGCTCTGAAAATTGACCATTTTTATCATGGGTGTCTTTATATCGGGCGTTTTTATATCGAAACACATTACCCCCGCTAAAAATCCCCCTTTAAGTTACTGAAAATAATCACCTCAACTCCGATACAAGCCAAAACTGTAAAATACGTTATTCGAGCAAAAACTTTGCAAAACATCTTGGCTCAAGGCAAAGTTGTGGACAATTAAAATTTAAAGAAAGGCGATGCTGTGAATAGTCAAAACCGACTTTTTCTACAGCCTCGTTAAGTGCCAAGGAGTAATCTATACATGGATTCGAAAATTGACTTTTCACAGTATTCTCTCAATGACCTTTATTCTTCAGTAAAGTCGATTGACCGTGATATGTACCCAGAAAGAGCAAAAGAAATTGATGCTCTAATTCAAGAAAAAGAGAAAGGAATAGAAGACCATCAACAATTAGATGAATCAAGAAATGTAGGTGAAAAAGCTGCACGTCTAGACCGTCTGTGGGCAGGACTAATTGATGCTGTTATTCACATGATAGCTTCAATCCCTTTATTTATGTATTTCGGTATGGAAGCTTTAAAAGATCCAACTTTGTTAGTCACAGTAGTTGCTTTAGTCTACGGGCTAGTAATGATTCTAATATTGCAAGGTTATTTGCTCTACCACTTTGGACAAACGATCGGTAAGAACATGATGTCTATACGAATAGAAAATTTAGATGGAAGTAAGGCTAGCCTTCAAAAAATACTACTGTTGAGAATTCTACCTATGAGTTTATGTTCAGTCATACCTTTAGTAGGACAATTTTTTGTTGGCTTTGTAAACCCTGCTTTTATTTTTGGCAAAGAGAGACGTTGTTTACATGATTATATTGCTAAAACGCAGGTATCTTACACAGGCACTTAACAAGTTGCCTAAGTTCGCCCAAACAACGGGCGGGACAAATACTCACTGAGCTTTGCCCAACAACGTTCGCATTTGCCCCTTGGCAAAGCGTTAAACCCTTATTCAGCATCAAGTCTCTTTAATGCTTTCTTGTAAGCCTCATTTCTCTCACGTTTTCCCACTGCAAGCACTGTAACTACAACTACGTCATCAAGTACCTGATACACCAACCTATATCCTGATTGACGTAATTTTATTTTATAAACATTATCGGCACCTAACACTCTATCTGGGGCTACGTGTGGTGTTTTTAATCTCTCTGCTAACTTCTTTTTCAGTTGCTGCTGCAAAGTGCTACCTAGCTTATTCCATTCTTTTAGGGCGCTTCTCTTAAACTCTAATTTATAGGTCATCCAAATTCACCGAAACGCTTTCTTCATCTTGCCTTTCTTTAACAAGCTGTAGTAGTTCCAGATCCTCCAAACGATCCATCATTTTTTCGTAAATCTCAGCCGGGACACAATAGAATGCGGGTTCATTCCTATTCAATATAGCGACAGGGTCGCCATATGCACTGCTCGCAACTTTCATAGGGTTTGCTTTTAGTTCAGTAATACTTGCAGCAACTTCTGCCAAAATTCTCGCCGCCATAACGGTCTCCTAAAAGGTCTTTAATTAGGTCATTTTAGGCTATCATTGTCGGTTTAACAAGCGCATAAACTCGCTCACAGCGTTCGCTGGGACTACTAACGGAGATACCAACAGAGACAGCCATCCTTAGAATCGCGTAAAAATCTCTGCTGCTTAGGGGAAAATACCCATCAATAAGCGCCGAAGTACTTTTGATCTGAATGATTAGGGGTTTTTACTGGAATATTAAGCGTTGAGGGAGAAAACGGCGCGCAAGGTCAATTTTCAGGCAAACGCCTACGTTACAAGAGATGCACTAGATGTGTTAGTTGCAATGTCTTATGCGCGCTTTAACAACGCATTCGCTTTGGTCATTCCTCGCAGCCGTTGATGATGGGTGTGGCGTTTGAACGCATTCATCATTTGCTCTGCACCTGCTGCGTAGCAGAAGTGTTTTTCTTAACTTGATGATTAACGTTAGCTACTCTGCTCAAGGGTGCTAATGCATAAACTACTATTTTTCAGCAAGTAGTTGTTTAATCAGCCTTTTCAAAGCGAGTGGCTTAAGAGGTTTAGGCAAATAATGCATTTGCTCGTTAATGGCTAACTGGCGTATGTCTTCATCTTGACGTGCGGAGTTTAAAATCCCTGGTAAGTTTGCGCCACTGGCAGTGGCAAGCGATTGTCTAATTGCTCGAGCCACATCTATTCCTGTTTCACCATTATCTAACTGATAATCTAGGATCATTAAATCAATAGGTTGGCTGAGTGCGTTTAACGCATCTTGGGTATTTTTGGCAGCAACAACATCTGCTCCCCAATCAACCAATAAACGGTGCAAGGCATCGAGAATATGTGGCTCATTGTCGACGATCAATACACGTTTGTGTTTAAGCGGTAAGCTTGCATCATTGCCTGCTTTTTTGATGGTGTTGTCTTTAACAATCTGCTTGGCCCCCATAGGGACTGTTATCTCAAAAGAAGTGCCTTTGTTTAAGGTGGAGTGCAGGGTAACAGGGTGATTTAACAGTGCACTAATGCGCTCGACTATGGTTAATCCTAAGCCTAAACCTTGGGCGCTTGGGTTGTTGTCTAGCTGGTGAAATTCTAAAAATATTTCTTGCTGTTTGTCTTTCGCAATACCTGCGCCTGTATCGATAACGCAGATCCGCGCCGTGCCAGCTTGGCGTTTAACACCGACTAAGATACGCCCTTCATGGGTGTAGCGAATCGCATTAGAGAGCAAATTCTGGATAATACGCCTAAGTAGTTTAGGATCAGACTTTACTGAAATGCTGGCGCTTACATAGGTTATGCGTAACCTTTTTTGCTGTGCGAGTACAGAAAACTCAGTCACCATGGGTCGTAATATACTGTCCAAGGGGAAGGTTTGTATATGCGTGCTCAATACACCAGACTCTAATCGTGTCATATCGAGTAACATCGATAAAAGCGACTCGGCGTTACTTAGAGAGTCAACTAGGTTGGCGCTCATTTCAGCCATTTCCCCTGCAGGCGCTTTTTGCTTTAACATGGCTGCAAATAATGATGCGGCATTAAACGGTTGCATTAAGTCATGCCCAGCAGCAGCCAAAAATTTGGTTTTACTTTCATTGGCGCTTTCTGCATCTCGGCGGGCTTTTTCAAGATTAATATTTGCTATTTGTAGTTGCTCAGTGCGTTCTTGCACACGCGTTTCTAGGCCTGTTTTTGCTTGTTCTAGTTGTTGCTGTATGTTGATGTATTCTGTGATGTCACTGTACGTTGTTACAAAGCCGCCTCCGGGCAAGGGGCGTCCATTTAATTCAATTACTTGGCCATTTTCTTGGTGGCGTACATATTTGTAGGCACTGCCTGATTGCATAAATGTAACGCGCTTCTCAATCTCCATTTCAATATTGCTTTGCCCGGTAATAGCGTTATGTCCAAATAGTCCTCGTTTGGCATTGAACTCTAATAATTGGTGAATCGACATGCCAACCTGAACAAAGCCACGCGGATAGTTAAAAAGCTCAATATAACGCTGATTCCAGGCCAGCAAATTAAGATCTCTGTCGAGTACGACTATGCCTTGCTGAATATTTTCTACTGATGATTGCAACAGCTCATGATTGAATTGAAACGTTTGACTGGCTTCTTCGACCAACTCAACTAATTCTGATAGTTCTACATCCCGTTTCTCACCGATAGCAGACAGTAAAATACGCGCACTGGCGCTGCCAACTTGCCCCGCAAGTTCACTTTCAATCGTTGTTAAAAGCTTGGGGCTGGCATAACCGCTAAGTTGTTCTGGGCTTAATTTGTCGAGTAGCGCTTGGTGTCGTTCTGAGCCCCACACTTTTTCAGTGATAGCGAGTAAGTTTGCGACTTTTACCGCATGACCAAAAGGTTGACTATTGTGGGTGATCGGGTCTTGCGTTGATGGTTGGCTACGTTTGTTTTGAATAAGAGACACCAACACGAAACACAGAATATTGACCCCTAAGCTATACACAAATCCCTGAGCCAGTTGTATATCGGTCGGAGTATCGTTGAAATAATAGCTGGCTGTAATGCTTGGCCATAACAACCAATAAACCCAACATAGTGCGCCACTTGCTAGGGCCAATTGCGCGGCTAAGGTGGTGCCACGTTTCCAGTATAAACCCAGTAAAAGAATCGGGAATGTCTGAGACAAGAGGGCTATCGCAATGACGCCGCTTTGCACCAAAGACGTAGATTGGCTGATATTGACGTGATAAAAATAGGCGACCCCGAGCACCACTAGCACGGTTGCTCGTCTAATTAACAAAATGCTGGCAGGCTTTAGGCGATGGCGCTGCTGTGTGCGTAATTGCAGTGTTAACCATAACGGTGTTGCGATGTTATTGGATATCATTATGCCCATGGCGAGCGTCGCCACTATGATCATGCTGGTTGCGGCAGCCAAGCCACCGATAAAGGCAATGATGGTAATCGAGGTATTTCCTGATGCAACGGGGAGGGCTAGGGCATAGGTGTCTGTGCTTATGTTGCCACCTGGAAATAGCATATGCCCAGCCAGCGCTATCGGTAAAACAAACAGCGTCATGCCCAGCAGGTAAAGGGGAAAGAGCCAACGGGCGGTGGTGATTTCTTTGTCACCGTTGTTTTCGATAAAGTTGATATGAAACTGCCGAGGCAGGCAAAACATCGAGCAAACGCCTAATAACATTTGACTCGCGTAAACCCACACGCCTGAATCAGCACTAATCGTTTGATTTGCTCTCGGGTCTAATTGCGCTTTTCCTAATAAGTCAAATACACCGTCGAATAAACTGTAACAAACAAATAGGCCCACTATCATTAAACCGACCAGCTTAACGATCGATTCAAAGGCGACCGTAAGCATCAGCCCTGGGTGTTTATCAGTTAAGTTTAAAGACCGAGTTCCAAATAATATCGCGAACAAAGCCATTAGAATTGCCACGTAAAAGCCCACGCTGTTTGGCCAAATATTATCAGCCCCCGTCACAACCCGAATACCACCCGTAACGGCGTCTAACTGCAGTGCAATGTAGGGCACGACGCCAATAAAGCACAGTAACGTCACCAGAGCAGCGAGAAAGTGTGATTTGTCGTAACGTAAACTAATAAAGTCGGCGAGGGAGCTAATGTTGTGTTGATGACATACATTAGCGACGCGGCGCAGCACAGGGTGAGCAAATAAGAATACGCAGATTATACCCATGTAAGTAGGAATAAATGCCCACCCATAATGTGCAGCCTGAGTAGTCGTGCCGAAAAACGCCCAAGACGTACAGTGCACACCTAGAGCAAGACTGTAGATATAAGGGTGCTGTTGATTGGCTTTTGCTCGCTTATCTCCCCAAAACGCGAGCAAAAATAAAATCAGTAGATAGCCAACAACAATCGCCATTAAGCTTAAAACGCTAAACATAGACACCTAATATTATTTTTATATCAGTACTTTAGCTTGAAGCAAGCAAAGGTAAAAGTGTCTTTTACCTCGTTTTTGTTCATCAGCGACGCAAAATTTAGACACAATTTTTTTAAAACAATAAAAAATACCCTTGAAGAGCTTTAAAGCAACCCCATTTATAGCTGCAATCGAATTTAGCTTTAACGTGACACCTAAGAACGGAGTAAGAGATGAGTAACGAAGAACAAGCTCAAAAAGATGAGGCGCAGCCAATAAATGAAGAAGCCACTGAAACCCATGCTGAAGAAGTGGAAGAGGTGGTAGAAGAGTTAAGCGCTGAACAAACACGCATTCTTGAGCTTGAAGCAGCATTAGCGGCATCAGAAGCCACATTAGCTGCACAAAAAGACTCTGTTATGCGTGCCATCGCCGATGCCGATAATGTGCGTAAGCGTGCTGAAGGCGAAGTAGATAAGGCGCGTAAATTTGCCCTTGAAAAATTTGCCTCTGAGCTACTGCCTGTAGCAGACAACTTAGAACGTGCTCTACAAGTAGCGGACAAAGAAAATGAAGCGATTAAACCTGTGATTGAAGGGGTAGAAATCACTCTTAAATCATTCGTTAGCAGCATTGAAAAATTCGGAATGAAAGTTATCGATCCACAGGGCGAATCTTTTAATCCAGAACAGCATCAGGCTATGTCGATGCAAGAAAACGCAGAATTGCCAGCCAATACAGTCATGGCAGTGATGCAAAAAGGTTACGAATTGAATGGTCGTCTATTACGCCCAGCTATGGTTATGGTATCCCGCGCCCCTGAAGGCGGTGTCGATACACAAGCATAACTCGTAATCAGTTAAAAAAAATATTCACAAAATGGGGAATATTTTCATTCAGCTAATTGAAAACTGACGAAATAACCCCACAAAGTGTACAGGCATTATTAAACAAATTTTTGGAGAAAAACTAATGGGTAGAATCATTGGAATCGATTTGGGTACAACTAACTCATGTGTTGCTGTACTTGATGGTGAAAAAGCAAAAGTAATCGAAAACGCTGAAGGCGATCGCACAACTCCCTCGATCATTGCATACAGCCAAGACGGCGAAACATTGGTTGGTCAACCGGCTAAACGTCAGGCGATTACCAACCCTAATAACACGTTGTTCGCAATTAAACGTCTTATCGGTCGTCGTTTTGAAGATAAAGAAGTTCAGCGTGATATTGACATCATGCCTTTTAGCATCATCAAAGCCGACAATGGCGATGCTTGGGTTCAAGCAAAAGATGAAAAATTAGCGCCACCGCAAATTTCAGCTGAAGTTTTGAAAAAAATGAAGAAAACAGCTGAAGATTACCTTGGTGAAGAAGTAACTGCAGCGGTTATTACCGTACCTGCATACTTTAACGATTCACAGCGTCAAGCAACTAAAGATGCTGGTCGTATCGCTGGTCTTGAAGTAAAACGTATTATCAATGAGCCAACTGCCGCTGCACTTGCATACGGCATGGACAAGAAAAAAGGTGATAGCGTTGTTGCGGTATACGATTTAGGTGGTGGTACGTTTGATATCTCTATCATTGAAATCGATGAAGCTGACGGCGAGCATACCTTTGAAGTACTTGCGACCAATGGTGACACTCACCTTGGTGGTGAAGATTTCGATAACCAAGTTATCAACTACTTGGTAGAAGAGTTCAAGAAAGATTCAGGCATGGATTTACGTAAAGATCCATTAGCGATGCAACGTCTTAAAGAAGCGGGCGAAAAAGCGAAGATTGAATTGTCTTCAGCTCAGCAAACTGAAGTGAACTTGCCGTACATTACAGCTGATGCGTCTGGTCCTAAGCACTTAACCATCAAGCTGACTCGTGCAAAACTTGAATCACTTGTTGAGAAAATGGTTAAAGCGACCCTTGAGCCACTAAAACAAGCCCTTGCAGATGCTGACTTATCAGTAGGTGATATCAACGATATTATTCTTGTTGGTGGTCAAACGCGTATGCCGCTAGTACAAAAATACGTAACTGAATTCTTTGGCAAAGAGCCAAGAAAAGACGTAAACCCTGATGAAGCTGTTGCCGTTGGTGCAGCGATTCAAGGCGGTGTATTGTCTGGTGACGTTAAAGATGTATTGCTACTTGACGTGACGCCTTTGTCATTAGGTATCGAAACAATGGGCGGCGTTATGACTGCCTTGATCGAGAAGAACACGACTGTACCTACTAAGAAGTCTCAAACCTTCTCAACAGCTGAAGACAACCAGTCAGCGGTAACAGTACATGTACTTCAAGGTGAGCGTAAGCAAGCTGCAGGTAACAAGTCTCTTGGTCAATTTAACCTTGAAGGTATTCGTCCTGCACAGCGCGGTGCTCCTCAAATTGAGGTGACGTTTGACATCGATGCTGATGGTATCTTACATGTATCTGCTAAAGATAAAGACACCAACAAAGAGCAAAAAATCACTATTAAAGCTTCTTCTGGCTTGAGTGATGACGAAGTCGAAAAAATGGTACAAGACGCAGAAGCGAACAAAGAAGCTGATAAGCAGTTCGAAGAAATGGTTCAAGCACGTAACCAAGCTGACGGCCTAATTCACGGTACGCGTAAGCAAGTAGAAGAAGCCGGTGACGCGCTATCTGATGAAGATAAAGCGGAAATCGAAGCTGCTGTTGTCGCATTAGAAGAAGCGGTTAAAGCTGGTGAGAAAGAAGCTATTGAAGCCAAAACGCAAGAGCTCATTCAAGCCTCTGCGAAGTTGATGGAAGTGGCACAAGCACAACAGGCAGCAGCCGGTGGTGCTGAAGGTCAACCAGAAGACGCTTCTGCTAAGCAAGACGACGACGTTGTTGATGCCGAGTTTGAAGAAGTAAAAGACGACAAAAAATAATTTTTGTTGACTACATCAGCCCGAGCGTCTTGATGACGTAAGGGCAAGCTCGGGCGCATGGAGTTTTTTCATAGCGCCCGCGTTTGTTTCAAAACCTGGTATGGTCTAGGTCATTGTGCCTAAGACTAAAGGTAGTGAGATTGTAAGAGAAGAATAGGTGGTCAGCATCATTGACCACAAATATCAGGATAAACAAGCTATATGTCGAAGCGAGATTATTATGAAGTGTTGGGAGTCGATAAGTCGGCGTCCGAGCGCGATATAAAAAAGGCTTACAAACGCCTTGCCATGAAATATCACCCGGATAGAACCCAGGGTGACAAAGCTATGGAAGAGAAATTCAAAGAGGTTCAAGAAGCCTATGAAATTCTAACCGACTCGCAGAAACGTGCGGCGTATGACCAGTATGGCCACGCAGGCGTTGACCCGAATCGTGGACATGGCGGAGGTCATGGCGCTGGTGATTTTGGCGACATTTTTGGTGATGTATTTGGTGATATTTTCGGCGGTGGCCGTGGTGGCGGTCGTCAATCTCGTGCGGCCCGCGGTTCAGATTTACGTTATAACCTTGAACTTAGTTTAGAAGAGGCTGTACGTGGTAAAAGCGTTGAAATACGTGTACCAACTTTAGCTGAGTGTGAAACCTGTGACGGCTCTGGTGCCAAAAAAGGCTCAAGTGTTAAGACCTGTACTACATGTCATGGACAAGGCCAGGTACAGATGCGTCAGGGCTTCTTTGCTGTACAGCAAGCGTGTCCAACGTGTTCTGGCAAAGGTAAAATCATCACAGATCCTTGCCGTGAGTGTCATGGCCAGGGACGTGTTGAAAAAACCAAGACCTTGTCAGTTAAAGTACCAGCAGGCGTAGACACCGGTGATCGTATTCGTCTTTCAAATGAAGGCGAAGCAGGAGAGAACGGTGCACCAGCAGGTGATTTGTATGTGCAAGTACATGTTAAACAACATAAAATCTTTGAGCGCGATGGCAATAATTTATATTGCGAAGTGCCTCTTAGTTTCACACGTGCCGCTATCGGTGGGGAAATTGAAGTTCCTACTTTAGAAGGTAAAGTAAAACTTAAAGTCACACCTGAAACCCAGACTGGCAAGATGTTCCGTCTGCGTAATAAGGGTGTGAAATCGGTTCGTAGTGGTAGCGTAGGTGATTTGATCTGTAAAGTGGTTATTGAAACACCGGTTAACTTGAATAGCCGCCAGAAAGAATTACTTGAAGAGCTTGAAGAGTCGATGGGTACAGGTAAAGACACCGCCAAAAACCGCCCGAAAGAAAGTGGTTTTTTTGATGGTGTTAAAAAGTTTTTCGATGATTTAACTAACTAATCATCTGTCGAAAATCAAAAGAAGCCGCTGAAAAGCGGCTTTTTTGTGTAACTTTGAAACACAACTACCATTCGAACTTGGCATAACTCAAAATTTAGATGTATGTAAGCTTGGCTTTTTGGTAGCCTAGTTCAGTTGCCTGTATTGTATTAACACGCTGTATTTCAAAGACCTAGGGAACAGCATGTGGCTAGCAACAGATAAACGTAAACAGTGTTGTATCAAACAGGCAGGTTTATTGCTTTATCACTGTCAATGGCATAGACGTAGTTCTAAAACATTATGAATAAACCACAACATCAATCACGCGAGGGACTATGAAAAAATTACTAATAAGTGCAATAGCCAGTACCGTTTTGCTAACTGCGGGTGTATCAGCACAAGAAGCGCAATCGGAGAAGCAGGCCAAGAGCGCAGCACAATTTCGTCAGGCTTTACTGCAACTAGTACGTAGTAATGTAGGCGCACTTGGGGCGATGGCGAAAGGGGCTATTCCTATGGATGCAGACACCATAGAAACGAATGCAACACGCCTAGAGCAATTGTCATTAATGATGGACGATTACTTTGCGTTAGACACCACCAAATTTGATATTGAAACAGCTGCATTACCTAAAATTTGGCAAAACCGTGCTGACTTCGCGACGAAAGTTGATGCGTTAACTGATGCGTCTCAAACCCTTAAAACAGCGGCTATGAATGGCGACGAAAGTGCTTATAAAGGCGCGATTGGCAATGTTTTAAAAAGCTGTAAAGGTTGTCACGACAGCTATAAAGCAGAATAAAGCGCTGCTAGTTTGAAGAGTAAAGGGCGCTTAGGCGCCTTTTTTGTTGCTCAACTGCTCGAAGATAGTATCTATTCACAGACAATCAACGCACTATAGCAAGACGCAAATCAGTGGAGATTGCACTATAAATAACCAATTACTGGTGTTTTGCAGATAATCTGAAAAAATTAAGTAATTTTCTTTATATTTGAACTTGATCCAGTTAACTTGAGCGCCATATCGAGCCCTTAGTTATTATTTTTATTTATTTGGTGTATTAGCCGTGACGTTAAGTAAGACAGACCTATATCATGAGGTCGCCCAGCAAGCACAGGCATTAATGGCTGGTGAAAAAGATGTAATCGCAAACTTGGCAAACTTAAGTGCACTTATGTTCATGCGCTTACCTCAGCTAAATTGGGCAGGCTTTTACCTGCTTAAAGGGCAAGAATTGGTGTTAGGCCCATTTCAAGGCAAACCTGCCTGTATTCGTATTCCTGTGGGCCGTGGCGTGTGTGGTAAAGCAGCTGAAACAGGTTTGGCACAATGTATTCATGATGTGCACGAGTTTGAAGGGCACATTGCCTGTGATGCTGATTCTAACGCTGAAGCCGTCGTTCCAATTTACCAAAATGGCCAATTGCTTGGCGTGTTAGATTTAGACAGCCCTTATGTAGGGCGTTTTGATCAAGACGACATGAATGGTTTGCAAAACTTGGTCAATATATTGCAGGATGCAATTGCATGAAAAGTTCCATAGATATTCATGTTGCACTAGCAACCCTAGACGATATGGAGTTTTGGGACGATAATGCTGAAGAGGCGATGGACCGTTTCAACGCGCTGTTACACATGTTGTATGACAACGCTGATGAAGATATTGACACCACCAGTTTAGAAAATATGATCCAATATATTTGGGAAAACTGGCGTAATGACAGTCATTTACTTGACATAGACGATGATGATTTATTTGACTGGGTTGACCAACTATTGTCAACTTGGGATGATGAGCATCAAGAACCCCGCTAACTACACACAACTAGAATATTTAATGGATAATCCTCAAAAGTTTTCAAACAGTAAAGAAGTCATCAATTTTTTAAGTGAGTCGTTTCCCGCATGCTTTAGTGTGACAGGTGAAGCAAAACCGTTAAAAATTGGTATTTTCCAAGATTTAGCTGAGCGCCTTAAAGAAGAAGAGCGCGTAAGTAAAACCTTGTTGCGTTCATCGCTTAGGCACTACACAAATAGCTGGCGTTATTTGCATAGTGTTAAAGAAGGGGCATTCAGAGTGGACTTAGACGGACAACATTCTGCCCCAATTGAAAAAGAGCACGCTGATCATGCTCAAACTCAATTAGAAGAGAGCAAAGCAAAGGTCGCAGAGAAGCGCAAAGCGCAGAATGCAGCTAAACCTGGTGCAAAGAAAAATCCAAAATCTAGGTCTGTTCCTGCATTTAAATCTTCGTCTAAGGGAACTAATCAGGATAATGTGAAGCCAAAGGCTAAGTTACCACCTCCAGAAAAGCTATCGGTAGAGCAAATCGTTGCGGGAACTTCCGTTACCGTAAAAATAGGCAAATCTCCTATGCCTGCTACAATCACTGATGTCAGCAAAGATGGTGTTCAAGTTCAACTTGATACAGGTATGGTGGTAAAAGTTCAAGTAGATAACTTGAGGTTGGCCCGTTCTAAGAGGTAGTTTAATGATAAATTCAATTCGCGTTTCCGCTGTTTCAGCACTTTTCGCCTTTAGTACAGTGGCACTTGCGGTCACGCATTCAGAAAGTGTCGATGAAATTCCTGTACTCAAGCAGGAATCACAACATGCAGTGTCGGTTAAACGTATCTCATCTAATTTTTTGCGCTCGCACTACAAGCCAATTACATTAGATGATGCGTTATCAGAGAAAGTGTTTGATCGCTATATGCGCTCTCTTGATATCAACCGAAACGTGTTTTTGAATGCTGATGTTGAGAAATTTAAAGCAGAGCAAGATCATTTCGATGAAGCCATCGAAATGGGTGATCTTGACGTGGCTTATCAAATTTATCAGCTGAATATGCAACGTCGTATTGAACGCTACGAGTACGCGTTGACGTTACTTGATAAAGAGTTCGATTTTGAAAAAGCGGGGGATACCTTTACCTTTGACCGTGAAGATGCTCCTTGGCCCAAAGATGAAGCTGAACTAGATGAACTGTGGCGTGAACGCGTTAAGTACGATGCCTTGAATTTGAAACTTGCCGACAAAGAATGGCCAAAAATTCAAGAGCTATTAACGAAACGTTACGAGCGAGCGATAAAACGTCTAAAACAAACCACCAGTGAAGATGTATTTCAAACTTTGATGAACTCGTTTGCGCGCAGTATTGAAGCGCACACCAGTTACTTGTCGCCGCGTAACGCTGAGCGATTCCAAATGGAAATGAACCTGTCGTTTGAAGGCATTGGTGCAGTTTTGCTTAGCGAAGATGATTTCACTGTGATCCGCAGCGTTGTGCCGGGCGGTCCTGCTGATTTATCGAAAAAAATTAAACCCGAAGACAAAATTGTTGGCGTTGCCCAAGACGATGAAGAATTCATTGACGTTATCGGTTGGCGTTTAGACGAAGTGGTCGAGTTAATCAAAGGACCAAAGGGCAGTGTGGTTCGCCTACAAATTGAAAAAGGCGACTCAGAAAGCACGGTACCTGAAGTGGTGAGTTTGACCAGAGATAAAATTAAATTAGAAGACCGAGCGGCTAAATCTGAAGTGTATGTTCCTGAAACTGGGCCGCACCAAGGTGAGAAGCTTGGGGTTATTACCATTCCATCTTTCTACAATAAACTCAGTGTCGATGTTCGCAAAGAGTTAGAAAGCTTAAAAGAGCAAAAAGTAGAAGGTGTGATCGTCGATTTACGCGGTAATGGTGGAGGCTCTTTAACAGAAGCAACCTTGTTAACCGGTTTGTTTATCGATAAAGGGCCAGTGGTTCAAATTCGCGATGGAGCAGGGCGCATTCGCGTTGAGCAAGATGTAGATGGCAAAACTTATTACGACGGTCCCTTAACGGTTCTGGTTGATAGATACAGTGCATCAGCCTCAGAAATTTTTGCCGCAGCGATGCAAGATTACAGCCGAGCGCTTATTTTAGGCGAACAGACTTTCGGTAAAGGAACCGTGCAACAGCATCGTGGTTTAGGGCGTATTTACGATCTATATGAAAACCCACTAGGCAGTGTGCAGTTTACCATTGCTAAGTTTTATCGTATCGATGGTGGCAGTACCCAGCATCAAGGTGTAGTGCCAGATGTCTTGTTTCCTTCAGCGATCGATCCACAAGATTGGGGTGAAAGCCAAGAAGAGAACGCGCTACCTTGGGATAGCATAAAACGTGCAACGTACTCAACATTTGGCGATACCTCACAAGCTGCAAAACAGCTTAGTGAAATGCATGAAAAACGTGTGAAAGCCGATCCTGAATTTGCTTATATCTTTGAGGATATTGCTCAATATAAAAGTAAAGAAGATGACAAAACGTTATCGTTGGTTGAATCAGAGCGTGTTAAAGAGCGAGAAGAGCGTAATGCAAAACGACTTAAGCGTGCTAACGAGCGTCTTGCACGTCAAGGGCTTGAGCCAGTTAAGAGCCTAGATGACTTGCCAGAAGATCAACCTGAAATTGATCCATTCTTAGATGAAGCAGCAAATATCACTTACGATTTACTGGGTACAGGAAAGTACGCCATTCACGCACAATAAGCGTTAACCTATGTTGAGGGGCTAGAAATTCTAGCCCCTTTTTTGTTTGTGGTACTTTTCTAATAGCATGGTGCTGTTCAAACCGATAAACTAGCGACAAATATAATAAATACATCGGCTGCCAAATAATGCGTTCTCAATCGCAAGCGCTGATGAACATAATAAACCTCATAAAAACTACAATAATGATAAAGGTGATTGATGAGTGCACGCGGAGAATTTTCATCTCGAATAGGTTTTGTCTTAGCAGCTGCAGGGTCTGCTGTTGGTTTAGGTAATATTTGGGGGTTTCCTACTCAAGTCGCCAGTAATGGTGGAGCAGCATTCGTGTTGGTTTACGTATTATTGGCCTTCGTATTGGCTTATCCCGTTTTAATGGCAGAACTGATCATTGGCAGAGCAACCCGCTCAAATATGGTCGACGCCTTAGGTAAAATATCCAATAGTAATTTAGGGCGGGCTACCGGTGTATGGGGCTTCGTTACTGTTTCTATGATCTTGGCGTTTTACGCTATTGTTGCCGGTTGGATGATCAGCTATTTCTTGGAATCATTTACCCAAATTATCGGGTTACAAGACGCCTCTCAATGGCTAACCGGTTCGTCTACCGCTCGAAGTTTACTATTTTGTGGTTTATTTATTGCGCTTACCGCGTCTATCGTGGTCGGGGGAGTAAGTGATGGGATAGAGCGTTGGTCTGTGCGCTTAATGCCTACCTTAATACTGATTATTTTACTGTTAATCGGGTATGTGGCCACATTAGACGGTGCAATGGATGGATGGAAAGCCTACATAGTGCCTGACTTTAGCGCCATATTAAACGCTGACTTGCTGATCAGTGCCATGGGGCAAGCCTTCTTCTCAATGTCTCTAGGTGTAGGCACCATGCTGGTGTATGGCTCGTATGTAAGTAAGAACGAGAATCTACCTGTACTCGGTGCATCTGTAGCGTTAGTCGATATCGGCGTCGCTATTTTGGCCGGTATGTTAATTATTCCTGCTATGTATGTTGCACTTAATAATGGTGTACAGATATTTTCTGAAAGCGGCCAATTAATCGCAGGGGATTCGCTGATTTTCACTGTGCTTCCCGCACTTTTTAACACTATGGGAATGGTGGGCTATTTCGTCGCATTCGCCTTTTTCGCCTTGATGGTCATTGCGGCGCTCACTTCTTCGATTTCGATGCTTGAAGTGCCCGTAGCCTATGTGGTGGAAAGTAAAGGCTTAGCCCGTAAAAAAGCGGTCTGGCTACTTGGGGCAATCATCTTCGTGATGAGCAGTACCATAATACTTAACTTTGAAGATTTGTTTGGCTTGGTTATCTCCATTACCACTGAGTACAGTCAACCATTACTTGGTTTAGCACTCAGTATCTTTGTTGGCTGGGTATGGAAGCGTGACCAAATTCTCGCTGAAATTAAACAGGGTAACGAGCACGCAGAACATAGCTTTTTCTGGAAAATATGGCCTTGGTATCTGAAGTTTGTGTGTCCGGTTATCATCCTTTTCATGTTCATCCGTTCACTTAATATTTTGGATTTCTAACGATGGAAAATACAGTTATCAAACAAAAAAAAGAGCCCAGTTTATTAGATGCCCTTATCCCGTTAGTGGTTCTAGTGGCTTTATTAAGCACCTCAGTTTACCTCTTTTCTGACGACTCATCGTTTGGCCCTAATCAAATCGCCTTGTTGTTTTCTATGGGAGTGGCGGCGGTTATTGGTCTTAAAAATGGCTACACTTGGGCCGAAATAGAAAAAGGCATAGTAAAAGGCGTTTCGTTATCTCTAGGTGCAATATTAATTTTATTAGCAGTAGGGGCGTTGATTGGAACCTGGATGTTATCAGGTACTGTGCCCACCTTGATTTACTTTGGTTTAGAACTTTTAAACCCATCATTTTTTTACGCTGCTACCTGTTTGATATGTGCCATTGTGGCCATGAGTATTGGCAGTTCTTGGACTGCAGCTGCAACTGTGGGTGTAGCACTAATGGGCGTGGCGTCAGGCATGGGCATGTCTGACGCGGTGACTGCAGGTGCTGTTATTTCGGGCGCCTATTTCGGTGATAAAATATCGCCTCTGTCAGAAACAACCAACCTTGCACCTGCCGTAGCAGGGACTGAACTATTCGAACATATCCGTTATATGCTGTGGACGACGGTTCCCAGTTTTGTCATTGCTCTGATTCTATTTACGATTATTGGTTTTTCAGGGGAAGCACAAAACACAGCCAGTAATATAGAGCAGATGCAAACTTTACTGGCGCAAGAGTTTAATATCAGTTGGGTTATGCTAGTGCCGCTGGCAGTATTGTTAACGTTAGCGATAAAGAAAATGCCTGCCTTTCCAGCGGTGGCCATTGGCGCGTTGCTGGGTGGCGTATGGGCAGTAATATTTCAACCCGACGTGATACAAAGTATGCTGGATGGCAGTCAGCAAAGTGTATTGGGTGTAGCTGCAGTGGTGTGGACATCGCTGTTTGACGGTGTGTCATTTACGACTTCAGATGAGAATTTAAATGCGCTACTCAGTCGTGGGGGAATGTCGAGTATGCTCAACACGATTTGGCTGATTATCTGCGCCATGAGTTTTGGTGCAGTACTTGAGCGCACTGGTTTACTTAAGGCCGTTGTCGCATTATTTTTACGCGGCGCTAAGTCAGCAGGCAGCATGATCAGTCGTACAATTTTAACCTGCTTAGGAACCAATATTATTACCGCAGATCAGTACATTTCTATCGTGATGCCTGGTCGCATGTACAAAGAAGAGTATGCTAAGCGCGGTCTACATCAATTAAACCTGTCTCGTAGTTTAGAAGATGGTGGCACTATTACTTCACCATTGATACCGTGGAACACCTGCGGAGCTTACATGCAAGGCGTGCTGTTAGTTCACCCATTCGATTATATTATGTATACTTTTTTCAATCTCATTAACCCTGTTTTAGCTATTATTTACGCTTATTTGGGGGTTAAAATATTACGCATTCCTATGCCTGATGTAGCAGTAGAAGTGGGTAATGAAAAAATCCCAATGAATGAGCCTACACAGACTAAAATCTAGAAGATAATACTAGGTGTCGTTGCGTTTTTTTGATGGGCACATGCTCCCAGAAGGCTCAACGGCACCTTAGATTACTCGCATATTTCAAGAGGACTCTATGACGGTTTCATCTCCTGTCGCGAAAAAACGCAGCGACTATCAAACGCCGGATTTTTTAATTAGCCATGTAGACATGGTATTTCATTTAGACGTTGTAAAAACTCGTGTCATAACAACCAGTCAAATTACCCGAAACGGCCAACACGACCGCCCGTTAGTGTTAGATGGTGAAAGTATTAAATTGGTTAGCGTTGCGCTAAATGAAGATGCAATTCACGATTACAGCTTAAATGACGAACAGCTGTCGATTCAAACCACTGAAAGCACTTTTACTTTGTGCGTGGAAACCGAAATTAACCCAAGCGAAAATAAAACCTTAGAAGGTCTGTATTTTTCTGCTGGGGCGTATTGCACTCAGTGTGAAGCCGAAGGGTTTCGTAAAATTACATATTTTCTAGACAGACCAGATGTGTTGGCGAAGTACGACGTTACTGTCTTTGCCGATAAAGAGCGTTACCCTCACTTGCTTTCAAACGGTAATCAGATTGGCAAAGGGCAATTAGATGACGGCCGCCATTGGGTAAAATGGCAAGACCCGTTCAATAAACCCAGCTATTTATTTGCCTTAGTGGCGGGCGATTTCGATTTACTCACTGATAACTTTATCACCCAAAGTGGCCGGAATGTGCTGTTAGAGTTGTACGTGGATAAAGGCGCGCTTGATAAAGGTCATCATGCTATTGCTTCGCTAAAAAAAGCCATGGCGTGGGACGAAGAAGTGTTCGGATTAGAGTATGACTTAGACATCTACATGGTAGTCGCTGTGGACTTCTTCAACATGGGTGCCATGGAGAATAAAGGACTTAATGTCTTTAATAGTAAGTTTGTGCTTGCCGATGCGCAATCTGCTACCGATGATGACTTTTTTAATATTGAAGCCGTTATTGGTCACGAATATTTTCATAACTGGACGGGAAATCGTGTCACATGTAGAGACTGGTTTCAGTTGAGTTTAAAAGAAGGTTTGACGGTATTTCGTGATCAGCAGTTCAGTGCGGACATGTCTTCACCTGTGTTTAATCGTATTAAGAATGTACAGATTATTCGTGAGCACCAGTTTGCTGAAGATGCCAGCGCAATGGCACACCCGATCCGTCCTGAAGAAGTGATTGAAATGAATAATTTCTATACCGTCACTGTTTACGACAAAGGCGCAGAAGTGATCCGTATGATGCACACTTTATTAGGTGTAGACGGATTTCGAAAAGGCGTAGATTTATATTTTGAGCGCTTTGACGGTCAAGCCGTGACCTGTGATGATTTTGTGCAAGCGATGCAAGATGCAACTGACATTGATCTTACTCATTTCAGACTTTGGTACAGTCAATCAGGTACTCCTAAAGTAACGGTAACTGATACCTTTGAACAGAGTTCGGGGCGCTATACGCTTACGTTTACGCAAAGTACACCGCCAACTGCAGATCAAGCGCAGAAGCACGCACTGCATATTCCGTTCAAGTTTGAATTGCTTGATCAGCAGGGGATGAGTATCAGTGATGATTCTGTGCCTGAACTTGACGCTAAAATGATCGAATTAACTCAAGCTAAGCATGAAATCACTGTCAGTGGTTTGAGTGAAAAACCGACGCCATCTTTACTACTTAATTTTAGTGCCCCCGTTAAAGTGGACTACCCGTATAGTCATCAGCAACTTAGCCATATTATCTTGCATAGTTCGGATGAGTTTTCACGTTGGGATGCGAGCCAAAGTCTGTACAGTCGTTGTATTCATTCGCTCGCTACTGCGCCTGACAGCCCTGATGAAGAGTTGTTCGATAGTATGCTTGTTGCCGTTAGCGGAATGTTTGAGTTGGCTGATTCTAACCCTGCGTTGGCCGCAGCTATGTTAAGCGTGCCTAGCTTTGAAACACTAAGTCAGCAAGTTGACGAGATCCAAGTCGAAGCCTTGTATCACGCTCAGCGAAGTATTCGTAATTTAATCGCAACGTCGTTATCTGAAAAATGGTTGGCACTTTATAACAAGCAAATCACTGGTCCTTATCAGTATGACGCTGATGATGTGGATAAACGTCGTTTACGTAATTTGAGTTTGAGTTATTTAGTGCAAGGCGATGCGGCCCAAGCCAGTGAATTATTATCAGCGCAATTTGCCAGTGCCGATAACATGACTGACAGCCTTGGCGTCCTTAAAGCTGCACAGTACGGGTCTGTGGATCAGTTTGATCACTTAATGGCTCAATTTGAAGAGCGATGGCGACATGACCCTCTAGTACTTGATAAATGGTTTGCCTTACATGCGAATATGGAACGCAGCGATATACTTGCTAGGTTACCTTTGTTACTTAGCCATGAAAAATTCAGCTTAGATAACCCTAATAGGGTGCGCTCTGTATTAGGCAGTTTCGCTTTTTACAATGTATTAGGGTTTCATGCTATCGACGGTAGCGGGTATCAATTCCTAGCCGATTATATTTTAAAGCTTAACAGCGTAAATCCACAGGTTGCCGCCCGGATCATTACACCATTAACCCAGTGGCAAAAGTTTGATCCTAAACGACAAGAGTTAATGCGCTATCAATTGGCGCGAATTGCCGATTGCAAAACACTCAGTAAAGACTTAATAGAAAAAGTCAGTAAGAGTCTAAATTATACAGCACACTAATAATGCAGACATTGTATTTTCGATTAGCGCTCAGTTATGAGCGCTGTGAACCACTTTACCTCACTAGCACGCAAAATGTGATCGTGCTTGCCGACAACGGTAAGCGCGTTCAACTACCCGCAAAAAATCTACGCCCTTTTATTCAACATAATGGAATACATGGCCGTTTCCGGCTAATCATCACTGATACTAATAAGATAAGTAGTCTAGAAAAAATAGTCTGATCGGGTTGTTTTTTATACAGCTGCAATTGCAACGTACTGAAAATAAAGAATTTATAAGACTAATTACTGGTACGATTAGTACTTGCTATCCAAGCTGTTTGGTGTAATCATTTTGTTAAATTTGAGTGGTTATATTGAATGTAATGTTAGTACCTAGTGCTAACAACAAGGGAGGTAAGGATGAATCGAGAATTCTTCGGGTTTAAAAAGTCGCCTATAGCGTTAGGCATGATGGGGCTTATGAGTGCAGCATTGATGCCAGCACAAGCCGCCAGTTGGAGTGATGGCGATTGGTCAGTTACCTTTGACTCGAACTTTTCTTTGGGTACCAGTATACGCGTTGAAGAACGTGATTTCTCACGGGTTGGCAACAGTAACGGGGTACAATTTGATTGGACTGGTTACAATCCTGCAACGAATCCAATTTACAGCTCGGCCGATGTTTGGGAACTGGGTACAGGTGGCTATTCGACTAACGGCGACTTGAGTACACTTAACTACGAAAAAGGTAACCCTTTTTCGACCTTGTTTAAAGGTGTGCACGAATTAGATATTCAGTACAAAAACATGGGCGTATTTTTACGTGGCATGTATTTCTACGATTTTGAAATGAAAGACAGCTCTCGCGATTGGCAAAACCCAATTACCGGTAAAACTCAAGATCCTTGTGCAACTTCCACGGCAAGTGAAGAATTGTGTTCTGATGTGCGTTTCCTTGATGCTTATTTCTACACAGATTTTTACTTAGGTGATATGCCGGTTACCTTTCGCGTAGGTAACCAGGTCGTTAGCTGGGGTGAAAGTACTTTCATACAACATGGTATTAATTCGACAAATCCAGTGGATGTTTCTCGTGCTCAAGCACCAGGTGCTGAATTAAAAGAAGTATTTATTCCTGTGGGCATGGTGTTCGCCCAGTTTGGATTAACCGAAAACCTCAGTTTGTCTATGTACTACCAGTATGAGTGGGAGCGTAGCCGTTTGCCTCAAGCCGGTAGCTATTTTTCGACCAACGACTTTGCGGGTGAGGGCGGTCAAGCCCAGAATATACAATTGGGCTTTAGCGGTAACCCAGATATCGACTTAGATTTTTTACTTAGCAGCTTAAATGGATTAGGTGCAGCGTTGGCTGCCGGTGCAGATTCTGGGCAAATAGGTCAAGCTTATCTTGCGTACCCCACTAAAGTGGCTGTGCGTGGCTACAGTGATAGAGCCCATGAAGATGCAGACGACCAAGGTCAGTACGGGATTAAAATCGGCTATTACGCAGAAGAGTTGAACGAAACTGAGTTCAATTTCTATATGCTTAATTACCATAGTCAGCGCCCATTAATATCAGGTTTAACATCTGATTTTACCTCTGAAGCAATTGCAGCTGACTTGGCTATGTTGGCCACTACTGAGATCACTAAAGAGAATGTAACGGATCTGCGAGCATTTACCAAAACAGGTTTTGTGTATCCTGAAGATCTAAAATTGTACGGTTTTAGTTTCAATACTAATGTGGGCACCACAGCGGTAGCAGGTGAAATTGCTTATCGTGTTGATGAGCCGTTACAAATAGATGATGTCGAACTGTTATATGCAGCGATGCCACAACAATTAGCACTCGCGGGTATTCGCCCAGATTTAGCCGGTATTTCCCAGTTAGACGGTTTCCAAGGCTTCACAACAGGCCCAGGTGAAACAGCGACTGGTTATATCGAGTCTGATACGTTACAAATGCAAGTGACAGCGACGCATATTTTTGGTCCTGCACTGGGTACAGATAATTTAGTGGTGCTCGGTGAAGTAGGGTACGTTAATGTTCAAGACTTCCCAGACCCTAATGTTATTCGCTTGAATGGCCCAGGCTCTGTACGTACACCTTCATTGGCACCAACCGCTGACGGTAGTTCGCGGGAAGGGCTACATGTAGGCTTGTCTGATGGCCCAGAAACAAACCCGTTCCCAACGTCTAGCGCTTGGGGATACCGTTTGCTTGCTAACGCATCGTTTAATAACGTTTTTTCTGGTATCAATTTACAGGCACGGGGAACATTCGCTCATGATGTAAATGGTATTACGCCAGATCCAATGTTTTTGTTTGTAGAAGATAGAAAGTCAGCCAGTGTTGCTTTGACCTTTGATTACTTAAGCAGATGGTCAGCCACTGCATCTTATAATACGTTCTGGGGTGGGCAAGGAACAACAAATGCCCTATCGGACCGTGATTATGTTTCTTTTAATATCAAGTATTCTATCTAAGGAGCCATATTATGATTAGAAAATTTGCTCTCATCGCGTCTGCAATGGCGCTAACGTTCAATTCGGGCTTGATTCAAGCCAAGGTATCGGAAACTGAAGCGGCAAAATTAGGTGCCGAATTAACGCCTGTTGGTGCAGTTAAAGCTGGTAATGCAGACGGTAGCATTCCAGCGTGGACAGGCGGTATTACTGAACCACCTGCAGGCTACAGTAAGGGTGATCACCATCCGGATCCATTTGCCGATGATAAAGTGTTATTTACCATCACCGCTAAAAACTATCAGGAATATGCAGAGTTTCTAAGTGATGGGCAAAAAGAATTGTTTAAAGCCTACCCTGACACTTACAAAATGCCGATTTACCAATCTCGCCGTTCAGCGTCGTTACCTAAGTTTGTGTACGACGAAACCGCGAAAAATGCGGTTATGGCTGAGTTAATTCAAGGTGGAAATGGCGTTAAGAATGCCGCTATCGGTATTCCATTTCCTATTCCACAAAATGGTGTAGAAACTATTTGGAATCACATTCTACGTTACCGCGGAGAGAGCGTTAAACGTTTTGCTGGTCAAGCGGCACCAACTGCTTCTGGTGACTATAACGTCATCGGTTTTGAAGAAGAGCTGATGCAAAAATATTCGGCTACTGATGCGACCCGAGAAAAGCTACTTGAAGAAAACGTGATTTCGAAGTTCAAGCAAAGCGTTACCTCGCCAGCGCGTTTAGCAGGTACGGCATTGCTAGTACATGAAACCATGGATCAAATCCGCGAGCCGCGCCAAGCATGGACATACAATACCGGTCAGCGCCGTGTTCGCCGTGCACCAAACGTAGCGTATGATGCACCAGGTACAGGGTCAGATGGCTTACGTACCTCTGATGATTTTGATATGTTCAACGGTGCTCCTGACCGTTACAACTGGGAGCTCAAAGGCAAACAAGAGTTGTATGTCGCGTACAATAACTACCATTTGCACAGCGATAAGGTCTCTTATGAAGATATTCTTCAGCCGGGCCATATCAACCCTGACTTAACGCGCTTCGAAAAGCACCGTGTATGGGTGGTTGAAGCCACACTTAAGCCTGAATTTCGCCATATTTATCAAAAGCGTGTGTTCTTTATTGATGAAGACAGCTGGCAAATTCAAGTAGCTGATATGTACGATAACCGTAACGAATTGTATCGTGTAGGTATATCTCATGGTATCAACTATTATGAAGTGCCCACGCAATGGTCAACATTGGATGTGTATCACGACTTAAACTCTCGTCGTTATTTAGCGCTAGGTTTAGATAACGAGGAAAAAATGTATGAATTTGATGCTGACTTAAGAGATCGCGAATTTACTCCTGAGGCCATGCGCCGAGCCGGTAGACGCTAATCGAGTACAAAAAACGGTTGGCCTTTGCCAACCGTTTTCATTTTGATGGAACCCTTTTACTATGAAATTATCCCTTGCAAGTGCAGTGATTGCCGTTTTACTTGCACCTTTACCTTCTATTCACGCGGCGCAAACCAGCTTTCAAGCACCTCTGGTTGATCAATCTTTATTACTTGATATTACCCAAAGTGGTGACCAGCTCGTTGCTGTCGGTGAACGAGGCCATATTATCCGCTCAACAGACGGACAGAATTGGCAACAAGTTGAGGTACCTTCTACTTCAACGTTAACGGGAGTGTATTTCATTGGCCAGCAAGGCTGGGCCGTAGGCCATGACTTCGTTATTTTACATACGCAAAACAATGGTTTGAACTGGGATGTACAACACTTTGCTCCTGAGCAAGAGCGCCCTTTATTAGACGTGGTGTTTTTTAACGAAAACCATGGCATAGCAATTGGCGCCTATGGTGCCTTTTTACGCACCCAAGACGGCGGTAAAACATGGCAAAGTGAATTGCACGCTGAGTTCGTTAATCAATACGATCAAGATTATCTAAATGAAATTCGCCTTGAAGATGAAGCGTTTTATAAAGAAGAGCTTGCTGCTATTTTGCCGCATTTAAACAGTATTTCTGTTTCCGGTGAAAACGTTTATATCGCGGGTGAGGCAGGTTTACTCGCCATGAGCACAGATAAAGGCCAAACGTGGAAACGAATGGATATCGATTATCAGGGTTCATTTTTTAATATCGAGCAAGCCAAATCTGGCCAGCTAATCGCTACCGGTTTGCGCGGTAACGTATTTGTTTTCGATAAAGAGGCACAGCAATGGAGCGCGATCGACGCTGGCAGCAAAGCGTCTATGAATGCAGTTGTGTCGGTTGATACATCACGAACCGTGCTACTTGGCAACAATGGTGCAGTAGTGACGATGCAGGGGGATGATGTCAGCTACAAGCAACAAAGTGACGGGCAAGCGCTTGTAAATGGTGTGTTTTACAACAATCAAATTATCGCAGTGTCGGTTGACGGCATTAAACATTTGCAGCAAGCACGGTAACCGTCCATGAGTAATATAATAAAATTTTTAGAATCCTTGATTTTCAAGAACCGTATCGCTGTTTTATTGGTATTTTTTGCAGCTACCCTTTTCTTAGGTTATCAGTCATCTCAACTGCGTTTAGACGCAGGTTTTACCAAAAACATACCGCTTAATCATGAGTACATGCAGAATTATATGAAGCATGTGAATGATTTTGGCGGGGCCAACAGCATATTGGTTTCTGTGTGTGATACCGATGGTGACATTTTTAATCAAAACTTTTTTGATACCTTAAAAGACGTTCACGATCAGTTATTTTTCATTAACGGTGTTGACCGTTCTTTGGTTAAATCGCTGTTTTCTTCTTCAACCCGTTTTACGGAAATTGTTGAAGGTGGTTTCGCCGGCGGCCCGGTGATCCCAGCTGATTTTAACTCGTCTGAACAAAGAGGCTTAGATAAAGTATCTTCTAATATCGAAAAAGCGGGCATAGTGGGCAGTTTGGTATCTGACGATTATCAATGTGCCATGGTCAATGCCAAATTGCTGGACTTAGACCCTGATACAGGTGAGAAGCTCGATACCCTTGCGCTTGCTGAAGAACTAGAAACCCAACTTCGTGGTAAATTCGAAACAGACGATATTAGTATTCATATTATCGGTTTCGCCAAGATGATTGGCGATGTAGCAGATGGTGCTAAAGACGTATTATTGTTCTTTGCTATTGCCATTGCCATAACGGCTATATTGGTTTACTTCTTCTGTAAGTCATTGATGCTGACAGTGTTGCCACTTGTGTGTTCGGTTATCGCGGTTATTTGGCAAATGGGTTTGCTGACCTTACTTGGTTTTGGTCTTGATCCTATGTCAATTTTAGTTCCGTTTCTTGTCTTTGCCATTGGTATCAGTCATGGCGTACAGATGATCAACTCAGTTGGTAAAGAAGTGACTAAAGGAGGCACTTCATTTGATGCGGCGAAACTCGCATTTACCACTTTATTAATTCCAGGTGGGGTAGCATTACTGTCTGACACAATTGGCTTTATGACCTTGTTGGTTATTGATATTGGTATCATTCGCGAGCTTGCGATTACAGCAAGTATGGGTGTCGCAGTGATCATTTTAACCAACCTGTTGTTGCTCCCTGTGCTTATGTCATTCGTTAAGTTTAGCGATAAATACAAGCAGAAATTTGCTGGTAAAGAAAACCGCGCCGATAAGTTTTGGGATGGAATTGCAGCTTGCTCTAGCCCAAAAGTCGCTATCGTTATTCTTGTCATCACTGCAGGGTTGTTTGGTTTTGGCTGGATGCAAGCCCAGAAAATGAAAATAGGTGATTTACATGCGGGGGCTCCGGCACTGCACGAGTCATCACGTTATAACCAAGACACGTTTTTGATTACCGATAAATATGAAATCAGCACGGATTACATGTCTATCTTGGTAGAAGCTTCGAAAGATGCCTGCACTTCTTATGAAGTGATGAATGCGATTGATGAGCTACAATGGCGCATGTCTAATGTTGAAGGCGTTCAATCTGCGGTCAGTTTAGCCTCTGTCGCCAAAATCATTAACGCAGGCTACAACGAAGGGAATGCTAAATGGCGAGTTCTACCTCGTAATCAGCAAACGTTAGTGCAAGATATCGCCCGTGTGGATACCTCATCAGGCTTGTTAAATGGTGACTGCTCTGTGATGCCTATCATTTTGTTTATGGAAGATCACAAAGCCGAAACGATTAATAGAGTGGTTGATGCGGTAAAAGCGTATCGCGGCGATTTTGAAACGCCTGATTTGCAGTTTAAGCTGGCATCAGGGCCAATTGGTGTAATGGCTGCTCAAAATGAAGCCGTTGAAGCCGCACAAGACCCAATGATGTTGTATGTGTTTGGTGCGGTAATTCTGTTATGCCTACTGAGCTTTAAATCATTACGCGCCACTTTAGCTGTGGTGATCCCTTTGTATGTGGTGTCTGTTTTAGCGCAAGCCTTAATGACGTACTTGCAAATTGGTTTAACCGTTTCCACGTTGCCTGTTATCGCGCTAGGTGTGGGTATCGGTGTTGATTATGGTATTTATATTCTATCAACCATGAATGCCAAGTTAAAAGCGGGTATGGCAGTGCGCCAAGCCTACTTCGAAGCGCTTAAAGAGCGAGGCAGTGCAGTATTATTTACCGGCGCTACTTTAGCGGTAGGCGTGAGCACTTGGGTTTTCTCATCACTTAAATTCCAGATGGACATGGGCATTTTGCTGACGTTTATGTTTGTGGTGAATATGATGGGTGCCATTATTGTGTTACCCGCATTAGCCAGTGTATTTTGGCGAAAGCAAAAATAATTCCGCATAATTATTTAAAATTTTGCATAAAAAAGGCCGTAAGGCCTTTTTTTATGTGCGAAATTCAGATAACTATTTCAATTGTAAATACGGCGTAAATTTAGGGCTTTTAATGGCTCGATATTTTAGCGAGAATAGCGCCATAGAGACGAAAAACTGTATATATGTCAGTCTATTGTCTAGTCTAGTTATTTGTCGTCGACGGTAATGATTCTGTAACAAATTGTTAATCGTCGGTTCAGTACCACTGTTACTTCCATAAAAGTAAGGAATAGGTAAACTCATGACGGTTGCAACACACCAGCATTCAGTTCTGTTAGATAACGTAATTCAGCTTATTGAGAAGAAAGTAGACAAGGGGCAAGTCGACCTTGTTAAGAACTTTTCGCGTATTTTGTTCAATAATATTTCCGCAGAAGATTTAGATAATCGCAATGACAGCGATTTATACGGCGCAACGCTAAGTCTGTGGAATAAGTTTTTAAATTTCGATGCCAGTAAACAAGTTATCCGTGTGTTTAACCCAGAAGTCGGTAAGCACGGTTGGCAATCAACCCACACCATTGTTGAGATACTCGTTCAGGACATGCCATTTTTAGTGGACTCTGTGCGCATGGCGCTCAACCGTGTAGGGGTTACCGCGCATTTATTACTGCACAGCCCGATTACATTACAACGCGATGAAGAGCATAAGTTTTCCGGTTTCGTTGATGGTAAAAAGAACGTCAAAAACGCCACTAAAGAGACGATATTCCTAATAGAAGTTGATCGCCAAACGACCAAAAAAGCGTTAGATGCTCTAGCAACTGAATTGATGTCAGTGGTTAATGAAGTATCGTTGGCGGTTCAAGACTGGCGCGCCATGAGCGACAAGCTTGATTCAATCATCAAAGAGTTTCCAAGCAGACCATCGCCTGCATCAGATGAACAAAAAGCACAAACCGCTAAATTTTTGGCGTGGTTAAACGATCATAACTTCACGATTATGGGTTATCGCTCATACAGCGCTAAGGCGGTAAAAGGCGACTACCGCTGGCTGGCTGATAATGAATCAAGCTTGGGGTTAATGAAAAACTCGGCCAGTGATCGCGAAAGGGTGTTATCAAATATCCCAGGTTCAGCTCGTGAAGAAGCATTGAGTAATCATCCGTTGTTACTGACTAAAACGAATAGTCGTTCTCGGGTGCACCGCCCAGCTTATATGGATTATATCGGTATAAAACGCTTTGATGAGCAGGGCAACGTAGTGGGAGAAGATCGCTTTATCGGGCTTTACTCCGCGTCTTTCTATAATAGTAGTGCAACTCAAATACCTGTTTTGAAGAGTAAAATTGATAGTATTTGCCAAAAGTCTGGGTTTGAAAAAGATTCCCACGGATACAAAGCATTTTTAAATATTCTCGAAACGTATCCTCGTGATGAATTGTTGCAAGGCAGTGAAGATGAACTCGCACAAATCGCGTTAGGCATTTTCCAAATGCAAGAGCGTGGTATTTCACGTTTGTTCGTACGCAAAGACGTATTTGGTCGTTTTATTTCTTGTATGGTCTATGTACCAAGAGAGCGTTACAACACCCAGTTACGTAAAGACACCCAAGCATTACTGCAAAAATCGTTCGATAGCCAAGAAGACGTGGAATTTACCACCTACTTCTCAGAATCTGTATATGCCAGAACGCAATACATTGTCAGAGTGAAAGACAACAATTCGGAATATAACGTGAAGGAAATTGAAAAGAATATCATCGAGCTCACAAAAAGCTGGAACGATAAACTGACCGCTACAATCCGCTCAACCTATGGTGAAGCGGCCGGTAAGGTGCTTGAAAAGAAATATGACGATGCGTTCCCGCCAAGTTATAAAGAGCATAATTTACCCAGTGCAGCCTTAGTGGATTTAGAAAAAATCGAATTGCTCAGTGCTGAGCACACACTAGATATGTTGTTTTATCGCCCCCAAGAAGAAGCCAATGACAGTGAAGTGGTCAAGTTAAAACTATTTCACAAGAATGAGCCAATTCATTTATCTGCGGTTTTGCCTATGCTCGAAAACTTCGGACTTCGCGTGATTGACGAGAGTCCTTATCGGGTGAAATCCAGTGATGGGGAAGTCAACTGGATCATGGAATTTTCCATGTTGCACAGCACCAGTAATCGCATGGACTTAGAACGGGCACAGGCACTATTTCAAAACGCATTCGCCAAAGTTTGGTCAAACGAATTGGAAGACGATGCCTTTAACCGCCTAGTGCTTGGCGCAGGATTACCTGGACGAAACGTCACTATTCTTCGAGCTTATGCAAAGTATATGCGCCAAATAGGCAGCTCGTTCAGTAAAGATTATATTGCTAATACGCTTGCGCATTATCCTGACATAGCCAAGATTTTGGTTTCTTTGTTTAATCAACGTTACAACCCGAAAGTACGTCGCTCTAAAAAGCGTGAAGAAACCCTGTTAAGCGAAGTGAAGAAGCACTTAGATAATGTCTCGAACCTGGATGACGATCGGATTATTCGTCGTTATTTGGATTTGATTTTGGCAACCACGCGTACCAATTTCTATCAAAGCGACGCCCAAGGGAATGAAAAGTCTTATGCCTCATTTAAAATGTTGCCTGAGCTTATCCCTGACATGCCGCTGCCTCGTCCGAAATTTGAAATATTTGTGTATTCACCGCGGATTGAAGGTGTGCATCTACGTGGCGGAAAAGTTGCTCGCGGCGGATTGCGTTGGTCTGATCGCCAAGAAGATTTCCGTACGGAAATTTTAGGCTTGGTAAAAGCCCAACAAGTTAAAAATACCGTGATTGTGCCAGTTGGCGCAAAAGGCGGTTTTGTTTGTAAGAACTTGCCGGTCAACCAAGGTCGTGAAGCGTTCCAAAAAGAAGGCCAGGCCTGCTATAAAATTTTTATTCGTAGTTTATTAGACATCACAGACAATATCGTTGACGGGAAAATTGTTCATCCAAAAGAGGTCGTACGTTTGGATGAAGACGATGCTTACCTTGTAGTGGCCGCGGATAAAGGCACAGCAACCTTTTCTGATATCGCCAATGGTATTTCAGAGGAATTCAATTTCTGGCTAGGCGATGCGTTCGCATCGGGCGGAAGTATTGGTTATGACCATAAGAAAATGGGCATAACGGCGCGCGGTGGTTGGGAGTCTGTTAAACGTCACTTCCGCGAAATGGACGTGGATTGTCAAACCACTGATTTCACCTGTGTCGCGGTAGGTGATATGGCTGGGGATGTGTTTGGTAACGGTATGCTTTTATCTGAACACACCAAACTAATCTGTGCGTTTAACCATTTGCACATTTTCTTTGACCCATCGCCAGATATTAAAACCAGTTACGCAGAACGTAAACGCCTATTTGAAAACCCATCTTTAGGTTGGAACGACTACGATAAGTCATTGATCTCCAAAGGTGGTGATGTATTTAGCCGTGCGTCTAAATCAATTAAATTAACACCTGAGATGAAAAAATGGTTGGGCACTAAGCAACAGTCAATGACGCCTAATGAACTTATTCATAACGTCTTGCAAATGGAAGTAGATTTATTATGGAACGGCGGCATAGGGACTTATGTTAAAAGTAGTAAAGAAAGCCATTCCCAAGTGGGTGACAGAGCAAATGATGATACTCGCGTCAACGGCTCGCAAGTTAAAGCAAAAATTATTGGTGAGGGTGGCAACCTTGGGTTAACTCAGCTCGGGCGAATTGAATTCGCACGTTCTGGTGGCCGAGTGAATACCGACTTCATTGATAATGTGGGCGGTGTAGATTGCTCAGATAATGAAGTAAATATTAAAATTCTACTGAACGCTCTTGTCAGTTCAGGGGATTTAACCCTTAAGCAGCGCAACAACTTACTATTTGAAATGACCGACGATGTCGGGGATTTGGTGATCCAAGATTGCTACCGTCAGACCGAGTCAATTTCTATCACGCAATTAAGTGGTGGCAGCCAGCTTAAAGAGCAATTACGTTTTATTCATAATCTGGAAAAAGAGGGCAACCTTAATCGCGAGATTGAGTTTATCCCAACAGATGATGAAATATCAGATCGCTTAGCGGTATCACAAGGTCTTACACGCCCTGAATTATCCGTGCTAATTGCTTACGGTAAAATGATGTTGAAGGAAAGATTCAACATTCCTGAGATCACTGATAATCCGTATCACCGTAAATTGCTAATCAGTGCATTCCCTGACGTATTACAAAAACGCTATGCCGAGCAAATGGAGCAGCATCCGCTGCGCAGCGAAATTATTGCCACTAAGTTAACGAACAATCTCATTAACGACATGGGTATGAATTTCGTGTTCCGTATGCAAGAAGAAACTGGCGCCACTATCTGTGAAATTGCAAATGCTTACTGTGTGGTAAAAGGTATTTTCGATATGGATAGTTTGTGGGACGAAGTTGAAGAACTTGACAATAAAGTTTCAGCGCAAACCCAACTCGCTATGTTAGAAAGTATGCGCAGAACGCTCAGACGCGCTTCTCGCTGGTATCTGCGCCATGGCGATAAAACGATGGACATTCAAGAGGCGATTGATAGCTACACATCGACGTTTGCCGATTTATTTAAAAACTTAAACGACTATCTAGTCGCCGAAGAATACAAAGAGCTAGAAGAAAACTGTACTCGTTTGGTCAAAGAGGGCGTACCAAAAGAAATTGCCTATAAGGTGGCAAGTTTAAGCAACTTGTTTCCTTGTTTGGATTTGGCGCAAATTGCTAAAGCCGAAAACCGCAGTATTAAACTGGTGGCCAGTTTGTATTTCCGTTTAGGTTCACGCTTAGAGTTACATTGGTTCCTCGAACAGATCAACAATCAGACTGTATCAAACCACTGGCAGGCCCTTGCCCGAGCATCTTATCGAGAAGAGTTAGATTGGCAACAACGGGCGTTAGCGATTGTTTTACTAACAGGTGCGCCTGAGTGCGATGACGCTCAAGTCATTTTAGGCACATGGATGGAGCATAATCAGGCGTTATTAGAGCGCTGGTATAGTATGATGTCTGAATTCAAAACCAGTAGCACCCACGAATTTGCGAAGTTTTCGGTCGCATTACGTGAATTAATGTTGCTTAGCATTAACGCTAACGCTTAATATTAAACGTAAGGTCTTAATGCCCTGGTACTAACCGGGGCTTTTTTTTGTCTGAGGAAACCACACGCCATGTATGCCGTTTTACAAAAATTTTTATTCACCCAAGATGCCGAATGGAGCCATGACTTTACGATCAACTGGCTTAAGCGCACCCAACACAACGTATTGAATATGGCGTACAAACAACATATTGAAGACAAGCCAGTGGAATTTCTTGGCATAACGTTTAAAAACCCCGTGGGATTAGCAGCAGGTTTAGACAAAAACGCAGAGTGTATCGACGCGTTTGCTGCCATGGGCTTTGGCTTTATTGAAGTAGGTACCGTCACGCCTAAACCGCAAGCGGGTAACGATAAACCCCGCATGTTTCGCTTGCCAGCAGGGAAGGCGATCATCAACCGAATGGGATTTAATAACAAAGGCGTTGATTATCTTGTTGAGCAAGTTAAAAAAGCAAAATACACAGGCGTGCTGGGTATTAATATTGGTAAGAACAAAACGACACCAGAAGAAGACGCACTTAACGATTACTTAATTTGTTTGCGTAAGGTCTATGCACACGCAAGTTACGTTACCGTGAACATTTCATCTCCTAATACGCCAGGCTTAAGAAACCTACAATACGGCGAAGCGTTATCTCAGTTGTTAGCAGGTTTGAAGGAAGAGCAGGGTAAGCTTGAACGAGAGCATAACAAGCATGTACCGATATTAATTAAGATCGCACCCGATCTGGAAGATGCAGAACTGAGTTCAATGGTTGATTCATTTTTAAGCGTTGGGATCGATGGGGTGATCGCGACTAACACTACCCTCGATCGCGACAGTGTAAAAGGTCAACAGTATGCTGATGAGGCAGGCGGCTTGAGCGGTTCAGTGTTAACACAGAAAAGCCAACGGATCGTAAGCGAATTGTGTCAACAACTCGCAGGTAACGTGCCAGTGATAGGGGTCGGCGGGATTGATTCCCCTGAAGCCGCTAAAGCGCGGATCGAAGCAGGATCACCTCTGATTCAAGTTTATTCTGCGCTGATCTACCAAGGTCCAAAACTGATAAAAGAGATCGTTGACGCGTTATAAGGATCAAAGTGTGATCGTTACTCTTTAGCACAATTAATTATGACGAAAGTACATGATTTCTAAGCTTTTTATGCTAGCTTCTTTGTAGGATTAGAAATGAATAGGCTACGGAATTATGCTACTTCCGAATACAAATTGGTTTTGGTATACGCACGAAAATGAGTTGCGCCTCGACTTGGGCGATACCCTTACATTTGTTGTGCCTTTTGCATTAAAGAACCTTGTTAATCTGCCTACGGAAAAACAATTGTTTAGCCTTGAAGACACAGAGCACTACGTTGCTTTAGCGGAAAGCCTAGATAATAACGGTATCCCATTGACGGAAGGGCAGTTAGTTCAAATCCTATTAAACGCCACTGCCGCCCTAAAATTTCATAAGCCTGTGTGCATGAAAAGCTGGTTGTACAAAGCGCAAAATACCAGCGGGGCGCATTTTCAGCTTGCGATGCTTGAGGCCAGTTTTGACGACAACGCTGAGCTAGGCCAAGTGGTCGTATTAGAACAAGACGATAGCTGCGCCACCTGTATGCTAATTTCAGAAGATTTCATGATTAGCGATAGGAAAGCGCTGGCAAAGTTTGAGATTATCAAAGTAATGAACGACCGTCTTATTCCATTTCTAGCGGATATTCCCGAGTACAAACGAGCCTAGTTTTCTTTCTTTCACAATTTCCTGCCGGTTCAGCATCTTATATCAATCAATTGATTTTACGCATTTAATGCGGCATGTCTTTATTTCCCGTATAATCGCGCCCGAAGAATTAACTGAGTTGGTATATGTTTGAATTTTTAGTCACTACGTCCAAAGGGCTCGACGAGTTGCTCGCCCAAGAAATAAAAAAGTTGTGTCCGCAACTGTCGGTAAAAACCAAACCTGGCCAAGTGCTATTTAGCGGTGATATTGAACAAGCATATCGAATTTGCTTGTGGTCACGCCTTGCTAACAGAGTAATGTTAAAGGTTGCCGAAGGGCATGTGGACAGCGCTGATGACGTATATCAAATCACCAGCAGCGTTAACTGGACTTCGCACTTTAAAATCGATAATACCTTTGTTGTTGATTTTGTAGGAGCGAGCCACTGTATCAATAATAGCCAGTTCGGTGCGTTGAAAATCAAAGACGCGGTAGTCGACCAATTCAACGAGTTATTTGAATCACGCCCCTCTGTTAGCAAAATCGAACCGGATATTCGCATACAGGGCAGAATGTGGAGTGACAAGCTGACTGTGTATCTTGATTTGTCCGGACATAGTTTACATCAGCGTCATTATCGTACCAAAACTGGCTTAGCGCCGGTAAAAGAACACATTGCTTGCGCCATGTTGTATCGCAGTGGCTGGGCGCAAGATACCACTCAACCTTTGCTTGATCCTATGTGCGGCGCTGGCACTATTGCTATCGAAGCAGCATTGATGGCGGCGAATATTGCCCCTGGACTTAAGCGTGAACGCTGGGGCTTCAGCCAATGGTTGCAGCACGATCCCAGTGTGTGGCAAGACCTAATAGCACAAGCCGAGTCCAGTATTGTTCATGCAAATTGTACTATTTTGGCCAGTGACATTGACCACGGTGTGGTTTCAATCGCCAAAGAAAACGCCGATGCGGCGGGTATCTTCTCAGCAATTACCTTTAATACCATTGACGCGTGCAAAGTCATTCCACCAAAAGGCACCTCAACAGGTTACTTAGTAAGTAATCCCCCTTATGGTGAAAGGCTCAGTGAAATCACCGCTTTGCTCCCATTATTTCAAACTTGGGGCGCAAGCTTGAAAGCCCATTTTAAAGGGTGGAACCTGTCTTTATTGACCTCTAATCGTGATTTATTACGCAGTATGAAAATGTTTGCTAATAAAGAATATAAATTAATGAATGGCAAGCTTGAGTGCCAATTGGTTAATTTCGTGTTAGATGAAAAGAACTGCATTACAAAGGAGGCATCACTTAGTAATAATGACTTTGCTAACCGTTTAACGAAAAACCTTAAACGTCTAAACAAGTGGCTTAAGACCGAGAATACAAATTGTTACCGTATTTATGATGCAGATTTGCCAGAATACAACGTGGCAATCGACCGCTATGGCGATTGGTTAGTGGTTCAAGAATATGCTGCCCCTAAAAACGTGCCTGAAGCTAAAGCCAAAAGACGTTTACATGAAGTCATTGTTGCTTTGCCCCAGGTACTTGATGTTCCTTCCGAAAATATAGTGATGAAGGTTAGAGCGCAACAAAAAGGCAAAAGTCAGTACGAAAAGGTAGCGCAAAAGCAGAAGATGCTAGAAGTATTTGAAAACGGCGCAAAATTCAAATTGAACTTGACGGATTATTTAGACACGGGGCTATTTCTAGATCACCGCATTACCCGTCAGCTTGTTCAACAACGTGCCAAAGACAAAGATGTGTTAAACCTTTTCGCTTATACCGGCAGTGTTTCAGTGCACGCTGCATTAGGTAAAGCGAAATCGGTGACTACAGTTGATATGTCAAACACGTACATTGATTGGGCAAAAGAAAATTTTGCGTTGAATAACCTGAAGGGCGCCTATGAGTTTATTCAAGCGGATTGTTTAACTTGGCTTGAGCGTCATAACAATCAGTATGATTTCATTTTTATTGATCCACCGTCGTTTTCTAATTCAAAACGAATGGATACCACATGGGACGTACAGCGGGATCATTTAACACTGCTAAGCAATGCCGTTAAGTGTTTGCGCCCAGGCGGTGAAATTATGTTTTCGAATAATCTGCGCCAATTTAAATTGGACGAAGAGGGGGTCAGCAAGCTGGGTCTACGTATTCAAAATATCACGCAAAAAACACTGCCTGAAGATTTCAAACGTAACCCTAAAATTCACGGCTGCTGGGTGTTAACGCTTGATGTCTAATGTCGCGTTACTTTTCTATACAGGTAAGAATTGCTGCTTGTGTGACGATGCTCAGGCAATCCTAGATCATGTCGCCCCAGAGGTGGAATACACTAAACTCGACGTTAGAAGTTCAACCGAGTTGTACCACCTTTACGGCGCACGTATTCCAGTACTGAAACGCCAAGACACAGAGCAAGAGCTCGGCTGGCCTTTCGGTGAACAACAATTAAGAGAGTTTTTGTCTTGAGTTTATTACAGCTAAAAAATGCCAGTATTATTTTTGGTCATCCGCCTTTATTAAGTGGCGTTGAGTTAGTGATTCAGCCCGGTGAGCGTGTTTGTCTTGTCGGTCGTAATGGATGCGGAAAGTCTACATTACTTAAAATTATTGCCGGCGAATTAAAATTAGATGATGGCCAACGTTTAGTCGGCAACCAGGTGAAAATTTCTCGCCTGCCTCAAGATCCACCACAAAGTGTGGAATGCAGCTTATTCGATTATGTCGCTGAAGGTATGGCCGAAGTCGGGGAGTTACTCAAAGCTTATTTCCATCAGACTCATGTGATTGCAACGGATTACAGCGAAGCACAAATGGACAAGCTAGAAAAGCTTCAGCAACAGCTCGACCATCACAATGCTTGGCAGTTTGAACAAAAAATAATGCAGGTGTTAACACAACTAAAACTCGACCCTGATCAGCAGTTATCTTCGCTGTCTGGGGGCTGGCGCCGTAAAGCAGCGTTAGCGCGAGCGCTGGCGAATCAGCCTGATATATTATTGCTCGATGAGCCTACCAACCACCTTGATATCAGTATGATCAAATGGCTGGAAAATACTGTTCTTGATTATCAAGGTGCCGTGGTGTTTGTTAGTCACGATAGGGCGTTTATTCGTAACGTTGCCACACGCATTGTAGACCTAGATCGCGGACAATTGGTCAGCTACCCGGGTAACTACCAAGAATATTTAGACAAAAAAGCCCACGATTTAGAAGTGGAAGAAACCCAAAATGCTTTATTTGACAAAAAACTCAGTCAAGAGGAAGCCTGGATACGTCAAGGGGTGAAAGCACGCCGTACGCGTAATGAGGGCCGGGTAAGAGCACTAAAAGCGTTGCGTAACGAGCGTAGCGAACGTCGCGATGTACAAGGCAGAGCGATTGTTACGCTTGGGCAAGGGCAGAGTTCAGGCAAAATTATTTTTGAAGCTGAAAATCTGCAATATCAAATTGATGATAAGAATATCATCGATAATTTAGATTTAACCGTTTTCAGAGGCGATAAAATAGCGCTGATTGGTCCCAATGGTTGTGGTAAAAGCACCCTAATTAAACTTTTACTTGAGCAACTTGAACCCACTTCGGGCTCAGTGCGCTGTGGTACTAAAATAGATTTAGCCTACTTTGACCAACATCGATCTCAGCTTGATGTATCGCTCAAGGTTATTGATGCTATTGCTGATGGTAAACGTGAAGTTGATATCAACGGTAACAGCAAGCACGTCATAAGCTATCTGCAAGATTATTTGTTCACGCCTGAAAGAGTAAATGTCCCTGTCAGTTCTTTATCTGGGGGAGAAAAAAATCGTCTGTTGTTGGCTAAGCTCATGCTTAAACCGAATAACTTGCTGATTCTCGATGAGCCAACCAATGATTTGGACGTCGAAACCTTAGAGTTACTAGAAGACATTTTAGGAAACTACAAAGGCACACTTATTCTCGTGAGCCATGATAGAGAGTTTGTGGACAATGTCGTGACTTCAAGTTTGTTCTTCGAAGGGGAAGGCCAGATTAAAGAATTCGTGGGCGGTTATGCGGATATTTATCAATGGTACGCGGCAAATGCGGTATCTAAACAAGCGAATAAAACGAAGTCTGAAACTTCTAAGCAAAGTGATAGTCCTAAGACCAAGCCAAAAACTAACTCGACTAAAAAGTTATCTTATAAACAGCAACTTGAACTCGAAAAGTTGCCCATTTCTATCGACAAATTAGAGCAAGAGATAGCTAAGCTACAGTCGCTGATCAGTGATGGAGACTTTTTTAAGCAAGAGAACGACGTAACATCTAAGACATTGGCGCAACTAGCTGATGCCGAGAGCAGCCTTAGTGAGGCATACGCCAGATGGGACGAACTTGAAGCATTAACTGAATAAAACACATAAAAGTAATCAGGATTTTAAATGAATAAAACTAGACTGGCAGTATTCACCCTTTCAGCGTTGACGCTTTCGATAGCCAATGCCGCTCAATACACAGTAGTTGAGCTTGATAGCAATGATAAAGGTTTGAATGTCTTTCCAACGGATATCAATGCTGGCGGCCAAATCGCCCTTAACGTGGCCTCGCCTTATAATCCGCCGCTTGATGAAACGCTGATAAACTTTGAATCTCAGACCTTAATCGATAATTTAACCGATATAGAGGCTGCAAAAGTCGGTAACTTTAATGACGCAGATTACACTTTGCTGTACGCGCTTATTACCGAAAATAGCGAAGGGTTAACAACCCAGCAATTGGCCAGTCGCCAAGCATACGTAGAAACGAATGGAAGCACTCAATTTATTCCTGGTTTTGACGTGTTAGATCCTCAAACCAACGAGTACACCTTTAGCAATGATACTATTGTACGTGGCTTGAACGATGTGGGCACCACGGTGGGAAGCAGTTTTGATGTGTTTTATACATTAGACTACACACTGGAAGACGAGACTGAGTTAACGTTTGTGGTCAATGATTTTTATAATAGAGCATTCGCCACTGTTAATAATACGACAATTGAATTACCCCCAATTGCTGATACTGCAGGGGGCCTAAGTATTGCTTATGATGTAAATAACAACAATCAAGTTGCAGGTTACAGCACGACACTTTTAAATTCGACGTCATTACAAACGTCTGTTGATAATTGTAACGACGACGATGTTCGCGGTGATGAGCCTGTTGAAGTTTGTTTGCGTCGTATTAATTTAGCCGAATCTACCAATGGTGAAAAAGCGCTAGAGTTTAGCTTTCAACGCCGCGGTGTTATTTGGCAGTTAGACAACCAAGGTCAGATAATCAGCACCAAAGCGCTAGGATTGCTATATACGCCTGAAGAAGATGACACTAACAGCTACGAGAGTAAGGCGCTAGCCATCAACGACAACGGTGTTGCTGTTGGTGAGTCACAAGATGAATATCGCGACACAAATATCATTCGTACTTTTGCTGCGGTTTTTGAAGGCGATACGGTCACTGGTATTACGAGTGACGATGAATTCACCTCTAGCACTGCAACAGACATAAATAACAGCGGGTTAGTCATTGGCTCTGGCGTTAAGCAAGTTAATGGTATTTCACGTAGCAAATTCTTTGTACATGACATCAACACTGACGAAACCACGTTTCCTGAAGACTTCTTCTTAGGCTCATCTAGCTTCGCTAATAGTATAAACAATGCTGGAATTGTGGTTGGTAGAGGTGAGGTAGAAACAGGGGTATCTGCAAGAAGAAGTCATGCATTTAGATACGACACCAATACGTCTGAATTCATCAACATGAACGATTTAATTCAGTGTAACTCGGCATATACTTTGGTTAATGCGACCAGTATTAATGATGACGGTGTTGTTGCAGCATCAGCATTAGTGCGAGTACCTTCTAAGAATGTTTTAGGAGAGGTCATTTTAGACAGTAACGGTGATGAAGTGTTGGTTGATAAGATTATCGGCGTTCGCTTAGAGCCCATTGCCGGTGGCACGATAGAAGATTGTGATGTCACCGAGCCTGGAGATGACGAAGAAGGCAATGACAATAATGACTTAGATCGCAAAGGCGCAGGCTTTGGGATACTGTCATTAACGGGCTTGATGTTAATGGCCTTTCGTAGACGCATAAAAGTGTAAAAAAATACACATTCTTTTAGAGCCCGCATCAAGCGGGCTTTTTTATGCCTGTTTGACATTTTTATTACAAAATTGGCTAAATAGCCCGTTGCATATTCGAAATGAGTTTATTGGAATTAAAGTATTTAAATCAATGAATTAGTTGATATTTTTCATTATGTTAAATAATCAATATTGAACCAAAATCCGAGATCAACTATCTCTATACACGTGCTTATTTTAAGCACGATTTCAGATAGCTACGTAATATAGGAAACTCGATTAAATGAAGAGACAAAAGAGAGACAAACTTTCCAGAGCGCATTCAAAAGGGTACAACGCAGGCATATCCGGTAGATCAAAAGAAATATGTCCATTCCAAGCTTCAGAAGCTCGTTCAGAATGGCTAGGAGGGTGGCGAGAGGCCATGGGTGACCGAAACACCGGCCTCAAGCTTTAGATACCACTCTCGTTAATTATAGCCCCTTACGGGGCTTTGTTTTATTCAACGTACAGTGAACGCAATTCTTTTAGAAATTACTGGTATCTTGAAATAAACCGACTTTAAGATCTTTGGCCTGATAAATAACGCGACCATCAACAGACACTTCACCGTCACCAATTCCCATAAACAACTTACGTTTGATAACTCGCTTCATATCAATTTTATAAGTGACTTTTTTCGCCGTAGGCAATATTTGGCCAGAAAATTTCACTTCTCCAACGCCCAGTGCACGCCCTTTACCGGGGCCGCCACACCAACCTAAAAAGAAACCAACTAATTGCCACATGGCGTCTAATCCTAAGCAACCTGGCATAACGGGATCACCGGGAAAGTGACATGCAAAAAACCATAGATCTGGTGAAATATCGAGTTCCGCGATAATGACACCTTTACCGTGTTCGCCATCTTCTTCAGATATTTTGATAATACGGTCCATCATTAACATATTTGGCGCGGGGAGTTGGCTATTACCTGGGCCAAATAACTCACCTCGACTACAGGCCAATAGCTCTTCTTTTGTAAAACTGCCTTGATTAATTGTCATAGTATTCCGAGTCTAAAATTTGAAAGGACGTAATTTAGCGAACACTTGTACGCTAAACAACTCTGAGCAGTGATTTATTTTACATCTTTGACATAGTAAAGGATGATAACCAGAAAATAATCCTCTTTTTACACGGAAAAAATGACGCCATAATGAAAAACCCGAAAATGGTTGCCAATGCAGAAAAGCAACGAAGATTCAGAGAAAGACAAAAAGAACTGGGTAAACAGCAAGTTCGCGGCTATGTATCGCCTCAAGGTATGGAAAGTTACCAAGAATTATCAGCTAAAACAGGTTGGTCAGACAGTGAACTTTTATCCAATGCGTTACGCATAACCTATGCAGCCTATAAATGCGGCCAAATTAAGTTATTAAATGAATGGTTGAAAGACAACAATAAGTAATGCCTTTAGGGGCTTAAATTAGAAGGCGCACTTAGAAGGCACACTATACTGAGTGATTCAGGATTTTCATTATTGATAAGAGAAAGCGAAACAAACAGCGCTTAAGCCTAGTGTCGGTAAAGCTGACGGTGTAGCTAACATCAGGTTGAACAGATATTTAAGACAGGCAGCATTTTTTGTATTTTTTACCACTGCCACATAAACATATATCATTTCGCTGGGGTCTATGAATTCCACTGTCTTCGAATAACGTACCGCTATCGTAACGCCAAATATTATCTTCAAGATGGAAGGTCGAACGCTCATGCATTTTATACATTTCATCGTTAAAGCGATAATATGCAATGAACTCAACTTGACCTGTGCTGCCGTTTTGATCAACAAGCGCATCAAGTACATCTAAGCGTAGCCACTGCGTTTCGCTGCTACTTTGAATTAAATCATCAAGGGTTAGTGTTTGTCGCTGGGATTGGGTATAGGTATCTAATACGTACTGAAAATGGCCAGAGGCGTAAGCGCTGTATCGAGAGCGCATAAGTTGTTCAGGCGTACTTGGTGTACTTAAACCTTGCAAGTATGGTTGGCAACATTGCGCAAAGTGAAGTTCGCTACCGCAAAAACATAGATGTACATTCATTAATTCAACTGTGCAGTAAACCTATTACTGCTTCCTTTCGCTGCTAATTTTACTGAAGGTGAATGATACACCTTATAACAACGCATTAGCGCAGGAAATTTCAAAACAGCAGCTGTGAATAAAACCGAAGCACAAATCCACATTATGGTTACATTCACCAATTTAAAAAAGTGAGGTAACAAACCTTAGTTTTTTGGGCTGAGGTTTAACTATCAAGCTTAACTATCAAGCCAGGGACCTTTAACCACTTCACCGTGTTGATGCGTCGTTACATTGATCAAATTTACATTATGCATAATACAAAGCTGAGTCAGACGTGCCTGGCTCATTTCGTCTAACACTACATGCTCAACGAATATATTGGCGCACTGCCCACCACTAATTAGCCTTTCCAACCAAATCACTAGTTGTTCCGTTGCGGGCATATTGAGTTTAATACAATGGGAATACGCCTGTTTAAACACAATATTATTAGCAATAAGATAGGACCACTTGGCCTTATCCACATTATTATGGATCGCCTGTAAGCGCTGCTGATTAAAAACCGAAACGCTATCGAAATGACTTGTTTTTGATGCTGAAATTGCGTGTACGCTGGCCATGTGCTTTTACCTGTTTGTTTATACAGTAGTTGCAATAACAATAGTACTGTATAAAAACACATGCAAGTTATTTTTGTATTTTTTGCGTATTATTTAATCTCTTTTTAAATATCCGTTTCAGCTTATCTCGCCTATAAAGCAGTAATAACAAGGTTATCAGCATATATATCAACGGTTCTAGGATGGCAGATTTGACTGACCATAAAAAATGAACCGACACTAACATAACCGCGAGGTACACCCAGTTGTGCAGGGATTGCCACTTTTTTCCTAGGTAGCGCTGGGCTTTTTTTGTTGATGTGAGGGTCAAGGCGAGCAGGATGAGCCAAGCGATTAAGCCGACAGTAATGTAGGGGCGTTTTATTATTTCGCTCAACAATAACGACCAGTCGAGCTGTAAGTCGAATAATATGTAACTAGCGAAATGCGCAAAGGCATACGTAAAACTATACAAACCAATTAACCGGCGTACTCGTATCAACAACCCTTGTTTGAGCACTCGGGCCAATGGTGTAACGAGCAGTGAAAGTAATAATAACTTGAACGCACCTAAGCCGGTAAAATGCAAAAGCGCAGTGACCGGATCGCCCCCTAAGTTATCAGTAAACGCTTGACAAAACGTTAAACATAACGGTGCTAGGGCGGCGATATGTATAATGAGTTTCACCCAGAAAAGATGATTTGGTTTAAGTTTTAATGCAAAGGTATTCGGCATTAGAAGTTTTTTCTTAAATTCATGCCATCGTATAAAGGCGCGACCTCTTCGTAACCATTAAACATCTGCGTATCAATCCTATTTCGTGAAAACAAGCTAGCTCCACTGATACGCCTTTCACTGGCTTGACTCCATCTGGGGTGGTCAACGCTTGGGTTGACGTTGGCATAAAAGCCGTATTCATTTGGAGCAAGTCGGTTCCAACTGGTAGGAGGGCGTTTATCTGTTAAACGGATTCGGGTAATTGATTTGATGCTTTTAAACCCATATTTCCAAGGAACCACCAACCTTATTGGCGCACCGTTTTGTGGTGGAAGTGTTTTTCCGTACAGTCCAACTGATAGCAATGTGAGTGGATGAACAGCCTCGTCAATTCGCAGTCCTTCAACATAGGGGTAATCTATACCGCCTCCTGCAAATCGATTCTTTTGGCCTGGCATTTGTTTGGGATCATACAGGGTTTCAAACGCCACATATTTTGCTGAGCTTAATGGCTTGGCTTTTTTAATCAATGCGGCCAACGAAAAGCCAATCCAAGGCACCACCATTGACCACGCCTCAACGCAGCGTAAACGATAGATTCTTTCTTCTAGTGGGAATTGTTTGAACAAATCGTCGTAATCGAGAGAGAAGGGGTTTTCTGCCAAACCTTCAACGCTTAGCCGCCAAGGATTAACCTTAAATTGTTGTGCATTTTCAACGGGATCAGATTTTCCTGTACCGAATTCATAAAAATTATTGTGGGTTATAATTTTTTCTTCAGGGGTTAATTTGGTGCTAACTTGTTTGGCGTCAGGCGCATAGTCAAGAGCTTGCGTCTTAAAGGATTTGTCATCATTCCCGAAAAAGCTGGCTTGAGCTGAGGTGCTGCTAAGCAGCGAAGACGCCCCCACAAAGCCCATAGACTTTATGATATCTCGGCGTCTGTGGTACACGCTTTCGTCGGTGATTTGGTTTTCTTTGGCTGCGCTTGTTTTAGGAACTTTAATTAACATAGTGGCCTTAATTCTTAATTAACCATATTGATTAGTACTTAAGACAATGAATTAAGACCAAAAATTTCAATTGTTTTTTATTTGACCGCTAAATGCCAATGCTGTCGGGGCTCGCCCCGCTTTTAGGAATAAACAGGTTACTGTACAAACGAGAGGCAAATTCGTCCGTCATGCCAGCGATGTAGTCGCTAATAACACGCATGCCATTATTGTCGTTTTGCGCCACCAGCCATCGTTGACGCGTGTTTTCGGGCAACAAACGCTCAGGATCTGACGAAAAAGCTTCAAATAACGCCATGACAACTTGTTGTCCTTTGTATTCAAGCAGCTGGATTTCAGGTTTACGGATCACTTGTTTAAATACAAACTGTTTAAAAAGCGCCAATGCTTGCTCATATTCAGCAGGAAAAACCGCGTTATATTTTAATAAATCGTTTTGAAAAGCAGGATCTGTACGCGCTATATCAATATGGGTAATAAAGCTATTGACCAATGCACCGATGGCGTCTTTGCGCTCGTGATGATGCTGACTAAACAATTTTTTGGCTAGCATGGAAATATGCCCTGACAACCAAGTGTCGCTCAGGTCTTCTATTGGTTCGACAATCTGCGCTTCAAACTGTTGCAAGTTCACGATCCCCATGACAATTGCATCTTCTAAGTCATGGATCGCATAAGCAATATCATCTGCAAGCTCCATAATCGAACAATCAAAGGATTTGAATTTTGTTTTATGCTGTCGCTGTTCAGACGTACTCGCGACGATATGGCAAAATAACTCCCGGTCGTCTTGTGAAAGTGGCTCAATTAGCCAGTCAAACATGTTTCTGTCGCATTCGTACAAGCCTTTGGGGGGCACCCAATCAGACGCCTTGATATTTCGATGAGACAGGGCAACCTGGTTCATCTGTGCAGCAGGTTTTACGTTGCTCAACGAAGGAATAAAATTAGGATACTTTACAAGGCCGAGCAAAGTGCGGCGACTCAAGTTCATACCATGGGAAGGGGTGTAAGGTTCTAGTTTGGTCACAATCCTAAACGTTTGCCCGTTGCCCTCAAAACCACCGTGATCGCGCATCATATAATGTAACGCAATTTCTCCGCCGTGACCAAAAGGAGGGTGACCAATATCATGGGCCAAACACAAGCCTTCTATCAAGGTATCGTTTAAATTTAACCCCTGTGTTAGCTCAGGGTGTTTGCGGCGAAGTTGTGCTGCTATTCCTTGGCCAATTTGTGATGCTTCTAATGAGTGGGTTAGGCGGGTTCGATAGAAATCACTCATACCCACGCCTAATACTTGTGTTTTAGCTTGTAAACGCCTAAACGCCGCAGAATGTAGGATGCGTGCTTTATCACGCTGAAAAGGTGAGCGGTGATCGCCATCGCGCTGAATTTGTTGTGAAAAGTGTCGCGCTGACCACATCTGACTCTGCTGCATTTTACTATTTACCTTTTACTTATGGGCTAACTGATATTCCCTTGCCGGTTGCTGCCCAATATATACCACCATATATGTGCTGTAAAAACGCATTGTCTTGATAGGCAATGGACTTATGGCCCAATGCGGTATAAAACGCACGTCCACCATCAAATTCGTGATACCAAGCAACAGGATGGAATGCGCCCATGCCTTTCCCGATATTATCATTCCACTTGGTATCAGGGTTAAACGTACGCTCGTCAACTGAGAGTAAATAGGTTAAATCGTCCACTTTCGGGGGGCCGAATTCATACCATTCGTCTGTCCACAAGACGGAATCTGGAAAGTACTCAAGACCAGGAAAATCCCTTGAAATCACATCAAGTTGAGCACTTTGAATCTGAGGGTGAATTTTAAATACGTGGCCTACAAGCTGTGTATACCAAGGCCAGTTCTTTTCAGTATCAGATGCGCTGTGGATCCCCACGAACCCTTTTCCTGATTGAATGTAACGTTGCAGGGCATTTTGTTGCTCATTATTTAAGATGTCGCCAGAGGTTAACAGAAAAACAATCGCGTCGTATTTCTGTAAATTTTCATCATTTATTAACCCGGCACCCTCTTGCCAGTCAACGTTAAAATGATGCTTATCACCAAGTTTCTCAATGGCTTGAACAGCACCATTAATTGACTTGTGATGCCATCCAGCCGTTTTAGTGAAGAGCAACACATTAAATTGACTTGAATAAGCCAGAGAAGAGTAAATTAAAATAACACTGGCGATCACTAATTTGCTGAATTGTCTGATTAAAACTTGTGGGCAAGGGTGCATAAATACTGTCCATTTTTAAGTTGACCCAACATAGTAATCATTTATCAATAAAAAACTATTCAGTTTATTCTTTTTACCGCTAATTTATTTGTTTTATATGTGATCTTTATAAGCAAAACCTTGTGTGCAAAATGCCACAAACTCGTCATTTTCTAATTATGTCAGACAGAGCATGGCGTAATAAGTTTAAAGTGAGTGCCCTTGACGCCGCTTAGTGATAGTAATGGCCCACCTATCAACAGTTTACCCAACACTATTTATCACCAAACTACGACGTTTTCGTATTAGGAATAACCCGAAGGTCCCTCTAATACCCCCAAGCGATACGGTTAAAGCTATTTCGCAATGAATGCGCTAATTCAAGTTGAAATTAGCGGTTTGGGTTGTGTAAAAAATTACCGGCTCGCGAAAATATTGCCTGAATAAAGTGTGCAATTAGTGCTCAAAGTGCTGGCACTCGCTTAGGATCATGGTCGGATGATCTCTGCAGACTTGATCTACCTTGGTGTGGGCGGTCGTTTAATTTGCGCAAAGCATATCTGGCAAACTAACTGCACGCTCTAATGTTTTTTATTCTGTCATATCGCGGGAATGTCTTAATGGAAAATGAAATGGTTTCTCAAGATGGTGGTAAACCGATTGTTTTAATAACGGGAGCGTCTGGCAATATAGGAACACATATTTGTCGTCAACTTAATCCAAACTACACCACAATTGGATTAGATAGAGACGAATGTGAGTGCTCCGATGAAAGTTATATTTGCGATCTAACGTCGGATGATTCGATTGAGTTAGCCATGTATAAAATTCGAGAGAAACATGGAAACCACATCGCTGCAGTCGTGCACTTAGCTGCGTATTTCGATTTCACAGGTAAGCCTAACCCGTTATATGAAGAAGTTAACATTAAGGGGACTGAGCGCCTTTTAAGTGCTCTGAACGATTTTGACGTCAAACGGTTTATTTATTCTTCCACTATGTTGGTACATAAGGCTGGCGTGCCAGGGCAAAAAGTGGATGAAGATACACCCGTAGAGCCCGCGTGGGAATATCCCAAATCGAAAGCCGGCGCGGAAACGGTCATTATAGAAAACGACGATGACATACCCTATACCATATTGCGCCTTGCGGGTTTATACGACGACGAAACAGCAGTACCTACGTTATCTCAACAAATCGCTAGAGTGTATGAACGGGATATGAAGAGTCACGTTTATGCAGGTGACCTAATGGCTGGTCAGTCATTTATACATCAAGAAGATATGATAGATGTGTTTGAAAAAGTCATAGAGCGTCGTGAATCACTGCCTAAAGAACATATATTGCTTGCAGGTGAAGAAGACGTGATGAGCTATCAAGCCTTACAAAATAGGATCGGCAGCTTATTATTCGGCGAGACACAGTGGAGTACCATCAATGTACCCGACGTTGTTGCGAAAGCCGGCGCTTGGATGCAAATTAAAAGCGAGCCAGTGGTGCCTGATGCGATTGATCAGGGGGAAAAACCATTCATTAAACCCTTTATGATCGATTTGGCTTCGCAACATTACCATCTTGATATTTCCCGCGCCAAAGAACAGCTCGATTGGCAGCCTAAACATAACATTTACGACAAACTAGCCACGTTAACGAACAACTTAACGTCTGATCCGTCCGCTTGGTATAAAAATAATGGGATTACTCGACCCGACTGGATAAAAATGAGTCGAGAAAAAGAGAAAAATTCGCATACGGTGCGAAAACAGTATGAAAAACATTACCGCGCTGAGCATCAACGTTTTTTGTGGGCTCACTTTTTGAATATAGGTCTGGCTTTTTGGTTATTGAGCGCACCGTCAATTTTAGGCTACGAGTCACAAGCTATGAGTGTCAGTAACTATGTAAGCGCAATTGGGTTAATGTTTTTTTCCTGTTTGTCCCTTTCTTGGCGGATGGGCTGGGCCCGTTGGGGAGCCGGGTTGGTTGGTTTTTGGCTATTGTGTGCTCCGCTTGTGTTTTGGGCACCTAGCGCCGCAGGGTATTTAAATGACACGTTAGTGGGTATGTTGATACTTGGCTTTGCAGTGTGTTCTCGACCGACACCTGGGGTGGCGAACGTCGCTGCAGAAACAGGTCCAGCCATACCGACAGGATGGGATTTTAACCCATCAGGCTGGTTGCAGCGGTTGCCCGTTATTGTTTTAGCCTTTGTCGGTTTTTTTATTTCACGTTATCTATGTGCTTACCAACTCGGTCACATTGATGCTATCTGGGACCCATTTTTTACTGGGATTGCCTCTGATCCTCAAAATGGTACCGAGGAAATTATCACGTCCTCTTTTTCACAAGCATGGCCTGTTCCGGATGCTGGTCTTGGGGCAATGACTTATGCACTTGAAATTATCACTGGGATAATGGGCTCTACGCGGCGCTGGCGAACTATGCCGTGGTTAGTGATGCTGTTCGGTATCATGATAGTGCCACTGGGGGCTATTTCAATCTTCTTTATCATTATTCAGCCCATCTTATTGGGGACTTGGTGCACCCTGTGTTTGATTGCAGCCGCCGCCATGTTAATTCAGATCCCGTATTCTTTGGATGAACTTGTGGCGACTTCAGAGTTTTTATATCGCCGTAAAAAGCAAGGTAGGCCGCTTCTGCGGATTTTGTTCACCGGGGATACCGATGAAGGAAGCGCTGAAAAAACAGAGCGCGCTGAATTCGAACGACCAGTGGGCGCTATTATTAAAGACTTAGTGGGTGGGGGCGTAACCTTTCCGCCCAGTTTAGTTTTATGCTTGCCCATTGGTTTATGGCTTATGTTTACCCGAATGACCCTAGGGGCAGAAGGTGAGATGGCTAACGCTGATCATCTCATTGGTGCCCTAGTCATCACGGTGGTCGTCATTGCGTTAGCCGAAACGGGTCGAGCAGTGAGGTTTGCACTTATTCCGTTAGGAGCTGCATTATTCATAACACCTTTTGTGTACGGTGTTGATGGTATTAGCATTGCGTCTAGTTTTATCTGCGCAGCCTTACTTATTGCATTGAGTTTACCGAAAGGAAAAATGCACAATCGATATGGGCTGTGGGACAAAGCGATCATTTAACGCCATTTTTAACCCAAGAAGTGCGCGATGAGGCTATATATCGTGCTCTTCTTGGGTGATTTCATCTAGGCTTAAACTAAAGCTAGGCACATAAGCGCGCATAAAATAATCCACCTCTTGTGAGTGATAATCTTTTAAAATTTTGTCTAGGCGTTTTTTAGCTAACACAAATTCTTGATTGCCCGCTGAGAGTTCTTCTAAGGTTTTAAGATAAGCACAGATCACATCAGCCGCTTTGATGATGAATGCTTCACTTTCATCTTGACCTTCATGTTGAATAAGAGATGCATAATCTTCTTTAAAGTCTTGAGGAGCCATATCGATCAGCTTTTGCTCTGCTATTTTTTCGATTTTTTTATATTCAGTCTGAATGGCCGGATTGTAGTATTTAACTGGGGTCGGTAAATCTCCCGTGAGCACCTCTGAGACATCATGGAACATCGCCTGAGTCGCAATTTTATAGGGGTTAACGGTGCCGTTAAAATACTTATTGCGGATCAGCGCCAGTGAGTGCGCAACCATAGCAACTTGTAGGCTGTGCTCTTGCACATTTTCAGTACGTACATTGCGCATTAAAGGCCAGCGGTTAATAAGTTTCATGCGGGCTAGATGGGCGAAAAAGTGACTCTTTTGTGGGGTGCTCATAATGTAGGATCTGCCTGACGGTAGTGTTTAAAGAAATTGGCGATACGTTCAATGGCTGGGCGCAGCACATCAATGTGAGGTAAGAAGACTAAACGAAAGTAACAGCCGTCGGTTAAATTAAATGCCTTGCCGTGCACAAGCAGCACCTTTTCGCTGCGCAGCAAGTCCATGATCATTTGCTCATCACTGGTAATATTAAATTTCTGTGCATCTACTTTAACGAAACAGTACATTGCACCTTTAGGAGCGACGCATTCAAGCCCATCAATTTCATTGAGTAGGGTTGTGGCAAGGTCTCTTTGCTGTTTTAAACGCCCACCGTCGGCAATTAAATCATTGATGCTTTGATAGCCGCCTAAGGCAGTTTGAATTGCGTGTTGGCTAGGTACGTTAGCGCACATACGCATCGATGAGAGCATGTTTAAGCCATCGATGTAATTGCTGCCTAGCGCCTTTTGACCACTGACCACTAACCAACCTGCACGGAAGCCTGCAATACGATAGTTTTTCGATAAGCCGCCAAGAGTGATAAAAAATATGTCATCAGCGAGGGCAGCAATACATTGATGCTGCGCGCCGTCATAAAGGATCTTGTCGTAAATTTCATCACTAAACACCATTAAGCCGTGCTCACGAGCGAGCTCAATTATTTGTAATAGCAGTGCTTTACTGTAAACCGCCCCAGTTGGATTATTTGGATTGATAAGTACTAAGGCTTTTGTGTTAACAGTGATCTTGCTTCTGATGTCATCAATATCAGGCTCCCAGCCCGAATTTTCGTCACACCGATAATGCACGGGATTACCTGATGACAGGCTAACGGATGCCGTCCAAAGGGGGTAATCTGGGCTAGGCAACAGTACTTCATCGCCGTCATCAAGCAAGGCTTGCATTGCCATTACTATCAATTCACTTACGCCATTACCTATGTATATGTCATTTACTGAGATATTTTTGATTTGCTGTTGCTGATAATACTGCATGACAGCAACACGGGCAGGGTAGATCCCTTTTGATTCAGAATAACCTTGTGATTTAGGCAGATGATGTATCACATCCTTCAAAATATCATCGGGCGCCTCAAAACCAAAGGGAGCAGGGTTACCAATATTTAGCTTTAAAATACGGTGACCTTCATCTTCCATTTTCTGTGCTTGTTCTAATATTGGGCCCCGAATGTCGTAACACACATTATCGAGTTTTCTAGATTTGTTAAAAGTACGCATGAATTAAACTAGCTGACGGTAAGTGGCAGCAAGAGTAATACAGGGTAATAGGGGATGTTAAGTATAAATGTGTGTTCTGTGCGCTTTATCAACATAAATATACCTAACGGGTGGTATTAGCGCTATATAAGGAGGAGAACGAGAACCTTCGCTTGGCTCTCACGAAATACGCGATTGTTTTTTAATTGTTAAATAATAATGAACAGTTCGATCTTTTTACCTGACAAGTTGAGTATATAGGATTAATCTAAAAGAGCAGTAAGACAAAACAGACGATAAATTTCTTTCTTAGTTTGGAGTATCTCTCTATGTCACAATCGTTTAAAGACGCCCCTCAAAATGCGATTACTGATAGCCGAATCGCCCGAGTCATACCGTGCAAACAATTATCGCTCTCTGACCCTATAGCCTGGTTAAAACTTGGATTTCAAGACGCGATGCGTGCACCTATTTTAACCTTAGTGTTTGGTGTGTTTTTTGCGGCTATCCCATGGTTTATTACCTACTTAGTTGAGTTAACCGGTTGGCATCTGGTCATAATGCCGGCCATTGTGTGCTTTATGTTAATCGGCCCTTTTTTAGCGGCGGGTCTTTACGACATAAGCTGGGAGCTTGAAAAGGGGCATAAACCTTCTTTATGGCACAGCATTAAGGCGGTGAAACGCAATGCAGTAAATGAGTGGGGTTTGGGCATACTACTTATGGTCCTCATGATTTTCTGGTTACGTATTGCGTCTTTGATCCATGCTTTATATCCGCCTTACCTAGATGAAAACTACGCGAACTTGTTACCCTTCTTAGCCCTCGGTGGCGTTATCGGGGCAGGTTTCACGTTACTGGTGTTTTTCTTAAGTGCATTTACCCAGCCGATATTGATGGAGCGTAAAGTCGACTTAGCCACTGCTGTACTGTCCAGTATGAACACCGTATGGAGCAATAAAATCCCTATGTTGTTCTGGGCAAGTATTATTTTTATGGCCGTGCTAATTGGCTTTGCAACGCAGTTCTTTGGTTTTATCATCCTCATGCCCATCATTGGTTATGCTACGTGGCATGGTTATATTGATAGTATTGAAGTAAAACGCAAACGCTTGTACGCCTAACGAAACCTTCTGCATTTTTGGCCTCAATATACTGCCATGTATATCGGGGCCAGGTTCAAACCTCATAATTCCAACTGCTAAAATTGTTTATTAGAACAACGGTTTTTAATCGTTGTTGATTAAAAGCGGATAATCATCATGTTTTCGCGCTTTAATTAGAATAGCTATCCCTTCTTTTGTTAAATTCACTCCAAATTTGGAAACGCCCCATCCTAGTATTTACACTAGCATTAACACTCAAGTAACAACTTTCAAACATGGTCAATCATGGCGGTGTTGAGGAACGTTAAAGAGGGTTTATGGTGAACGAAAGAAATCATCTCTCAGATGTGGGGATAAGCCACAAAGTTAATATCATTGGTAAAGGTACAGTCGATCTGCCGATGCTACAAATTTTGCAGCCTGACGGTAGCGTACATGACGATGCAGATATGCCTGACTTAAGCAGGGATGAAGCACTGAAAATATTCAGGACCATGCACTATATAAGGGTGCTTGATGAGCGCATGGTTGGCGCACAGCGCCAAGGGCGCATCAGCTTTTATTTAGCCTGCAGTGGTGAAGAAGCGTCGACTATTGGCAGTGCTGCGGCGCTGAGCGAAAACGATATGATCATGTCCCAGTATCGTGAGCAAGGGGCACTGGCGTACCGAGGCTATCGTACAGAGCAGTTTATGAATCAAATGTTCAGTAACAAGCTTGACCCTAATAAGGGACGACAAATGCCAATACACTACGGTGATAAAGCGCTTAACTTTATGACCATTTCGTCTCCCTTAGGCACACAGATTCCCCAAGCTGCTGGTTATGCTTACGGACAAAAAATGGCAGGCAATGAAGCTCTGACTATTTGTTACTTTGGTGAAGGCGCTGCTTCTGAGGGGGATTTTCACGCCGGGCTAAATATGGCCTCAGTGTTAAATTGCCCAGTGATCTTCTTCTGCCGTAACAACGGCTACGCGATTTCTACCCCTGCTAGTGAGCAATTTAGTGGAGATGGCATTGCTTCGCGTGGTCTAGGGTACGGAGTTAAAACTATTCGTGTCGACGGCAATGACGTATTAGCCGTTTATTTGGCAACGCAAAAAGCACGAGAAATTGCGCTTAAAGAAAACTGCCCTGTATTGATAGAAGCCATGACCTATCGTTTGGCAGCCCATTCTACCTCTGATGACCCTACAGGCTACCGTTCTAAAGAAGAAGAGCAAAAGTGGCGTGAGAAAGATCCCGTTCAACGCTTTGAAAACTGGATGAAAAGTAAAGACTGGATTGATGAAGCTGAACATAAGCAATTCGTTGAACAAACCCGCCACGACGTGTTAGCAGCGATGAAAAAAGCCGAGCAAGTGGATATTTGCGAGATAGATGATTTGATTAACGATGTATACGACACGCCGCCATGGCACTTACGAGAGCAATTAAGCCAATTAAAACAACATATTCGTTTGTACCCAGAAGCCTACCCAAAAACGGCAGGGAGAATCAATCATGATTAAAATGAATATGCTACAAGCAATCAACAATGCGCTCATTACCGCTATGACTGAAGACGAGAAGGTCATGGTATTCGGTGAAGATGTGGGGCATTTTGGTGGGGTATTTAGAGCCACAAGCAATCTTCAGCAGCAATTCGGCAAAGGTCGCTGCTTTAATACGCCCTTAACTGAGCAAGGTATCATTGGCTTTGCAAACGGCCTGGCATCACAAGGTTCAGTGCCAGTGGCGGAAATTCAGTTTGGCGATTATATTTTTCCAGCGTTCGATCAAATTGTGAATGAAACCGCTAAGTTTCGCTATCGTTCTGGTGGGCAATTTACCTGCGGCACGTTAACCATACGTACGCCATATGGTGGCGGTATTGCAGGAGGCCTATATCATTCACAATCACCAGAGGCCTTTTTCGCGCATATTCCTGGTATGAAAATCGTTATTCCACGTAATCCGTATCAAGCGAAAGGCTTGTTATTGGCTTCGATTCGCGACGACAACCCCGTTTTATTCATGGAGCCAAAGCGTTTGTATCGTGCGTCGGTTGGCGACGTGCCTGAAGAGGATTACGAGTTACCTCTGGGTAAAGCTGAAGTAGTCAAAAAAGGCGATCACATTACATTGCTTGCTTGGGGAGCCCAGGTTGAAGTCATTGAAAAGGCTGCTGAGATGGCAGAGAAAGACGGCATTTCTTGTGAAATAATCGATTTGCGTAGCATATTGCCATGGGACGCGGAGACCGTAAGTGAATCAGTCAAGAAAACCGGTCGACTTCTTATCAACCATGAAGCGCCTCAAACGGGTGGTTTTGCCAGCGAAATATCTGCCACTGTCCAAGAGCGCTGTTTCTTGTACCTTGAATCTCCTATTACCCGAGTGTGCGGGTTAGACACGCCTTATCCTTTGGCACACGAAAAAGAATACATGCCGGATCACCTAAAAACCTACGAAGCGATTAAACGCTGCGTGAATTTTTAACCACTGATATCGAGGAAAGATGAAATGAAAGACTTTATTTTGCCAGATATTGGTGAAGGAATTGTAGAGTGTGAATTATTGGAATGGTTAGTATCAGAAGGCGATATCATCGTTGAAGATCAACCGGTTGCAGAAGTCATGACAGACAAAGCCACAGTGCAAATACCCGCTATGTACAGTGGCACCGTTAGAAAGTTGTACTACCAAGCAGGTGAAATTGCTCAGGTGCATAAACCTTTGTTTGCCATGGATATTGAAGGGCAAGAGAACAGCCCGTCTACTGATGTACAAGAGCACGCAAGTAATACTGAGCACAGTGATGCTGACGACCACGTCAGTACATTAGGCGCAAACCAGAGCACAAATACCACGTCAGGCGTTACAGCAAACGACAGTAACCTAGAAACATTTATCTTACCGGATATCGGCGAGGGCATTGTTGAGTGTGAATTGGTTAAATGGTTAGTCGGTGAAGGTGAAGAGGTTATTGAAGACCAACCCGTTGTTGAGGTCATGACTGATAAAGCATTAGTGGAGATACCCGCTAAGCACAATGGCACAATTGTCAGCCTTTGCTATCAACAGGGTGATATCGCTAAAGTCCACTCTGCTTTATTTACTATGCAGGTTGAGGGCGCACAAGGCCAACAGCAGACACCTTCGAAAGACACAGCACAGAAGGTGACAGCTCCAGAGCCTACGTCTCAAACGCAGGGCAGCACGTCAGCTAATTTGGCAACAGTAAATCACAAAGTATTGGCTAGCCCAGCTGTAAGACGCGTGGCGCGAGAGCAAGACATTGATTTATCAAAGGTACAGGGCACAGGGGATAAAGGACGCATTTTAAAATGCGATTTAACTCAACAGCGAAATGAAAAAAGCGCTGATAACACTAAAGCGCACAGTGAAACGCACAATACTACGCAGCGCAACTTGCAGCGTAACTCGCAGGGTGCGACGCGTGTTGAGCGTATTAGTGGAATTAAAGCGGCAATGGCCAAACAAATGGTACACAGTGTTGCTACCATTCCTCACTTTACCGTCAGTGAAGAAATTCAAATGGATGCCTTGATAGCACTTCGCGCTCAGTTAAAAGACGACTTCGCCGAACAAGGTGTAAAATTAAGTTTTATGCCGTTCTTCATTAAAGCCTTGTCTATGGCGTTAAAAGCGTTTCCGATTATTAACAGTCAAGTTAACGCTGATTGTACTGAGTTGACCTATTTCAATGATCACAATATCGGTATGGCGGTTGACGGTAAACTCGGATTGATGGTGCCAAATATCAAAGGCGTGCAAGATATGTCGATATTCGATATTGCCAAACGCGCTGGCGAGTTGATTGAGCAGGCAAGAGAAGGGCGCCTAAAAACGCAAGACCTGACAGGCGGGACGATCAGTATTTCAAATATTGGCGTATTGGGTGGTACGGTAGCTACACCTGTGATCAATCACCCAGAAGCCGCGATTGTCGCTCTTGGCAAAATGCAGCGTTTACCGCGTTTTGATGAGAATGATAACGTTCACGCGGTCAACATTATGCATGTCAGCTGGTCTGGAGATCACCGCATTATCGATGGCGCTACCATGGTGAAATTCAATAACCTTTGGAAGTCATACATTGAGCAACCGATGAAAATGTTAAGCACATTGCGCTAATTCATCGCGTTAATTCGCAACGACACGAGTTGCAGAATAATTAATAAAGCCCGCCTCGAGCGGGTTTATTTTTGCTTAACACCAGTGACAAGGTAAACTAGCGGTCTAACGCTTAACAAGCCAATGACGTATTGTGTCATCAAGGAGTCAATCAGTTGTTTAGTTATCGCCACGGCTACCATGCGGGTAATCATGCAGATGTGTTGAAGCATATCTGCCAGATGTTGATCATCGACAAGTTAAAACAAAAAGACAAAGGCTTCACCTATATCGATACGCACAGTGGTGCGGGCTTATATGATTTAACATCAGAACAATCCCTGAAAACCAATGAGTTTAAACAGGGTATCTCTAAACTGGCTGATTACGCTGGTGTACAAGAGACAATCTTGGCCTATCAAGAACTCACGAGTCAGTATGTAAAATGCCATCAGTATCCAGGATCGCCAGAAATTGCGCGCATGTTAATGCGTGAGCAAGATAAACTGCACTTAATGGAATGGAACAACCAAGAGGTCATTAACCTTAAACGGCAAATAAAAGGCCCGAACGTTTCTGTGCATCACAGGGACGGATACGAAGGGCTTATTGCCATGACGCCACCAGAATTAAAACGTGGTCTAGTGCTAACCGATCCATCCTATGAAACCCCCGAAGATTACCAGTTAGTCGTTGACTCCATTAGCAAGGCTTATAAGCGTTGGCCCACAGCAACTTACGCTATTTGGTATCCACTGTTGTCAAAACGTGATGCATCACAAAGTGAGGGGTTTGAACGCGCCACTACTAAGCACAAAAAAAGTCAAAAAATGCTTGAAGCACTTTCTCAGCAAGACTTTAAAAATGTACTGCAGGTAGAATTAGCAGTACAAGACCCCGATACCTTTGCAGGAATGTATGGCTCTGGTATGGCGATTATTAATGCACCTTGGCAACTTGATGTGCAAATTAATGATTGTTTAGCCGAAGCTACCCCAGTAATGGCACAGAGCAAACAAGCGTCATTTCAAGTGAATTGGCTGGTGGAAGAAGCGTAAGGCTGACAGCAAAATGGTTGCCCAAACTGATCTTAAACATTTCTATATTCCAGATGAGCAATCTATTTATTTGCTCTCTCATAAGGACGCGAAAAAGCTAAAAGACTGGTTCAAATTGTGTACAGAACAACTTGAACGTCTTGGCTATCAAGAGATTGAACTAATAGGAAAGGGGGCTTTTGGCTTTGCGTTTGCGGGTAAGCCCAGTTATGACACAAGCAAGCAATACGTATTTAAATTTTCCCGGGCCAATTTACCACAGCACGTACAAGACCGCCTTGAGGAAGAGGCCTACATGCTTGGACATGTGGCGCACCCTTATGTACCCAGCCTGATCGAATTTCAACGGATCAAAAAACAATCTATCTTAGTCATGCAGCGGGCTACAGGTAAGGATATGGAAAAAATATCACTGGAACTAGGGCCTCTGTCGCCAAGATTGGTAGTAAAAATAGCTGTTCAATTGGCAGATATATTACAAACGCTTCGCGCATTTTCTGAAAATGGTCAGCCAAAGCCGATTGTTCATGGGGACGTTAAACCGTCAAATATCGTGTTTGATCCACTCACTGAAAAGGTCGGTTTGATTGACTGGGGCTCATCGGTTTTTGCTCAGCTTGATGCGCAAGGAAATTACTTAGCCAATAATGTGATGGATTTAATGTCCAGTGATATGCAGCAAACCAACGCTCGCCTTGGTGATGTGTATTTCATTGGGCCTGAGCAGTTAAGCGGAAATTTGTCGTCGCCTCGTTTTGATGAGCAAGGTTTAGCCAGTACCTTGTATGCGTTAGCATCTGGGCAATCAAGTCGATTTGGCGCTCAAGTGATTAGGCCCAACGCCTTGGGTTTACCTAAAATGCTCGGTGAGATCTTAACGGCTATGCTCAGTGATGATGCGCAAAAAAGAGCACAAGGTGGTGACTATCTACTGAATAATATCCAACATTTGAAGAATCTAGTGTTCAGCGCTGAAGACCCGCCCCATGCTCCAGCGTTAATACCTGGTTGGAGCCATCAAAAATCCCGCGAGATAGACACAGTTGTTTACAGCTCACGAAAGTCATTCTTACGCGCCGAAGGTGAGCAAAGTACCGAGGAGTTACGCTACCTTAATGACGAACAGTTCGAGCGATATTACAAGAATTACTTACAAGGTATGGGAGAAACGGAAAAAGCCTTTATTTCTGAAGTAAGCCGCCTCGGCAAGTACCCTGTGGTAGGCGGATTAGCCGTGCGCTGGACACCGCAAGGGGTATATATAGATTCTAGTCTTAATGTTTACGACCCTAAATTAAAATCATCCTTTGACGCCACGGTGAACAATATTGTGACCTTAGCGCGCTCGATTCATCGGGTCGGTGTATTTAAAAGTTGTATGTTTAACGCGCGTGATACCTTACACATCGAGCGAGAAGATGAAAATACCCCCTTTGTCCCGTCATCAGATATGTGCATACCATATGAATTAAACAAGGTATCAGTACAAGAAGATCAAAGCCGGATGCATTCATATTTTGAAGATGGCGATGACCCTGATGAATTACTGACTCTGCCAGATGATCTTATGACGATTATTCATCAACTAAACGGGATACATCACACGGGGTGTATTATTTTTGAAGCGCTTCCCAAGCACTTAAAGATCCATAGCTATTACACCTTGCTGGATCATTCATCAGCAGATGAGTTTAAATATTTACTGAGTAAAATTATTGAGCTGGTGCCCATGATACAAGGCGTAGGCATGTCAGGGTTTATGAAGTTACCCTATAAAGATACGCGTTTTTTCGAGCATCAAGCTCATTTACCTGATAAATTTTACCCTAGAAACCCATATGCCGAGCGAGCAACAGGCTCGTAAGTTAAAAGCGACAACACACAATTTATTCATTTGAGAGATTATGAGCGATATTAAATTAGTAGATTTATTAACCTTAGAAAAAATAGAAGACGGGTTATTTCGTGGGCAAAGTTGGGACTTAGGTTTCAGGGCGTTGTTCGGTGGGCAAGTCATGGGGCAAGCCATCGCTGCCGCTCAGTTAACCTTACCTGAAGGGCGCGTAGCCCACTCTTTTCATGCTTATTTTTTATTGCCAGGTGACGCTAAAAAGCCTGTGGTATTTGACGTGCAAACCGTAAGAGATGGTCGCAGTTTTTCTACTCGCCGCGTTAAAGCGATTCAAAATGGTCGTAATATTTTTTATATGACAGCGTCATTTCAACAACCTGAAGCGGGGTTAGAGCACCAGTTTGCACAAATGCCTGATGTGCCAATGCCTGAAGACTTACCTCGCGACACCACCTTCGATGATATGGATCCTGAAAAGTTATCGACGCGTATGCGCGAAGCCATTGGTTATCACAAACCACTGGATATGCGCTCGGTGCAGCAAATTGACCCTGTTAATCCAGGTGTGCACGCACCTAAACGCTACATTTGGATGAAAGCAGAAGAGGCTTTAAACGGTAACGTTCATTTAAATCAGGCTATGTTGTCTTATGCGTCTGACTATCACTTTTTGTCAACGGCAATTCAGCCACATGGCGTGTCTGTTCGTGATAAGAACTTAATCATGGCGACTATTGATCATGCAGTATGGTTTCATCATTCGTTCGATTTTGACGACTGGGTATTGTACTGCGCTGAAAGCCCGTTTAGTGGTGGGTCGCGTGGCTTAGTGCGCGGCCAATTCTTCAATCGTCAGGGCAAGCTTGTTGCGTCAAGTATGCAAGAAGGCCTAATGCGTAAAATTTAGTTTAAGGAGTCGGTATGTTGTATTCATTAGGGAACGATAAGGTCACTGTCGGTAAAGATGTTTTTATTGCGCCGGGCAGTCACGTTATGGGCAAAGTGACCTTGGCAGACAACGCCAGCGTTTGGTTCAATGCAGTATTACGAGGCGACTGCGATGAAATAACCATTGGTGAGGGCAGTAATGTTCAAGATGGCAGCGTACTGCACACTGATTTTGGCGTGCCCCTTACGGTAGGTAAAGGCGTTACCATTGGGCATAAGGTGATGTTACACGGTTGCCAAATAGGTGATTTTTCCCTGATAGGGATCAACAGTGTGATTTTAAACGGTGCCAAAATAGGCAAGCATTGTGTTATTGGCGCAAATAGTTTGGTCACAGAAAATATGGATATCCCAGACGGGTCACTGGTGATGGGGTCGCCGGCGAAAGTAGTCAAAAACATTCCAGATGCGCAAAAGAAAATGCTTGAAGCATCTGGTCAACACTATGTTGAAAACGCCAAGCGTTTTATCGCAGAACTAAAAGTACAAGACTAGAAGATAAAAAATGCTCGGACCATAAAAGCTGATCCGAGCTGAGGGGTATGGCTCATATGAGCCTTGCGCTAACTATATCCAATGTACAAATCAAGTGTAGTTTAGTTACGTAGTTTTGCTAGGGCTTGTTGATTTTTACTGCAAAAATGTTTCGCCAAGATAATCTGGCCTTCATAAGACGCGCTTTCGTGCATTCACAAGAATAAATCCTGCCATTTTTTCTATTCACATTATTTATGTCGGTTATCGACCACTTGTTGCTAGCTTAGATCTAGGTAACATGGGAAACACATCAACAAACATAAGGCTTAGAATATTCATGACAGCGCAATTCAACACTTTTATTCCACCTGTTAGAACGTTGATGGGGCCGGGCCCATCAGATGTTGATCCTCGTATTTTGAACGCTCTTTCACGTCCTACGTTAGGGCATTTAGATCCCGCGTTTATCGGATTAATGGACGAAGTCAAAACATTGCTTCAGTTTGCCTTTCAAACTGACAATCAACTTACTATGCCTGTTTCTGCGCCTGGTTCGGCGGGAATGGAATCTGTTTTTGTTAACCTACTTGAACCTGGTGACAAAGTCATCGTCTGTCAAAACGGTGTTTTCGGTGGACGTATGCAGCAGAATGTACAGCGCTGCGGCGCAACGGCTGTAATGGTACAAGACACCTGGGGACAACAAACAGACTTGCAAAAAGTGGAAGAGGCCTTAAAGGCTAATCCAGATGCGAAAGCTGTAGCGTTCGTTCACGCTGAAACGTCTACTGGGGTGCGCAATGATGCCAAAGCAATTAGCGAACTCGCTAAGCGTTACGACTGCTTAAGTATAGTCGATGCCGTAACCTCTTTAGGCGGTATAGAGCTTGACGTAGACGGTTGGCAAATTGATGCCATTTATTCTGGCACTCAAAAATGTTTATCATGTGTTCCAGGTTTGTCTCCAGTTTCCTTTAGTCACGCAGCTGTTGAAGTGATAAAAGCCCGTAAAACACCTGTGCAAAGCTGGTTTTTAGATATGGATCTTGTCATGGGGTATTGGGGGCAAGGCGGAAAGCGCGCTTATCATCATACGGCTCCCGTCAATAGCCTGTATGCCCTACATGAGTCACTACGCATTTTACACAACGAGGGGCTACAACCTGCTTGGCAGCGTCACGATGAAATGCATCAGGCATTAAAGTCTGGCCTTGAAAATATTGGTCTGGAGTTCGTTGTGGACCAAGCGTATCGCTTACCCCAGTTGAACATGGTAAGTATTCCAGATGGTGTTAATGATGCCGAAGTACGCGGTCAGTTGTTAAGTGAATTTGGCTTAGAGATTGGCGCTGGGCTAGGGGAGTTAGCAGGTAAAGTGTGGCGAATCGGTTTAATGGGTTACGGCAGTAATATGAAAAATGTTGATTACTGCGTTAGTGCGTTAACAAGCGTGCTTAAACGCTAAACTTACGCTGTTAAAAATACTGATAGCGAAAATGTAATTAAAAAAGTGCAGCCAAAGGGCTGCACTTTTCATGTTTAGATCTCACTTCTATTTCATAAGACGGCGTTTAAATAATTTGAAATTAACTTTCCACAAGGTTTTCAATTTATTTTTCAGGCTTTGTACTTTCCAGGCTTCAAATGGTAAACGTTTGTGCGCAAGCGCTTGTTCAATCTCTGGTTTTAAGTGAAATGCCGCTATTGTGTTCCAAGGTATATTGTCAAACCCAAGAAACGTATTCACTTTGTTTTCCATGTGAATGACTGACATCCACATAGGCTTGGCGCGTACTGGAACAAGCGCTTTGATTTCACTCCATTGACCGTGACGCTCTAAAAACCATACTGTTTTTATCTCATCCGCTTTTTCAATTAGGCTTAGAAAAGGGTTATGTACGTGGGAACGTTTGGCAAAACGCACTTGAGGTTCAACTTGTAAGGTAAAGCCATCTACAAAATCAATAGCCATAAATTGCTGCTCAGTAAAGTGACTCTGTACTTCCTTAATATAATCTTGATGCAAACTATCATCATTATCGAGCCGAGATGTAATGATATAAGGTTGGGTTAAGCGTTGATTTATTTGGCGTCTGCTTTGAGGTAAGAACTCGTCCATTCCGTCTATATAGATAGGGGTGAATTGACTGAATGTTTGTTCTAGACGGGCTATCACACTACGAAATCTGTCTGGCGTAGTGGTGTCAAAGAACACAAGCCACGTAAAGTTTTGCTCCGTCTGTGCCTGTAACGAAGAAAAACAGTAGTCCTCAAACAGTGCTAAGCGATTCTCCATCCAGGTATCGGTCAATACTTGTTTGTTATGTTTTGACGTTTGCCAATCTTGCTTGCGTAAATTAAAGCGGGTAATTAAAAAATGCTGAAACATATCCCTACTAAACGAAAATTATTGAGGCCTTTATTGTACAGCAAAGTGGTCCTCTACCACGAGAAAATCGGCTGAATTTATAGAGGGAACTGCAAAAAAGTAAAATATTGTTTAGTAGAATTCAAAAATAAATAAAACTGCTAAATATAAATATCTATTTTTCCTTCATATAAGTGCAAGCGCTAACTACGCCTATATATTGCTATTTACAGTGCATTAAACCCATAAGAAACTGACGAAACGCTTTTGTTATTGTTTTCACACCCTTAATTTGTACTTGTTTTGTGGTTGATATATACTTGATTGCTCAAGTATATATCAAGCGTGCGCGCTTGAGTCGTAGTTCAGATCTTACGCTACAATCGTTTACGCTTATTAATCGGAGTATTTTATTGTGGACCAACTTCCTGCTTCTTTAGCTTTGCTGTTTTCACTATCAGGAACAGTGGGGAAATTATCTAAAAAGGCTGACCGCGCATTAGGTGTGCACGGAATAAGCTTGAGTGAGTTTATGGTGTTACATCACTTAAACTATGCGCAAAATCAGGTCATGAGCCGAACAGAACTTGCAGACGCAGTTAATCTTACTGCATCAGGGGTGACTCGATTATTGACACCGATGGAAAAAATTCACTTGGTTGAGAAAGAAAAAAACAATCGAGATGCGCGTGTCAGTTTAGTTAAACTGACATTTACTGGGCGAGATATATATAAGTATGCTTTTCTCAGTTGTAAAAATACATTTGATGAGGCAGTAAAAGATATTAGTCCTAAACAACTGTCTACCGTGCTAGAAGTACTAAATAAATTAGCGTAATAGCGAAGCGGTATGTTGAGCGCCTTTTCAATAAGGCACATAAAAAGATTTCAATGAAGGGTTTCTATGAGTATTTGTTTAACAGACCTAAATGTTGAATTTTCTTCAACATTTTCGCTGCACGGAATCAATTGGTCTGTCGAAAAGGGGCAGCATTGGGTCTTGGTTGGCCAAAATGGGGCAGGGAAATCCGCTTTAGCGGCTGTGCTAGCCGGTTATGGCGACATACAGCAGGGTACGTTAGTCAGTGATATCGGCCACATCGAACTGGTCTCCTATGAAAGCCAGCAAGCGCTAATTGAACAGGAGCGAGAAAAAGATGCGGCAGACATACTGGACGTAATCCCGGTTCCCACCAAAGTGTATGAATTACTCAGTGTTAGTGTGCAAAGTATTGATGAATTATTGAATTTACCCTTGTGTAAACGACTCATTGAACTGTTCGAATTTTCCCCTTTATTGACCCGTGATTTTTCCGCACTTTCCACCGGGGAAACGCGAAAATTACTTTTAATTAGAGCGTTAATTGCTGAGCCAGACTTACTGATTTTAGACGAACCATTTGATGGTTTAGACAGAAACATGCAGCAAAAATTAGCTGAATTAATTACTGAGTTACATACAGATATTTGTATGGTTTTGGTCATCAATCGTTGGTCAGAAATACCATCATTTGTGACGCATTATGGGTTGGTGTCGCAGGGGGCATTACAGTCTACTGTCACAACTGAAGATCAGATAGCTGTTGGTGATTTAGCGCGATTATTAACGCTTCAACAAACGTGTTTTTCACTTCCTGCGCCAGACTCAAGTGTTACGCGTAACTCATTTAAGCAAGGTGATACAATAGTTCGTTTGAATAATGTAGCGATTAACTATCCGCAAGGGGCAATCATTGAAGCACTGACATGGGAAATTAAACTAGGTGAACATTGGCAACTAAGTGGGCCGAATGGTTCTGGCAAAACGTGCCTTTTACAGCTTATTTCGGGTGATCACCCCCAGTGTTATGTGAATGATATTTTTGTCTTCGGTTTTAAACGCGGAAGCGGAGAAAGTATCTGGGATATCAAGAAAAATATTGGTTTTCTTTCAAATGCATTTCATCTTTCTTACCGCGTGAATTGCAGCCTACTTCATGCTGTGCTTTCGGGCTTTTATGACAGCATAGGTTTGTACCAACAACCGACAAAAAAGCAGATACATTTAGCCAAGCTTTGGTTAGCGCTTATTGGATTGGATGATCATGAAAGCACTCCTTTTCAGCAGTTATCCTTCGGTGATCAGCGCTTGGCATTAATTGTACGTGCTATGGTTAAACATCCTCCATTATTAATTTTAGACGAACCTTGTAATGGGCTCGACGAGATTAATCGTCAGCGTATTCTTGCGGTGATCGAAACCATCGCTAAATCTACAACCACTTCAATTATCTATGTGAACCATCATAGTGATGATGTAATTGCTGGCATCAATAATCATATTTTGCTCGAGGGTGATTCATCCCGTTCAAATGTGCGTTATGCTTGCGACACTTTTTAACAGGTGACGAAAATTAATAGATTAAGAAAAACGCGTTAACAGGACAGATATAACATGAGCGATATTTACGTAAGAGATGCGACCGAACACGATTTTGAACGGGTTGTTGAATTGAATCTCGCTGAGGTGGCGCATACTAGCGCTATGAATCAAGACGATGTCGCTAAATTACATAGCTTATCTGCGTATCATAGAGTGTTAGTTGTTAAAGGTACTGTTGCTGGTTTTTTGCTGGTAATGGGGCCGAACAGTCATTACATCAACGAAAATTATGCTTGGTTTAAAAATCATTTAGCGAACTATATGTATATTGATCGAATTGTGCTTGATGCTCGTTATCAAGGGAGGCAACTAGGCACTGTCTTATATCAAGATTTGTTTACATGGAGCAAAGCCCAAGGTGTTAATCATGTGGTTTGTGAATATAACCTTGTGCCACCTAATCCGCCATCAGCAAAATTTCATCAGCGATTAGGATTTAAAGAATTAGGCTATCAATGGTTATTGTTGAACAAAAGTCCATCGGTCGCCGTTTTTGATCACGCTGGGGTAAGTGCCCGTACCCATAAAAAAGTCTCAATGCAATGTTGTGACTTATCGCATACTTAAGTTAAGTTGCTATGTTAAAAGCAATACTGACATTATTTAGCCAGTTGATGGCCTCACATTTGTTTATTAAGAAAGGCCAATAGATGCAAAACATCGTTGACAGTATTTACCAGGAAATGCGCTCTCGCACTGACCGGGGTAAAGTAGCGAACTACATACCACAATTAGCCTGTGTTGATCCCAACCAATTCGCGCTCACAGTGGTAACTCCAGAAGGTAAGGTCTACAGCGCCGGTTGCGCAGATACCTTATTTTCCATTCAAAGTATTTCAAAGGTCTTTACCCTGACTATGGCGCTGGGCAAACTTGGCGACGCGCTATGGGCGCGGGTAGGTCGAGAACCGTCTGGCGACCCATTTAATTCAATTGTGCAGCTTGAACATGAAAGTGGAATACCGAGAAACCCGTTTATTAATGCCGGTGCTATCGCGATAGCTGATGCCATTATGGGGCATAATGAGCCCAAAGAAAGCCTTGCAGAAATATTACATTTTGTGCGTTTTGTGGCCAATGATGAAAGTATTTCAATAGACGAAAAGGTCGCGCAATCTGAAATGATGACAGGCAGCAGAAACGCGTCACTTGCGCATTTTATGGCGTCATTTGAGCGTTTAGAAAATCCTGTCGAAAAAGTACTAGGAACGTATTTTCATCATTGTTCAATTTCGATGACCACGGAACAACTCGCCAAAGCCGGCTTGTTTCTCGTCTCTAACGGCACAAATCAAAATACTGGTAGTCGTGTTGTGCCTGAACACCGGGCCCGGCGCATAAATTCACTGATGTTAATGTGCGGTCATTATGATGGTTCTGGGGAGTTTGCCTATCGCGTTGGATTGCCCGGCAAAAGTGGCGTTGGTGGGGGGATCCTTGCTATCGCCCCAGGCAAAGCATCAATTGCAGTCTGGTCTCCGGGTTTAGACAAAATAGGTAATAGTAAATTGGGCACCGAGGCCCTCGAAATGCTGGTGCATGAAACTGGTTGGTCCATTTTTGGCCATTAAATCATTACGTTTTATAAAAATAGTAGATAAAATAACAAGATACGGGTTTTAGTAATAAACATGCTAACCCGTTGCGGGTTTTATTATGTGTACTTAGGAATTTCCCATGCCCCATCAACGTTACTTTTATCAGCCTCATCTAGGGCATAACCTTAAACATAATCCTTTTAACGCCATTATCGCTCCTCGACCGATTGGTTGGATATCCACTAAATCCTTATCTGGTGACTTAAATTTAGCGCCTTATAGTTTTTTTAATGCCTTTAACTACCACCCACCGATAATCGGTTTTTCCAGTATCGGCTATAAAGATACTGTGAAAAATATTCAAGAAAGTGGCGTGTTCTGTTGGAACTTAGTCTCTGAGTCGCTTGTAGATGCGATGAATCAAACCAGCGCGACGTTACCAAGCACACAAAGTGAATTTGATTTTGCTGGTTTAGCAATCGGCAAATCGAACGTAGTTGATGTCCCACATGTCGCTAACAGTCTTTGCGTGTTCGAGTGTAAAAAAACACAAATTATGCAACTGACTGAAGCAGACGGAAAATTGGTCGATACATGGATGGTAATGGGGGAAGTTGTGGGGGTCCATATAGACAACTCACTAATAGAAGAAGGTATCTACAACACCGCATTAGCAAAGCCCGTATTGCGCGCTGGCGGAGCAGGAGATTATTTTAAAGTGAACTCTGAGCAGAAATTTACCTTAAATAGACCATAATAAAGAAGCTAAGGCAGAAAATTGATATAGAGGAATATATGGAAATTATCAGAAGTAAAAAATTTACCGCATCACTTCCTTGGGGATCAATGAAAATCGCTAATATGAACGGCATTACCACCAAGCTGCATTGGACAAACGAACCTTATCGCTGGCATGTAAACGAGGGGCAAGAGGTTTTTGCCGTTCTCGATGGCATGGTCGAAATGCAGTACATGAAAAATGGCATCGTTCACACCAGCTTGCTCAATCAAGGTGATGTGTTTTATGCAGATGAGGGAACTGAGCATGTTGCAAGCCCTGTGGGTGAGGCCCGTATTTTAGTGATTGAAAGCGAAGGCAGTATATAACCATTCCAACCTATATTGCCCGGATCGACTTACCGATCCGGGCAATACTTACCTAAACATATTCTTTTAAAAAGGCGAACATCACTTTTAGTGCTGCTTCTATATCCGGTACATCTATCGCTTCTGCTGGGTGATGACTTAAGCCTTTTTCACAGCGCATAAACATCATGGCCACAGGGCAAACTGCTGCCATTGCCATAGTGTCGTGTCCTGCGCCTGACGCAAGCGTAAAAGGCGGTGTGTCCGTCGCCTCAAATGCGTTTAGCAATTGCTGTTGTAAATTTTCGTCGCATTTTACAGCAGGCGCTTGGTGTGTGGGCGTAATATCCATTTGGATACGTCGTGTCTCAGCGATACCCTTTAATTCATCGATGATAAGCTTAAGCGTCTCATCACGTAGGGCATCATCGATACTACGAATATCCAGACTGAAGGTGGTCGCCCCTGAAATAACGTTAACCGCCCCGGATAAACACTTAAGATGCCCGACAGTAGCAACAATACCCTTTTCTGTGGCTAAACGTTCAATCGCTAAAATCATTTCGCTTGCAGCCGCTAGGGCATCTTGGCGCATCGGCATAGGTACTGTGCCTGCATGTCCTGCTAAGCCTTTCAAGGTGATAGAAAAGCGTTTTGCTCCGGCAATACCATTGACCACACCAACAGCGAGATCGTTTTGCTCTAGTACTGGGCCCTGTTCAATATGGAACTC
>Ga0207897_100043_pt1 | contig 75267 bp, 44 predicted proteins | sample LinPmetageLP42_FD_184054 | JGI IMG/M metagenome (GOLD analysis project Ga0207897, IMG submission 184054) | Marine viral communities from the Pacific Ocean - LP-42 (SPAdes) | ecosystem: Environmental > Aquatic > Marine > Oceanic | place: Pacific Ocean | collected 2010-08-27
GAACCAATTGTTGAGCCTGAACCAATTGTTGAGCCTGAACCAATTGTTGAGCCTGAACCAATTGTTGAGCCTGAACCAATTGTTGAGCCTGAACCAATTGTTGAGCCTGAACCAATTGTTGAGCCTGAACCAATTGTTGAGCCTGAACCAATTGTTGAGCCTGAACCAATTGTTGAGCCTGAACCAATTGTTGAGCCTGAACCAATTGTTGAGCCTGAACCAATTGTTGAGCCTGAACCAATTGTTGAGCCTGAACCAATTGTTGAGCCTGGCGCAAATGATTCTCAATTAACAGCACACTCTGATGAAGACCCACGTACGTTGCTGCGTTGTCCACCTCAAGAACTGACAGGCGAGTGGAACCCAGAAAAGTGGGACTACTGGTTGCAAACTGCTCGTGAAAGCGAGGTATTGGCACAAGATGAGCTAGCACTGGCACGACAAGGTACAATGACTGGTCAATGCAATGGCAAAGCCACGTTTTTGACCAGTGTTGATAGTAAGTATTTGCAGGTCACTTTTCAGCAATTGGCAGCTAAGCTACAACAGCAATTTACGCAAGCTGACATTGACTTGAAAATTGATAGTAGTATTATGCAGACCGAAGATAAAACCCCAGAGCGCCGACAGAAAAAACGTTTAGAGCAAGCGAAAACCGTTGCTGAAACGAAATTACTAAAAACACCAGTAATGCAGTATTTAACTGAACGTGGTGAGGGTACAATGGGTAAAGTACAGCTGTATTAAGATTTTAGAGCAGTGTTTGCTCAAAATATCTAAAAGTATATTTATATATTGAACGTAGTTTTATATTAAATATCAAGGTGATAGCAATATATCACCTTGATATTTTTGTTTTTATTACGGGTCAAAATATATTTATCAAACAAGAGAGAACCATTTGATAACGATAAGATGAATGTAAAGTCGTTATAATGGTTAAGTTATATTAAAAACTGAAATGACGTTTAGGTGAGAATATGTTGGATAATTTACGCGGTATGGCTGTGTTCGCCAGTGTGGTCGGACATGGCTCTTTTAGTGGCTCAGCACGTGAGCTAGGTATTACAACCAGTGCAGTCAGTCAGCAAATTCGTTCGCTAGAGAACGAGCTTGGGGTGGTGTTGCTACATCGCTCAACTCGTAAGCTAAGCTTAACAGAAGCTGGCGAGAGCTTTTATGAAGCGGCAAAAGATGTCGTCAGTGCAGCAGAGCAAGGGCGTATTAAAGTTAATCAATTGCGTGATGAGCTAGCAGGTAGCTTGCGTGTATCGACGACTCCTGAGCTTGGTGTTAATCATATACTGCCAGCACTCTCTACTTGGATGGCGGCACATGATGACCTAAGTGTCACTTATCTAGCTGACAATCATTATATTGATATGATTGATGAGCGTATTGATATTGCTATTCGCATGAGCCCATCGATTAATGATTCTAGTCTGAGCAGTCATCCATTGACTGACGTACGCCAACTATTGGTTGCTTCACCTCAGTATCTACGTCAGCACAGTAAGCTAAATACGCCTAAAGATTTGGCTGAGCATCAATTAATCTGTATTGAAATCATGAAAGATGCCAATCAGATCGATATGATTCAGACTGAAACTGGTAAGAAGACGCGTGTCAAAATGAACTCGCGTATCTATACCAATAACGTGTTTATGGCAACGACGTTGGCTAAAGAAGGTCACGGTTTGGTTAGAATGTTAGAAATGGACGTCAAAAAAGAGCTTGAGAGTGGAGAGTTGGTAGAAGTGTTGACTGGCTATCAGTTACCAAGCTTTGTACTATATGCGGTCACTTTGAACCGTGACCAACAGCCAGCTAAAATCACTCGTTGTCTAGAAGTACTGAAAAAATACTTCCATGCAAATTAAGTGTTGTTCTCACTACGCACGAAACGTTTTTAGTTAGCAATAAGCAATAAGCCTATAGATAATGAATCATCTATAGGCTTTTTTATGGTCTGTTATTAACGTTGAAGCATGCTTTAAAATGATGGCTTTAATAGATTGATCAAACGCTCAGCGACTTGTGTGCTTTCATCACGGCTCATGTTAAGTGGTGGCAGCAAACGTACAACATGACCACCCGTTACATTGATGATCAGCTTTTGCTCATCACGGGCACGATCTACCAGTTGGTTACAATCCATATCTTCAGGTAGCGCGATACCAATCATCATACCTGCACCGCGACTGCTAACGCCATGTTGGCCAAATGTATCAACGATACTTTCTCTGATGAATAAGCCCTCAGTTACTGCGTTTTCCATGATATTACTATTTGCTAGCACGTCATATACGCTATGTACCACACGGCTGGCCAATGGTGTACCACCATAAGTAGAGCCGTGGCTACCAGCGCCAAACAGACCATTGGCACGGCCACGTACCATGCACGCACCAACTGGGAAACCATTACCTAGACCTTTGGCTGTCGTCAACACATCAGGGCGAGCATTGCTATGTTGATAAGCAAAATATCTACCCGTACGGCCATTACCTGTTTGCACTTCATCCAGCATAAATAACCAGTTATGAGCGTCACATTCCGCTTGTAACTCTTCAAGATAAGTGAAGCCATTGGCTGCAGTGTTTAGGCCACCTTCGCCTTGGATCGGCTCTACAAATATAGCGCAGATATCATCATGTTCTAGAGCAGCTTGTTTGACAGCTTCGATATCGCCGAATGGCACACGAATAAAGTCCTCATCTAGCGTATAAAATCCTTCACGTGCTTTTGGATTTGCAGTAGCTGACAAAGATAATAACGTACGACCATGGAACGATTGCTCCATTACGATAACTTTTGGACGTTTAAAACCTTGCTTGTAGGCGTATAAACGTGCCAGTTTCAATGCAGCTTCATTGGCTTCGGCGCCGCTATTGGCAAAAAACACGCTGTCCATTTGGGCTGCGGTACATAGTATCTCTCCAGCACGCTCTTGCCAATCAATGCCAAACAAGTTGCTTGTATGAATCAACATACCTGCTTGCTGCTGAATCGCGTCAGTGACTTGTGGATGACAGTGTCCTAAGCCGCATACCGCGATACCAGTTAAGGCATCTAAGTAAGGCGTGTCATCTTTGGTATAGAGCCAACTGCCTGTACCGCGTGTAAAGCTGATTGGTTGACGATTATAAGTGGGCATCAGGTAAGTAGCAGACATGTAAAACATCCTTGGTATAATAATTGAGTAAAAGTGTGGATTATAGCTCGTCAGAAAAAGGCGTGGTTTCTGCAGGTAAGGTGTAATCTTCGTTTGCCCAAGCACCTAAGTCGATCAGCTTGCAGCGACTGCTACAAAACGGCTTATATTTATTGTCTTGCCAGGCCGTCTGAGTACCGCAACGTGGGCAAGGGTAGGTCTTTGGGGGCGTGTTTGCAGTAGAGTCAGTCATAAGAAAAGAGCAATGTCCTAAATGTTATTAGTATAGGTTGCATACGACACAAGCATAAAACGCATCCGTCATTTAAATTACGACGAAACGAGGCGTACTTGCTGTCGCTGTATTACTATTCAATTGGATTGACTATATAATAGCATGGGGCCGAATAATGACAAAAGACAAATGCTTTAAGGATAGTAGATGACCGACAATATTGATCTCACGCATCAGCAAGAGCGTGCCTTTCAACCACAAAAACTGTCAGCACCGCGTGACTTTATTATTCCAAATATCATTAATGACAATAAAAATGAAAAACCGTTAATGCTAGAGATTGGGGCAGGGAAGGGTAAGCATGCACTTAGCTTTGCCGCACAAAATCCTGACAAGCATCTGATAGCCATTGAACGCACGCGTAATAAATTTGAAGCGTTCTCAAAATTAGCCACTTTACAAAATCTATCAAACCTAGATGCGATTCATGCGGATGCGATTGCATGGACAGTGCATGCCATTAAACCGAATAGCTTGGCTAAAATCTTCATTCTTTATCCCAATCCTGAACAGCACAATCCAAATCAGCAATGGCTGAATATGCCTTTTTTTGAGTTTTTATTATCACGCTTGCAGGTGGGCGGAGAAGTGATATTAGTCACTAATATCGAATCCTATATGGACAATGCAGAACACCAAGCAACCAAAGTATGGTGTCTACCATCAACACGTTCTCGAGTACCAGCGACCAGTCAGCGCACTCATTTCGAAGTGAAATACCTTGCCCGACAAGAAGTGTGTTGGGAGCTAAATATTCGTAAGCCGAAGTGGTATAAAACAAGATTTGATGATTGGCAGGTAAATGCTATAAGCGAAAAATAATAGCCTAAGTAAATATAGGGCTTATGTCAGTGCTCTACAATAAAGGTGGTAGTATTAAACATAAAATAGCCTAAGCAATCAAAACTGGAAAAATAAAAAGCCGTCACTAAAGGACGGCTCAAAATTTACACAGTTTATAAATAAGGTTTTACGAGGCTGTTAGAGTTGGTATGCGCATCTAGAACAGTTAAAAAGGTATATGCACCGATAAACTTACGACTGATAAACATAAATTCTTTTGGTGGTAGATTAAATTCAAAAGATTGCATTGCGCGTGTAGCCGTAGTAGATAGGCGTGAATGTAATTTACTGTTGGCCCAAATATAGCGATTCTGCTCATCCAAACATTCGCTAGGGATATTAGTGTGTTTCTCAGGATCACTAAAAGGCTCGGTAGCAAGCAAAAATAACGAAGCAATATCTGAACGTACTTTATTACTCATGCTATCGAAAAAGTCATATCCTTTCATAGCAATGCTCATTGCTTGCTGATCATGACGATATCCTGCGCGTAGTAGATCACGGGCAATCGTTAATAAGTTACCATCAAACTGACGAATCGCTCCAAAATCTAGCAAAACCAATCTATCGATATCTTCTTCATTTTCGCTCACACGCACTAAATAATTACCAAAGTTGGGATCTGTTTGCATCTCACCCCATACAAAAATCTCTTGCATCATGATTTCTATAGCTGCTTGGCCAATGGCATTACGGCGTTCATGAGGTAGTAATTGCAGTGCTTCCGAGACCACAGTGATACCTGGCTCGTATGACATACATAGCAGACGCTTTTTAGAATAAGTGCGATTGATCTTAGGCACGATATAGCGCGGATCATCAATTAAACGCTCATAAAAACGCTCCGTCGTAGCCGCTTCCGCTTCATAATCGACTTCGTGATGGAGTAGGTCACGTATTTCCTCAAACCAAGCGTCGAGTGCGCGTGTTTGGGGAACGATATTACTTACTTTTAACAATCTTTTGAACAAGGCAAGGTCAGAGTTGATAGCGTCTGCCACACCCGGATACTGAATTTTTAACACAACTTGTTCGCCAGTGGCGAGTACGGTCGCACGATGAACTTGAGCAAGAGAAGCTGTTCCGATGGGGACAGGATCAATGTCTAGCTCGTTTAGTTTGTTGCCCAGTAACTGGCGTAATGTTTGCTCAATCGTCGGCCAAGTCAATGTCGCCGTGTCATCATTAAGGGTTTGCAAAGCGCGTGTGATCTCTGGCGGCAGTATATGCTCACCATAAATCGCTAGCATTTGACCAATCTTGACGACCGAACCTTTCAATTTACCTAGCTCTGATGCCAGATAATTTGCTTGAGTTTCCATAAACGCTTGATTGCGTGCAGTACGAGCTTCTTTATTTAAGAACATACCAGACACGCTATTACCCGCCCAACGACGACCAATATTCAAAGAAGTTTTTGCAATCGACATACGACGATCAAACCCTGAGGTTTTTAGGCTATCGATTGATTGCTTGTTGCTAAAAGGTTTAGACGTATCATTTGCCATAAGTATAATCATTCATCCAATTGGTATTGATTTGCGGGTTCGAAACCTACAATACAAGGGAGACGTGATGCACAGGTACAAAATTGTATCATATAAAGCGCGTTGGTTTTATGAGCCTGAGCTGGCCATTGATAGTTACTTTGTAAGCCAATATCTAGTGGTAACTATTGATAAATAGGCGATTACTAATTTAAGTATGATTTATAAATAGCTAGGATTTTCTAGCAAGTTAACTGACTATTAAAATTTAGAAAAATCTATTTATAACCAATAGATTAGTATTAAAAAGATACTAAAAAATAAGACCTAGCATGATGCTAGGTCAAATAATGATGTAGAGCTATAAAGTATAGAAATATTATTAATCAAACACATTGAGCGAAACCTTCGCATTCTCTAAAATATTGCCCAAGACGCTACTCAATATGTCTTTTGATATGCATTAGCTGCTAAGCGTTTTCGCGAGTGATGGCGTGGTGACCAATATCACGGCGGTACTGCGCACCATCGAAGCTAATAGCAGCGGTTACTGCTAATGCGGCTTGCTGAGCATCAGAAATACTATCTGCTAACGCAGTTACACATAAGACGCGCCCGCCGTTTGTGACGATTTCTTTATCATTATCGTTAGAAAATGCCGTGCCAGCATGAAAAACTTTCACAGCTTCGTCGTTGTTAGGATCTAGTTCTGGCAAGCCAGCAATCACATCACCTTTAGATGAAGTTTCAGGGTAGCCTTTTGATGCGACAACGATACCTAAGGCAGGGCGGTTGTCCCATTTGGCTTCGCTAGGCAATTGACCGTCTAATCCTTGGGCGACCAAGTCTACCATTGATGACTGCAAGCGCATCAAGATAGGCTGCGTCTCTGGATCACCAAAGCGGCAATTAAACTCGATGACATAAGGGTCGCCTGCCTTATCAATCATAAGACCTGCGTATAAGAAGCCAGTATAAGGATGGCCTGCGTTTTTCATGGCATCAACTACTGGTTGAATCACTTGCTGCATGACTTTGTTATGAACATCGCTGGTAACAACTGGAGCAGGGGAGTAGGCACCCATACCGCCAGTGTTTGGACCAGTATCACCTTCAAAAGCACGTTTGTGATCTTGGCTGGTTGCCATTGGCAAGATGTTATCACCATCAACCATGCAGATAAAGCTGGCTTCTTCACCCTGTAAGAACTGCTCGATAACCACGCGGCTGCCAGCATCACCGAACTTGTTGTCCGCTAGCATATCGTCGATAGCTTCATATGCTTGTTCGATCGTTTCAGCAACGATAACGCCTTTACCTGCAGCAAGACCATCTGCTTTGATAACGATAGGCGCGCCTTGCTCATCGACATAGGCTTTTGCAGCGACTGCGTCTGTAAAACCTTGATAAGCAGCGGTTGGAATGTTGTTTTGCTCCATGAACTCTTTAGCAAAAGTTTTTGAGCCTTCTAACTGTGCACAGTATGCTGTTGGGCCCCATGCTTTGATACCTGCTTCACGACAAGCATCAACAATACCCGTGACCAAAGGCGCTTCTGGGCCAACAATTACCATGTCGATATCATTATTTTGACAAAACGCGATAACAGCACTATGCTCGCCTGCGTCAGCGTCGGTAGACTCTAGCGTAACGTTTTGGCATTTAGGCTCAAGGGCGGTGCCAGCATTGCCAGGAGCGATGTAGACATTTTTTACATTGTCATCTTTTGCACATTGCCATGCCAATGCGTGTTCGCGACCACCTGAGCCAACCACCAAAATATTCATCATACCTTTTGCCCTTAGCATTAAAGTTAATAGTGAGCGAGTCGTACGCTCTTAAATATGTTGGCATATTCTAACAAAAAAACGCCTTCAATTACCATGAGTATCCGCCTGCCAGCACCGAATCATCCATATCGATGTCCAAAACCGCATTGTCTCATTAGTAAAGGTTATCGACACATCGCTGATTCATGAAATGATGTTGTACACTTTAGCTCGCGCCTTATGTGCGTTACACTTCACTATATTGGTAGTATTAAATTCTGATGGCTACATATTAATAAAAAATAAGAGCAAAAAAGGAGAAAATTTCTAACTGTTATAAAAATAAAATAAGTCGCGTGAATGGAAATACTGCACCGTTGCACCAATGATGAATATGCAGTAACAGTAGTCAATCTAAATCGATAAACTTAAATAAATAAATGATAAACCAAATCTATAAAAAAAGGACGCAGGAAATGCCAAACTCCCTCAGTATCGCAAAAGAGCGCATTAGCCAGATAAGCGATATTGCTACCAGTTATGTACAAAAAGACAAATCACTATTTGATCATTTTATTCATAGCTATTATCAGCCGCTGCATCAAGAAACTGCAGAGGCGATTAGTAATGCTGACTTGGCGGGCATGGCGCTACATCACTTTACACTACTCAAAGCTTACGACGGCAGCAAGCCGCAGCTGACAGTACTAAACCCAGCAGCAGAAGAGCAGCACTTTCACAGCTCGCACACTGTCATTCAAATCGCAGCTTATGATAGACCATTCTTAGTTGATACGATTTTGATGAGCCTAGAAGCTGAAGGTATCGATGTTCATCGTACTTACAACATCATTATCAGTGTTGAGCGTGATGACAATGGTGATATTACCCATATCGAAGGCGCACATGAAAGTGCCACCTCACATATGTCATTGATTCATTGTGAAATTGCTTACCAAGACAACGAAGACTTGGAAGCACTTCAACAGATGCTTATGTCAAAAATTGACACGCTTGATACAGTCGTTGGCGACTGGAAACAGATGCGTGCCCAGTTGAATGACATCAAAACTGAGCTTTCAACTAAGCCGCTACCAGAAGTATTCTACTCACAACAAGAAATCCAAGCATTTTTAGATTGGATCTTAGACGATCACTTCATATTCTTAGGTTATCGTGAATACCGCTTAGAAGGTGGTCAGTCTATCGAAGTGACTTCTGAGCCGACCGATTTAGATTTATTTGCGATTGGTAACAGTGGTCTGGGCCTATTACGTGGTTCTGAAAAAGACAAGCTATCTGAAAGCTTTAGCCAATTGCCTAGAGGCTTAAAGCAATTGTTGACTGAGCCGCGCGTGTTAATGCTGTCTAAATCAAGCCGTGTATCACCTGTGCATCGTTCAGTATATATGGACTTTTTGGGCATTCATAAGTTCGATGACAATGGTAACCTAATTGGTGAATACCGCTTTATCGGTTTGCTTACGTCACAAGCCTATCAGCTGACTGTACAGCAAATACCGCTATTGCGCGAAAAAGCCAATAAAATTATGGCGATGGCAGACTTGCCACGTGACGGTCACGCTCATCACAAGATGATGCATGTGATTAACACCTTACCGCGTGATGATTTGTTCCAAGCCAGCGTCGAAGAGCTATACCCAATTGTTTCGGGCATTACTCAACTACAAGACAAAAAGAGCTTACGTCTATTTAGTCGTATCGATCATTATCAGCGTTTTGTGTCGTGCTTGGTTTATATTCCGCGTGATAAGTTCAACACTGAGCTACGCATCAAAGTACAAAACGTCCTAAAAGACGCCTATAACGGTATGTCTTCAGGGTTTACTACTGAGTTCAATGAATCTGCGCATGCTCGTGTGCATGTCCACGTGCGTACCGTACCTGGTCAAGTAAACGACGTCAATATCGCCACACTTGAAGCCAAATTATCAGCACTCATGCAATCATGGGATGATAATTATCAAAAAATGCTCCTCGACAATGTAGGCGAGCAACAAGCCAATGCTTTAAATCGTCGTTTCTTAAACTATATTCCTGCTGCCTACCAAGAGCGTTTTGATGCTCGTACTGCAGTTGAAGACACTAAGCGTTTGGCGGGACTAACCGCAGAGCAACCGATGCTTTGGCACTTATACCAGTCGACAGGCGATGCACGTAACCAGCTCCATCTAAAACTGTACGGTCGCGAGCAACCGGTTATCTTGTCAAAAGTGCTACCAATACTTGAAAACTTTGGTGTGTCAGTTATCTCAGCACAGACTTATGAGTTTGACTTGCCAGAGCAGCCTATCTGGATGCAAGAGTATGAGTTGACCCTAGAGCATGTCGATACAGTCAATATGCAAGTAGTGCGTGGTCAGTTCGAAGACAGCCTCAAACAAATCTGGGCAGGTCGCGTTGAAAGCGATTCATTTAATGAATTGGTACTAACAACTAAGCTCGATACTTATGATGTCGTCGTATTGCGTGCATTGTCTCGCTACATGCTGCAAGCACGTGCGCCATTCTCGAGTGCTTATATTCAGCAAACTGTGGTCAAAAACAGCGATATCAGCGTGGCGTTAGGTAGTTTATTTGATGCGCGCATGAATCCTGAATATAGTGATGAGACGCGCCAAGAAAAAACAACGAAAATTCAAGAGCAAATCACTGCAGCGCTAGCAGATGTAGATAGCTTGGATGAAGATCGTATCTTGCGCTGGTACTTAGATTTGATCAATGCGATGGTACGTACCAACTTCTATCAAGTGGATAGTGATGGTCAGCGCAAAGATCGTCTGTCATTTAAATTCTTGGCAGCAGACATTCCAAACTTGCCTAAACCAAAGCCAATGTTTGAAATATTTGTGTATTCACCACGCGTCGAAGCTGTGCACTTACGTGGCGGCAAAGTCGCTCGTGGTGGTCTGCGCTGGTCAGATCGTATGGAAGATTTCCGTACTGAAGTGCTTGGCCTTGTCAAAGCGCAGATGGTCAAAAACGCAGTAATCGTCCCTGTAGGTTCTAAAGGCGGCTTCATTGTAAAAACCAAGAGCATGGCTGATGGTCGTGAGGCGTTCCAAGCAGAAGGTATCGCTTGCTATCAGACATTCTTACGCGGTATGCTTGATGTCACAGACAATATTGTAGATGGTAACATCGTCCCGCCAGCCAACACGGTACGTCATGATGAAGACGACCCGTACTTGGTTGTCGCAGCAGACAAAGGTACAGCTACTTTCTCTGATATTGCCAACGCGCTAGCAGCAGAGTACAACTTCTGGCTGGATGATGCCTTTGCCTCAGGTGGCTCAGTCGGGTATGACCATAAAGCAATGGGTATCACAGCGCGTGGTGGTTGGGAGTCGGTCAAACGTCACTTCCGTATGCGCGGTATGGACATCCAAAATCGTGATGACTTCACCGTTGTCGGTATTGGTGACATGAGTGGGGATGTTTTCGGTAATGGCATGCTGCTATCAACGCATACTAAGCTCGTTGCTGCCTTTAACCATTTGCATATCTTTATTGATCCTAATCCAGATACTGCGGCATCGTACGCTGAGCGCGCACGCTTGTTTGAATTACCACGCTCATCATGGGCAGATTATGAAGCATCATTAATCAGTCAAGGTGGTGGGATATTCTCGCGCCAAGACAAAACCATCGCTATCAGCCCGGAGATGAAGTCGCTCTTCGATATCAGTGAAGACAGCCTTGCACCGAATGATTTGATCAGTGCGTTGTTACGTGCACCTGTTGATCTTATCTGGAATGGTGGTATCGGTACTTATGTCAAAAGTGCAAACGAAACGCATGCTGACGTGGGCGACCGTGCGAATGATTCACTGCGTATCGATGGTAATGAGCTACGTGCAGCCGTCGTTGGTGAAGGTGGTAACTTAGGTCTAACCCAGCAAGGTCGTATCGAGTACGCTCAAACGGGCGGACGTATCTATACAGATGCAATCGACAACTCAGGCGGTGTGAACTGCTCGGATCATGAAGTCAATATCAAAATCTTACTTGGCAAAGTGGTCGAGCAAGGTGATATGACACTGAAGCAACGTAATGAGCTGCTTGAGAGTATGACTGAGACCGTAGCAGAATTGGTACTGCGTCAAAACTACTTGCAACCACAAGCGATTGAGCTGAGCCATATCCGTGCCGCAGCCAACCTGAGTGATCATCAGCGCTTTATTCAGATGCTAGAGAGTGAAGGGCGTCTGGATCGTGCGATTGAGTATCTGCCATCAGACGAAGAGATTGCGAAGCGTCAAAAAGCGGATACTGGTCTGACCAATCCTGAACTGGCAGTGGTCTTGGCTTATGGCAAGATGTGGGTTTATGACAATCTACTACTATCTGATTTACCAGATGATCCGTACTTTATCAATGAGCTACGTAAGTACTTCCCAGATGAGCTTGCTTCACGCTTCTTTGATGAGATGACTGAGCACCGTTTGCATCGCGAGATTATCAGTACTTACTTGACCAACAGTGTGGTCAACCGCTTAGGTATTGAAGCGCTATTCCGCCTCTTTGAAGAAACCGATCAATCACTAGCCACTATCGTACGTGGTTATGCGATTAGCCGTGATGTATTCAACGTATCGCGTGCTTGGAAAGCACTTGAAGCTCTAGACAATCAAGTTGAGGCGACGTTACTGCTGAACCTTGAGCTACGTCTACGTGATTCACTTGAGCGCGGTGTGGTTTGGTTTATCAATGCCTTCGGTCAAAACTTGCAAGTTGCTGATATGATTAGCCGCTTCAGTGAAAGCGTAGAAAAATTGACCAAGCCAAGTGGTTTTATCGAGCAGCAGTTTGCACAATATCTGCAAGAAGATACCAAGCGCTTGATGCAAAAAGAGCTGTCTGATAGTGACGCTACGCTATTTGCAATGCTACCGTATCATGTCGATGCACTTGATGCTGCATTGCTTGCTGAGCAATACGAGCGTCCTGTCGATGAGATTGCAACTTTATACTTTGAAGCTTATCAAGTATTGCAGTTAGACTGGATGATGGAAAATATTGCCAACCTACCACAGCAAGATTATTGGGATCGCCGTGCTCGCCATGCGTTAGTGAACGAGCTGTCACGCAGCTTGCGCCTACTAATGGATGCGGTACTCTCAAAACCGGATGCTAAGCAAGCATTTAGTGAATGGAGAGCAAGACACGTCGACCAGCTTGCAGCAGTCACTACAGAGATGAATAAGTTGGATGAGCTGCATAGCAACGATGAAGAAGGTCAAATCGGTCTTTCAACGTTGTCCGTATTGATGAGTGAGCTTAGTGGTTTAGTTACTAAGTAATGAAGTAATATCACTCCCAAACTGTCTCAAAAAAAACCACCGTTCTTAATGTTCGGTGGTTTTTTATTGTCTAAAAGAAATGGTTTAATTAAAAGTATTAAGTAGTAAAGTGATTAACCTAACTTATGATGCTTTTTCACTGACAATCTTATGACATCCTTGACCACTGATTCGACTAAATCCGCCCGAGAGCTTTTCGACCTTGATTTGGGTTAAAATGCGATCTTTTAGGGCCTGAACATGGGATATCACCCCGATTAATTTACCTTCTTGCTGTAAATTGGTCAGCGTATCAAGCGCAATATCTAAGGATTCCTCATCCAATGTACCAAATCCTTCATCCAAAAATAGCGAATCTACCCGAATATTTTGACTGGCCATCTGTGAGAGTCCTAATGCTAACGCTAGGCTAATAATAAAACCTTCGCCGCCTGAGAGGTTTTTAGTACTGCGAATTTCACCACCTTGATAGTTATCAATCACATTTAGTTCAAGCGGACTATTATCATCACGAGCCAGCAAATAGCGATCGCTCATTTTTTGCAGCTGCGTATTGGCGTGAGTGACCATGAGATCAAAGGTAAGTCCTTGAGCAAAAGTACGGAACTTTTTACCATCAGATGAGCCAATCAATTTGTGCAGTTGTTGCCAAACTTGCAGTTTATCTTTTTGGGCGGTGATGGCATTAATCTGCGCCTGTTGGGTGTTTTTCTTATCTTCATTGTCCTTTAGACGCTGACTGATTGCACCGATTGATTCAATCCGTTTGTTAAATTCATCTTGCGCTTGTGATTGCTGTTGGGTAAGCGTTTCTCTATCGTCTACTGTCAGCGGATTGGCCTGTTTATCTGCAAGTGTTTTTTGTGTTGCATCCAATAAAGAGTGCGCTTGCTTTAGCGCGTAATCGATATGCTGTTGCTGCTGTCTAAGTGCGTTACGCTCATCAATTGGCAGGCGTGCATTAGTAAAATCTATTTCATTAGCGAAATCAGAGGCGGCAAGCGCTGAATTAAAGGTATCTTCTTGGCTACTGAGTGTATTAGTCACCGTGGTTAATTGTTCAATCAAATGTCGCTGTGTATTAAACAACTGACTAAGTATCTGCCCAGCATTGTCTAGCTGTCTTTGCGTAGAGGTCTGCGTGGTTTTAGCTTGATCTAACGCATCACGTAAACGATTTTCTTCTGCTTCAGGATCTTTATCAGCTAAGACGTCATCTCTGTTTGTTTTTAATTGCGTAAGCGTATCCGCTTTTTCAGCCGCGAGTTGAGAAACTTCAACAAGCTCATTTTTTTCTTTGTCGAGCTGAGACTGCTTAGTCTCGATTTGTGTTTCTAATCGACCGAGTGATGTTTTTAGGTTTTGTTGATCCTCTCTATAGTCGTTAAACTGTTTCTTGATTTGTAAAAAGGCACTGTGACATTGGCGCAGGGTGTTGATATGCGACTGATATTCCGTTTCACTTAGTATGGCTTGGTTTTCAATGCTGGTTATCAGCGGTTGTAATGATTGTAGTGAAGAACGTATCGCCGTTTTTGCATCTGACTGATGTTTGTCAGCGGAATATTTATTTAACAGAGCTAATATATCGGTTTTGAGCACAGTCAATTCAGAAAAATTATCATGATACTTTTTGTCTAAGTTTTCTATAGCCCATGTTGTTTTTTCACTATTGCTCTCAATCTCGTTAATAGTGCTGGTTAGCTCACGCTGCTCCTTGTCTAATGCTTCGATGTCATTACGCATCGTAGAGAGCGACTCGCTAAGCGTTTCATATTGAGTTAACGTATTTTTAAGAGATTCTCTACGCTTACCTAGCTCGATTTTGCTACTGTCTAATAATGACAGCGCATCTACATGCGTCTCAATCTGCGCTAGCGATTTTAATGTTTCAGTAATAAATCGAGAGTAGCCTTTATTTAGTACTGAACTGACCAACTGGTCGATATCTATCTTCAACTTTTGTATTTGGTGATTTAGCAGGGTTTGTTGCTCTTCCGCTTGCGCAAACTGCTGCCGTACAGTTGCCTGAGTAATACGATGTTTAGATAGGGTATCTTCTAAATCCGCTATATTCATATCCAGATCTGTTATCTGTTGCTGAGTTTGATCTGCTTCCGTGTCTGGTATTAAATGTGGATGGTCTGCACTGTAAGGATGCTCTAGCGACCCACAAAGCGGGCAGGGATGGCCATCTTTTAGGTCAGCGATATAGTCTTCTAATTTGGCGACTTTTTGTAGTAAATGCAGCTGGGTTTGTTTGTCTTGACGCTTTTCTTTGGCAGCGCTGATAGCCGATTCATTATCAGCGATTAAGCTTGCCAACTTCGTGAGGTCGTTACTCATTACTGGCAAGACCGCATCTATTTTCTCTAATTGTACGCTGAGCTCATCGTGCTGTTTTGCCTTAACGCTCACTTGGTCAAGTTGACGGTTGATATCATCAATCTGCTCTTGCTCATCTCGCATATCAGCCAATGACTGCACTTGGGTTAATGCTGCTTGCTCTTGTTGTAAAGCGGCCAATTTATCCTGTATAGACAACATGGTGGTGTCTTTTGTCTTTTTCTGTTGATTTAAGACGTCAAGTTTGGCGCGATACTGGTGGATCTGTTGCTGCTGGCTTGTTTTATCATCTGATAGGGCGGTATTCTCTTGCAATAGGGCTTTTAGTCGGCCGCAATGACTCTTAAAATTCGCTATATCACTATCGATAGTGTTTAATTCATGGGCGTCATTAAGATAGCTTTCGACACTTGCGAGCTGGGTTTTATTTTGTGCAGCCTGTTGTTTATGGTTGTCTATCTCTTTATTTAGATGTTGAGTGCTGCCCGTTAGAGTTTGCTGTCTTTGCTCAATATCTTTTAAGATATGCGTGTTCTGCGTAATCTCCACATCGAGTTTACGCGCCTGCGCAATATTGGGTAGAGCCGTTTGCAAAGCTTCGTGAGTAGCTTGTGTATGAGTTTTCGCTGTTTCTAGATGTGTGGTTGCTTGTTCTAAATCATTTTGTTTTTGTGGTAAGATGCTACTGATCTGCTGCTGTTCTTCTTGCAAGCGTTTTAGGTTATCGCGACTATGGACAAGTTGGCTGAACTGACTATCAATTTCTAGTGCTTTATTAGCAGCGGTTAAGCGTTTGGCATAAGGGATGAAGTCTTGCTGAGCCTGCTGAGCCTGATCTAGATCATTTTGATAAGTATTCAGTTTTTCTTTTGACTCTGTGACGCTATCTAGCCACTTTATCTTTTCGGCCAAATCTTGAATGGTCTGCTGCTGTTCACTTTGGGCACTTTGATATGACTGCAAGTCAGCTTTTAACTGATTTTCTTCATCGGTATCTAAAAGCATCAAACCGTTTAAACCGTATTGCAGTTTGCTGAGAATTTCCTCTTCGGTACGTTTTTTATCATGAACCTGTGTGGAGATAGTTGCGTAAATATCAGTGCCTGTAATTTTCTCTAAAATATCAGCACGTTCATCAGCCTTTGCCTTTAGAAATGCTGAAAAACTGCCCTGAGCCAGCAATATAGAGCGAGTGAACTGCTGAAAATCCATCCGAGTCAGTTCAATGATCTTATTTTTGGTATGCTTTAAGGTGCTCTCTAACAGCTCATCCTCTTTTGACGAATCATTGACGTTTAGCTTAGCAATTTCATGAGTCGCATCTTGCAGATTGCCATCCGCTTTATTGTAAGCACGGCGCTGTCCCCAGCGGCAGCGATACTGCTCACCATTCAAATCAATCACTACTTCAGCGAAACACTCTGCCGTCTGCCGCGTCATCACCTCATTGCTGCTCTTACTGATACTATTAATCCTTGGCGTCTCACCATATAGCGCTAAGCAAATGGCATCCAATATGGTGGTCTTGCCAGCACCTGTTTGCCCTGTGATGGCAAAAATGCCTTCATTGGTAAAAGCGGTGTCAGCAAAATCAATATGCCATTCACCTTTGAGAGAATTGAGGTTTTTGAGTCTGAGTTCGATTAGGCGCATGGATATATCTTATTATTAGTGATAGCAGCAATTGCAAAAATTTAGAAAGATAGAAAGAAGTGTGGTCATGATATGTCGCTTATATCATTCCGCCTGTTTGTCTTCATGACGTAAGTTATAAAGTATCTGACCATAGGCATCGCGCAATGAGTCTTTTTGAGAATCAGCCACATCATTTATCGTCAAGCAGCGCTCAAACACTTCCATCTCATTTAAGTCCTGCAAGTTCTCTGAGGTCTGCTGTTGATTAAGCACTTTGTTATAAGTACGAGTGTTTTTTATCTTAAGCACTTCACATGGCAACCCTTCTACCATTGCTTGCACTTGCTCACGCAAATCACTGACGATTTCGTCACCTGTATAGACAACCTCCAGCCAAATAGAGTCAGATTGCGTAAGCGCTCTAATGGTTTGTTCAATCGTGGTTAGGTCACCAGATATTTGCGCCAATTGTTGGAACTTTGGGATGGGTAGGGACACTACTTGCATCTGATTAGCATCATCGCGATGTAGGATTTCATTGCTAGTCACGGCATCAGTCGAGGTTGGTTGATTGTTTGTATCTTGCTCAACAGGAGTATTTTCTATGGCAGTAGATTGTGCTACCTCTTCATTATCTGAAGGCTCATCAAAGCCAAACAAATCATCCATGAAAGGAAGTTCCTGACTCGCCACTTTTTTAGCGGTTTTTTCTGCTAATTTATCTACTGATTTTTTCACTTGGGCGACTTCAATGTCAGCAGTTGTATCGATAGCATGAGGAGTAATACTATTAGGTGCAACGTTTAGCTCTGAGCTGTCGTTATTGAAATGTTCTGCGGCACCAAACTGTACGAGCAATACTTGCTTTTGTTGTTTGGCCTCTCCGAAACCCATGGCGATGGGTGAGCCTGAGTAGCGAATACTCTCACGACCGCCAACGCGCTGCGGCACGTGCAAATGTCCAAGTGCGACATAATCGAAGCCATCATTGAACATATCGGCGGAGATTTTACCTAGTGAGCCGACATAGAGCTCGCGTACACCATCATCCTCAGTTGTTTTGCCACCAGATGCGAATAGATGTCCTGTCGCGATAATAGGAATATATCGCTGATGCGTTTTGATTAAATCGGCTTGTTTAGTTTTCGCAATGTCTGCAACATTGTCATAATGCGCACAAATACCAGCGATAACATTGGCGTCTTTGCTATCTGCGGACTCGCCAGCGCTACTGCTACGTACATCCCGATCGCGCAGATAGGGCACAGCGGCAATAATACAATGAGGGTTGTTGTCGTCATCACCCAAGACCAATACTTCGTCGTCCAAGTTATCACAAGCCGTGCCGATCACATGGACATTTAAAAATTTAAGCACATTGCTTGGCGCATCTAAAAAAGTTGGTGAATCATGATTACCTGCGACAATAACCACATGCTGACAGCAAGAGCGTGAGACCTTACCCAAAAACTCATAATACAGCGCTTGGGCTTTATTGCTAGGGGTCATGGTATCGAAAATATCACCTGCGACGATCAATATGTCTACTTTTTGCGCGCTGATGGTGTCTTGTAGCCAATGCAGGAATGACTCAAACTCTTCGTAACGGAGACGCCCATACAGACGTCGCCCCAAGTGCCAGTCAGAGGTATGCAATATGGTTAAAGGTTTCATTCGCGTGGTTAAAGAACAAGACAAGCTAGCATCAGGTATGGGCATAAGTAGACTATGATTATGAGCAGTAGAAAGTCTTCATTCTAGCAAGAATCGTTGAGATTTGCGCTGTTGCCAAAAGAAAACCCTACCAATAATATACTGGTAGGGTTTACTCATTATTCATGACTCATCGTTTTGCAGGTTAGCAGTAAGTGCTAGTCAATAATCAATTGCTCCAGACCATCTCCTTGCTGCGTTGCAAGATTTGCGACCATCGATAGGGCATGAGCTTGTTGGTCTATGGGTTGTTGTACTGCTTCACCTCTCGACCCTTCACGCAACCAATTTTTGGCTATATCATCGCTGTTTTGACTGTGCTGCTGATTTTGTAAATTATACCAAGCCAAATCATGATGCAAGCTGACCACGTCGCCCATGATGAGAAGGGCAGGCGTTGGTAATTGTGCTTGTTCTTGTTTGGCAACAATCGTTGCAAGCGTACCTGTCAATACTTGCTGATTGGGCATACTCGCATTAGAGACGATAGCAATCGGCGTCTCGCTACTACGACCAGCATCAACCAAGCCTTCAGTCAGACGAGCCAGCGAGTGCAGACCCATATAAAACACGACTGTCTCATCAGTATTTAAAAAGTTCTCAAAATTACTGTTGGGTGCACCAGCTTTCAAAAATCCCGTCACAAAACGCACCGACTGTGAATGGTCACGATGAGTTAGCGGAATGCCTGCATAGCTAGCAGCGGCATTGGCAGCAGTAATACCAGGAACGACTTGATATGGCACATTATGTGCCCGCAGGCTTTCGATCTCTTCGCCGCCACGTCCAAAGATAAATGGATCGCCACCTTTTAAACGCACGACACGGCGACCTTGTTTGGCATGATTGACGAGTAGCTCATTGATGCCCAACTGCGCGACCGTATGGTTGCTGCGTTTTTTACCGACGAATACTTTATCAGCATCACGGCGACATAAGTCCAACACCTGCGGTGAAACTAGTGCATCATAAAACACCACGTCCGCTTGCTGCATTAGACGCAAGGCTTTAAAGGTCAACAGCTCTGGATCACCAGGGCCTGCGCCAACGATATATACTTCACCAACGGCTGGTAAGGCTTTTTCTGGCTCATCCGATGCGACAGGCTTAATGGTATCCGACTCTCTAACCGAGTTTGCATCGTCGCTTTTCTTACTGATAGCCGCTGCGGTACTATCCAAATCGGCTTTTAACTGTGCAGCCGCTTCAGTTTCATTACCGGCAAACATCAGCTGACTGACCTGACCTTCAAATGCTCGCTCCCAAAACTGACGACGGCCAGTAAGCGTCGGTATCTTGGCTTTTACCTCACTGCGGAATTCACCTGCCAGCTTGGCCAATTTTCCATAGCCTTGCGGGATTAATGTCTCAAGGCGTGCCCGTAACAGACGTGCCAGTACTGGCGCTTTACCATTTGATGAGATACCAATCACAATGGGATTGCGATCGATAATCGCTGGAAAGATAAAGTCACATAAATGCGGCGTATCGACCACATTGACTGGAATGTTTAGCTCAGTCGCATCTGCATGAATCTGGTGATTCAGCGTCTCATCATCAGTCGCAGCAATGATTACCCGTGCGCCTGACATATAGGTTTTATTATAATTCTCATAGATAAACTGGTGCTTATCATCAGTTAGCAAAGCTTGTAGCTCATGGCTGATATCGGGTGCAAGTATAGTGATACAGGCACCTGCACGGCTGAGCAAATCCGCTTTACGCAGTGCCACTTCGCCGCCGCCCACGATAAGCACTTTACGGTCTTCTAATTTAAAAAATAGCGGGAAGGTGTTCATAGTGTCACCATATATTTAATTGTTTATTATAAAAGGTAGAAAAGATATAAGGAATGCCGCCATTATGAGGTATCACAAGCACACTCTCACCTAGTGAATTGGCATTAGTATATTCGTTTTTGAGATATTAATTCATATTTTAGCTAGTAATAGGAATAGCGGTAAGTTTTCGATATATAGCCAGAGAACTAGTAAAAGGCTACGGCGTTACTCTCCCTAGAGGTACTATTTGTACAATCTGCAATCGACTGCCTTGTACCCATATTAGATTTCTTTGACTATAGATAGAACAGGCACAAAAAAATCCCGCTTAACGACTCTATTAAGAGCCAAGCGGGATTTTTTATTTATACAGCTATAGCCGTTATTCAATAAACAATAGCTATAGTCAGTGCCTTACTATAGCTGAGTATGCAAACCACACTCACGGCTTTCTTCTACCTTAGTTGGATCAAAGTAGTCATGCTCGTTTGGCAAGTTGTGCTCTTCTAGATATACGTCTAAATCAGCATCGGTTTTTTCAAATAATGGCGCTACTTTTAGCACACCGTCTTTTGATAAGCTAAGTACGTCAAGACCTTGGCGGAACTCAGTTTGGTCTTTACGAATAGCATTGAACCACACATCTGGCTTTAGCTCATCTAACGCACGGCGGAATGGCTCAAGTTTAACTTGCTCAGTGAACTCGTCATGCTGTGGGTTATCGATACCTGGGATGCCATTCATCGTCGCGTCACGGTGTGCAGCCGTTTGCTTAGGGATATAAGTAACGACATTTAGGTTCAAATCATGGATAAGCTTGTTGGCAAACTGATAAGTAGCATCAGTGTTGTAACCTGAGTCTACCCACAATACTGTGATATCAGGACGCTGTTTAGCAACTAAGTGCAAAATAGCCGATTCATATGGACGGAAGTTCGTCGTGATGATTGGGTTTTTTGCTTGAGTCAGTGCCCACTCAACGATTTGCTCAGGTGACTTACCTTGCAGGTCTTTGTTGGCTTGGTCAAGATCTAGATTTGGGTGTAATTGGCTCATAATACGTTCCTTAATTGTTGTTAATATAAAAATGTTGAATAAAAATATCGGGTATTACTATAAAAATTATGGTCAGTGCGACAGCTATGCGACTGAAGGCTCTGACGGTTGTGCAAACATCGGTAAATCTGAAGCGCTTCGACCGTCAGAGCTACTAGCAAGGGCAGTAAAGGCTTGCTCAATACCAAATTTAGAATCTGCTTCTAGGTCATGCTCGCTCAATACAAAGCTATCAACGCCCACACGTAGCATATAGGCAATTTGATCGCGGCCAAACGCGCCAGCCACTCGAATCTCGCCTATATAACCAATTTGGCGCAGCGTACGTGCAAAGCTAAAGTGACGGCCATCAGCGAACTTAGGCACATCAATTACGATAAGTGCGTGTGTTGATAAGAACTCACTAAGTCCCTCTAATGCATCAGCGTCAGTATCGGCAGTAACCCACAATCCAAGCCGGCTACTGTGCTGTACGATCAGCTCATAGACTTCTTTAATCAGACCACCAGCCTGTGCGCCCGTAAGATCTAATAGATCAACAAGTGGCACGATGACATCAGGTTTTTCTTGTTTTTGTAATAGCTCAAGCAACGTAATGTTAGTCGATACAATGCTCTCTGGCAGTGCATCAGTAGTAAGTACATGCCATGTATCTTGACTGCCAATATCGACGCCATGACTGTCCAAAATATGGTGATTAGCCATAGACCTTCTCCTTAAATGGATCAATACCAACGCGCTCAACCAATTGACCAAAGCTTTCTACATCGTTATCAGTACTGGCACGTAAGTCCACATAGACATCAACGATCTGCTGTATGGTGTTAGCAACCTCAAGGGCAGGCACAGATTTTCCTAAGATTTTGCCAAGTTTGGCGTCGTCGCTAGAGTTGCCGCCAAGGCTAATTTGATACCAATGTTCGCCTTTTTTATCGACACCCAAGATACCAATATCGCCTGTATGATGGTGCGCACAAGCATTGATACAGCCAGACATGTTCAGGCGAATCTCACCCAAGTCGTATAGATAGTCTAGGTCATCGAACTGTTTTTCGATTTGTTCAGCGATGTTGTGCGTCGTTGCATTGGCAAGCGAGCAGTAATCCCAACCTGGGCAGACAATCATATCTGTTAGGGTGTTGATGTTTGCGCGTGCTAAATGCAATTCTGATAGCTGCTGCCACAATTCATAAAGCTTATTGGTTTGCACATCAGCGAATACTAGATTCTGCTGATAAGTACCACGCAGCTCACCAAAGCTATATTTGTCAGAAAGGTCAGCCAGTGCATCCATCTGTGATTCACTGACATCACCGGATGGTACATATTTGCCATCGACCAAACCTGCTTTGAGAGAAATAACCACGGCACGATAGCCCGCTATTTTATGGGCTACGGTGTTTTGGTTATACCAATTGGCAAAATCTTTATCAGCGCTCAGTTGCTGTTGTAGCTCAGACTGTACTTGTAGTGCGTCAAACGATACATAGTCAGGCTCACTAAAGAAGCTGCTCGCAGTGGCAAAGTTCTCATCAGTCAAAGTCAATGGGCCATCTTTGGTATGAGCTTCCCACTCGGCATCGACCAATTTAGCAAAGGCTGGACCGCCCATGCTTTCGACCAAAATTTTGATACGTGATCTGTATTTGCTGCCTTTGTCACGGCGACCATGCAAGTTATAGACACGCAAGATGGCGTCTAAATAACTAAGCAGATGCTGACGTGGCAAGAATTTATTGATAACTTTACCAAGGACAGGAATACGTCCTAGACCACCACCAACCAATACTTCAAAACCAATCTCACCTTCATCATTGGTTTTTACATGTAGACCGACATCATGTACTTGGGTTGCCGCGCGGTCATCATTAGTACCGATCACAGCAATCTTAAATTTACGCGGCAAAAAAGCAAACTCAGGATGGAAGGTTGACCATTGGCGGATAATCTCGCAATAAGGACGTGGATCAGCGATTTCTTCTTTATGGATACCAGCATATGGATCGGTGGTGGTATTACGGATACAGTTGCCTGAGGTTTGGATGGCATGCATTTGTACTGATGCTAATTCAGCCAAGATATCTGGCACATCTTCTAGCTTTGGCCAGTTCAGCTGAATATTGGTACGGGTCGTGAAGTGCCCATAGCCTTTATCATACTTGCGAGTAATTTCGGCCAATTTGCGCAACTGGTAGCTGGCAAGCAAACCGTAAGGAATGGCGATACGCAACATCGGAGCATAACGCTGGATGTACAGGCCGTTTTGCAATCGCAATGGCAAAAACTGCTCTTCTGGCAGCTCACCTGCCAAAAATCGCTCGGTTTGGTCGCGAAATTGGGCAACTCGTTCCTCTACCAAAGTCTGGTCAGCGTAATTATATTGATACATGACGTAATCTCAGTTTTGTTTTTAATCTTAAAATCAGCGACGAAAATGATTTGCGTGTGTAATAGGTTTTATTGCCGTTCGCAATGTAAATAATTCAGCTATACATCATATAAGCTTGTACCCAGAAACATAAATTCCTTTCAGACATATCCATATCCAAACACAGCATAAATTTTCATAACGAAAGTTAGGTAGCCTATGCGTAACAAATTCAATGCCCAATCGTTAGCACGCTATTTATTATCTAGCGACGGCTTTCTTCTCAGTTTTGTACATTTAATTGCTGTTGCATTTTTGCTCATCTCTTCCAACCATTCTTTTTATAAGAGGTTTTAATAACTATATGTCTCAGACTCAAAGCCAAACCCAATCCCAATTCAAATCAAAGCTGGTTCCTCCACACGGTAGTGCAGAGCTTAAGCCACTATTACTAAATGGTGCAGCACGCGATCAAGCATTAGAACTTGCCAGCACATTGCCAACCATCACCTTAAGCTCACGTGAGCGTGGCGATTTAATCATGTTCGGTATCGGCGGTTTCACTCCGTTAAATGGTTTTATGAATCAAGCGGACTGGCAGGGTGTAGTAGACAACATGCGCTTGCAAAGCGGCGAAAACGCAGGCTTGTTTTGGCCAATTCCTATCACTTTGTCTGCGCCAAAAGAGACTGCGGATAATTTGAGTCAAGGTGACAAAGTAGCCTTGGTCGCTCAAGATGGCGAAGTCATGGGTATCTTGACGGTAGAAGAAACCTACACTATCGATAAAGAGCACGAGTGCCAGCAAGTATTCACGACTACGGATTCAGAGCATCCAGGCGTACAGCAAGTATTGAACCAAGAAGCCGTCAATATTGCCGGTAGTGTCGAAGTGTTGAGCGAAGGTGAGTTCCCAACGTTATATCCAGAAATCTACAAAACGCCAGCAGAAACGCGCGCAATTTTGGATGCTAAAGGCTGGAAAACAGTGGCTGCATTCCAGACGCGTAATCCAATGCACCGCTCACATGAATATCTGGCTAAGATTGCAATTGAGATCTGTGATGGTGTGCTGATTCATTCATTATTAGGCGCATTGAAACCTGGCGATATCCCAGCAGAAGTCCGCCAAGAAGCCATTAAAACATTAATTGATAACTACTTTAGACAAGATACTGTTATCCAAGCAGGTTATCCGTTAGATATGCGTTATGCTGGCCCACGTGAAGCGTTACTACATGCGCTATTCCGTCAAAACTACGGATGTAGCCATCTGATTGTTGGTCGTGATCATGCGGGTGTCGGCGATTACTACGGTGCGTTTGATGCGCAAACGATTTTTGAACATGTTGGTAAAGACGACCTTATCACCCAACCGCTCAAAATTGGCTGGACGTTCTGGTGTAATGCTTGTAATGCTATGGCCTCTGACAAGACTTGCCCGCATGACGCCTCTGAGCACGTTAAAGTGTCAGGTACCAAGCTGCGTAAAGCATTATCAGAAGACGAAGAGGTACCAGATAACTTTAGTCGCCCAGAAGTACTACAGATTTTGCGTGACTACTATGCTGGCATCGCAAAAGAAGAGCGTGCTGAAGTTAAATTAACGGGTGCATCTGCGGTATAAAGACTGATCATCAGTATAAATAACCCGTACTGAATCAGTCGTAAAAAAGGTGTCAGACTTATTGTCTGGCACCTTTTTATTTTTATCACTATTTTAAAATGAAAAGCACGTCCTAACACATGCTAGTGATGACTATTAAATCTCCAAACCTGCTGCCAGCTTCTTATATTCTCCAGCAAGCGAGCCACCACCTGAGCAGAAATAGTTCAGTGCATATTTGTCTGGGCTGTCGATGATGAGGGTATCGTCCTTAAATTGAAAAAAGGTAGTGCTATCATTTACCTTTGACTGAAAAATCATACCATGAGCAGTATCTTGGCCCATTAATGTCGCCTTACCATCGAAGTGACAAGTAGGTTTTTTGATATCGCTGCGTGAGCGAACTTTAATGTCAATCTGTCGATCACTCTCTGCTCGTACCAACACGCCAACCCAATCATAGCCTTGTGCTCGTTTGTAGTAGTCGGCAGTAGCGTAATCTGCTGAAACTTTATCTGTTGAAAAATTGTCTGCTGAGACATTGTCACCCAAGATATTACTTTCAATAGTTGGCAAATTAGATGTTGTACTGGCAACTGATTTGACCTTGCTGTGGCTATCGCTATTCATAGTGGGCGACATACTATTACAGCCTGTTAAAGCCGCTAGGGTAGAGGTCATTATTATTAGCCCTACAATAGAATGAAATTGACGGTATGAGGTATTCATATAAGGGCCTTTGGTCAAGTAGAAAAGTAAGGTTTGCATAGTATCGGGATAATGAAAGTATCATTGATACAGCAAACTTTATAACGTAAAAATAATGGTACAGCCTACCCAAATCATAGTCTACTTGATAAACCTGCCAGCAACTACTCAACCCATTTTATTCTTAATGATGCAAAACGATTACTCCTATCACTTATGCCAACTTCACTAGTCGATAAGCTAATTCATCACTAAGCGTTTGCTATTTATGCTGCTAGCATAGCCTGCATCATCCCGACAACCGAACTCAAAAGATTGTAGGCCCTGTGATGATGGTCAAGATTTTGACAAAACGCTTCTAATACTTTTATCGAGAGCATCATGCAAAAAAAATTCCAACAAATCAGCATTGCTAGCATTCAATCAACTAATAATAAGCCTGTAAAAGCACGTGTACTTGCCACTAGCGGCATGCTCGCAGCAGCGATAATGATGACAGGCTGCAGTCCAACAGAAGCGACGCAAGATGACGCGGCAAATAGTGCCAGTGGCAGGACGCAAGATGTCGAACTACTCAACGTCTCCTATGATGTGTCTCGCGACTTTTACAAAGACTACAACACTTTATTCAGTACTGACTATCAAAAGACTCACCCAAACAGCAAAGTAAATATCAATCAGTCACATGGCGGCTCTAGTAAGCAAGCGCTTTCTGTCGCCAACGGTTTGCAAGCGGATGTAGTGACTGTTAACCAAGAGAGCGATATGAATCTATTGGTGGAAAAAGGCTTGGTCGCTGCTGACTGGCAGCAAGCACTACCAAATAATGCCGTGCCGTACACCAGCACCATGGTGCTACTGGTTCGCGCTGGTAATCCAAAAAATATCAAAGACTGGTCAGATTTGGCCCGTAATGATATCGATGTGGTCATCCCAAACCCGAAAACCAGTGGTACAGCGCGTTATGCTTTCTTGGGTGCTTATGGCTACGGCTTGCACCAATTCAAAGAAAGCAATAATGAAAACCCTGTAAAAACCAATGACTTTATTAAAAAGCTGCTGGCCAATGTCGTCACTTATGACAATGGCGCGCGCGCTGCGACTACCAGCTTTACCCAGCGTGGTCTAGGTGATGTATTGATCACGACCGAAAACGAAGCACATTTGGCTGCACAGCAATTTGCAAAGGGTAGCGTTGATATCGTATATCCGAGCTATTCGATTACGATTGCCAACCCAGTAGCGGTCGTAACGGCAGTGACTGAAAAATCTGGTAAGACGGAAGCAGCTAGTGCTTATCTAAAAGGCTTGTGGGACAAACCTGCCCAAGAGCTCATGGCAAAAATGTACATGCGTCCAAGTGATGAGCAAATTTTAGCTGCTCACAAAGATACTTTGCCTGATATTGAGACGTTTGAACCTGTGGCTGTATTTGGCTCATGGGCAGAGATTATGGGTGCTTTCTTTGTAGATGGCGGCCGTTTTGATCAGCTGGCAACCACGAAGTAGTCGTTAATTCTCAGTTTATATAGCTATCTATCTTAGCTGCTTTCAATGAAACGCGGACAAGATAGATAGGGCGCATGCCAGTATTAAAACCATCAATAAACAAACAGTCGGTTATACATATAGATTCTTTTAACAACTTATTGATATGTCTAGATTTGTTTACTGGTTATTCCCTTTTGGCAATAACATACGCATATTCATCATTAAACATAATAAGATGGCGCTGTTAGCATACTTGCATTACACAACAGACATCTTTGAGGTATTTATGACAGACGTAGCTCGTTATCAACAGAAAAGTAAAACTCTTAGTGCCTTGAGTATTGCTGGCGTTGCATTGACCCTTGGTCTAGCTGGCTGTAGCAACAGTGAGACTACTGAGGCCACAGCCGATGGTTCAGCGACGACAGAAGGGCAAAATATCGAGCTACTTAATGTCTCATATGATGTGGCACGTGACTTCTATAAAGATTACAACCCGTTGTTTGTCGAGCATTACAAGGCTGAGAACCCAGACAGCAATATCCTAATCAAACAGTCACATGGCGGCTCAAGTAAGCAAGCATTGTCTGTGGCCAATGGTCTGCAAGCGGATGTTGCCACCATGAACCAAGGGTCTGATATTGAGCTGCTTGAGAAGAAAGGCTTGGTTGAGTCAGATTGGGAAAGCAAATTCCCAGACAACGCGGTTCCTTTTACCAGTACGATTGTATTCTTGGTGCGTAAAGACAATCCAAAAAACATCAAAGACTGGGAAGATTTGACCAAAGATGGTGTTGAGATTGTCATGGCCAATCCAAAGGTCACAGGTAACGGTCGTTATGCGTTCTTAGGTGCATACGGTTATGGTCTACATGCTTTTAATAAAGATGAAACGAAAGCTAAAGGCTACGTCAAAGACATGCTAAAAAATGTCAAAGTCTATGAAAACGGCGGACGTGCAGCAACGACAACTTTCGTACAGCGCGGTATCGGTGATGTGTTGGTTACTTTTGAAAACGAAGCCAACCTTGCAGCAACTGATTTTGGCGCAGGTCAAGTAGACATCGTTTATCCAAAATACTCGATTAAGTCAGAAAGCCCTGTGGCAGTTGTGAAGACGGTAACAGATAAAAAAGGCACTACAGACGCTGCCAAAGCGTATCTTGATTACTTATGGAGTGAGCCTGCTCAGCAGCTAGCGGCCAATCTATATCTACGTCCTAGTGTTAAGAGCGTTCTTGACAAAAACGGTGACAAATTACCGCCAGTTGAGACTTTCCGCCCGAACGATGCATTTGGCACATGGGATGAGATCATGAGCACTTACTTCAGTGATGGCGGTGTATTTGATCAATTGGCAATTAACGCGCCTCAGTAATCACTTGCTAAGTACTTAGAGTAGCTACTGCGCTAAACACTGAAACGGATTAACTCAATTATTCGTACAGTCAGTCATGAAGCACCCCATAAAGGACATGGTCGTACGCACTATGTCCTTTATATCATAAGCCGACCAATAATAATTTTGATAACAATGGTAATAATGGTCTTACAGTGAGCACCCTCGCTAAGTACCATCAGTTAGGCAATAGGACATCACTATGAGTGCAACATCTTCTTCTGCCAGTAAGCCCGGCAATAAAAAAGGTTGGCTGACCCGTTTGCGTCAGCGCAATGTGCTACCCGGGTTCGGTCTGAGCATGGGTATTACTGTCTTTAGCTTGTCGTTATTGGTGGTACTACCGTTTGCCATGATGGCCTATACCACGACGCAGATGGGTTGGACTGGCTTTTGGGAAACCATTACCCAGCCACAAGTCACTGCCGCTATCAAGCTGAGCTTATGGATGTCGTTTTTGGCGATGTTGACTAATATGGTATTTGGCACATTGGTCGCATGGGTACTTGTGCGCTATGAGTTTTGGGGAAAGTCACTGATTAATGCCTTGGTTGATTTACCATTTGCACTACCAACTGCCGTTACAGGTATCTCGCTTGCCACTTTATATGCGCCTAATGGCTTGATCGGTCAATGGTTTGCCAAGTTCGATATTCAGGTCGCCTTTACGCCAATAGGTATTTGGCTAGCACTGGTTGTGGTTAGCTTTCCCTTTATTGTCCGCGCGGTGCAGCCAGTACTCGCTGAGCTGTCAGTAGAGTTTGAAGAAGCCGCTGCAGTATTGGGCGCCAATCGTTTGACAACTTTTCGTAAAGTGATTTTGCCGGAGTTGTTACCTGCTTTGCTAATGGGTGCAGGTATGATGTTTGCCCGTGCCACTGGTGAGTATGGTTCAGTTATTTTTATCGCGGGCAATATTCCGATGCAGTCTGAGATTTTGCCGCTCATTATCATCAGTAAGCTTGAGCAATTTGATATTCAAGGTGCTTCTGCGGTGGCATTATTTATGCTACTCATATCATTTGTCATCTTGCTGACTATTAATATCATGCAGTGGAAACTGTCGCGCCGTGTAGGAGCTCGCTAATATGCAAATATCTAATAGCTACGACTACCAAAGCAACGCTGCGACCAAAGATACCCCATGGATACGCCGTACCTTTATTGCCATTGCTGTGCTATTCATGATTGTCATGTTGGTCATTCCATTACTGGCTGTGTTTTACGAAGCCTTTAAAAATGGTTGGCAGTTATATATTGCTTCATTAGTAGACCCTGAAGCTTTACAAGCTATCAAGCTTACGCTCATCACGGCAGGAATTGTCTTACCGATTAATATGGTAATGGGCATTGCGATTGCATGGCTTGTCACGCGTTACCAGTTTAAAGGTAAGCAGCTGGTCACTACTTTGCTAGATTTACCATTTTCGGTATCACCAGTGGTTGCAGGCTTGATGTTTGTACTGCTGTTTGGACTGAACTCTACTATCGGCGGTTGGCTTGAGAGCATGGGTTTCCAAGTGATCTATGCGGTGCCTGGTATCATTTTGGCGACGTTGTTTGTGACCTTTCCTTTTGTTGCACGTGAGCTGATCCCATTGATGCAGACTCAAGGCGACTCTGAAGAGCAAGCAGCGCTCACACTAGGTGCGACTGGTTGGCAGACGTTTTGGCATGTGACATTGCCTAATATCAAATGGGCGCTGTTGTACGGTTTGATTTTGACCAATGCCCGCGCGATGGGTGAGTTTGGTGCGGTCAGCGTGGTTTCCGGTCACATTCGCGGCGAGACCAACACCATGCCGCTATTGGTTGAGATTGCCTATAACGATTATAACTTTACCGCTGCGTTTGCCTTATCAAGCATATTGGCTGCATTAGCCTTAGTGACGCTACTGATTCAGCAAGTCATGACTAAGATACAAGAGCGTAAATTTGCCAAGTCTGAGCGGCTTGCCAGTGCACCTGAGCTGCCAGTAAGTGCTAACGCCACTGTCGCCACTGAATCGACGAGTGCGGACAGTACTGGCAAGGTATAACTGCCATTATCTGATAAATGATGTTAATACTACGGATGCAGTCGCTACTCAGCTACTTGCCACGATACGACAAAAGATATAATAAGAGATACGATTATGAGCATTGAGATTCGCAACGTTAATAAAAAATTCGGCAATTTTACCGCTTTAGACAATATCAATATCACTGTGCCGACTGGCAAACTGACGACGTTACTAGGCCCGTCAGGCTGCGGTAAGACCACTTTGCTACGTATTATCGCAGGTCTAGAGTATGCTGACTCTGGGCAGGTATTGTTCGATGAGCTGGATGTGACCAATACCCCAGTCCAAAAACGCCATATTGGCTTTATGTTTCAGCATTATGCACTGTTTCGCCATAAGAACATCGCGGATAATGTGGCGTTTGGTCTGACCTTGTTGCCAAAAAACGAGCGTCCGAGCAAAGCTGATATCAATAAGCGTGTGGCAGAGCTCTTAGACCTCGTACAGCTACCACAGGTTACCAATGCTTATCCGCATCAGCTATCAGGTGGTCAGCGCCAACGCATTGCGCTAGCACGTGCACTTGCTGTTAAACCGAAGCTGTTGCTGTTAGATGAGCCGTTTGGTGCACTAGATGCCAAAGTTCGTAAAGAGCTGCGCACATGGCTAAAGAACATCCACCACGAGCTTGGTATCACCAGTATCATGGTAACGCATGATCAAGAAGAAGCACGTGCGGTATCAGATGAGATCGTCGTGATGAATCAGGGCCGAGTAGAGCAGGTGGGCACGTCAGAGGAGCTGATACACCAGCCAGCCAACGCCTTTATCAGCGATTTCTTAGATCTTGTATAATTATTTGATCTAGCGCAATGTAGGTCCAATTATCAATATTTAAGCCAAAAAAAAGACCTACGAAAGTAGGTCTTTTTGGTTTGGCGCATTGCCGCAGATATATTGTCTCAAACGATTTTTATAAAGCGTAGTCAAAGAGCCAAAAACCTAAGCGGACACAAGCGGACAATCGTATCTACGCAAGATCCGATACATCTCTACTAGTTCCTCTAGGAGTGATTTGCTCGTAGGTGATGTCTAAGATATCTTGACACCAATCTGGTAAATCATCAGCGACCTCATACCACATCCAAGTACCGTCACGCACACAGCTCAAGATACCCAATTTTTTCAAATGGTTTAGGTGGCGTGATATTGTTGGTTGTGGCTGGTCAAGCATATCTACCAAATCACCCACGCAACGTGCTTCTTTTTTGAAAAGAATTTGAAATATTTTTAGACGTGTCGGATCAGATAGGACTTTGAATAAATCGATAGGTCGTATCGTAAAGTTATTATCAGACATAGGTGAATTCCAATGGGCTTCGTTAATAGGGGTTCAATATAACAGCAGTTATCTACAAAATCGATTAAAAAATAATCAAATTTACAGTTCATCGTCAATTCACTACCTTTGACAATATTCGGTTACACGCACACTTATATCCACTTACATAAATGAACTGCCTGTAATATAAGGATACTGTCTCGAAAAATAAATATATCGAATGTGATTGAAAATGATAATAATTATCGTTATTATACTGCAAGCGATAAACGTGATTTCAACGACTAAGTTTTCATTGCTAAAAAACAGTAAATTATCCGTTTATCAATGACACTTATCACAAAGGTTTTTATATAAGTATCGTATGCTGTCATTATCGAATAGTGGTATCCCGAGGAGCCAATCCATGTACGTATGTATCTGCAACAACGTAAAAGAAAAGCAAATCAAAGCAGCTATTGCTGCAGGTGTTGATACGCTCGATGGTCTAAAAGATACGCTCGATGTAGCAACGTGCTGTGGCTGTTGTGAGCCGATGGTCAATGACTACCTAGACGAACACCATGCAAAACTCGACAATCTAGCATACGCCGTTTAAATATTATCAATTATATACCTTGTAATATAATACGATAAAATATATTCAATATTCTGCATCTAACTTTATTATACCTAAAGGGTCGGGTGCAAGCGTCCATATAATCTCACTCAAACGCCAACATGTTACATAACACATATCAATACTAGTTGTAGCTAATTATGATTCTCAATTAGCATCTTATTCTTAGTTCATAACGTTACACCCTATACTGCGCCTGTATGCTACTATATTTACCTAAGATTAGAAGCCATTTTATTGATTTTGATTTTACTGATCAGTTTGCCAATTATGCTATCCTTATATGATAAATTGTGGATGTATGGTGATCGGTAAAAATAAATAGGGGAGTACGCGTTATGATAGGTAGCCAGAAAGTCATTGATTATTTGAATTTCTTACTAGGTGGTGAGCTTGCCGCTCGTGACCAATATTTTATTCATTCAGAGATGTACGCTGAGTGGCACTATGGCAAGTTATACGACCGTATCCATCATGAAATGGAAGACGAAACGCTACACGCACAGAATATCATTCGCCGTATCTTGATGTTGAGTGGCACGCCAAAGATGTCGGTCGACGCTATCCATATTGGTGCGACTGTCCCTGAGATGTTGCAGTTTGACCTAGATTTAGAGTATCAAGTACAAAAGCATCTAAAAGAAGGTATCGCACTTTGCGAAGCAGAGCATGACTATGTCACGCGCGAGATGCTGGTCGAGCAATTGAAAGACACCGAAGAAGACCATGCGCACTGGCTTGAGCAGCAGCTCCGTCTCATCGACATGATTGGTCTACCGAATTACCTACAAAGCCAAGTGGCTGAAGTCACTCCTAATATTGTCTGATATCATCCTACGTATGACTAGCATTCACAGTATTCAGCATAAATAATAGAGATTAAGGGAGAAAGGTAATGACAGGGGATAAAGAAGTTATTCGCGCGTTAAACAAAGTACTTGGGCAGTCATTGATTGCCATCAACCAGTATTTTTTGCATGCACGTATTGCACGTCATTGGGGGCTAGAAGCGCTTAATGACTCATTATATAAGCAATCTATTGCTGAGATGAAATGGTCAGACGACCTAATCGCTCGTATTTTACTGTTAGGCGGTTTGCCAAACTTGCAGGAACTGGGCAAGGTCTTGGTCGGTGAAGATGTACCAGAAATCATTGAGTGCAATTTACGTCTTGAGAGACAAAAATTTGATATTATTACTGATGCCGTCACCTTATGTGAAACAAAGTCTGACTATGTCTCCCGCCAGCTATTAGTCACGCTAAAAGATGGCAATGAAGAGTATGAAGACTGGTTAGAGACGCAGCAGGACTTAATCAAGAGTATTGGTGTAGAGCGCTACATCCAATCGCAAATGAGTGATGATGACGCATAATAGTATTAACTATTGATGTAAGTCGTAATAAAAAGCCAGTATGAGATTGATAATCCAATCGCATACTGGCTTTTTTCTGTCTATAGATAAGCTATTTTTAACGTTTCGGATATATAGAATAGAGACTTGCCGTACGTAAAATCTCACTCAATAGAAAGCTTATCTCGATTGAAGACACACCCTAGTATAAACCGCGGCCATCCTCAGGTTTTAGACGTAAAAAATACAGCCCCGAGAGAATGGTCAAAATGCCCAATATCCAATAAGTGGTTTGGAACGCTACTAACGTATCCATCTGTAGACGCTCACGTAATAGATTCAACACAGCAGCACCGAACGCAATACCAAAGCTAATCGCCAACTGCTGATTGACCGCCATTAAGCTATTACCGCTACTAGTCTGTGTGCCCTGTAAATCGCCAATAGTAATCGTATTCATCGCACTGAACTGCATGGAGTTACAGGCACCCATGATGGTCAGGATGGGTATAAACCATAGCCACTGCGAGGCATCATTAAACTGCGCTAGCACAATGATAAGTGAGCCCATAAACAAGGTATTATAGACCAGTACTTTACGGTAGCTAAACCGCTGAATAATCTTGCTAACCCAAGGTTTGATACCTATAGCACCCACCGCAATCGGGGCAAGCAACCAACCTGCCTGCGAAGGTGAGTACTCAAACACCACTTGGAGTAACAAGGGCAGCAAAAATGGCACGGCACTGATACCAAGCCGCGTAAACAAATTGCCTGTAATACCGATTCGAAAGGTACGAATATCAAACAAGCTGAGTGGAAACAGGGGAGCTGCTCGCCGTTTGGCATGCCAGATGTACGCACCGATCAATAGACTTGCGCCTAACCCGAGTAATAGCCCATAAACCCCGCGACCAGTCTGTGAACCAAACTCGACAGCGAGAGTGAATCCGCAAGCAGCGGCGGCAAACAATACAAACCCTGTCCAGTCAAGGCGCTTGGTATCTTCAAATAGCGCTGGAACCAGTTTTTTGCCCATGATAAAACCTGCCACACCCATCGGTATATTGATCAAAAATATCCAATGCCAGCTGGCATATTGCACGATATAGCCGCCCAATACTGGACCGACTAATGGTGCAACCAATGCAGGTATTACAGCAAAATTCATCACAGTGAGCAGCTTATTGCGCGGATAAGACTTAACCAATATCAAACGAGCGACAGGCGTCATCATCGCGCCACCAATACCTTGAACGATGCGTGAGCCAATCAAAAAATCTAGTGTGGGTGAGGCCGCGCACAGTAATGAGCCAACACAAAAAATGATGACCGCCGATAAAAATACGCGGCGTGTGCCATATTTATCCGCTAAAAAACCACTAATAGGGATAAAAATCGCTAAGGTTAATGCATAGCTGATGACGGCCCATTGCATTTTTAGTGGTGACTCACCCAGTGCCTGCGCCATTTGTGGCAATGAGGTATTCAAAATAGTAGCGTCTAAAATTTGCATAAATAACGCTACCGCTAGTACATAAGGCAGGTATTTCTCTTGAGTTGGGGTGAGCGTTACCATGTGAATCCCATTGAACGTCTCGTTATGAAGTAAGAAAATAGCGGATTTGCGAGCAGATCACTATGCAAGCTGAGTAGTATAAGAAAGCCTAGCTCATAATAAAAGTGACTCAAAGTAACTGATATAAGATAACTTATATAAGAGCAACGATGCGAAGGGTAGCTAATAAAAAGGCAAAGAGGCGAAATATGACAAGAAATTCGATGCGTGCTAATAGCTCCTCTCTATTTACTTTGGCAGTAGAAACACAACATTGATTACAAGAGAGGACTTTAAAGTCGTTACGAGTTCTCGTTATAGTAAACCTTCACGGCAGTCATAAATACAAACCGAGGATAAATTATGAGTCAAGATAATAATAAATACGTACCACCAAAAGTTTGGACACAAGATAAAGACAACGGCGGCAAGTTTGCTAGTATTAATAGTCCAACGTCTGGAGCTCGCTATGATAAAGAGCTGCCCGTTGGTGATGCCCCGTTACAGCTGTACTCGTTAAATACGCCAAATGGTGTCAAGGTAAACATACTATTAGAAGAGCTGGCAGAGCTTGGCATTGACGGAGCAGCATATGATGCCTATAAAATCGATATTTCTAAAGGTGAGCAATTTGGCTCAGGGTTCGTAGAGATAAACCCTAATTCAAAGATTCCAGCCTTGGTCGATCATTCTACTGATACAGCAGAGGGGCCGATAGCACTCTTTGAGTCGGGTGCTATCTTAATGTATCTAGCAGAAAAGTTTGATAAGTTCCTACCACTGGCTACTGGCAAAGCGCGAGCAGATTGTTTGTCTTGGATTATGTGGCAAATGGGTAGCGCGCCTTTCTTAGGTGGCGGCTTTGGACACTTTTATGCGTATGCGCCTGAACCTCTAGAGTACCCAATCAACCGCTATACGATGGAAACCAAGCGTCAGCTCGATGTATTAGATACGCATTTAAAAGATAATGAGTACCTGTGCGGCAATGATGAATCTGATTACAACATTGCGGATATGATTGTCTGGTCTTGGTATGGTCAGTTGGCACTAGGTAAGCTCTATGACGCGGCAGAATTTTTACAAGTAGAAGACTACAAACACTTGCAGCGTTGGGCTAAGAAAATCGCCGAACGTCCTGCGGTCAAACGTGCAGTAGCGCTAGAGCTAAAACCAATCGACTAAACTAAGTACTCAGTACAGCTTAGATCTAACAGTACAGTTTAAGCATAAATAAACCTTAAGCACAGCAGAAAGGCTGATAAGCAAATAGCTTATCAGCCTTTTTACTTATATTCATAAATATGAATATAATGTATGCTAGGTCTTCCCTTTGTCTTTACACAATGATACATTAGTACAACAGATAGAAACACTAGTGCGTTAAGATAGCCGAGCACCATTACAATAGACAGGTGTTTATACTTCTTCTACTGAAAGGTGATGATTATGAAAGACAATAATTATATAAACGATATGTCGCTATCAAGAGACGCTGATTTAACTGGTGTTAGTAGGTCAGGTATTACCTATGACGATAATAAGTATGATGATAATAGCTATAAAGACAGTGCCCAGTTTAATAAAAATTCCAAAAATATCACTGTAGAGCATTATCCAGAAAACACACCTAAAAAAATAAAAGAACAACCCACCTATATGATAAAAAATAAAATATTACTGCCTGTACTTGCAGCGCTTAGCACAGCTTTATTCAGTACTACCAGTATGGCCAATACATCGACTGAGTTTACTAGTCAAGACTGGCAAGTTGTTTGTGATAATACGCGTACGTGCCGATTAGCAGGCTATCAAGCAGAGAATAACAGCGAGTTTCCGGTTTCTATATTGCTCGTACGCCGCGCAGGTGCGAATGCTGGCGTGGATGGTAAAGTAAAGCTTGGCGGGGCAAAGGACAGCTCGTCTAAAGCCTTAATGCAGCTCGGCAACCGTCATCGTATCTCGCTATTTATTAATGATAAAGACTATGGTGAGACGAAGCCATATTCAGCCGCTGCAGGTAACGCTGAGCTTACTCAGACACAGGTAACTGCATTGTTAGAGGCGTTGACCAAATCTAGCAAGATTACGTTGGCCTTGCGCAATTCACGTTGGCAGCTCTCTGACAAAGGTGCCAGTGCTGCTATGCTAAAAGCCGATGAGTTCCAAGGTCGTGTTGGTACGTCCAGTGCTTTTATCAAAAATGAAGATGCTATTAAATCTAGTAGCGGTATATTACCTCCTAAAGCTGCGCCGGTACTACGGTTTGTCGTGCCAAGCGCTAAAGCTGATGATGGTAATGACAAAAAATTTGTTATGAGGTCCTCTCAGTTGGCATCATTGGTAAAAGGCACAATGAAAGATGCAGACAGCGTTTGTCCTAATCTTTCAGACAAATCACCTTGGCGTATCAGTCGTCTAAATGGCTCGCAACTGTTGGCACAGCATGAGTGCTGGACAGGCGCTTATAACGCTGGAGCAGGGGTTTGGGTAATCAATGACAGTAAACCTTATAAGCCAACATTGGTAACGACCAATGCTACTGGCTACGATAAAGGTAAGCTTACTTCTGTACAAAAAGGACGCGGCATCGGTGATTGCATGAGTAAAACCGATTGGCTATGGACGGGCCGTGCCTTTGAAAAAAGCCATGAAAGTACCACAGGACTTTGCCGCTTAATTGAGGCGGGCGGGGCATGGCAGCTACCGACCTATGTCACTGATGTCAAAGTCGTCAGATAGTCATATATCGTATGACATCAACTGTTTAATAGTCTCAATATTGATGATATAAAGCCTATTTACTCAGTATCTGAAGAAATAGGTACATATAATTTTTTATTGTGCTATACTGCGTCGCCACGTTAGTTCAGGCTATCGTGAATTATGAGATTGATAACATCGCCTGCGATTTTGGGTCTAGGATGACCATAAGTAATTGTTGCCGATGATTTTGTGTACTTAAATAACCTTTTTATAACAATATCCGTTATTTTTGACTCATATCTTATCTACTGCCCCATAAATAGGGTCTAGATTGGTTGCTGTTTGCCTTTATCTGCTTTGGACAAAGCATCGATAATGAGCGTATATCAAGCAAGGATAAGACACTCGGCACTACCACCAAAATACGTCAGACAGCACGAACGCATTTATTATAAAGACGCTAAGCTCTATTGGCTTGGTTTCTAACTATCGACAATTTTATATTGCTCGGTAGTCAGTTAATAAGAGCAGCGTGGTGAACGGTTATCAGTGGTATGCATCAAGTTTGCTGAATTTACAGCAGCTTATACTTACCAAGGATTCTTATGACTGACATCTTATCTACAATTGCCGCTGAAAACGGTATCATTGAAAGCACTGACACGCCAAACACTACTACAAATACTGAAGCGGCTGCTACTGACGCCACTGAAGAAAACAAAGTCACCTTTACCGATCTTGGCATTGCTAAGCCAATTCTTACTGCGCTTGATCGCAGTGGCTATACCAATCCAACCCCTATTCAAGAACAAGCCATTCCTTTTGCACTAGCAGGTCGTGACCTTCTATTATCAGCGCAAACGGGTAGTGGTAAAACAGCCGCATTCGTTATTCCTGTACTCGATCGCTTGAGCCGTGCGACTAGCTTTGACAAGCTAACCAAAGCACTTATCCTAACGCCAACGCGTGAGCTTGCTCAGCAGGTACACGATAGCGTACGTACCTACTCTAAAGACATGCGCGGTTTGTTCTGTGTGCCACTAGTTGGCGGCGCGCCATACAACGGTCAGATCACTGCTTTGAAAAAAGGCGTTCAAGTTATCGTTGCGACTCCTGGTCGTTTGCTTGACCATATCAATGCAGGCCGTGTTGATCTATCAAACCTAGAAGTATTGGTACTTGATGAAGCGGATCGCATGCTAGACATGGGTTTTGCTGATGATATCAGTGACATCCTTCGTGCAGCGCCAACAGATCGTCAAACCATCATGTGTTCAGCGACTTGGGATGGCCCAGTAGGTAAAATCGCGGCAAGCTTCACTAAAAACCCTGAGCGTGTTTCTATCAAAGTAGAATCTGCACACATTGAAGAAAAAGTGTACTACTGTGATGACTTTGAACACAAAAATAAATTGCTTGATAAGATTGTTTGCCATAAAGATATGGAACAAATTATCATCTTTGCTGCGACCAAACGCAGTACTGAAAAACTGGCAAAACAGCTACAAGAAGCCGGTCATAAAGCAAGCTTCCTACATGGTGACTTGCCACAAAGCAAGCGTAACCGTATTGTTCAAGACTTACGTAATGGTAAATGCAAAATCCTAGTAGCGACTGATGTTGCTGCTCGTGGCCTAGACGTGCCAGCCATCTCACATGTAATCAACTATGATTTACCACGTCAGACAGAAGATTACGTCCATCGTATCGGTCGCTGTGGTCGTGCTGGTCGTACTGGTGTCGCAATCAGCCTATGTAGCATGGATGATCGTCCACAGCTAAATGCCATCAACCGTTACTTAGATCGCAAGATGGAAGTATGTGTTATCGAAGGTATGGAGCCTAAGAAAACTTACGTACCTAGCGAAAACAAAGGTAAAGGTCGTGGCCGTGGTCGTGGTCGCTCTAACGGCGGTGGTCAAGGCCGTGGTCGTTCAAGCGGTGGCTATGCTGGCAAATCTAGTGGCGGTGGTCGTGGTCGTTCAAGCGATAGCGCCTCAACTGGTCAACGTGCTAGTAACGACAGCGGCTATCAAGGTAAGCCACGTGACTCATCTGGCAAACCAAATGAGCGCTCAGGCGGCAAGCCGTACCAAGGCAAGCGTACTGGTGGTCCTAGCCGTGGCGATAGCAATGGTGTTCCACGTGGTGAGCGCGCTGCAACAGGTCGCGGTCGTCCAAGCGGTAGCCAAGGTCGTCCAGCGGGTCGTTCTGACAGCCGTGGTCAAGGTCGCTCAAACGGCGGCAACCGTGGTAACAACTCGTAATACAGCTATATTAGACGATTAAAATCATTTATTCATTAATCGTTAAAAGATAGCACTAAAAAAGCCAGATACTTGTTATCTGGCTTTTTTGCGTTTACCTGTTTTGTATTGCTCAATAATGGGCGTATGACGTTACGTGTCTAGCCATTACCTTGCTGCTCATCCTGTCAAATACTACTCAGCAAATCCTAGCTAATAGTTGATGGCTGCTTGCAGGAGTTTTTTGCCTTGTCTATACTGATTTACTTTTGCCCATTGTCACTCTTGGAGCGCCTTGATGCCAGCCACCTCAAATTTAGCAATTGATAATTTGCCATTAGCCTTTGGCATCATCATGGCCATTATTGGTCTGGTTTTTTATACCCAAGGCTTGCCAGGTAAGTTTTGGCGTCGGTTTTATGCTGTACTGCCTGGTATTGTACTTTGCTGCTTTATACCAGCCACTTTAAATAGCTTAGGCGTTTTTGCCGATGGCGTTGGTTCGCAGATTTATGGCTTTACTGCGACTTATTTGCTGCCAGCAAGTTTGTTGTTGATGACCCTATCTATGGATGTGCCCAAAATATTGGGCTTAGGCTGGAAAGCGATCGCGATGTTTTTTGCTGCAAGTATTGCCATTGTCATCAGTGGTCCAATCAGTTTGGGAGTCGCCAAGTGGATATCGCCTGCGATGTTTACCGATGATACGTTATGGCGTGGGTTCTCGGCAGTAGCGGGCAGCTGGATAGGCGGCGCGGCCAACCAAGCAGCGATGAAAGAGCTGTTTGGGGTCAGTGATGATTTGTTTGGTATGATGATTTTAGTCGATACGACCAATGCCTCACTGTGGCTGCTAGCTATCTTAGTAATGGCAAAACATAGCGACAAGATAGACCGTTTTTTGCGCGCTGATACCAGTAGTATTGATAAAGTGGTCAAAGCAGTCGAGAGCTATGAGCGTGATCATGCCCGCCCAGCAACTATTAACGATCTAATGGTGATGTTTGGCTTATGCTTTGCCATGGTCGGGGTCGCACACTTTGCCGGTGGCCAGATTGCAGAGTTCTTTGCGCCTTATAGTTGGGCCGTTCAATATAGCTTTGCCAGCTCGTTCTTTTGGATGGTAGTGATTATTACGGTAATAGGCGTTATATTTTCGTTTACTAAGATACGTAGGTTAGATCATGTTGGCGCGTCAAAAATCGGCACGGTATTTATCTTTGTATTAATCGCCGCGATCGGTATGCAAATCAATCTGGCAGGTATCGTCTCACAGTGGCGACTATTACTAATCGGTCTGTTATGGATGAGTATTCACGTCGTGATTATCTTTGCTGTCGCTCGACTCATTCGAGCACCGTTTTTCTTTTTGGCGGTTGGTTCTAATGCCAATACTGGCGGTGCATCGTCAGCACCGATTGTTGCTACGGCATTTCATCCATCGCTAGCACCAGTAGGAGTGTTTTTGGGTATTTTAGGTTACGCAGTAGGGACATTTGGTGGTTATATCAGCACGCAGTTGATGCGCTTGGTTGTATCTTAATACCTAAATTGCCAGCCTCTTAGCAACTTAATAGCATTTCTTGCTAAACAAAACCCGCCTTGATGCGGGTTTTTTATTATTAATGATTGGATGACTTGAGTTATCGTTTTGTCTATCTATGCTATTGATACGTAAGCCTAGCCACAGCCTTGCATAAGTACGTGTTAACCTTTCTGCTAATTAGGAATAAACAACGATTCATAGGAACAATAACGCTATGGCGAACCCAAAAAAATTAGAAGAAAAAACAAGTAAAACAAACACAGTAAAAAATGCCCTTTATAACCCTGATCAAGACAATATTCAGGTCAGAGGCGCGCGTGTACACAATTTGAAGAACGTTGATGTTGATTTACCTCGCAATGCTTTGGTGGTCTTTACCGGTATCTCAGGCTCAGGAAAGTCGTCATTAGCATTTGGTACGTTGTTTGCCGAGTCACAACGCCGCTATCTTGATTCGGTATCCCCTTATGCAAGACGGCTCATTGATCAGGTCGATGAGCCAGATGTTGATTCTATAGAGGGGTTGCCACCAGCTGTTGCCTTGCAGCAGCAGCGAGGTACGCCTTCAGTGCGCTCGTCTGTGGGTAGCGTAACGACGATATCCAATGGTCTGCGCATGTTGTACTCACGCGCAGGAGAGTATCCGGCAGGTCAAGGAATACTATATGCCGATGCATTCTCTCCCAATACGCCAGATGGTGCTTGCCCGACTTGTTCAGGTATTGGCCGCGTATTTGAAGTTACTGAAGAGTTGCTAGTGCCAGACAACACCAAGACCATCCGTGAGCGTGCGATTGCAGCATGGCCACCAGCGTGGCAAGGTCAAAACCTCAGCCGTATATTGACCACATTAGGCTATGATATCGATAAACCATGGCACACATTGCCGAAAAAAACACGCGACTGGATTTTGTTTACAGATGATACGCCGACGGTGCCTGTCTATCCTGAATACAACATTGAGCAAACGCGTGATGCGATTGAAAAGGGCGAAAAGCCAAACTACATGGGTACGTTTACCAGTGCCAAAAACTTCATTTTGCACTCTTTTGCCACCACTCAGAGCCCACGTACCAAAAAGCGTGTCTCGCAGTTTATGCAGATATCTGAGTGTCCAGAATGTCATGGTAAAAAACTAAAGAAAGAATCGCTATCGGTTAAGTTTGCAGGACTCGATATCGGAGAGCTATCACAGCTAACACTGACGGAAATGGCGCAGAAACTGGAAAAAACAGCGCGGACCAAGGTAGCCGATGAGACACCAAACCGCGAAAAAGCCATCGTCGCCCAGCGTATCGCCAGTGACATACTCTCTCGTGTTGAAGCGCTGACAAGGTTAGGGTTGGGCTATCTCTCGCTTGAGCGTACCACACCGACTCTCTCTCCTGGTGAATTACAGCGACTGCGTTTGGCCACTCAAATTCGCTCGCAATTGTTTGGCGTGGTATATGTCCTTGATGAGCCATCGGCAGGTCTGCATCCTGCTGATACTCAAGCATTGCTAGGTGCGTTGGATGAGCTGATTGCCACTGGTAATTCGGTGTTTGTCGTTGAGCATGATGTGAGTGTCATCAGACATGCCGACTGGGTAGTCGATGTCGGGCCAAAGGCAGGCACGCATGGCGGCGAGATTGTCTATAGTGGCCCTGTAGATGGACTTCGTAAAGTTACGCAGTCGCATACTGGTCAATATCTATTTGCCAATGCTACGTCTAACGCACAGTCAAAATCTAATACAAGGCAGCCAGCAGCATGGCTTAAGCTTGCCAATATTGAGCGAAATAACATAACAGGATTAGACGTTGAGTTTCCGCTTGGGGTGATGACCAGCGTCACAGGGGTCTCGGGCTCAGGCAAATCAAGTCTCGTCAGCCAAGCATTGGTAGAGCTTATCAATGAAGCGTTGGGGCAGAAGACAGTCACAGAAGCGCCTGTCGGTGAGGCGGACTTACTTGAGCAGGAGCTTGAGTCAGTAACTGGCGGTGAAATCATCGCTGGCATGGAGCACGTCCGTCGCCTTATTAATATCAATCAAAAAGCAATTGGACGTACACCGCGATCTAACTTGGCAACCTATACGGGTTTGTTTGACGATGTGCGCAAGCTGTTTGCAGCGACCAAGCAAGCAAAAGCGCAAGGCTATGATGCTGGCAGGTTCTCATTTAATACGACTAAAGGCCGCTGCCCAAATTGCGAAGGTTTAGGGTTTGTCAGTGTTGAATTATTATTCTTACCAAGCGTCTATGCACCTTGTCAGGTTTGTCATGGTCAACGTTATGATGAGGAAACACTAGCAATCACTTATCGAGACAAAAAAATCTCTGAAGTATTGAACTTAACGGTTGAAGCGGCTCATGAGTTTTTTGTTGATGAAGCACCTATTTTGCGTGCGTTAGAGGCATTACTACAGGTTGGACTTGGTTACTTACGTCTGGGTCAGCCTGCCACCGAATTATCAGGCGGCGAAGCACAGCGTATTAAACTTGCTACCGAGCTGCAACGCACGCAGCGAGGCGACACGCTATACATCTTAGATGAACCAACCACAGGTCTACACCCTGCTGATGTGTCCATGCTAATGACACAGTTAAATGGTCTTGTCGATGCGGGCAATACTGTCATCATGGTTGAACATGATATGCAGGTGGCAAGCAATAGCGACTGGATCATTGATATTGGGCCAGGGGCAGGGGATGCGGGCGGAATGATTGTCGCTCAAGGTACGCCATACGACGTTGCCCAATCAAAAGACAGTCGCACCGCACCATTCTTATCAGTCTAATGAAAATATAATTCTGCGCTAATATGCTTCACTTGAATGAGTATTAGAAATAGAATTTTTCTAATAATCATTTTTTATAAATATAAATAAATATCTATGCAGGTGTCTCTTGCTGCACTTGCAAACGCTCAATCCTATCTAGATAACTATGTCCCAATTCTGGCTCTGCCGAGGCTATCCAAGCGGCATATCCTGCCAGCGTATTTAAAGTCTCATCCGCGCGTAATTTGCCACCTGACTCTAGTTTATGAACGGCTGCACGCAACATTTTTTTGATTTGACGAGATACCCTGGGTACGCCTTGTCCATTGACCACCATGCCTGTCACTTGTTGCTGATTGCCTTTACGAATCACGCGCGTTTTATCATTATTCAACGCAAAACCTTCTTCGCGTAGTATCTTATGGACTGAGCCGAGCAGTTGCCCGATTAGCTTATTGTGCTGCGTATCGGCTTGTTTCTTTGCGATGCTGGTCGTGGCTTTAATCGTTGTTTTAGCCTTCGATTTGGGTTTGGTGTCTTCAATAGCGGGAACACTAAAGGTCAAGTCATCGGCGTAACGGCTATAACGTAGCCCCAACTTTTCTGCCAACCCTGTCAAGCGGCGATCAAGATTTAGGCAAACGATGTTTGTTAATGCAGGACTGGTAGGCGCGCCTTGTGGCAAGGCTCTATCACCTAATGCCACATAGTAGGTAACGCCATCTTGCTGCACCACTTGTCTGGGCGACTCCGTACAGAGTAATGCCAGTAATGTCGAAATTTGCTCTGGGTAGCCAGCATGACGAAAGACCCCTTTGACACGGCGCCAGCTCACGCTAGGAAAGAAATCTTTGACATCCAACTTAATAAGGAGCTCGCTGTTGCTATGTACTGCTGCGTTAGTCACGATAGATTTGCCACGTACAAAGCCATGGGCGGCACCATGTGTCGTTAAGTTATTCAAAATATTGTGCAAAATCCAGCGTTGCACAAACTTCAAACGTGGTATCGGCGACCATATTTGACGCGCTGTGCCATTGCGTTTGGCAATAGTAAAATGCGAATAAGACAGATTGGTGGCAACCTCTCTTTGATAGCACAATCCTTTTAACTGCGGGATGGTAAGGTTAACTGCTTCTGCTAACTCATTATGTTTACGCAGCAGTGGCAGTTTGTTTTCAATCAGCCGATTGGCCGCGTCTTTGATATCCCATTTATCGGTACTGGTATCGTCCGTCCAATATACTTTCCGGCCAAGATAAACCATGTGATGCGCTTTGTATGCTTGCCAAGCAGCCTTTTTGAGACTTTTTTCTTCAGCTGCTTCCTTTTTTAAGGCTTTTTTATAGCGATCCCGTTCTTTTGGGCTCATATTGTCGACAGGTTGACGCTCGACCATAAAGCCTTGACTGACTAGCTGCTGCTGAACATATTGGTAACGTCCGCCTGCCAGCTCAATATCTTGCCATAGTTGCTGCCACTGACGCTCAAAGGGCGTGGCATTAGGCACAGGGGTTATATAATCATTCTGCTGCTCTGTCTGCGTCGTCATACCTTACACCCCTTGGTTTTCGATAAAGCCTTTGGCTTCAAATCTGGCAATATGTTGTAAAAATGCGGCTTTGGCTTGAGCAGGCTGATTGAACACCAGCTGCTGGCGCGTATCCTTGTCACCTATTGTTTGTTCAATGGTAATCTTCTTATGGGCAATGGTGATGTAAACATAAGCAATAGCGGTCTCTTGTGCGGTTAACGCTTGTGTCTTATCGCTTGTAGTCGCGTGTATCTGAGCAGCTGGTTGGGCTAAGGCCGTTAAATCAAGCGTCGGTGCAGAAGGTAATGTCATCAACGAGCTATTGGATGCTACTTGTACGCTTTCTTTTTTATTCTTAGGCTGATTAAAGCGCTTACTCGGTACGCGTTTACTCAAGACACGAGTGTCATGCCAACTATCATTGCCCGTATTGTTTGGGTCGTATTGATTATATCTAAGTCGTAGCACAATAAGATGCGCGCACACGCCATGAGTGAGACGATGTTGCAAGTACTGCGGACAGCTACATTCCGCCTTGGTAACTAGCCCTTCATCGCCTAATTGCAGCTGGCTGTGATAAGTACGTCTGTCTTCTTCGACATGAATATCTGCACGAATAGTAATACCTTTGACAGCGACAGTCTCAACTGTGAATTTCTGCACAGCATCTGTACGGCCAATCAAATCAAAAGCCTGCTTTTCTGCTTCGTTGTGATAAGCGAACTGTGCCATATCAAGCGGCACTTGGCTCAAAGGTCTGTAGTGATACAGCTGCGTCGCTATCTCATAGCGAATTAAGCCTTGCTGAGTACCTGACAGTAACCACTGCTGTACTTGTGAGTGAGAAACAGGCACAGACGTTAATGAAGCATCTGCTGATAGCGACTTTACCAAATCTTCTAGCGTACTAGGGGTATTTTCCAGTGTCTTAATTAATACAGACAAGCCATTATGCTCATCGTTATTATCATTATTACTATCATCTAAGGTTGCTTTACTACTGTCTGATAACCCTTCAATAGCAGCTAATGTATTTTGCAGTGGGCGCTTTGGCAGTAACAAGTCAAAGTTTAACGACTGTGACCAATTGGCTTGGCTAAAGCCTGTCATGGCAAAGGTGAAATGAAAGCCTTGACCTTTTAGTGTCCAATAGCTTGGCATGCCTTGACCCAGTAGCGATACTGAAACGCTATCAGTATGTGGCAACAGACGTTTTAATAGGCTGAGACGACGGCGACCCCATAAGCGAATGAGCTTTGCTTGCTGACCTTGATAGGGCTTTTGCTGTTGGCTGACTTGGCTAGTAACAGTGATGTCAAACGGTTCTAATATAATCACCGGCAGCTGCTGAGGTCTAAGCTCAATTAATAGTCCACGGCGTTTGCCTTTGATATCAGCATGCATGCGCAGCTCAAACAACACGTTGTATAGCGCGATTGGATCGAGATGGATGGTGTCTTGTGGCAATTGACCTGCAGACTGTACTTGCAGAAGTGCTCTGACCCAGCTTTTGGGCACATTGATGCGCTTTTCTATGATCTGTTTTTTCACGGTGGGCGTGGTTACTGTACTATCAGTATCTGCTTCAGCGGTCTCTGGCATGGTTTCGAGTAATTGTAAACCGACCGCTTCATGACCAATGTCTAATATCGTTTGTTGATGATCGCGGATTTTCTCAATACCGTTAAACAATGCCGTACTGTAATCAATGCTTGTTGTGCCAAGGATAGCTTCGGCACTTTGCTCAAAAATCTCATTGGTCAAGGTCAGCTGAGCATAGCAGCCTTCATCACGGCTAAACACCTCAAAGCTAACACCTTGCTCATGCACCTGAATAATCGGGTCCAAAATACAAAAAGCCAGTGGGTCATTGTCGAACAACCACGTGAAATAATCACGCTGCGCAGTAAATAGGTTTTTATTGCTGCTAGCACGGCGCATCTGCATAAATACCGTATACGCTGAGCGGTCTTTTGGTACATAGCGATAATCACTACTCACCACATCAAACAGCGCTAGCAAACTGTCACGAAAGACAAGGGGAGATTTGACCTTACCGTGGAAGTTAACCTCCGATCGATTCAGCTGAGCAAATAGTGCCACATGCTGAGTGTGTTCGGTCGTTTGCGCCTCCGACAGTGAGTCTGACGATTCGTTAACTTGACTGATTTGGCTAGGTGCGGCGTAGTCCAACTGCATCATCAGGCCATCAGTGTTTGCCACTACTTCTGACTCTGTTTCTGATGCTTGGTCTAATTGATTATCTATAGTCATTGACTGTCTCCTTCACCCTGATTGCTTTTTTGACTGCTGTCCTGACTATACGCCAACGGACGCTTTTGCTGTGCTCGTATCATGGCACGTTGCCAGCGGCGTAGTACTTTATAAGCAAGCTTCTGAATGTCTGAATTTTCATGTGCCATGAGCATCGTCAGCCATTGTTCGATATTTGGATCATGTAGCTGTCCAAGCGCTTCGATAGCACGGATGCGAACCGTCATCTCCATGTTGTCATTACTTGCACAATGATAAAGTGCGTCAGCGTCTTTTGCTCTGATCCACTGTAGTAGCTGTTGGTTGATTGGTATCTCGGTAGACGAGCCGTTATGTTTTAGCGCATTGTTTTTCAGCGCATTCTTTACTACAGTTATTATGGATTTTTGGGTAGATGTACCGCTTTGTTCAATACGAGCAATCACAGTTCCTAGCAAGGATTGGTTGTCGTAAGTGAGCTGCGATTGAGTTGCTGTCGAGACAACGCTCAACGTTGGCACGATGCTTGATAGCATCTTATCTTCAGCGACAGGTCTAGCCAGCAATGCTAACAGCGCTTGCTGCCACCAACCGCTAACAGTCGTAGAGAGCAGTGGAATAGAGGTGATGGTCAATGGTTGACGAGCATCATTGAGCCACTCAAGCATTGCCGCGATCTGCTTGGCTGCTACTTTATCGACAGCACCTTTAGCAGTTTTGATGGACGCATGACGCATGATTAACCACACCAGTTGCGAGATGGTGGTGCGTACTTGCTCAACCATGCTAATCCACTGACTATTATTGATGGTCGTCGGACTGCGGTTGATGGTATCGATAAGCGTGTGCCATTGCTCGCTTGCAGTGTCAAAACGCTGCTGCAACATCGCAACCATCTCTTTATCAAGATAGCTGGTCGGATATTGGGTCAGATAGCACAGTCCAATATGCTGTGTCAGTATGTTACTACTGCTAATCAACGCGGTAAGCTGCGATGTTGGCATGTCTTGCTTGGCCATAATGGCATTTTGCAGTGCCATCAAGGTGTCGGCTGGTAAGTGCGCGCCATGCTGGGTGATAAATGCTGTCAGCTCATCGATGCTGCTATTATCAATGATACGCTTTAGGCTCAAACGCTCAGTTTCTTCTATAAAGTCAGTGTTATAGCTTTGAATGGCTGCCCAATCATAAGGGTAAACCTGCGATGCGAGGCTGCCCCAAGTTTTCTGTGCCGCAGTATAAGCCACCATAAGCACTGCACGGTCTAGGTTTCTCATCTTTAAGATATCTAAAATTAATGCTTTATTGGCATCGCTATCGTTCATCTGCAGTAGCCATACCGCATGCCTTTGTGGACGGAAGAATATGGCTTTATCGATATGAGTGCGGATATAGGTGCGAATTTGTTCCCAAGCAGGCGTTGTGTTGAGCCAGCGCAGTCCATTTAACCAATGGACAATGGCGGGATTGGTGAAATGGACGGCGGGGTCTGACAAGTGCGATCTTAATAGCTCAAAAATATGCGAACTATGCTCAAAGTCACCACCTTGTGCAAGGCGACCTAAGGCTTCGCTAGCCACGTCTTGTAAGTAGTGCTCGTCGTCCTCGGCCAGTTTGATTAACTTATCATAGGCTTTGTATAAGGTATGAACCTGTAAGTTTTTATCAGCATTGTCCGTAGGCGAGCTAGCATTAGGCGAATGAGTATTTTGATTTTGGTTGTTACTGTTGCCTAGCAACTCGCCAATGGCTAACACACTGCAGCTGCGGAATTCAGCATCAGGGTTATAATCGATCGTGGCCATCAAGATATTGACCCCATCAGCATGACCGCATTTAGCGAGTCCTTCAGCTGCGGCAAATTGCACATCGGCGTCTTTATTGCGTAGAGCGTTTTGTAATGAGGCAATGCTGCCGTGTCGTCTTTTGGCTCGATATGCCAGTGCCTCGACCAACTTAAAGGTATGGTTGGCTGGCATCTGCTCGTAGGCTAGCGCTAAAGCAGTATCAATGCGCGAGGATAAATCACTGTTGCCCGATTGTACCCATGCCAGTGACGGTAATAGCTGCGCGGCATGAGCATAATCACTATGATTCATAAGCGTGGTAAACAGTGACAACAAGACTTGCGAGTTTCTAGGGTGCTGACGTTGTAACCAACGGGTGTCTTCACGCTCGTCTAGGTAGTCGTCGACGTTTTGATCGTAACCGCTGATTTTTACTAAGGTATCAAATAAATATTTACGCTCTTCTTTATTTTTTTGCGGTGTGTGCTCAAACAGATTCTCTAAACGCTGTAGTAATGGCGCAGCCAGATGCGTGTTACGTAGGTCAGCGATATCTGAGTAGATAACTTGTTTGGGTTTGTTGATATGTGGATCATCAAGTAAGGCTAATAATCGTAAGTGCGCTTCATTGGCAACCTGTTCAGCAGTTGCAATATCAAAACTGCTCTCTAAACCACTTTCAAAGCTACCATCTAAAACATTCTTATGTATGAACTGGTACGATGTGAGTGCATCGATAAGCAAGTTCCAGCTACGGTAACTCTCATTACTGGCCTGAGCGTCTTCAGCAAAATCAAATAAACTATCAAATAGCGTGCTGTCCGCAAAGAGTACGTCATGAAACTCGACCAGTTGACTCAGTGCTTGATATTTTGCATTCCAATCATCACCCTTCACAGCCTGCAGCAAAAACGTCAGTTTGTCTTGACGCTGCACTGACGGCGACTGACTGTTTGCAAAAGGCGTGACAATGACTTGTTTCCACTCAGTAACGATCTGAGGCAGTAACGACTGACAATAAGTCTGTAGCCCAAGCAAGCTGGCTGGCAGATGGCCTAGTCGGCCTTTTAGCAGCTGATAGGTCTCTTCTGCTAAGGTGTGATTATTGGTTTTTAACAAATCAATGAGTTGTTGATCAGCGCTACTGATGACAGTCACTGTATCCGATGGTTTGCTTTGCTGCTGTACGGCATTGTTATTTACGGTATCTAGCAATAGATCCAAGCCGCGTTTGACCATATCACGGTAGGGCGTGCTCATGGCATAGTCAGCCAGCTTTTTGGCTGGCATGTCCAGCTCATACAAGCATGCCCAAGCCAGCTCACGAGTGTCAAAACTACTGTGGTTGAGTAGTGGTAACAACACGCGACTGGTACTGTCTCGCCAGTCCTCATCGTTATTAGTGTCAAACTCTGATGATTGAGTAGCAAGCCACATTAGCCCTCGAATGGCTTGGTCTGTGGTGCTGCTATTCGCATAATAATCATCGCCTGCGCGTATGACGCCAATCCAAGCGCCAAAGGCAAGAGACTGGTAAGGATAATGCAACTCAGAACTGTCTTGTTGTTCAGTAGGAGAGCTATCGACTGTTTGCGTATCGCCTGCTACATCATTAACAGTGGTCGTAACTGGGTGAGCACTTAACAAGGCCTGTAAACTGCGCTGCCATTTTTGTAATGTCTCAAAAACATCGTCCTCATCGTCATAGTAGTCATGGGCGAGTAATTCAGATAAGTTACAAATGACACTAATGGTTTGTGCGCGTACCAATGGCTGATGATGTCGACTGAGGTTGGCGAGCTGTTGTAAGTTTTCGGTACTGACGGTTGTCAGAATACTTGCTCGGATAGAGACCGTATTATGCGACTGTCCTTTAATACCACCTTTATCTGCCGTGTTTGGCATGGCATCCATCATCATTGTAATGACTTCAGAGTGAGCGGATAAAATACCGCCTAATTGACGTGACAAGTAATCACTTAGGTACTGCCACGTTGACGATAGTGCTTGCTGGTTATTGCGTTGTTGTACGTCATTCGGGTAACGAGCGAGTATGTTGGCGTAGACTACTGCCGTGTCATTATCAGCAAAGCTTAATGCTTCTATCAGTCGATCGGGCCTGACAGTGCTAGTAGCGGTCTTTTCAGGAGCTTGCCTGCCACCTTGCAAGCCATTCTGTAAATCATCAAATATCAATAACAGTCTGGCTGCTACTGCATAGGACTCTGACTCAAACAAAGGCTGTAATTGTCGTGCATGTGTAATACCTAAACCGTGCTGCGCTTGTAGCCAATGCGTAGGGGTCATCGGTGCAATAAGCGTACTAAGATTGTCTGTTTCGTCTCTTATGTCATGAGTAAGGAAGTACTGCCCGCGAGCATCACCTAAAATAGCCAAACATAAACTGGCTGATTGACTGATAATGGCGCGCTCATCTTTTTGCCATTTCACCAGTAGATCAATGTCCTCAAAAGAAACTATCTGCGTAAGTGTTGGAGCAAGTGATTTAAAATCGGCGTCAGGGTGGTTTAAATATTTATCGTACCAGTTAAGCGCGTTGTATGTTGAGGGATAAGCTAGCTTTGATAAACCAAATAATGCTTGGCCTACATGACTGTACCACTGAGTATATGTTTCACTTTTTTTGTCCTGAGAGGGTATTGGTAGATCTAAGTAATGCTTAAAGACTTGGTACGCTTGCTCATCACTTCGCTTTGCCTGTTCTTCGTCAGCATATAAACGAGATTGGCTGGCCAGTAGTTGAGCGACTGTCAGCTGAATGTCAGGATAAGGGCTGTTTAAGGCTGCGGTAATCAATGCTTCATGATGATTCGATTGATCATCGGTGCTACTATCATCTAGGCTACTGTGATCGGCTAAAATAGTAGGCTGTAAGTCTGTTAGTGCCAAAGCGACCGTCAAAGCTTGTTTACGCAGCTCAATACTGTCATCAGCGAACATAACCACGAGAGCTGGCATCAGTTGTGTCAGCTGAGTCGTATTCGCTCTGGCTTGCACTGTCGTAAGGGCCAGTTGCTTGGTATCCGCATAAGGGCTGGCAAGTGCGTTTAACATTACGTCAGCAAACCCTAAATGCTTGCTTTGTTTGAGTGCGATGTCAAAGGCTTGTTTGCGAATAGCGGCAAACGTATCTGCAAAAAACAAGGTTAAGACAGCTTGATTAGTCTTTTGGTGATTCGTTTCTTCAATTTTATTTGTTTTATGCTTCGAATTCATCGCTAGCAACAGTCGTTGCCATTCTTCTATCGCCACTTGATGCACATCTTCAAAGAGGCTCTGCTGCAATAGCTCAATGATGTCAACGATGGCGCTGTCAGAAACGTTTTTAGAAATAGTGTCAGATGACTGCTTAAATTGGCGGTTTAATAGAACTTTAACCACTTCTAACCGAATGCTGGTAAAAGGATTATTCAATGCCTGTAGCAATATGTCTGTCATCTCTGACGACATCTGAGCGCTTTTATCACTGCTATTATCACCACTATTTGAGCTATCTGGTGCAACATGCTTTAAAAACAGCGCTAAAGACTGCTCGTGAATGTCTTGATGTTTAGAAGCAAAACCCGTCGCTGCCCAAGACAATGCATTGTCTGCCAATTTGCCATAGGCTTGCATAGCCACTTGTCGCACGCCAGCGTCTTTATCGTCTAGTAATGTCGATAGGACTGCTTTGGCGTCTTCTATATTTAAATGACCAAGCGCGGTGGCGACACCAGCACGGATGATGGCACTGTCTTCATGGCTCATCAGACTAATCAGAGTACCAAACGCACGTTTGTCTTGTAGGCAAGCCAGCGCATAAGCCGCTCGGAAACTGATATCTTCGTGACTATTGCTTAAGCTTTGTAATAAGGGCTCTAACGTGTCATTGCCTAGCTTTATGGATTCAGCAGTAGGCTTCTTGGATTTGGCCGTTTTAGCCTTATTTTTAGACTTAGATGCTTGGGTACTATCTGCTTGCGAGATAAAATCTTGCGTGGACAAGGTTAAACGGATCGCCTCATCGGATTGTTTAACATTATTATTCGCCGCTGTACTAGCGTTATCTAGTAGCGTGCCGCGTAGTAAGCGAAAGTCATCAAAATCAGTCAGGGTACGCAATGTTTGCGTGTCGCCTTGCTGTTTTAACGCCTCTATCAACTTGGGTTGAGACAGTAATGAGACATAAAATGCCGTTTGCCTAATCTCTGTATTACGATGGTTCTGTAGCAGCATCAACTGACGCGAGACTTCAAGATGGTTTAGCATGCCGCGCTGATACAGACGAATTAACCCTGATTGGACAATGTCTGATTGATTGCAGTCTAATGCCATCAAATCTGCTTGAGGACTGTGCTCTGGCAACAGTGTCTCAAGTGAGGCCAATGCTTGCTTACGAATATTCGCAAAACTGTGTGACAACGCCTCTCTTAAAATAGGTAAGATGCGGCGCTTGCTCGTGGCATCCTTCATCGCGACCTTTAGGTAACCTTGTAACGCAGAAGCCACCACTTCTTCGTAGTAACGGTTTTTAAAGGCTTCTTCTAGATAATGCAGCGGGCGCTTCGCCGTACTTGCGCGGTCGGCCAAGGCATGAAAAGCAGCAAGACGTACTTTTGCACTGTGCGCCGAGCTTAGTTGCTGCTCTAAAACCTGGGCAGTTTTATCAAGATTAGTAGTAGCAATCCACTGTACCAATTGCAATGCTTGGTTGGCCGTGAGTGTGTCGCTATCAGCAAGTAATTTTTTAACCAGCTCTAACGTTTGGTTATCTGCTTGCGCCTGTAGCAGCGCTAGGCCTTCTTTAAACGACACATTGTTATTGTTTGAGGTATCTGTCAGTAACTGGCCGATTTTCTGATAGCCGTCTTTGATGATATAAGTAACTGGCAGCAGCTTACTGTTTTGTGCCGTACTATTTTGTGAGGTGCTACTCTGTGACGAACTTCTAGTATGGTCAATAGGTATGAAACGTAGGCTCTGATCGGCACTGACTACGATGAGCATTGGTTGCTCAGCGTAAGAAGATAAGACGATCTGTCGAGCCTTGGTTAGATCCTCTTTACAGCTGTTTGGTTGACCTTTATCAAATGCCCACGATTTAACACTCTTGTCATCTGCTGCGGTAAATAACCGTGTGTCTGAGACACAAAGCGCCGTGATCATTTCACTGTGTTGGCTAGACTTGGCTCTATCAATAGGGTGCAGGTCGCCTTGGACATGAGTACGGTACAAGCACTTATCTGCACCTGCTGAGAAGAAGTATTGACCGACCGGCTCAAAACAAAGCGCGTTCACTTTACCTTGATGGAGCTGTTTGCGGCTACTTAGATTAAGCTGAGCACCATCTGATGCCCATTGATAGCTACTAACATCTCCTGCTTTATCTGCCACCACGAGCCACGAGCCATCACTTGACGTTGTTAGCGCGGTTAATGCAGGCTCCTTACTTGATACTGCTATAGAAGACGAATAAGGTTCAATGATGACAGTACTGCTGGCTTGGCTTTCCTGATAAGGCCATACTACGATATGTTTTGGGTATAGAATAGCCAACGCATATTGTAGTGGTGCCATTGCTACAGCATGGCCTATAGCATTGTTGTTATTTTTAGGTGCATCGAGCAAGGATTTGGCACTGGTCTTCTTAACTTTCTTGGCTTGCCAATCCGTTTGATAAAGATGACCATCATCACCAATCATAATAATAGTGCTGTCATCTATTTTGGTGATGGCTTGCATCGCACAAGGCAGCACAGTTGTCGATAAGCTAAATTGTTCACCTTGTTGATCAAGGACGTATAAGACCGTAGCAGATGCTTGCTGCTGGCGAGTAATAAAAAGACTGCGCCCATCTTGCTTGGTTGTCTTTTGAGTTGCCGCTTGGGTACTGTTGGCCTTACTGACTAAGCCCATAATTTGACCCCAATAGGGGAGTGTTATTGTTTTCATGGTGTTATCTCAGTTGAGGTGACGTCATATTTTTTTGAGTATCTTTTTTTGAATATAAAAGCTTGCTAGTAGCTATTTATCTATATCTGTTTGCCAAAGCCGTTAAGCCGATGCCACTGGCTGCAGATTTTTAGATAGCTCAGGATAGCGATGCAATAGCCGCGTGACGGCAACCAAACACGCATGACGCTCCATCTTGCCTGCCGAGTGCGTAAAGGTGAATAGTGTTGGCATAATGAGCGCTGCAAAGGTGCTGTCAGCCAATGCCACATCACGAAAAGTCTCAATCAAAGCCAATTTGGCACGACTCGCAGATATGGGTTTTAGCGTGATATTGCTATCTGACTCAGTTGCCTCATATGACTGTGATGATGCTGATCTTTTATCTGAGTAGCGTTGTTGTTTATGCTTACTGCTGTCACTAGCAGCCGGCTCTTGCGAACCGCCTAGACGGCCAGGTGGTAGCTCAAAAAGACCACGGCGTAGCAGCATTAGTAGCTGATCGATTTCTGCAGGCAAGCGTGCCAAACATCTATCTGACTGCTCTGTTATGACTGGTTGATTACTGCTGTCTGTATTTTTGACAACATCTTTATCGGTGCTGGTTGGTTGCCAGTTTGGGGATACGTGACGCGCCTTATAGTGTTTCCATAGCATGGTCACGGCGGCATAACGTACTTCTCGGTCTGTGCTTTGGGTTAATCGATATAAAGACTGCACATCTTGGAAATTGGCATGACGCTGCAGTAAGGTGATACCGATTTGGCGAGCGACTCGCGCTTTGCTTTCAATCAACGTATTCAACATGCCAGCATTCAATTGTGCTGACTGAACGTGATAATGTCGATTGGCAACGGATGGCTTATCCAATAGCGCACGCTTTAGCAGTTGCGTGACCTCAGTATAGGGAGATTCTGCCATCATCAGCCATAGGGCTGGCGTCGGTTGCCATGTCGCCATCTCATACTCACTCAGTAATAAGCCAAATGCTCGCAGCTGGCTGTTACGGTGTTGCAACAAAGGAATGACACGCTCCGCATCAAAAAACGAAGAAGGAACAATCGCATCAGGATCGACAGGTCTGTCTGTCAGTGCCATACAGATCTGTTCATGATGATGACTAAGGTAGCTGATCGCAAGCTCACTGATGGGTGCAGTGGCGTCATCTGTTGCCATATGCCACAGTGCATTGGCACCTGCAAAAGTATCGTCTTCAGACACCTCTCTCGATTGACCACTCAGCATCTGTAAAAATGCAGTTTCGGAAATAATCTTTAGCGGCGCACCATCGGCGATTAAGCTTTCGGCTTTCACTTGCTTGCCACCTTTACGGCCATTGCCATATAACGGTGAACCATCATCACCGATGACTAGATAATCCAACTTGCCATTAACAGCACCACTGATGGCACCATTAGCTGCTTTCACAACTTTTTCGGCCTCGCCACGAGTCATGCTTTGCATCTTGCCCGTGAATAAATAGCATTGGCCGGTTAAATCTACTTCAGTAGCAGCGTCGCTACTCGAGTCTTGATTGTCAGTGCTGTTACTGGAAGCATTGTCAGTAGAGTCGCCTTCATTGCTGTCGAGATATGCGATAAAGTCGGCAGGCAAGAACCCTTTGTTAATGCGTTCAATCGCAAATTCACGATAGAGTGCTTGTTCGCTATGCGCAAGGTTCATAAGCCAGTCGAAACCTAAATCTATCGGCGCAAACCGACGCACATCAGATAGCCAATTCCTCACGTTTTCTGCTAAGTACTCATCAAAGGCCAAGTGCTTTTGCCAGTTTTTAATAGGAGTGTCAGCAGATTTTAATTGTTCAACATATTCACTCACTTGCCAATCAGGCTCATAGGCAAGTGCATGCCAATAGCTCATATCAAGCGTCGCGGCTGACAGTATATCTTCATCAAACCAATCGGTAATAGTCGATTGTGATAGTGGATGTAATAGCAGTGTTTGCCATACTGCCGCATTTACTTGGCTCAAATCCAAACGTCTGAGCTGGTCCAACGTAAAGTCCATGCAGTAGCTGTCATTGCAATCACTAGCATTGTAGTAACTACCATTATGAGCAGAGAAGTCCTGTTGCTCTGGTATGTCAAGCTGCTGGGCAACGCTAATAAAGTATTCAGTCCCTAGCTCTTTGGCACTATAAAGCTCAGGCAGTTTTTTTATCGCAAACTTTACGCTGTGTGTTCTACCGCTAGTCAGTCGTTCAAAAAACCACTCAGGGGTCAAATCGCGCCTTGTAAAGTGTTTGCTAAGTTGTTTGCTCGCGGTTTGATAGTGATGCTCTGTGTCTAATAGCTGACCCCAACCGTTGACACCGATATAAGCAACAGGATCACGACTTAAGATATTGTTGATAGCAAATGCTCTAACAGGCTCATAATCTGACATTGCCAGTAGCATCAGTTCAGTGAGCGATAAGTCTTGAGCGTAGCTTTTGGCATAGCCAATCGCATATTGATAGGCGGCAGGATAGTGTGAATGGAGTAGCTGCAGTACCACTTGATGCAAGCCCAATGTTTGAAATTTAGACTTTTCAAAATGCGGTGAGTTTTCCAATAGCCAAACTATCATCTCATCACGCGCTTTGCTGTGCGCTTGTCCGGCAGATAAATATTGTAGCGTCTCACCACTCACATCACGTAATTGGGTCTTAAAGTCGTGTTTTAGGCTATCGGTTGCGAACTGTCTGATAGCCTCGTTTTTGGCGATAGCCAATAGCTGGATAAGTGGTTCTGGGTCTCGTTGCCACGCCTCAGAGAACGCGCGACCTTTAGCATCAAAAAGCTTGCGAGGTGAGCGGCTGCTAAATCGATTGACGCCATAATCAAGGCTGTTATGGAAGCAGATATGATTGAGTACCCAGCTGTTTGTTTGTTCAAGGCTGCCTGCCGTCATGGCTGCGTCATAGCTGGCGAGTACAGAGACGGCAGCATCAATATAGCCAATTGGCATTTGCTGTCCCAGTTGACGCAAATAACGCCATGCTCTAAGGCTCATATAGGTTTTTGTAGCTAGGCTGACCGCAGAGTTGGCGGTTTGATTAAAACGCTGCAAATCAATCTTGGCAGCTATTTGTCCAAAAACCTCATAATCTTGAGAAAATTCAGCTTGCTTATAAATACGCTTTAAACCCTTCCACACACCATAGCTGATTGGCAAGGCCGTAATGGCTTGTTTTAAAATAGTTCTAGAATACGCGCTGCCATCTTCCCACAGTGCGGTCAGTATTATGTGGATTTTGTAGCGATCTGGGAGAGGGTAAACGCCTTCGTCTGCTTCCAATTTGGCAATCATTGCCACGCGCTCTGCAAACTGTACTTCGGGATGTTGCTCCCGAAATTGATGACTAAATATCTTATCTAAAAACCGATCAAAAGTAAGCTCATGCTCAGGGATGGGCGACTCAGGAATATCATCAACTTGTGTTGCTAATAAACATAACTTATCAACCAAGCTAGGATCTTGGGCTTGCCAAGCTTGCTGAATTTGTGCGAAGGACAGACTCATAGAAATTTGCCTTAATTTTTATTTTGTCGGTGCGCGTAATTTCGTAGCATTATAAAAGCGCGTTTCACAGAAAATATCAAGGACTTTTGTAAGGAAATATATGGACTGCGACATATAGCGTCGCGCATGATTTTATTTGCAATTATATATTGACAATAATAACTGTGATGAGGCAAACTTAACGAGTTGTGAGATTTAGCGTTTCACCGTTTACGGTGAGGGGCGACGTTGCGTCGTCCACGAGTCAAGCCATTACATTTTACCCAAGGAAGACTGTTTCAGTCCTGCTAATACCTAGATAACGGCCCTAGTGTCATTAGCTCGCTGGCGCAATCACGCAATCGTGATTGAGCTAATGCACTAGGGCCGTTATCTAGGTGCAGTCCAGTGAGTCTTCCATGTACCAGGTCATGAGGTAGATTACACAACAATTGAGTGTGACATCGCTATGATGACATTCAAGGTCGTTAAAGCAAAACCGGATTAGGGCTGTTTATTCAGCGCTATTCCGGTTTTTTATTGCCTGATTATTAGTTGACAATAAAAAAGCCCTTTGTCTATAACTAAAGGCTTTCTAGTGCAGAAAATATGATTTTATACGGAACTATTTATCCCCAATAACCATCAGGACATTTAGGCAATTCAACCAAAGTCCGACGTAACGCATCTGACCACTGATGACGAATCGTATTAAAGTACTCATCACGCTCATCAATACGTCGGCCATTGGGCAGAGCTAGGCTGTCATTGTCATAAAGTACAAAATCTATCGGCATACCGACTGATAGATTTGAGTGAATCGTGGAATCAAATGATAGCATTAATGCGCGGGCTGCGTGTCTTACATCCGTGTTATAGCTGACAGAACGATCCAAAATAGGTTTGCCATATTTGCTTTCACCTAATTGAAAAAAGGGCGTATCTTCTGTGGCTTTGATGCAATTGCCTTCAGGATAAATCAGGTATAGCTCAGGTGGCTGTCCTTTGATTTGACCGCCAAGCATAAACGAGCTGGTAAAGGCGCCATCGCGACTAGAGTTAGCGACTGCTTTTGCATGGTTCATCTTTTCACGCATACATTCACCAACCATTTGCGCAGCATCAAACAACGTCGCTACCGTATTGAGGTTGCTCTCAGCACGCTGGTCAATGTCGCTTTGTAGTTTATTGAACACTGCTTGCGATGTCGCTAAGCTACCAGCTGTCTGTAACACCATAAAGCGCTCGCCCTCAACGCCGTATTGATACAACTTTCTGAATGTTGATATGTGATCAACACCGGCATTAGTGCGCGTGTCACTGGCAAAGACCATACCGTCTTTTAGACGAATGGCAGCACAATAAGTCATAAAATACCCTTGATGAATAAACGTAATAAAAAATAGCAAACGCTATGATAGCTTTTTGACTAATACCAAACTGTAAAGATTTTCGTAACCGCCGCCCATACGCACGCCGCGAACAGGTGCCGTATCTAGATAATCTCGCCCAATCGCCACATACACATGTGAGTTTGGGGTAAATGCCTGATTTGAGATATCAAAAGTATACCAGTAACCATCTAGCCAAACATCAGCCCATGCGTGACTGGCCATGTGATTTTCGGTATCATCATACAGATAACCAGATACATAACGCGCTGGAATCTGTTGATCGCGCAAGATGCTTAAAAATACATGCGTATGGTCTTGGCACACACCGGCACTTGTCGCAAATGCCTCAGCAGCGGTCGTGCCCACATGTGTGACGTCTTTAACAAAAGGCATTTTCATAATAAGGGCATTCGCCATCGCCTTTAAGCTGTCATGAGTAGGGGTTTTCAGATATGGTGCTGCAAATTCTCGCATCTCTTGTGAGCATTTGGTCAACGGGGTTTGTACGGTAAATAGCAGGTAGGGGACATGATCCATATCCTCTAAACGTTCGGTTTCGGTGTTGATCTCAACGATACCCGACGCCTGCATTTGTAAGTTGTTATGTGCCTCGTTACGACTGAGCGTGAGCCATGCATTACCAAAGCCGTCCTTTTGGTTAGTCGCCACTTTAGGGAGCATGACATCCCATTTATGAATGGTCTGATGCGGCATTTGCATGGGGGTCATGCGTATATACTGTACACTGCGCTGCGCTAGCTCATCGTAATAATAGTTGGTTTGGTGACTGATTTGAAGTTTCATGGCATTTTCCTTATAGCATCTTTCTACTTTCTGTTTATTCCATATGTCTCATGAGCCGTTGTTATTGGTTTTTGGCTAGACACCTTCTATACACCTTGACGCAATATGAGATTGAACTCCTTGCTAATCAGCGCAAAATCACTAAATTTCTTTGACCTGATCATCTGGTTGGTCAAGCGGATAAGCTCACGCCAGCGCGTATTCTCCGGCAACTCATTAATCCAATGTCTGAATTCAAAACTGATCTCTGTTGAATCCTCTCCCAACAAGACGGCACGCTCAAGCTGCTCAAAGTGACGCCCCAATTGCCAGAAGCAAGTCACTGTCGGATTCTCTTGTTTCATCGCAGCGTTACACGCGTGTAGCTGCAAGGTCGCCGCTCGATACGTGCCAGCACTCGATAAACGCTTGATCAAGTTGTATAACTCAGCAGTATCTTTACCAATGACACCTTTGGCCTCTTGGACATTATCCTCAATCGATTGCACGATATTGGGTATGATGTTTTGTTCCAAATCAGCCATCATTTGTGCTTTCATGGTGGTAAGTGACACTTCACCATCAACGGCAAACCCTAAATGGCTAATTAAATGTCTGATCTGTGATTTTTTTAGATCGCCTTTGACGAGTTGTTTCATAACATCGTCGTAGTAATACAGACGCTCACTATATCGGCCTAGCCATATCAAGTGGCTGGCGGTAGAGAGTAGCAGTATCATGGGCGCATCATCTAAACTCTCGTAACCGGTTTCTAAGGGCTGGACGCGATTATAGTAGTTCGCATGCCCTAAAGCGTTGCCTGTAGAATTGACACTTACTGAGGATAAAGGCGCGCACTTGTCGGCTTGCTGGCTGTCTAAATCACTGTCATCAATAATCCAAGTATCTTTGATACCGCCGCCTTGCGATGAATTGACGACCAACGAGCCTTCAACCATGGCCACTCGTGTCAGACCACCGGGTACGATATCTACCGTGCCATCACCATGACTGAGAATAAAGGGACGCAAATCAATATGACGCGGTGCGATACCATCGCTCACGGCAGTGGGGTTGGTAGATAGTGAGATGGTTGGCTGAGCAATAAAGCCGGCTGGATTTTCAAGCAGACGCAGGCGATATTCTTCGATTTCTTCTTTGGTTGATGTCGGACCAATAAGCATCCCGTAGCCACCTGAGCCCTGCGTTTCTTTTACCACCAGCTTGTCCAGATTATCAAGCACATATTTGAGATCATCAGGCTTACGGCACTGGTAGGTCTCAATATTAGGTAGGATAGGCTCTTCATTTAAGTAGAACTTAATCATATCTGGTACAAAAGGATATAAACTCTTATCATCGGCCACGCCCGTACCTGGTGCGTTTACGATAACGACGTTGCCAGCGCGATACGCACTCATGAGCCCCGACACACCCAAGATAGAATCTGAGCGGAATGCTAAAGGATCAATATAAGGATCATCAATGCGGCGGTAGATGACATCGACTTGTACTTTACCGCGAATACCTTGCATGTAGACTTTGCTGTCCTCAACGACCAAATCATAACCATGAACGAGTGGTACATTCATCTCATGCGCTAAAAAAGCATGCTCATAATAGGCACTATTAAAGCGACCTGGCGTTAAAATGACGACTTGCGGATCATATTTGGATGTTGAGCTGGCAAGACAGGCTTTGAGACGGTTGGGATAATCACTGATGCCCATAATAGGGGTGTCAGCAAATATATCAGCTAAGAGGGTCTCTGATATATTGCGGCTCTCAAGCATATATGAGACGCCTGACGGGGTGCGCAAGTTATCCTCTAGCACACAAAATTTACCTGTCTCGTCTCGAATCAAATCAATACCGCTGATGTGCGAATAGATAGGCTTGTCGAGCTCAATGCCCATCATCCACGGCTCATAGCAACCACTGGCATAGACGTAGCTGGCAGGTACAATATCTGCCTTCATGATGGCTTGGTCATGGTAGATATCATGCAAGAATGCATTGAGAGCAGTGATACGTTGTTTACAGCCTGCTTCTATTTGTTTCCATTCGCTCGCGGCAATAATGCGTGGAATGATATCAAACGGAATCATACGCTCGATGTTTTTGGCATCGCTATAGACGGTAAAGGTAACCCCTTTACGGTAAAAGATATTTTCTGCTTGTTCGTTTAGATAATTGAGGGCATCCATGTTGATGTTATCAAGCCAATGGCCAACAGCTTGTGCCACTGGGCGATACTGACCTTTACCTGTTTGGAGTTCATCAAAGCTTGGTGCACGTGATAGCGGTGTGTCTGATGAATTATTGGAGGGCGTATCCTGTGACTGATTTTGTGATTGGCTCTGCGATTGCTCTGGAGCGTTGTTTTTATTTTTCACGCTCGTTTTAGGGGTGGCAGTATCCTCATTTGTATTTTTATTCTGACTTTGGTCTTTGATTTGACCTATTGACTGCTCTTCTTGAGGTTGATTTTGGCTCTGACCCTGACTCTGGGATTGAGATGGTTTTCTATTCATAAATACCTCACGTATCCTTGGTAAAGTTATACTTTATGATGAATACACTGTCTATGCTAAGTAGAGTAGCACTGGTACTGCGCCCAACAGGTAGTCTATCTCCTGTATGAACTATACAACGGTTACTGAGCAATATACAACAAGAGTTAAATAATAGATTTTTAAAAACTTGAACCTAATTCTAATAAGTTTAACTCAATAGAAACAGGAGAAGAGAAGACATGAAGCTACGTGGTAGGTTTTTAATGCTGGCAGGTATAGGGTTGTCAGTGGCTATCAGTGTGACTGGCTGTGGTAGCGAACCACAACAAGATATCTTGCCCGCTGGTAGCACAGTGGTCGCACTTGGCGACTCATTAACCTATGGTTACGGCGCAAATCCTAAAACAGCGTATCCTACGGTGCTAGCAGAGCTAAGCAAATGGAACGTCGTTAATGCAGGCGTAAATGGTGACACTTCTGCAGATGTGCTTACTCGAGTGAATGAGATCACTGAGCAAAACCCTGATTTGGTTTTACTGGGTGTGGGTGGTAATGATGTATTGCAGCGCATTGCACCTGATACCACGCGGGCTAATATCGTCGCGACTATAGATACCTTACAATCCAACAATATTGACGTTGTCCTAATCGCTGAGCCGTATCTCAGTACCAGTGCTTTGTTTGGCAAGGCAAGTGATAATCCACTGTATGAAGATATTGCGGAAGCTGAAGGCATACCTCTGTATTCTGATGGCTGGTCAACTGTACTGTCAGACGAGGCTCTAAAGTCTGATAAAATTCATGCCAATGCTGCGGGCTACAGACAGTTCGCTGAAGGGTTGCATGACTATCTAAAAGACGAAGGGTGGGTGCATTAAACCGCAATGTAAACCATAATTTTTAAGTTTAAAAGTTTTTAAGTTTAAAAATTATGAGTAGGGCGTATGTCTGTAGTCAGTATATAACGCACAAAAAAAGCAGAGAGTTTATTGGCAAGGCTCTCTGCTTTTTAATTTTCATTTTTCTAATGACAAATAGTCGATAAATTTTATAGCCAGTTTTATAGCCTAGTCTTTTTCACTGTCACCCATAACTACTACCAAACCTTCATCAGCGGCTATCTTACCTTCGCAGATATCTTTATAAACCTCCAGTAAGCCATTGACTCCATCAAGCTCTTGAATCTTTAACCACGCACTAGTTTTTGCGGTGCTATTCATGATGTAGTGCATAGAGCGTTTATTGAACTCTTCAGGGCCCCATTCTTTCATACATTGCTGTACATGACTGGGCGCAAAAAACTGCTGGCTACGCGCTTGAATGATACCTTCAGCATGACGTGGTTCGTCCCAGTGTGTGATACCGACATTGCTGGTGTAACGCATGTTATCGCCTAAGTGTCTATGTAGACGGCTAAGCACGTCAGTATTGGCCGACATATCGACAATAACTGTCGGCTTAGTTGCATCAATCTGCTCAAGGGTGTCATAGCTAAGCACACTGTCATAAGCGTCAATTGACTGAACAAAATCTACATGACGGTTTGATGTGAGGCCGATAACGTGCGGCGCGTCTTTATCATCAGCGAGGCCATAGGCTAGGCCGATACTGGTTTTACTAGAGGCACTGATAATCAACACTTGCTCTGCACCAAACCAATCATTACCCTTCAATAGATCATGTAAGCAAAATGAGGTCAGGTGCAATACGAACAACAGCATGCGCTGATCGTCATTGGCACGATCATAACCAGGTTCATGATTGACGCGCTGATATATATTGTAGCCAGGCGGCAGCTCGGCACGATGAGCACTGCCATCTAGTAAGCTGGTTTGGGTGACTCGCTTGGGCGTTATGATTAATTCATTGGCGGGCGGGAAGTAACCGAATAAGCGCTCACCAACAGGTAATGTATCACTATTTGATTCGATCACATCGCCAAATCCCCAGACTGGAATAATACCCCATTTCTCAGGCTCGTCGCCATTTGGCGGAAAAAACTGCCAATAGCGTAATTGGTCACCCATGACTGCATAAGTAATATTATTCGCAGTAAAAGCAAAGCGATCAACTTTGACACGTACTTCACCATCACCTAGGGTATGTACAGGCGTCTCTTGTAGGCGAGCTTGAGTTAGGTTTGCTTTATTGGTCTGAAATTCTTGCATGGTTATTTCCTTTTTTATTTTACTTTATGGTCATCAGGTTAAGCATTAGCAGTTTTGGCTTGACGTGCTGCCGTAATTTGCATGATTTCACCCATGAGTTTGGGCATGTTTGCAGCGGCTTTTGGTCCTGCTTCCTTTAGACGTTTAAGGATGGCTAACTCTTCAGGTGGCATGTCTTCGCTGGCTCGTACCAATTTGGTGAAGCCATCTAAGCGATTATTAATCATCCATTCACGTAGTAAAGGCTCTTTTGACCAACGCATTTGATTCTGCATTTGTTTAACAAGCCCAACCAAAAAGTCCGTATCATGATTTGGGATTGGCACCACTTGGCACAACTCGTTTTTGATGGTTTCATCATCATAACAGGCTTCAATGTGGGCGATAAATGCGGCACTGAACACAGGCTGATAGGTACGTACGGTTTGTACCATCACGGTATCACCTTTGAACACATCGTACGTCTCTGTCACTGGTACTGCCCGTGCAGAGCAGTCGATATGCATGGTGTTGGGAGTGGTAGAGATGCTATCCCCATCAAAATAAATCTTGTCAGTATCTAAGCGAGTCACGCGCCCTTTACGCACAATGTTTTTAACACGGCGTAACTGATTAAGCTCTTCACTGCTAATGGTAGCGCCATGGAACATTTGCGGGCGTACATTTGGATCAATACGCATTAATACGCCACCTTTTTCTAAACGGTCAAAAAGGTCTTCGATGTTTTTAGCTTCAGCAATCGCTTCTGCTTGAGTAGCCTGTGCTCCAATAGTATGGGTGAAAAAATCACGAGAGGGTTGGGTGTTTTTACGATCGATTAGCCAAGCATCTCTTGGCATAATCCATGTAATATAGTCTGGATCAATTTGATTCTCTAGTAGCCATAAAACCGCATCAATACCTGTTTTTCCACCGCCGATAATAACGTAACCATCACGGGGTTTGGTTAGACTCGGCAAGTCATTTAACGGGCCAAACTTAACACCTTCAGCAATCTCAAAGTTTGGGGTATGGGTCGCTGGTACTGAGGTTTTAAAATAAGTGCCATCAATGATTTTCTTGTTGACCTTAACCTCATAGTTGGTATCAGACAGTAATGATGAAAACTTGCCGTCGCCTTTGTACTCACACATCGGGAAGTATTTCACGCGGCCACTTGGTAAAAACGTGTGCTTCATGACTTTATCAAAGTACGCCATGACTTCTGCGCCTGACGCCAGCTCGGACAAGCCTTTATTTAAACCAATTCTATCAACCATACCACCGCAAAGCTCACGTGAGCTAACGCCATAAAAAGACGACGGCTGATGTAAGGTGACAAATGAATAGGCATCGTTCCAATGACCACCTGGCTTATGATGTTTATCGACGATAATAATATTAGCATCAGTTTCTGTGAGCAGCACATCGGCAAAAGCCATGCCCACCGCGCCACTACCAATGATTAAATAATCCGTTTCTAGCTGTTGAATACTCATAGCGTCCTTACTCTTAAGTTGAGTTTCTATCAACACAATCAATTCATAATTGTTTGTGCATAACGGTGTTATATACTAGAATAACACTGTTATAATTGTCAAGACATAGTGAGAATCTAATGGATGCCAGAACCAAAATACTAAACGCCGCATCTGAGCTTTTCTTAGAAGGGGGTGGGGACGCCTTGAGTGTACGCGCTATATCCAAGCGGGCAGGACTGTCCACCATCGGTATATACAGTCACTTCCAAGGTAAGCAAGGCATACTAGATGCGCTGTACATAGAAGGATTTAACCTAGTCCGTGAAGCTATGGATGTCATTCCAGAAGGCAAGGCAAGCAAAGAGCAAGTACTAGAGGCGTGCCTAGGGTATCTCAATGTAGGCGAGAAATATGAAGCACATTATCGGCTGATTTTTGGGGAATCTGATGCAGGATATCAGCCCTCAATCGAGGCCATTGCAGCAAGAGATAGCGCATTTTCAAAGTTGGTTCGGGTGGCGGGTTCTTATTTATCAGAAGATGCTAGCGTGACGGAACGTCGGCAAATAGCGTTAGATATCTGGGCAATCGTACATGGGTACGTCAGTATCAGTCACCATGTAGTGTTCGCCGATGAACTGGAGTTGGACTGGAAGACGATGGCACTTCGTGTGGTTGGAGTACAGTTGGATGCCATTGACCTAACCAAAGCTAAGCCTTAACAAAGCCTTCCCGAACAACCCAGTAAATCAGCAGTATGAAGGTGGCAATGAATATTAAACAGCGATTCGTAAGTATTGCTCATGGATAGGTAACTACATAGGTACATAGTGTTTAAATAATCCATCGCTTTACTTAAAAATCAAATAAGCAAACATATGTCTTTTATCTTGTAAACTGCATTATTTTAGGTTATTTTTCACTGTTGATTACCGTTCTTTAACCAAGGAGAAGCAGTTTGGATACTAACTTATCACCGCTTAAGATTTCAGTGGTTGCGGCGCTGACACTGCTTACAGGCTCGCAAGTATTTGCAGAGGCCAAGTATGGTGATTATGGGACAGAAACCGCGCTGACGCTTGCCCGTGACTATGCTGGTCGTTATACAGGTTCAGATAAAGAAGTCCAAGCCGCTGATTATATGCAGCAGCGCATGACCATCGATGGCAGTAACAACCAAGTCAATCGTCAAACGTTTGATTTCGTAGCGCCTCGTGGTTTATTCAGAGGTCAGACGTTAACGAGTAATAACGTTGTCGTAACCCAAAAAGGCAGTGCTGACACCAACAGAACGCTATTTGTCGGCGCACATTATGATTCTGCCGTCGCTTATCCAAACTATGAAAATCTAGAAGCGTTAGACGATAATGCTTCTGGGTCTGGCGTCTTAACTGAGTTGACCAAAAATCTGACAGGTATTGAGACAGAGCATGACATTCAGTTTGTGGCATTTGGTGCAGAGGAGGGCGGTCTCAATGGTTCAAAGGCGTTTGTTGATCAGCTCACGGACGCAGAAAAATCAACAGCGTTGGGTATGATTAACCTAGATAGTCTGATTACAGGCGACAAAATGTATGCCAATGCAGGGCGAAATGCTTACGACAATGATGGCGACGAAGTGGCTGCCAATGTAAGTTTGCGTGAAAATGCACTGCGCATCGCTAAAGAGCTTGGTATTACACTGGAAGTCAATCCAGCCATTATTGCACCAGGTGAGACCGAACCCTACGAGCCTTATGGCGTTGGCTGCTGTAGCGATCAGGAATCTTTTGATAGTGTCATGCAGGTCGTCGGATTTGAGGCAACCAACTGGGGCCTTGGGCCTGATTATGATGGTTACACGCAAACTGAAAACCCGGATATTCCAGGTGGCTATACGTGGCATAACCCTGCATTAGATAACGAAGAAGTGCTTACTGCGGCCTTTGGTGAAGAGCGCATAGCACAAAGAATGCGTGACTACTCTCGTATCATCAGCAGATTGATTGTGGAGCAAACCAATGCTGATATCATTGCATCAACCAAAAGTGCGCTCAATCTTCAAAATACAATGGGCACTGCGTTAAAAAATAATGCTACCGACTCGCACTCAGCGGTGCTTGAGCGCGCCAATGCTTTAGCATTACATACTCTCGATGATGCGCAGCTTTTTGATACCGAGTCGCGTACTCAGGTTTGGGTAGATGGCTCCCAAAGCTACGTGGATGCTGATGAGGTGCAAGAGGGCATTCGCGCCAATATTGGTCTATATGGCGAATATATGGTACAGCCGAGCTGGCGTGTTGGTGCAGGTGTGCAAGCGGCCAATCAAAACAATAACACCGTAGAAAACGGTATTAAAAAAGATACGAGCTATGGCATTCAAGCCTATTCGTTACTGGGCGGAAAAGACACGGCTTGGTGGAACACCACGTCTCTAAGTCTGTCTAAGCACGATTTAGATGTCAATAGAACGGTAAAACTAGATGGTAATGACGGCATAAACATTATCAACAATAGCGAACGCGGTGATGCGGATGCCGATGTGTTTAGCGCATACAATGAGCTTGGCTATAATTTCCTTATCAAGAAAAACGTCGCGCATGGTGCATTTTTGGGTCTGAATTACAGTGATACAGATATAGATGGTTATACCAGTGGTAATGCAAACTCTCGCACTGCGTTAAAGGTTGATAGCACCTCTAGCGAGGCATGGGATTCAGAGCTTGGTTACCAGTTACAATATGGCTTTGATTTGATGGGCACGCCTGCCAAACTTCAAAGCAAAATCGCTTACGTGCATGTTATCGACGATGGTTTAACCGATAGTTTATCGACAACGTCTTTAGCTGACGGTCAAACAAGAGAGGTTAGTATCACTCAAGTAGATAAAGATGACGACTATGGACGTTTTGAGCTGAGTGTGAGTAACAAGGTTCATAAAAACGTTTATGCGTATCTGAATGGCGATACAACCTTTGCGCGTGACGATAAAGACAGCTCAGTGCAACTAGGCTTGCAATATCAATTTTAAATCTTGATGTGTGAATGTCAGACTGCGCTGCTCAATAATTCATTTATGAGCAGCGTTTTTTGCTTATGCATGTCAATATATTACTTATAAGGGCGTATTACTGATTGCCGCTACAGTAACCAGATTCAGTAATACCAATATGTGCAAAATACTAAAAGAATAGGGGTAGCGTATATGTTTGGCATCATAAAAGACTGGCGTGAACAGCGCATACTAGATAATAGCGAGTTTACCCATGCCGATTGGATGCATGCGGCTGAGCGTATCGTGATACTCGATAGATTAAGTGTTGACGAGATAACGCATTTATTCAAGCTCGCGACATTGTTTTTAGCTGAGAAATCCATCACAGGCGCGCAAGGGTTTGAAATTACCGATACTGTCAGACAGTCTATCGCACTACAAGCGTGCCTGCCAATATTAAACCTAAGTCTCGATTGGTATGCTGGTTGGTCATCCATCATCATTTATCCTGGCTCGTACAAGAGTGACAGCACCACGGTAGATGAGTTTGGTATCGTTCACGAAGGCACTCAGCACCGTAGCGGAGAAGCATGGCTGCGAGGGCCTGTTATTCTTTCATGGAAAGATGCCAAGCACTCAGGCGAACGTGATGGTAATAATGTTGTTATTCATGAGTTCGTACATAAACTCGATATGATGAACGGTCGCGCCAATGGTTTTCCACCGATGCAACCTGATATGGATCCTGCAAACTGGACACAAATTATGAGCCGCGATTTTGAAGATTTTCAAACACATCGCAAGTCAGGGCTTGATCGTTATGGCGCAACCAATCCTGCAGAATTTTTTGCCGTCCTCAGTGAAGTGTTTTTTGAAACGCCACAAAAGCTGGTTGATGCTTATCCGGATATTTATCAGATTATGGTGAAATTCTTTCGTCAGACGCCGCTATAAATGATATTTATAGAGATGGTGATAGTAAGCTGTATTCAAGACAGCATAAGCATATTGGAATTGGGGAAGCTGAGGTGACTAACACTATAAGTGATAATGTGGCAAAAGTAGAAATCTATGAAAGTGCTGATGGAAAGGCGCAAGTGGATGTACGTTTTGAGCAAGAGATTGTCTGGCTGTTATAAGCACAAATGACTGAGTTGTTTGGTCGTGATCAATCAGTAATTTCTCGTCATATCGCCAATGCCATAAAAGATGAAGAAATCGCTGAAAAAAGCAATATACAAAAAATGCATATTGCAAATTCAAACCGTCCGGTGATTTTTTATGACTTAGATGTGGTTATATAAGTAGGCTAACGAATCAAATCTCCTCAAGGCGTGCAATTTAGGCGTTGGGCAACGCAGCGACTACGTGAATACTTAGTACAAGGCTATACGCTCAATCAACAGCGCTTCTACAAAAACTCAAGCGAGCTACAACAAGCGCTAAAATTAATCAAAAAAACCGCACAAAGTCCCGAGCTTAGAACTGACAAAGCTTGTCATCAAAAACTATACCAAAGACCATGTAGTACAAGCTGCTATATATATTCTCGAATACATATAGCATTTATAAGCAAATAGAGTAGGCTGCCAATTTAAACAAGTCTTATAAAAGTTGTCGGGCAATCTTTCTCTACATCTTAAACCGTCCATTGGTCATTAATAATGGCCACCAGGTAACGCTTGCCTTGATACTCATCAAATACTAAGCGCAGTACCCGCCAGTCCATACCATCATACTCATCCGTGCCTTTATAATAAAACTCTACAACGTCTGACGCTGGGTATATTTCTTTTAAATTATTGATAGAATTACCATTATTTTTGAATTCATTGACATTGATACTAGCATTGTTGAAATTTTTACCATCCACCCAAGCACCTAAATAAGTAGGTAACGGCATGACCTGAAGATCGCCAGTACCGTCTTTTTCGCCCCAAGTAAATTGAATGTTGGACTGCTGTAAATACTGTGCAAATTGCCCGCGGCTAAAGACTTTATCTGACTCAGGCCGTACATAAGCGTACATCGAAAAACGAACACCACGTGTTGGATGGATGTCATTAGTGATTCTAGAAAAGTCCTTATTTGCCAGTGCGCGCTGTATACGTAACGCTTGCTGCCTGAGGGTTTGCTGACTGATATCAGCATTACTAGGTGTTGATGAGCTACTGGTTGGCTGAGATACAATAGCTTCGCTGGACTCAGAAGCAGACTGACAACCCGTCGCAGCTAGCGTAAATAATAGAAGGCTGCTAGAGGCTAATGTCGCAGATTTTTCCTTAAAAAAAGCAGGTAATGTCATCATAAAATCATCCTTAGCACAGTTATTAGCGAAAGAAACATCACTATAAATTGTCATGGGAACCAGTAAAAAATACCACAAAAGCGCTATGTAATAGATATTTTGGTAAGTAAACCTGAATGATACGATAATACAGCAGAGTCCGAATATAGGTATGATGTAATAGTCGGTAACACTTATGGGACAAAAGCTCGCAGAGAATAAGATGCCAACATATAAATCGCTGACATTACTATTGACCATAGGACTGATGACTGTCGGTCACGCTATAGCGGATGTATCAACAGTAGATCAGAAACAAAATGCCATGGCTGATATAAAGATTGCGACCATCACGAAAATGTACCAACAAGATATTGATGATCAAGGTATGAGTAATCCTGTCGTGCTGCAGCAATACGCAGATGCTGACTTGCAAGCAGCGATGCAACTTGAGCAAGAATATTTTGAGAAAACTCAGACGTCCTGCAATATAGATTATGATGTGCTTTGGAGTTCGCAAGATCCTGACTATACGCAAGACAAAAAGTTTTCAATAACTGATCAAGGATTGGTTCAGGTTAGCTTGGCACAAGGTAGCGATGTTTATTATGAGCTGTCATGTGATGACAATGATAAAAATTGCCAAGTTGCAGATGTGGTTTTAGATCAGGATGGTAAAACGTTGCGTCAGCATTTACTTGAAACTTGTCGTTAGTAAAAGTCTATAACTAATATTAAATCCGATCTAAGGCACAAGAATGACATGGTATAAATAGTTTTTCGCCTAACTGCTAAAACCATTGGTTTGTTTTCGCATAATGTATATTATGTTAAATAAGGTCTATTAGGTCGTAGGTTTAAGCCTTACTAATTATAGAATCATGACGATCATACATTTCTGATACTGCTAGGTATAAACATCCTACCAAACTATTTAGCTCTCACCGACTAACTCTGTCCTGTTAATTCAACCGAATCTTTTGGATGATAGTTCACGCTTGATCAGTTTTACTTCTAAACATCTCTGACAGGTATATTATTACGTCAATCATTTAACGTTTTATTAGACGTTAAGGTTTGAATGCTCTGTATGACTGGTTATTAATATTTTATGATTTGCGATAATACGAATGGCTACATCCAAACCCATCATTAGCTTTTTCTTCGATATGATCATGGCTATTCGTCTGCGATAGCTTATTTATTATCCGTGTCCACCGGCTAAGTCTTTAATATAGATATGCTAATAGCCTATTTTTGATAACCATCATTTGTATGGTTAGATATCTTCTAATATTGCCAAAATAGATTAAATTGCAAAAACTCAGCCAAACGATATAACTCCTTCGAATATTTCTAATCTTATCTAGCCTTCAAACGCTATACCCAAGTCATCACGTATAACCTTTTAAATTTAAATCATAGACAGACTGTTAAATCATTAGAACTGACGCTATTTATTCTTGCAGAGTGATGAATTTTATCTACCTATAAACAGTAGCCCTCTATTTATTGTTACCAAGCTATTTTTAAGATGAA
>Ga0207897_100045_pt1 | contig 74765 bp, 67 predicted proteins | sample LinPmetageLP42_FD_184054 | JGI IMG/M metagenome (GOLD analysis project Ga0207897, IMG submission 184054) | Marine viral communities from the Pacific Ocean - LP-42 (SPAdes) | ecosystem: Environmental > Aquatic > Marine > Oceanic | place: Pacific Ocean | collected 2010-08-27
TACAATTTTTGCCCTTATATATGGTACCAGAATACTATATTTTACTTTTTCACGTGTGTAATTCTGAATTCCGATAAAATCAAAATCGAACTTACAATCCTCCATGTCCGATGCTTTAATGTAGGGCTGTAGTTTCTTTAAGACTGGAGCGTCTTTTACAGGATAACCTAAACCTAAAGCCGGTTCAATAAACAACCGGTTCAACAATGCATCAACTTTAATGGCGGTTTTTCGATCTCTTTTGTTCTGTCTATACGGTGTAATTTGAGAGCAGGAAAATGTAGTGCCTATTTCAGCATTGGGCACAGATTTTCTTAGTATTCTGCCTCCTTCGGCTTGGCATAGTACAGCATGGTGGGCAGCAGGTAGAAAATTCTTCAACCTTTTTTTGCCAGGAGCATGAACGCCTAAAAAATATCCCGCACCTGTAAAAACCATAGGTTCGTTCAAGACCATCCAATGTTTTACCCTATCTCCAAAAGCGTTGGCACATACTTGTGTAAATTCTGAAAACCATCGTATAATGTTTCTATTTGTCCATCCACCTTTATCCTCTAAAACCTGTGGTAGATCCCAATGATATAATGTTACCCATGGGGTAATGCCCTGTTCTAAGCAGAAATTGATGACATTATTATAAAATTGAACACCTGGATCGTTTACAGAGCCAATGCCATTCGGTAGAATTCGAGGCCATGATATTGAGAAACGGTAGTTGTCAATATTCATGGATTTCATCAGTAAAATATCTTCTTTATACTTATTATAGAAATCGCAAGATACCTTTGCATTATCCCCGTTTAGTACTGCTTTTGGTTTGGATGTAAAATTATCCCATATAGAAGGTCCTTTTCCATCGGCATTATACGCCCCTTCAATTTGGAAAGCTGCCGTAGAAACGCCCCACGTGAATTTTTTGCCAAAGTCTTGTGCATTCAAAAAGAATTCTTCTTGTTCTCTCAATAGCGTAGGGGCTTTTTAATGTGTTTTTAGAGAGGTCTCTAAAAGTTGGGTTACAATTTGGTCGGTAATATCTAGGTAGTCTACCGGTACAATCGTTTCTGTATTCAGCCAATGTTGTAGTTTGGCCAGGTGTTTTGTTTTTAGGGATTTTATGACGGGTACACCCATATCTGCCAAGGCTGCGGCATTGCATTGTTGTTCATATTGCCCCTTCATTGGTATTACCAGTAGCTTTTTTTGCATATACAGGCTTTCTGCCGGTGTTTCAAAACCAGCGCCACATAGTATACCTTTACTGGTGGCCATGCTATGTACAAATGCTTCATTGGTAATAGGCTTTACATGAATGTTCTTTTTAAAATATTCATAGGTATTGTGCTTTGAAAAGACTTCCCATTTAACCCTTTTCATCTTACTCAAAAATTTCAGTAATTTCTCATCGCTATATGATGGTAGGTATACGGTGTAATGTTCTCCTTTGCTAATGGTTGCCGATCGAATATCGCTTCTAATAATTGGGGTATAGATATTAGGTTCATACGATTTAAAATGAAGCCCGAATTGATGACTTGTAGGTGCATAATTATTTAAGATCCATTTACCCATACGGTCCTTTTTTTTAGGTTTTGGGGCTAAGGTTGAAAGAACTGCCGCTTGGTGGCTAAAGCTGTAACAGGGAATGTTCTTTAATTTACATGCCCACGCCGTAACAGGTTCAAAATCATTAATGATCAAATCATAATCTTCTACCGGTATACTTTTTATCTCTTTTTGTAAACGCATAGAGTTTGCCCTATAGTAGGTTTTCCAAACATCTACGCCACCTTTTTTTCCAAAAATAAAGCTAAGTCCTTTTAACTGGTATTTTACGGGATATGGCAATTTAATATCTGCCTGTATGCCACTTACTAAAAGGTCTAATGAAACGTTATGTTTTAAAAGTGCCGGTATTACATCTCTGGCCCTGCTTAAATGGCCGTTGCCGGTACCTTGAATTGCGTATAGTATTCTCATTTACTTTGATGGGTCATTCCACTTATTCTAAACTCTTCAAGTAGGCTTTGAAAAAGTTCTGCTTTTTCTAGAACGTAGGTTTCTTCTTTTATGTCTTCTTGGTGGTCAATGGTTAATTGATCTTCAAGATAAGAGTATAGTTTCCATGCACCGTTATGGTATTCTAGGGCGGTTAAATTTTCTATCCAATCTCCAGAATTTAAGTAGGTAACTTCGCCTTTGTCGGTTTTTATTTTTCGAATTTCCGGTTGGTGAATGTGACCGCAAATAACATAGTCATAGCCATTTTCTATAGCAATATCAGCAGCTATTTGCTCAAAATCGTTAATGAATTTTACTGCGGATTTTACACCGTTCTTTATCTTTTTTGACATGGAAATAGGACCCTTGCCCATTTTCTTGCTAATAAAATTAATGGCTCTGTTCAATAATATTAAAAAGTCGTACCCTTTGGCACCAAGTTTGGCTACCCATTTAGAATGTTGCATGGTTACATCGAACACATCACCATGAAAAATCCAAGCTTTTTTGTCCTCAAGCGGAATCACCATTTTGTTGACAATGCCCAAAGATCCCATGCTGTTACCAGAAAATTTGCGCAAAAGCTCGTCATGATTACCCGTAATATAATGTACAGGCACTCCTTTAGCCACCCATTCGAGTATAAGCTTAATCACCTTCATATGAGACTTGGGCCAATAACGTTTGCTAAATTGCCAAATGTCTACAATGTCACCGTTGAGGATAACCTCTTTTGGTTTTATTGATTTTAAATATTTTAAAAGCTCTTTGGCGTGGCAACCGTATGTTCCTAAGTGAACATCAGAAATGACCACAATGTCAACTGGTCTTTTTTTCATAAATAAATGGAAGGTTCCTTAACTAGGAATGTTAAAAAAATAAAAGGGGGCAGAACGACCACAAACTTGGCATGGAGTGCAAGAATGGCAATAGGGAAAGCGGCCAATTCAATAGATTTCATATACTGAAACTTATGACCGTAAAGTTTCAAAAATTATTGCTATAGTAAGGTTACTGCTAACTTATTTTTTAGTTATCAGATTGTTAGGTAATTGAACTTCAGTATTGTGTTTGGTAACTATTTCTTTACCAATCGAACTTTGACAGACTTGCTAATGGGTGTTTTGCTTTTGTCTGCAAAATGATTGTATGGTACCAATACATTTGTTTCGGGAAAATAGGAAGCCAAGTTCCCCGAAGGAATATTATAAGGTACAATCTTAAAATTATGTGCGGTTCTTACCTGTCCATCATACGTGCTGGTAATGTCTACAATGTCTAGCTTATTGACACCTATGGCTTTCATGTCATCTACATTCATAAAGACGACCCTTCTTGCATTATAAACTCCTCTATAGCGATCATCTAAACCGTAAATGGTAGTATTGAACTGGTCGTGAGAGCGTATGGTCATTAACATATACTCGTCTTTTTCGAGGGTATGTTCCGGTAGTTTGTTAATGGTAAATTGAGCCTTGCCGTTAGGTAACATACTAAAATCCAATTCACGAACATTATTTGGTAAATAGTATCCGGCGCCAACAGACCGTTCTTCTGTTTTGCTAAAGCCTTTGGCTACTTGGTCAATTTGCTTTCTTATTAATTCGTAATCTTCGCCTAAAGATTTCCAGTTCATTGGGTGTTCTTCTCCAAATAACGCATGCCCCATATTGGCAATGATTTCTGGTTCGCTCATTATGGTATCTGCAGCAGGTTTTAATATTCCTTTGGATCTTTTTACCCTTCCCATGCTGTTCTCTACAGTAAAGTGACGAGGTTTACCATTTTTCATATCCTTTTCAGATCTTCCAATGGTCGGTAGAATTAAAGCTGTTTTGCCGGTGATTAAATGTGTACGGTTCAATTTTGTACTGATCTGTACGGTAAGATCACAATTTTGAATACCTTTTGCAGTATATTCGGTATCGGATGCCGCCATTAAAAAATTACCCCCAAGACACATAAATACTTTTGCCTTGCCTTCATACATAGCTTTCAAGGTACCTACAACATCTACACCTTCGTGATCTGGCGGTGTAAAACCTAAGTGCTCTTTAATACGGGCATTCATGTCTTTGTCCACAAAATGCTGAATACCAACACTACGGTCGCCCTGTACATTACTGTGACCGCGAACTGGGCAAGTGCCTGCATTTGGTTTGCCAATTGCTCCTTTTAATAAAAGTAGGTTTATGAACTCTCTAATATTCTCTACACCATTTTTATGTTGGGTAAGACCCATGGCCCAACACACGATTATTTTAGATTTATTTGCTAGTAAATCTACGGTGTCATTTATTTTTTCTTCGGATACACCTGTGTGACTTAGTAGGTCTTCTGAATTATAATTTTTTAGATCGGCAAGCAATGCTTCATAGCCATCTGTATATTTTTTAATGAATGCATGATCAAAAACGGATTTGCCTTCTTCTTCTTCTAAGGCAACTAGTTTCTTTAATATCAATTTCACTAATGGGATATCTTGATTGATGTTGACCGGTAAATGAATATCTGCCATGTCTTCACCACCACCGATCCATCCGCCTAGGTGTTGCGGATTTTTAAAATTGACCAATCCTGATTCCTCTAGTGGATTTATACTAATAACCTTACCGCCGTTTTGCTTACATTTTTCTAAAGCAGATAACATTCTTGGGTGATTGGTGCCTGGGTTTTGTCCAACAATCAAAATAACCTCAGCTTCGTAAAGATCTTCTAAAATTGTGGATCCTTTACCGATGCCCAAAGTTTCTCCCAAGGCAACACCACTACTCTCATGGCACATATTAGAGCAATCTGGTAAATTATTGGTGCCTAATGCACGTGCAAACATTCCATATAAGAATGCGGCTTCGTTACTAGATCTCCCAGAGGTGTAAAAAATAGCTTTATCTGGGTTGTTCAGTTTTTTTAATTCAGAAGCTATTAAGTCAAAGGCATCTTGCCATGAAATAGGTTCATAATGAACGCTGCCCGGTCTTAATACCAATGGTTCAACTAAACGCCCAAATTTATTAAGCTCATAATCTGTTAGTTGAGATAATTCTTCTACGGAATTTTTTTGGAAAAAACTTGCGCCAATTTGTTGTGTTGTAGCTTCATCACCAAGTGCCTTTGCTCCATTCTCGCAATATTCTGCCACTGGCGATGGGTGTTCTGGGTCGGGCCAAGCGCAACTAGGGCAATCAAAACCATCTTTTTGGTTCATGCTAAGCAAGGTTCGCATAGATCTTAAAACGCCCATTTCTTTAAATGTATGTTTTAAAGCTTCACGCACACCTAAATAACCAGCGGCATGTGTAATTGGGTCTTTTACTTCAATGTCAAGAAATTCTTCCGATCCTCTAAATGAGACCTTGCGTTCCGTTTTTGCATCCATACCTTAAACTTAGTAAATGTAAAAATAACGGCAGTGCTAGAATGCACTAAAACTGCCTTGAAAATGTTAGAATATAGTAGACTTTAACTCAACTTTGGGTTAGGGTAGTTGTCAGACTGATCTTCAATAGTATTGTCTAAACAGGTAAAATCTTTTTCCAGCAATAAGTAAAGAACATTTCCTGAAGAAGTCTTTAATGTATGGTCGTAGGTGATAATGTCATTTGAAAACCATTCTTCACCTGTTTTTTTTGGCATTTCAAGTACGATTGCATTTTTCTCATAGCTTATGTGTAATTGGTCTATGGCACTATTCAGCACTACGCCATAATTAAATTTTATAGACCCAAAATTAGTACTGTCGAAAATCTTTCCATTTTCAGATAGCGATTTTACTTCTGTTTGAGTAAGTCTAAACCGTACGGAATCACCTTTTATTCTAATTTTCATGGCTATAAATTGAGTTCACAACAAAAATAGCCCATCTGACAACAAAATATAAGGGGTTGACATCAAATTGTTTCTATTATTTAACCTTACCTATATATTTACGATGTAATAAAAAACGAAATAAATTTTTTCATTTTCATATAGTGTTCTCGTAAAAGAGTCCGGTCTAATAAGATCGGACTCTTTTTAGTTTAGGTCAATTAAGGACATAAAAAAAGCCCATTAAATAGTTTTTAATAGGCTTAGATAAACGTTTGTGAGTTTTATTTCCAAATAGGTGCAGGGTATTTACCTGTATCTGATTTTTCTTTTAAACTGTTCATAGCCTTTTCTTTATCGCTTGCGTAAGTAACACCAAACCAATCTCCACCAGAAGGAATGCATTTAACTTCAATTTCATTGGCCTGTAACATTTCTTGTATCATTAAAGGAATGTAGAGCTCGCTATTTGCTATACGGTCTTCATCTTTCAAGAAAATTCTAAATTCAGATTCTATTTTATCAAAGATAGATGGTCTGCATACCCAAAAGTTCATACTGGCCTGTTCGTCACCTGTAAACTCTAAATTGGTATCTTCGTCGATTATTTTATCGCCTTGTTGAACAAGTTTTAAGCGCTCTTGTACAGAAATAAGGTTGTCGCCGTTTACTTCGCAAACACCTCTAGATACAGAACCGTGCTCAGACAAGGTATCTTTTAAGGTGTAACCCAATAATGCATATGCACTATCATCGGACTTCATAAAATCAGCTGCTTTTTTGTATGCAGATTGACCATAAAAATCGTCGGCGTTGATTACCACAAAGGGGCCGTTGATTACATTTCTTGCCGTCCAAACCGCATGGGCAGTACCCCAAGGTTTCTTACGTTCGCCGGTGAACGTAACTCCGTCAGGTAAATCTGTAAGTTCTTGAGCAAGAACGTTTAGTTTAATATTGCTAGGTATTCTTTTAGAAAGATGTTCTTCTAAGAAAGAAACATTCTCTTTTTTGGTGATAACTACAATTTGTTCAAAATTATTTTGAATAGCATCATAAATGGCAAATTCCATTAAGAACTCACCGTTTGGACCTAAATCATCAAATTGTTTCAGTTTTCCATATCTACTACCGCTACCGGCAGCCATTAAAAGTAATGTCATGATTTTTGTGTTTAAATATCAAAAATATGAAATGCTAATAGAAATTATGGCTCATTTAAGATGTATGATGGTTAAAATTGATAATTAGTTAATATGAATTATCAAGATTTTTATAAATTCAAAGTTCAAACAACCACCAAATATGACATCAAGAAGAAAATTTATCAGAAATACATCTATAGCAAGTATGGGTATGGTTACAATACCGGCATTTGCCCATAAAACATTTAGTGCCGCAGATAAACTTAATGTCGGTCTAATCGGGGTAGGTCTGCGAGGAACCAATCATTTACGTAATTTATTGCTTAGAAAAGATGTAAACGTTACTGCTATTTGTGATGTTGATGATAATAGGATTGCCATTGCCAAAAAACATATTGCTGAAGCGAATGGTAAGACACCTAAAATATTTGGGGCTAATGATTTTGATTATAAGAATCTTTTGTCCTTAGCAGAGGTAGATGCCGTAATAATAGCAACGCCATGGTTATGGCATACCCGTATGACAGTGGATGCTATGGAAGCTGGTAAGTATGCTGGGGTTGAGGTTTCTGCATCAAATACCTTAGAGGAATGCTGGGATCTGGTGAATACACATGAGCGTACCGCAACACATATGATGATTCTAGAAAATGTGAATTACAGAAGAGATGTTTTGGCAGTTCTCAATATGGTGAAGCAAAATGTATTTGGGGAAATGGTGCATTACAGATGTGGCTATCAGCATGATTTACGACATGTTAAATTTAATGATGGTAAAACTGCTTATGGTAAAGGTGTTGAATTTGGCGATAAGGGTATTTCTGAATCTAAATGGCGTACAGAACATTCTGTAAAAAGAAATGCCGATGTTTACCCAACTCATGGGTTGGGTCCTGTGGCTGTTATGGCAGATGTTAATAGAGGTAATAGGTTTGTGTCTATGACTTCTCATGCATCTAAAGGTATAGGGCTACACAATTATGTTGTAAAGGAAGGTGGAATAGATCACCCGAATGCAAAAGTGAATTTTAAGCAGGGTGATGTAATTACCTCAACCATTAATACAGCAAATGGCGAAACAATAATCATTACACACGACTGTAATTTGCCAAGGCCTTATTCATTAGGTTTTCGTGTACAAGGCGCAAACGGACTTTGGGAAGTGGACGGAAGCCGCATTTACGTGGAAGGTAAGTCTGAACCACATACATGGGATGAAGCTAAACCTTGGTTAGATACTTATGATCACCCTTTGTGGAAAAAATATGGTGAATATGCCTTAAATGCTGGGCATGGCGGAATGGATTTCTTTGTGCTTAACTCATTTTTTGAATCTGCAAAACAAAACATAGCACCGCCTTTAGATGCTTATGATGCAGCAGCTTGGAGTGCCGTAACACCACTTTCAGAGGCTTCCATTGCGAATAATGGCGAACCACAAGATTTCCCTGATTTTACTCGAGGACTTTGGATAAAAAGAAAGCCTTACGAATGGATGAAAGAAGCATATTAGAATTTAACTAGCCTTAGCTTCTTTTATATTCTCATTTTTTTCAAATTCATCTGTGGCTATTGTCATTTTCGATTTTTTTTTCCAGATGTTACGTGAAATTTTACGTTCGCGATCAGCTCTAAAGCTGGTAGACTTAATAATATCCGGAGCAAAAGTAACACCTAAAATAATTGCACCTAAACCAAGAAGGGTAACAGGGTTGATAAAGTATTCGCTAAAAGAGAATATCCCTATTATTAAAAGTGTTGAAAAGGGTAGGGAACAAGCTAGAATGTTTAATCCGAAATTAACGTCGAATGTAGGTTTTGGCTGTTCATCTTTTTCTTCCATAGATTGTATTGCACTCATATGGGCAAATGGCCAAAAGCTGCAGGCACTCTGCGGAAATACTACTAAAAGTAAAATCATTGCAGGAGTTAAAGCAGGCAGAATATAGGCGAAAACACCACTAAGTAAAAATGCCAGACCCATTCTGCGTAAAAGCATGGAAATAATCAATTTAAACTCCCCCTTGTTTATTCTCACTGCCATACCTATGAATAATAGTACTAACGGAGTCATAAGACCTTTAATGCTCAATGCGGTATTTTGAAAGAAGGTAGGTAGGGAAGATAGATGCCATCCAAAACCTAACATGACCAAGCCTATTACAATGACCATATTAATGGGTTCGTTGATCAATGAAATGAAAAGTCCTTTTAATTTACTTTTGGAAGATTCTTGTTTTTTAATAACCGAATTTTTTCGGTACCAATGCATGGCTAGCATGTACAATAAAATAAGAACGAATATTTTATTTCCTATGTCGGCAAGAGCGGCTAATGCAAGTGTATCATCACCTAAATAAGCAACTATAAAAGGAAAACATGAAAGACCAGGTGCTGTTGATGGCAACAACATCATTAAGGTTCGCTTTTTGCTTTTTTCTTCTTTATGTAAAGATGCTGCCAAGAAATATTTGGTAGCCGCCAGCATTAAAAGATTAAAAGTTAGGGCAATTAACGGAAATACCAATAAGGTGCCGTTAAGTTCTATTTTTAATAGTGCAACAAAAATCGTTGCGGGCAATGCTACACTTAGTATTAGAACCTTTACACCTTTTAAATCTTGTTTTGCAACTTTTTTTTGTAGTAGTAAACCAAGACCTATGATCAGTATTAATTCGAGGGTTTTCTGTAGTGCAAAATTCATATTTTGAGAAGTTTAGTTTGAGGTAGTTTGGTGTACTATGAATAGTCCTTAGGAGTTGAACTCAGGGTATTTGTGTCAAGGCAATTATCCTTACTGCCAACTCCCGGACTAATTCAAAACTTAAACGAGCACTTTTTCAAGGGCTGCAGTAAACAACTTCATCTCTTCCATGGTACCCATGCTCACGCGGCACCAGTTTTTTCCGTAGATTTCAAAAGCTCTTACACCAACACCTTCGGCGGTCATTTTCTCTAAGAAAGGTTTACCGTCCATTTCGATTGGAAATATGATAAAACTTGTTGACGAGGGTACATATTCAAACCCCAATCTGTCTAGGTTTTCATATACGTATTCCCTACATTCTTTGTTCAATTTTCTAGATTTGTCTTTAAAGGCAACATCTTCCATACTTGCCATGGCTGCGTAAACTGATGGTAATGATATACCCATGCCACCACGTGTAATTTTTTGGATAATGTCTAAAGTTTCTGGTTGTGCCACTACATAACCAACACGTAAACCGGCCATACCCTGTATTTTAGAAAATGTACGGGCAATAATTACGTTTTTACCTTCATTGATAAGTGATACCATACTCTTTTTCGCGGCATCTTCTAAAAAGCCTAAATAGGCTTCATCAATGAAAATTGGAGTCTTTTCAGATACACGAGAACAGAAATCAACAAGTTCATCATGGTGTGTCATACTACCTGTTGGGTTATTTGGGTTACAGATGTATACCAATTTTGTGTCTTCATCAACTGCGGCCTCCATTGCAGCTAGATCATGAGACCAATCTTTTTTCAATGGAATTGGTTTCCAAGTTGCGCCGGTTGCTTCTGCTACTTTAATAAGTGACATATATGCAGGATCTGCAGAAACAATATTTCCTCCGTTTTGAAAGAACACCATAGCCGTTTTTTCCAATAGATCTGATGAACCAGGACCCATCATTATATTTTCTTGTTTAACACCCTCTTCAACCGCAATTTTGTCCATTAACTCATACAGTTCTTTCCAAGCATAACGATTACCTTTTGGTGCATACTCTTGCATTGCCGTAACCGCCATTGGTGATGGACCGTACGGGTTTTCATTTGCATTAAGTTTAGCTGCCAGTGCCAAAGGTTGCATAGGTGCTTGTGGAAGATATTCCTTAAAGAACGGTGTGTAAGGAATATTTCCTTTCGCATCTAAGGATATGGGTTGTGACGGGAAAGCCCCGTAGGTCAAATAAGGTGCTGCCATGACACCTGCTGCTGAAAGAACGCCTTTTTTAAGCCAATCTCTTCTGTTTACATTTGTTTTCATTGTGTGCTATGTTTAAGTTAAAAAATTTCTAGTTTGAATCTACCGGCGTAGCATTGGCACCTATATTTCCTTCGGCAACAATTGTGTCATCGACTGTGCTCAATGCAATGCTTACATGTGCGTCAAGTGTTTCTAAACTGTCATAGAACGATGTGTCCGCAATTAGAAAGAACTTGTTTTCAGTAAGTTCTCCAGTAGTTCCATCTACATCATCTAACGTAGTTAAAACCGAAGTGCCAACGCCAACGGCTCCATCAATAATCACTGCTGGGTGAAAGGTATCCTCTATGGTATTGTACATTGATATCTGTACTAATGTTTGTTCTAAATCGGTCTTCCAGAATACGATTCTTCCAAAAACATTGGATCCCATTGGGTCTGTAGAATCTATGGTATAGGCTGTAAAAGTATCTAATGTGCCACCACCTTCTGCTGCCTCTTGAGCTGAATCTAGCCGCTCTAAATCGCACGACCCGAATGTTAATAAGATTACAGTTAATACACTTAACTTTTTTATATATGTCTTTATCATTTTCTTAATTTTTAATATTAAACATCAATTAGAAGCTTAGTGTAGCTCTTACTGAATAAAAAGCCCCTAGAGATCCTTGTTGTGCATTGCCGTATAGGTAAAAACCTCTTTCTTCTGATCGATATAAATCGGGATAATTATTGAAAATATTTTGTCCGGTTAGGGTAAAGGCCAAGTTCTCAGAAGCCTTATATGTAATTCCTAAATCAGAGGTAACCTGAGCCGAAAATGTTTGATCAGAATAACCTTGTTCCCCAACATTTGGAAAGTTAGCATCGGTCAAGGTGCCAATTCCGTCATCTATTCTGGCGATTTCCCCAAAATAGTTACCTCTTAGCATTCCAGACCATTTTCCTATGCTATAGGTTGCAGAAGCAATGAATTGTGTATTTGGAACACCTTGCTCATAGGCACCTATTACGGCACGGTCAATATAAAGGTCTTCAAGTTCTTGATCGGTCAAAACCGTATTCAAGTCAGGAACGTTTGCACCTTCAAAAGTTCTGTCTGATAACAATCCGGATACGTTTAGATTCAACATTCCTTCACCAACTCTCTCACTATAGTTAGCTACTATTTCTATACCTTTTGTGCTGATATCACCACCGTTAATTCTAAAACTTGCCAAACCAGCACCTATAAGTGGTTCTAAAGCTGGGGCGTCATCTGCGCTAAAGTTACCAGTACTGAACAAGCGGTCTTTAATATCGATCTGAAAGGCATCAATACTAAGGTCTAACTTATTAAAGAGCTTTGCGGTAATTCCTAAACCAATGTTGGTAGATCTTTCTTCCTGTAACTGTTGAATACCAATAGTTTTTGCGACTTGACTGCTATTTGGGTACAGTGTTCCGTCAAACGGTTCTAGATCAACAAAAAAGGTAAACGTATGTGAGTAATTCAATTCTTGTAATGATGGTGCTCTAAAGCCATTACTGATCGATCCTCTAACTGATAAATTATCTGTTATAGAATAACGAGTAGCAAATTTTCCGGTAAAAACTCCACCAAAATCGGTGTATTGTTCTGTACGTAACGCACCACTTACAAACCATTTGTCTGTAACATCTAATTCAAGGTCTAGATAAAGTCCAGTAACCGAGCGAAACTCATTTGCCTCGTTCTCAGGTGCAAAACCTCTAAAACATTGACAATTTGGACTGTATTGTAATACAGGGTAGGAGCTAACACCGCCATAAGGTAGTACAAGGGCATCTCCATTAGAATCAACAATTGGACTGCCGTCCAAACCTTCTAAAGGAAAACCATCTGGTCCAATAAGTTGTTGATTGTCTTCTGTTGCGGTAATAACACCTGCATCGCCTGCAGCGTAACTTTCTTCTTGTCCTCTTTCTATAATATAGTTCTCAATTCTAAATTCTCCTCCAATAGCTATGTTAAGGCCGGATAAGAAATCTGGATAGTATCTAGAAAGGTCAAAGTTGGTTGTGTTCTGTGTAAATTTGTGCGTACCCAAATCCATTTCTGTTGGTGAAGCGGATTGTAAACTGGCGTTAAACGTATTAAATTGTCCAAGTCTTTGAGTGTTGGTGCCAAAGGTATTGCTAAAATCAAAGTCCCATTCACCTACTTTTCCTTTAATACCACCTGTAAAAGCCAAATTGGTTTGATCATTGGTCATTTGTGGTCTAAAACCGTTAGGATATAAGTCATAATTGAAACGGTCGGTTTGTGCTGATCTTCGATAAAAACATCCAAATAGCTGACCGGATTTATACCCAAAATCACCAAAGGAATAAAAGCTGCTTTCAGACGTTTCAGAAAGTGGTATTTCTAAATCATAAGAAACTACGCCCAATATACTTGGAGATAAACCTGCAAAGGTTGATATGTCTCTTGCTGTAAGACCACGTGCGGCAAGTAGGCCTGCATCTGTCTGTAATTCGGCCGCAAGTGCAGCGTCTCCTGCTGTTTGTGCCGCCAACAGTTCAGGGTTGGTTATTATGGGGTTACCTTGTGCATCTGTTCGTTCATTGTTCAGATAAGAGTCGCCGTAAGGTGTAGCGCCGCTAATATTTGGGCGTATGGCGGCTTCATTTTGACGATAGGTTCCGGCTACGTTAAGATATCCACCGTTTTCAAAAGAGGTTCCATAGTTAATTCCAAGTTGATGTGTTATACCATCTATTCCATCGGTATCGTTTAGCAAAGCTTGATCGGATTCACTAATATTGGAATCACTGATATCCGGGTTAGAGTTGGTATAAAAACCGGCAGTGTAGTTTGCTGTAAATTTGTCGGTACCTTTTCTAGTAACTATATTGATTACCCCCGCAATAGCGTCAGATCCATATTGGGCAGAGGCACCATCCCGTAAAACTTCCACACGGTCTATGGCATCCAAGGAAATGAAATCCATATCAACTGAATTTGCAGATCCACCTGTTGCAGAACTTATCAATTGTGCTCCACTATGGCGTCTTTTGCCATTTACCAATACCAATAATTGATTGGGCCCCAAGCCTCTTAAGGAAGGAGGTGTAACCGAAGCGCTTAAGTCGCCACCCTGGGATCTAACAGCGGTAAAAGATGGTGCGGATGCAACAAGTAATTGACCCACATCCAATTGTGGCATGTTAATGGCCTGTTTGCTGACGCTTATTACATCTACAGGAGCTGCGGTCTGTAATTTTGTTCTTGATTGCCCTCTGGAACCTACCACAACGGTCTCCGTTAATTGCTGGGCAGATTCTTCTAAAATGGCATTAATAGTAGTTTTGCTGTTAACAGGTATTTCTAATTTTGCATACCCTATAAAGGAGAATACGAGTATGGCATCACTTGATGCGCTAATGGAGTACATACCGTCAAAGTCGGTAATGACTCCTTTAGTGGTTCCTTTGACCATAACGTTAACACCGGGCAAGGGGCCTTGTGCATCGGACACTTTACCGTTTATGCTTATTTCTTGAGCTTGAACTATGTAGATATGTAGTAAGGACAAGACGGTTATAAATAGAATTTTCTTCATAATCATGTGAGTTTAGTTGTTTCTCAATGATGCATTACCTTTTAGTGTTCCTGTGGTTAATAGGAATACAATAGGGGGAATACATTATGCGTAAAAGAAAAGTTCCGGACACTTTACTGGTCAGATAATCATGTTATTAGGTGATCAAATGACTTAGACAATATTATCAAATGTTAAAGAGATAAAAAAACACGGTGTTTTTACAAATGATTGTTTTTGAAAGGGTTGTGAAGGTTTAAATTGTAGTATCGGTAGATTTTTGAATAAAAAATAACTTTTATTCAAACTTTTTAGATTTTGAAATTGATAATGTGACAATTTGATATTATTGCCCAAAAATGTGCTTTTTATGCATTTAATAATTTGATCAGAGGAAAATAAATAAAAACGCATTTATTGGCTTGTTTATTGTCATATTAATACGAAAAATTCTAATAGTATGAATTAAATTTGTTAAAATGGGTTAAAAGCCTATAATAGTTTAATGAATATTCAGTTTTTATAGCAAAAGGATTTTAAAAAGATTAGGACAGATGAGGAACAAACTAGACCATGTAGACTTTAGTATTTTAAATATTTTGGCCGAAAATGCCCAGACCCCGTACACTGATGTTGCCAAAAAGTTGATTGTTTCTCCAGGTACTGTACACATGCGAATGCGTAAAATGAAAGAGATGGGCTTGATTACCGGTGCTACCTTAAGTCTTGATTATGCTAAAATGGGTTGGAAGATGACCATTTTCTTAGGTATATTTTTAAGTGAAATCAGCTTATTTAAGAAAGTGATGCAAAGATTGAACGACATTGAGGAAGTGGTGAAAATACACCACGTAACCGGAAAATATGATGTCTTTATAAAAATGCATGCAAGAGATAGTTTTCACTACAAGCAAGTGTATCAAGATGAAATACTAAGTATTTCTGGTATACGTGGTATAGAATCATTTATTTCAATTGAAGAGAATTTGGAGCGCCATATTCAATTCGTGGCAACTGAAGAGAATTAACTATAACAATTTCATTTCGGTAGGATTCCAATGAACCGGTTGTTTTTTTGAATAGCTTTCATTGGCAAGTAGTGCCGCACCTGCTGCTCTAAGTCCAAACTTTGGGTCTTGTATAACTTCACCATTGGTTCTAATACTTCTAAAAAAATTGAAAAAATGATCGTAATGCGCCCCTTTGTAATCTCGCGGTGCTTGCCAGGTTGTAGTACCGGTAGCCAAATTACTTATTCGGGTATCTATTTTTTTAGCGGCATATTCTTTTCTTATTTGTGCCTGCATATCTTCGGTAAATGATATCATGGAATATCCACTTGGTTCCATGCCAAGTTTTGAACGGTTTACGGTAACCGAATTCTGCCCTATTTCCATTTCTCCTTCGGTACCTATTAATTTGAATCCGCCACCACCGCCACTACCAGCAATAAAATTGATACGGAAAGCTGCGTTAAAAGGGGCATGATTTTCCGTTTTTGGGTAGTCATAAAGTGTTATAGAAACATCTGGCACATCTCTGCCGTCTTTCCAATAGCGGAGTCCGCCTGTTGCCATAGCCCTATTTGGACCCTCTGAACTAATCACATAATTTAGGGTAGAGAATGCATGAACGAACAAATCTCCAGCAACCCCGGTGCCGTAATCTTGATAATTTCTCCATCTAAAAAATCGGTTGTTATCAAAAGGTACTTTTGGTGCACTTCCTAAAAATCTATCGAAATCTACCGTATCATTATTGGCATCTGTTGGTATAGGGTATTGCCATGCACCTTCAGACGAATACCTATCATTATACATGTCTAACATCACAATATCTCCGATAGCACCATCTTCATAAAGTTCTTTTGCTTTTTCATTCCCTAAAGAGGCCATACCTTGACTTCCTATCTGGCATATTTTACCCGATTTTTTTTGAGCTCTTATAATTTCTTGTCCCTCGTTGAAATTTTGAATCATCGGTTTTTCGCAGTATACATGTTTACCCGCTTTTAATGCGGCAACCGTAATGGTTTGGTGCCAATGATCAGGTGTGGCGATTAAAACGGCATCTATGTCCTTTCTACTTAAAATTTCGCGATAATCTCTGGTTACAAAAATATCTTGACCCCAAAGTTCTTTAGCGCGGTCAAGTCTGCCGGTATACAGGTCGCATGCAGCAACTATTCTTACACCATCAATCTTTAGGGCGGCTTGTGTGTCGTAAATACCTTGAATACCCGACCCTATAAGAGCAATGTTTATTTGGTCATTACTACTGTATTGTTCTAATGCATATGCTCTATGTAGAACTTGTGTTTTGTTATTAGAAGCTGATAATATATAAGGAGCTGTTCCCAAGGCTGCAGTGGTCAATGATGCCCGTTTGATAAATGATCTTCTAGAGTTCTTTTGATCCATGTTGTTTTAAGTGGTTGTTTGTTGTTAGCTACTAAAAATACCAAATAATTAACCTTGCTACATGGTCATGTTTGGATAATTTAAATTTATCAATTGTAAAATGACAAGATGTTTTTTTATGTGGTGTAGTTCATCTGTATATTTTGTTAGTTGACAACATTTATGATATAAATGGCAAACAAATTTTCTGGATCACCGTAATTTTGCGTTCGCTTAAAAAGAAAATTTTGTTGAAAGATATATTTATAGCAGCACTTTGGAGTATCTCGCCGTTAGGAGAGGCTAAAGTTGGTATACCCTACGGTCTTTTTCATGGGGTTAATATTTATGTGGTTTTTTTAGTTTGTTTTTTAGCGAATGTTCTGGTATTTCCTATCATGATGTTTTTTCTGAATACGGTAAATACGTATTTGCTTAGATGGCATTTTTATAAAAAGAATGCCCTGTTTGTTGCAAGAAGGGCAAAAACGGGATCAGGTGATAAAATCAAAAAATATGGTTTTTACGGACTCATATTTTTCGTAATGCTCCCTGTGCCAGGCACCGGTGTCTATGCAGGTAGTATTGCCAGTTACTTGTTTAAGATTGAAAGAAAGAAAGCCTTTTTGGCTAATACCATTGGTATATTTTTATCATCGGTCATTGTTTGGGCAACTACTTTGCTGACCATGAAGGGTATGGCATAACCTTGTTGTATTCATATATTCTATTCTTTTATTTTGTGGATAACTATACCTTGTTTTAATTTCATTAACAGATTTGGCCTTTTAAATTTGTAGCTTTTTTTGAGCTATGGATACCCTTAAAATTGGTGATAAATTATATAATGTTGAACAGAACGGATTCAACGATTTCGCTAGATATTCCTTTTCTGAAGTAGTGCGACTTACCGAAACTTTGGCGGTTCTAAAAAATGGAGTTCGATTAATCAATAGACCTAAACAATCTTATATTATGGAAGATGTTGGCTATTCGGTTTCTCGTAACAAAGGAACGCATTGGCATATTGTTTCTTTGAAAGCAATTAGAAATGCACAAATAGAAAATGAAAAAATTAAGGTTCATGACTGGTTTGAGAACAAGCAATTTACACTGAAAGAGAAGCAGTATATTTATAAGCTTTTTAAAGGAGAAGAGGACCAATAAAATACAGAAGTGAACATAGTTTTTACAAGAAACGTACAGACCGTTTTTTTATTAGAAAAGCTTTACTACCTTTACGGCGTTGTGTTGTGTCTCAAAGAAATTTGAGGCAATTGTGTTTATCGGATTTTACCGATAGAACCCAATGAAAGGCTTTCCATTAAGGGAGGCTTTTTTTGTTTCTACCCTAAAGATTATGTATAACGTAATGTACTAAAGAAGCCGCTAGTTTGGCCGTTTGCTTGTCTATATCAAAGTTTGGGTTTAACTCTACGATATCTAAACCTACTAATTTGCCCGAATCAATAATAAGCTTTAGACTTTCTAAAACAATATCTGGTGCAAATCCCATGGGCGAAGCTGCACTAACCCCGGGTGCATAAGCAGAAGAGAACCCATCTAAGTCAATTGTAGTATAGATATAATCTACATCTTCCATAAATTGAATAAGCCTTAGTTGCACGTGCTCTAAATAGCTCATGCTAAAATGATCCTGAAGTAGATAATTGACCTTTTGCGATTCTGCGAAATCAAATAGTGTTCTTGTGTTGGCATCTTTTCGAATACCTAATGCCATGTATTTTATTGCTTCATTTTTGGCTTCATGTTCCAATGCTATTTGGTAGAAGGGAGTACCGGAATTGTTTCCGTCAGAATTAGCCCTTAAATCAAAATGAGCATCAAAATTTATAATGCCTATTTTTTCCTTAGGTTTTATGTGTTGTAGTAATCCGTTATAATGGGCATATGCAAGATCATGACTTCCTCCTAGAAGTATTGGGGTTGCCCTGTTCTTTATTAATTCACTTACTGCAATTGTACATTCTTCTTGTAATTCCTCAAGATTTTGATCCTTACATTCTAAATTCCCAAAATCTATTAATTGTGTATTTTCGTTTAGATGATTGGGCATTTTCCCTAATTGCTCACGAATAGCATCAGGACCTAAGGCCGACCCAGTTCTGCCAAGATTTCTTCTTACTCCTTCATCACTGCTATACCCGAAAAGGGCGTACGTTTTATACTCTTTTTGATATTCATATTCTTGCAAGTTCAACAACTTGACTTTCTCATGTAGGTAAAGTTGTTGGTCTGATGAACGACCAAACCAATTATCGGTATTCGCTAATTTATAAATGGACATATAATTCTGTATTTTTTGAATTATAAAATCTTAAATCACCTAAAATTTGGGGGGAACTTAAAATCTTAAACAATGTTTTAACCTAACGGAAAAGCAATAGCTAATGTTACGTTGCACCTGTTAAATGTGGTACTTTTTGTTTGGGGTATCTCTAATGTTGGGTTTAAAAGTCAAAATAGATTTTCTAGAATATTGTCTTCCACCAAAGTAGGGAAAGTGACTTTTAGATTTTCTGTTCTTTCCATTTCGCGTTTTATTGCTAACATTGCCTCTGGATTCCTTGCCCAACTACGTCTAGAAATACCGTTGTTAACATCGTAAAAGAGCATGTTTTTTAATTTGCGCTCTGCATCTTTAGAGCCATCTAACACCATACCAAAGCCGCCATTGGTGACTTCACCCCAACCAACACCTCCACCGTTATGTATTGATACCCAAGTTGCGCCCCTAAAGCTATCGCCAATAACATTATGTATGGCCATATCTGCGGTAAATTTACTCCCGTCATAAATGTTACTGGTTTCCCTGTAAGGAGAATCTGTACCACTAACATCATGGTGGTCGCGACCTAAAATTACAGGAGCACTTAATTCTCCATTTTCAATTGCTTCGTTAAAAGCCAAGGCTATTTTTGCCCTGCCTTCAGCATCTGCATATAAAATTCGAGCTTTAGAACCAACAACTAGCCTGTTTTGTTCAGCTTCAGCTATCCATTTAATATTGTCTGATAGTTGCTGTTGAATTTCTGGGGGTGCTTCCTTTTTTATTTCTTTTAATACACGTAATGCAATGGCATCGGTTTTTTGTAAATCTTCTATTTTTCCAGAAGAACATACCCAGCGAAATGGTCCAAATCCGTAATCGAAACACATGGGTCCTAATATATCCTGTACATAAGACGGATATTTAAAGTCTATTTTGTTCTCTGCCATTACATCGGCACCGGATCTTGAAGCTTCTAACAAAAAGGCGTTGCCATAATCAAAGAAATAGGTGCCTCTTGCCGTATGCTGATTGATGGCATCTGCATGTCTGCGTAGCGAATCTTGCACTTTTATTTTAAATGCGTCAGGATCCTGATTCATCAATTCGTTGGATTCTTCAAAAGTCAATCCGACAGGGTAATAACCACCTGCCCACGGATTATGCAAAGAAGTTTGGTCTGAACCAAGGTGAATAAACAGATTTTCCTTGTAAAATTCTTCCCAAACTGTAACTACATTTCCAATAAACGCCAGAGAAACGACTTCATTCTTAGATTTAGCTTCCTTTGTTCTAGCAATTAAAATAACAATATCATCGATAAGCTCGTCTACCCAACCTTGTTCATGTCTCTTTTTTGCCGCAAGCGGATTCACTTCTGCGCAAATAGTAATGCACCCGGCTATGTTTCCAGCTTTTGGTTGTGCACCGCTCATTCCGCCTAATCCCGCAGTTAAGAATATTTTTCCATTGGGATTTTCATCCGACTTCAATACTTTTCTAAAAGCATTCATAACGGTGATCGCTGTACCGTGAACAATGCCTTGCGGACCTATATACATATACGAACCCGCTGTCATTTGACCATATTGAGTGACACCTAGTGCATTGTATTTTTCCCAATCATCTTGTTTGGAGTAATTCGGAATCATCATTCCGTTTGTGACCACAACTCTTGGTGCTTCTTTGGATGATGGGAATAACCCCATTGGGTGACCGGAATAGATATGCAAGGTCTGCTCGTTGGTCATTTCAGACAAATACTGCATGGTCAATAGATACTGCGCCCAATTTTGGAAAACGGCTCCGTTACCACCATAGGTAATGAGTTCTTGCGGATGCTGCGCAACGGCAGGATCCAGATTATTCTGAATCATAAGCATGATGGCTGCAGCGTGACTAGTCTGTGCAGGATAATCTGAAATAGCACGAGCATGCATATCATAAGAGGGTTGAAAGCGATACATATAAATTCTCCCATAGGTCTGTAATTCTTCTGCAAATTCAGGAGCCAAAACTGAATGCCAGTCCGCCGGAAAATAACGCAAGGCATTTCTAATCGCCAATTGCTTTTCTTCTTTAGAAAGTATCTGCTTTCGGTTGGGTGCGTGACTAACCGCTGAAGAACGCTCCTTTTTTGGAGGTAATTCAGTAGGTATCCCCATTTGTATCTGTGCTTTAAAATCCATGATTAACATTTTAAATTTTGAAAAGTTTAATTCGGTTTCGGACCTTAAAATTTATGTTCCAACAACCAACAACCAACAACCAACAACCAACAACCAACAACCAACAACTACTTATGTCTATCAAAAACCAACTCACCATTTTTCCAAATCATACATGGTTTTAGATTTCCTTGGTTATATAGAATATCTTGGTAATTGTCTGAATGAAAAACTGCTAAATCCGCTAACAAGCCCTCTTCCAATTTTCCTCTGTCTTCTAGTTTCAATGCTGCTGCAGCTCTAAAAGTGATACCTGCCAGAACCTCGGCATTGGTCAATTTTTCAAAGGTTCCCAAAATACTGGCTTGGGTCAGTAAATCGCCCATTGGTGCGGATCCTGGGTTGTGGTCACTGGCGATGGCAAGTGCTGCTCCGGCATCTAACAGTTTACGTGCGGGAGTAAAATCGCATCCCAAACCTATAGAAGCACCTGGTAATGCAACCGCTATGGTATCGCTGTTTGCTAAAAGTTCAATTTCTGTATCTGTACTAGCTTCAAGATGGTCTGCGCTAATGGCTTTATGGTCCACGGCAACTTTGCTTCCGTTGGTTGAGAATTGATCTGCATGAACGGTAATATCAAAATTCATATCGCTAGCTTTTGAGAAATACGCCTGAATATCATCCGCAGAAAAAGCGCTTTGTTCTATAAAAGCATCTATTCGATGGGTAAGATTTTCTTCTTTAAGAACAGGGAATAGCTCCTCACTTATCATTTTTAAATATTCCTTCTCTGAACCTTTAAAATCTTTTGGTAACATATGCGCTGCAAGGCACGTGGAAATCAATTCTGGCATTGCCTTTTCATTCGCTTTTTTAATTGCGCGAAGCATTTTCAATTCTTCATCTACTGTTAATCCGTATCCACTTTTAACCTCTAGTATAGTGGTGCCGTTTTTAAGATGCCGATTGGCTCTTTTTATGGTGTTTTTGGTCAACTCTTCAATACTCGCTTTTCGGGTTTCGGTGACGGTATCCCAAATGCCACCACCGGCTTTTGCAATTTCTAAGTAGGACTTACCCGCATTTCGCATGGCGTAATCTTTTGCACGCGAGCCACCAAAACAGATATGGGTATGGGCATCTACAAAGCCTGGAAGACAAACATGATTTCCTTTTAATAATTGAATGTCTGCTTGAGGATATTCTGATTTTAATTCATCAAAATTTCCTGTGGCTAGTATTACCTTGTTTTCTATTACAATTCCGCCTTCAACAATCACCTCAAGTTCATTATCAGAAATGGAGCCTTTGAGCTTTATTCCCGTCATAGGAATGATTTGTTTAAACGGACCTATAAGTGTTCTTTTTGTCATTAGATTAGTAGTTTTCGAACTCTTCTGAGTGTTTTGTCTTTAAAGATATGTTATGTTCCGCTTGTACGCGGTCTATAACTTTTAATATGGTCTGATCTTTAATCATGGCAATACCTTTTTCAATATCATCTGCAAATACTCTGTCTTTACTTGCAAAAGCTACTTGCTCGCGTACTGCATTATGTACTTCATCTAAATATATACCGGACTTTAGGGGTTTTCTAAATTCAAATGCTTGTGCTGCGGTTAACAACTCAATAGCTAATATTTTCTCTACATTGCCGATTACCTGTAACGCTTTTCTGCCACCAATGGATCCCATGCTTACATGATCTTCTTGACCAAGGGAAGTTGGAATACTATCTGCGCTTGATGGAAAGCAAAGTCCCTTATTCTCACTTGCCAATGCTGCGGTGGTGTATTGTAAGATCATATATCCGGAATTGATGCCGGTGTCGTTCATAAGTAATTTGGGTACACCGGGACTGTTTCCTTCTAAGGATAAATAAATACGCCGGTCGGAAATGTTTCCGATTTCCGATGCAGCCAAACACGCATAATCCAATGCCATGGCTAAGGGTTGACCGTGAAAATTACCGCCGCTAATGGTCAATTCTTCATCTATAATTACGGGATTGTCGGTAACCGAATTTAATTCTACTTCCAATAATTTTTTTAAATGCAACCAAGCTGTTCTTGAAGCTCCATGAACTTGCGGAATACAACGGATGGAGTAGGGGTCTTGAACTTTTTCGCAATCTACATGAGCTTCCATAATTTCAGAGCCCTTCAATAATTTCTTTACGCGTTTTGCCACATGCACATTACCTTTGAAAGGTCGAAGTGCATGAAGCTCGTTATAAAATGGTTTAACTGAACCCTGTAGACCTTCAATCATCATGGCGCCAATAACATCTGCCTGAGCTAGAATTGAATGTAGTTGTGATACCACTTTTACGGCATGTGCCGCTATAAATTGTGTGCCGTTTATCAATGCCAGCCCTTCTTTTGGTCCCAATTTAATTGCAGCCAATCCTGTTTTTTTGAAAAGTGCTTCAGTAGTTATCGTTTCATTCTTGTATTCTACCTTACCTAAACCAATTAGTGGTAAGAACAGGTGGGATAATGGCGCTAAATCTCCTGATGCACCCACCGAACCTTGAGAAGGAACTACTGGAACAGCATCGTTCTCTATATGCCATATAATTCGGTTTAAAGTGGTCAATGCTATTCCCGAATATCCTTTTGCAAGTGATTGTGCTTTTAAAATCAGCATTAATTTTGAAATGTCTTTTGCTATAGGTTCACCAACGCCTACACTATGACTTTGAAGTATATTGGTCTGTAAAATATTGGTTTCTGACTTAGATATTTTCGTTGTGCATAATGGTCCAAATCCGGTATTGATACCATACACAGGAAGACCTTTCTCTACAATGTTCTGTACAATTTTCCAGCTCTCGTTTATTTTATGTTCTGTAGCTTTAGAAAGTGTAATAGTATATTCATGCTTTACAATTTGCATTGCTGTACCTGCAGTAAGCCAATCTTCTCCCAATTTAAAGGTCTGTTTGCCCATAGCTTTTGCTTTTCAAGATTTTTATTAAAATTAATACCTATTTTTAATACTTGGTAATATCAATTTTATCATCAATTCATAACTATGAGTAATCAAATAGAATTGCGACACCTTACCTATTTCCTAGCGGTAGCGCAAGAATTGCACTTTAGAAAGGCTGCTGAAAAGTTGTTTATTTCTCAACCGGGTCTAAGTAGGCAAATAAAGCAAATGGAAGAGATTCTAGAAACGCAATTGTTTGAGCGAAACAAGAAAAAAGTGGGCTTAACACCTGCGGGGCACTACTTAAAAAAAGAGGTTGAATTTATATTCAACCATATGGAAAAGGTAGAGCGACAATTAAAATTGGTTGGAGATGGCGATAGTGGCGAATTACGTATTGGGTTTTTAGGTTCTGCCATGCAACAGGTAATTCCAAAAATGCTATTACGGATAAAAGAGAAGTATCCCAAGGTAAAAACATCTTTAGAAGAGCTTTCTAATTTTGCCCAGGTAGATGCCGTTTTAAAAAATCAGTTAGATATGGGTTTTGTGCGAGTTTCTAGAGTACCAAGTACTTTGGAAATGAAAACCGTTTTCACCGATACCTTTTCTTTGGTTTTACCAGAAAGGTACCCTATGCTGACCAGGGAATTTGACGGTATGGAACGATTTGCCAAAGAAGACTTTATTCTTTTTAGTCAGGCGTATAGTCCGTTGTATTATGATACCATTCTCAGTATTTGTAAAGATGCGGGTTTTGCTCCGAAAATTTCACATAAATCGGTTCATGCCCACACGATTTTTAAATTGGTAGAGAATCATATGGGCATAGCTATTGTACCTACTTCTTTACAAAACGGATTTCAGATGCGGGTAAAGTTTGTTGAACTGAAGGATATTCCTCAGCGAGCAGAATTATCGGTCATATGGAAAAAGGAACATACGAATCCGGTTCTTAAGAATTGTATGGAGTTGCTTTTAGAAGGATAGATTGATACTATCGAGTAAACTTTAATACTTATCTAACAGTGAGTGGTAATTTGAAAAGTTAATTTTACTTTTTTGAGAAAAGAGAAAAGAGAAAAGAGAAAATAGAGCGTTCTGCGCTTGGCGTATTGCGTTTAGCTAACAAACTAACAACGAAAATATGATATTTGATATAATAAAGAAGAGACGATCGGTATTTCCGGTACAGTATAACGGTACACCAATTGCAAAAGAAGATATTGAAAAAGTATTAGAGGCCGCAAACTGGGCACCAAACCATAAATGTACAGAGCCATGGCGATTTAAAGTAATTCAAGGTGAGGCACAGGGCAGACTTGGTGTTTTCTTAGCTAAAAAGTATGAGGAGTTAGACCCCAAGCCAAAGGCAATGAAGATTAAAAAGTTGCAGGAAAACCCTAAAATGGCCGGAGCAATTGTAGCAATTTGTATGCAAAGAGACCCAAAAGAGTCGTTGCCGGAGTGGGAAGAGGTAGCAGCTGTTTCAATGGCCGTACAGAACATGTGGTTACAATGTACCGAAATGGGAATAGGTTCGTACTGGTCTTCACCGGGACTCATAAAACACATGGGTGAATTTTTGAATTTAGCCGAAGGAGAAAAGTGTTTAGGCTTTTTCTATATGGGTAATTTTGATGGAGAATTAGGTGAAGGTAAACGTGCGCCCATTGAGACCAAAACCGAATGGATTACCGAATAACCGTATGCTAATTAAAAAAGGGAAACAGGGCATTACTGTGCTCCCAAGCTTTTGAAATGAAGAGTCCCAAATAAACAATGGCGACCATAAATTTTAAAAATGTACCTGTTAAGAACCCTAAGAATGAACCAAAAGCCGCTTTCGTAGCGGTTTTTTTGTCCGCCTTATTTAATAACTCTCCCACTAAAGCACCTACAAAAGGCCATATAATAATACCGAAAGGACCTAATATTGGAAATATCAAGGCAACCAATAACCCTATTGTGGTACCAATAACACCAGCCTTTGTGCCGCCAAATTTTTTGGTGCCCATTGCTGGGATTACATAATCTAACCCGAATACAAGCAGTGCTATGGCAAGGGTTATGCCCAAAAATGTCCAATTCATTGCTATTGCGCTGGTAGAATACAATAAAAGTAAGCCTACCCAACTGATCGGTGGTCCTGGTAAAACGGGTAAAAAGCTTCCTAAAATGCCTACGAGCATTAAAATGAATCCTAGTACTAATAAAAATATATCCATTGTAAATAGTAAGTGTTGCTTATAAGACTAATATAGGTTGCATTTGTTACATGCGCGGCAATCAAAATAAATTTTTTCAACTATAAAATTAGTTTAAACTAAATATTTAGTTATATTTGGGTGTAGAACTAAAAGATTAGTTGAATGAAACAGTTGACAAAAGCAGAGGAAGAAGTAATGATTGTGTTATGGGAATTACAGAAATGTAACGTAGCATCGATCATTGAAAAGTTGCCTGAACCAAAACCGGCATATAATACCGTTTCTACTATTGTTAGAATTTTGGAAAGCAAAGGTTTTGTAGATCATGAACAACTAGGTAAGGGGTATTTGTATTTCCCGTTGGTGAAGAAATCAGATTACAGCAATCAGTCCATCAACAAATTGGTAGACGGCTATTTTCAAGGTTCATTTAAAAGTATGGTGTCGTTTTTTATGAAGAAGAATGATATGAGCCTGTCGGAATTGGAATCTGTTTTAAATGAAATTAAAAAGGAAAAACCATGATACAATACATTTTGGAGTGCATCGCCTTTCAACTTCTTTTCTTGGTTATTTATGACTTTTTTCTAAAGAAGGAAACCTTTTTTCAATGGAACAGATTGTATCTGCTAGGAACATTTTTGTTGTCCTTGATTTTACCTTGGGTAAAAATTGAAGCTTTTAAGCAGCAAGTGCCGCAGACATTTGCCCAATACCCAGAATATTTATGGGGATTACAAAATGAAGCGGTTGTGGTTCAAGTTCAGGAATCTGCAGACTGGAATCTTACTTGGCAAGAAGGTGTTTTTTATGGCGGAATGCTTGTAGCATTAGTGTTATTCGGATTGAAAATTAGACAATTATACCTCTTGAGAAAGAGCGGGGAAAAGATTTCTTACCCTTTGTTTACCCAGATTGTTATAGAAAATAGCAGCATTGCTTTTTCATTCTTTAAATCCATTTTTATTGGAGATAAGGTGTTGAAAATGAAACATGATACCATAATAGCTCATGAATTGGTACATATTAAACAAAGGCATACGTACGACTTGTTGTTTTTTGAGTTGATGCGAATTGTAGGCTGGTTTAATCCGCTAGTGTACGTGTATCAAAATCGCATTTCAGAATTACATGAGTTTATTGCCGATGCTCAAGTATCAAAAGAGCATAAATCAGATCATTATGAGCAGTTGCTGGCTCAGGTTTTTCAAACCGAACATATATCATTCATCAATCAATTTTTTACAAAATCATTAATCAAAAAACGAATAGTCATGTTACAAAAATCAAAATCGAAAAAAATCTGGCAGTTGAAGTATTTGCTCCTTGTGCCAATGGTGCTGGGGATGTTATTGTATAGTTCTTGCGAAATGCAGAAAAACACTTCTAATAGTAAGGAAATTACGGGGAATGATGAGCTTTTAATTGCGGAAGTAAGGACTAAAATTAAAGAGGATAATTTGGATATGAATTACTTATATACTTCTGGTTTAGCGGAAAAATATGAGGATATAAATCAAGAAATCACCAAACATGAATTTTTTCTATATAAAGTCTTGCAAGATGAAATGTTGAAGAAGGTATTTAAAGATTATAATAAAGAAAATCCGGGTGAAAACATGAAATTAGCAACAGTACAGCAGCCTTCTGCTGAAGGATATAATAGTTTTGTAAGCCAAAGAAAAGCTTATAAATTAATAGATAATGACTTAAAATCATCGGTTAAAGCATTCGGAAAGGATATTGCTTTTTATGATAACAGTTTAGGGGCTTATCCATCAAATTTTTTAGAATATAAAGTAAGTAATACATCGAAGCTTAGTTCAAATGAATTGCAAAAATTCAATGAATTGTTAATTAGTTTAGAAAATGAACCAGATTATTTATCGAATATCATACTTTCTGATGATACAAATATATTTTTGATAAAGACCTATATTAAAGATTTAAAGGGTAGTATTGAGTCTCGAACTGTTAAGATTGTAAGCGAAGAAGAATTTAAAAATTTAGACAACATTGATGTTGCTTTCGCTACTGTAGAGGAGGTGCCAATCTTTCCTGGCTGTGAAGATGCAGACAATAAGCGCGCTTGCTTTAATGAGAAAATTCAAAAACATATTAGCAAGCATTTTAATTACCCCAAAGCAGCTATATATGCTAATATAGAGGGGCGAGTAAGTACGATGTTCACTATTTCCTCTGAAGGAACTATAGAGAATATTAAAATGCGAGGTCCTGATAAGTTATTGGAAGATGAGGTGGAACGCATAATAAAAAGGCTGCCAAAGATGACTCCTGGCAGGCAATCTGGTAAAGCCGTTAATGTTCCTTTTTCGATTCCGGTTCAATTTAAACTACAAGAAGATAGTGATAGTGGTAGTGCTGATGTTGATGATAAAAAATACATTTATGATAATGATGTACCTTTTTCTGTTGTAGACGAGGTTCCAATTTTCCCTGGGTGTGAAAATGCTACTGATAAACGAGCTTGCTTTAATGAGAAAATGCAACTACATATTAGTAAACATTTTAATTACCCAAAAGAAGCACAAGAAAAAGGGGTACAAGGTAGGGTTAGTGCAATGTTTGTAATTAGAAAAGAAGGTACTATAGGCCATATATCTACTCGTAGTCCCGATAAACTATTGGATGAGGAAGTAGAGCGCATTATTAAGAGATTACCGGAAATGACACCTGGAAAACATAAAGGTAAAGCTGTAAATGTTCCTTTTTCAATTCCTGTACAGTTTAAATTACAGGATGATAGTACATTAAATACAGCAAACATGGTTTCTGAAATTTCGAAAGAAAATGAGGTTGAGCCTTTGTACTATGTTAATGATAAAAAAATAACTAAACTAGAAATGGAAGCTATTGATCCAAATACTATAGAAAGTATTTTTATTCTTAAAGATAAAAAGGCTATAGAAAAGTATGGAAAAGAGAGTGAAAACGGTGTTGTTGAGATTAAAATTAAAAAAGAATAATTGAAACTATTTTTTATTTTAATACTGCTATTATTACAAATTAAAGCCGAGGCGCAAACCTCGGCTTTAGGGGTTGCAGATAGTTTGTATACTTTAGGTAATTATTCAAAAGCGATTAATGAGTATTCCAAAGTTGGCGGACTTTCTGCTGCACTTCAGATAGCAAGAAGTTATAACGCCGTTGGCAATTATGAGAAATCTATTACACAGTATCAATATGTGGTTGAGGAAGATGTTGAAAATCAACTCGCTCAATTTGAACTTGGAAAATTATTACTGAAGGTAAATAGGTTTGATGAGGCAAAACCTGTGTTTATCAATTTGTCCAATATCAATATGACTAACCCTGAATTTCAATTTTATTTGGGAGAAGTCAATCGTCATTTAGATGTAACAGATGAAAGTTTAAAACAGTATGAAAAAGCAATTAATTTAGATAGTACGCATCTAAGAAGTTTGTTTCAACTCGCAAAACATTACACTATTAAGCAAGAGCGAGACAATGCCTTAAAGTATATTTTACAAGGATTGCGTTATTATGAGAATGATATCTCGCTAATTAATTTACATGCGTTGGTTCTCTTTAACGATTATCAATATGAAAAGGCTATTCCATTGTTTGAAAAGGTTTTAGAATTAGGGGAAGACAAAGATTATGTGTACGATAAATTAGCTTTTTCGTATAACAGAAATTGGGAATTTAGTAAAGCAAAAAATGTTTATCATATTTTGATAAATCGGGATGATACCAATTCACAGACGTATTTTGACCTTGCGAGTGTTTATCAGAAGGAGAACAAATTAGATAGCGCTAAAATTTACATTAACAAAGCAATGGCAGTTCAAAAACCGGTTTTTGCGAATGGTTATAGTCAATTGGCATATATTGCCCGTGAGCAAAAAGATTTTAAAACAGCATTCAAATTCTTCAAAATGGCTCATCAAGAAGATACATCTGATGCGCGTACATATTATAATATAGCTACAACATACGATCAGTTTGGTACTGATTTGCAGAAGAAATTAGTCTATTATCAGAATTTTTTAAATGATTACCCGAATGAGCATCCGTATTATTACGAAACCGCTAAAAAACGTATTTCTGAATTAAAGGAAGAAATCCATTTTACCAAAGATTAACTCCTCAAAAAAATCGTAATTTCACCCGTAGAACAGGTGTGATGAAACGAGTTATCTATTTTCTTGTGTTAATTTTTATAAGTTCTTGTTCGTTCTTTGAGTCTAAACAAAAAAGAACGCAGAAGCTTATAGATGAGGAGTTGCGCGATATGGATTGGAACAGTGTAGACTCTTATCCTTTTTTCTATACTTGTGAAGAAGCGGTTACCAAAGAACAACAGAAAATTTGCTTTGAAGAAACCTTAATCTCTCATTTTCAAAAAACCTTAAATGATTTTGAATTCATTTTAACCGATAAAGAAAGTGAAACTGTAGATGTTATCTTTGTCATTGACACTTTAGGAAGAATAAAGGTATCTAACATAGAAAAGAATATCTTGGTGCTTGATCAAATGCCAGAATTTGATGGAGTGGTTACCCAAAGCTTAAAGAATCTTCCTAAACTTGCACCCGCTATAAAAAGAGGAATTCCGGTGAATTCCAAATACCGAATTCCCATTCAATTAAAAACAAACTAAAAATTTTGGCGCACGAAAAGATAATATTGGGAATTGACCCGGGTACCACCATTATGGGTTTCGGACTCATTAAGGTAGTGGGTAAAAAGATGGAGTTTGTTCAAATGAACGAATTGCTTTTGCAAAAGTATAACGACCCATACACCAAATTAAAGCTGATTTTTGAACGTACTATTGAGCTTATTGATACTTATCACCCAGATGAAATTGCTATTGAAGCCCCTTTCTTTGGTAAAAATGTACAGTCCATGCTCAAATTAGGCAGGGCACAAGGGGTTGCCATGGCAGCCGGACTCTCACGTCAAATACCAATTACCGAATACCTGCCTAAAAAAATAAAAATGGCAATTACCGGTAATGGTAATGCCAGTAAAGAACAAGTGGCTAGAATGCTACAAAGCGTATTAGGACTAAAAACGCTACCAAAAAACTTGGATAGTACAGACGGACTTGCAGCTGCCGTTTGTCATTTTTATAATCAAGGTAGAATTGATGTGGTCGGTAAAAGCTACTCTGGCTGGGATGCTTTTGTGAAACAGAATGAGAAAAGGGTTAAAAAGTAGTTTTCAGTTGGCAGTTTCAGTTGGCAGTAGCAGTAATTAATAAAATATATATGCAGTTTCAAGATTTATTGGCTTATAAGAAGTCTTTTGCACTTGCCATGAAGATATTTCATATTTCAAAAAACTTTCCAAAAGAGGAGAAATATTCTTTGACCGATCAAATAAGACGTTCTTCAAGAAGCGTAAGTGCTAATATCGCGGAAGCATATCGAAAAAGAAGTAATCCTAAGCACTTTATAAGTAAGTTAACCGATAGTGATGCAGAGAATTCAGAGACACAAACGTGGTTAGAGTTTGCACTAAAGTGTGAGTATATTGACCAAAAAGCGTTTAATGATTTGATAAATGATAGTGAAGAAGTAGGTAAACTTTTAAACTATATGATTAATAATCCAAGTAAATTCGGTTCAGCATAGGAACTGAAAATTTTAAACCTTTTACTGAAACTGTTAACTGAATACTGTTACTGCCAACTGAAAACTGAACACATGAGCGGAATCTACATCCACATTCCATTTTGCAAGCAGGCTTGCCATTATTGCGACTTTCATTTTTCTACCTCTATGGGGAAGAAAGAGGCGATGGTGAAGGCTTTGTGTAAAGAACTGGAGCTTCGTAAAAAAGAGTTCGCAGGCGAGAAGGTAGCTACTATCTATTTTGGTGGAGGTACACCTTCTGTTCTGGAGACCGAAGAAATAGCGCGATTGATTAATACCGTTCGTGAGCACTATGATGTTGTGGACAATCCGGAGATTACGTTAGAGGCGAATCCTGATGACCTGTCCGAAGAAAAAATATTGCAATTGGCAGCCAGTCCTATAAATCGTTTAAGTATAGGCATTCAATCATTTTTTGAGGAAGATCTAAAACTGATGAATCGCGCACATAATGCTTTGGAAGCTGAAAAGTGTTTGCAATTGGCGAGTCAGCATTTCGATAATATTTCGATTGACCTGATTTACGGAATGCCGAACATGACTTTAGAACGGTGGAAACAGAATATTGAAAAAGCGTTGGGTTTTGGTATACCGCACATCTCCAGTTATGCCTTAACGGTTGAGCCAAAAACGGCACTGGCTAAATTTGTTGAAGACGGATTGATTATTCCCGCTACCGACGAAGAAACTCAAGAACATTTTAACCTGCTGAACGAGACTTTACTGGTAGAAGGATTTGATTGTTACGAGATTTCCAATTTTGGTAAACCAGGGTATTATTCTCAAAATAATTCCGCCTATTGGCAACAGAAAAAGTATATAGGTATTGGTCCGTCCGCTCATTCATTTGATGGTGTACAACGTGGGTGGAATATTAATAACAATCCGAAATACATTAAATCCATAGAACAAGATCTATTACCTATGGAGGTTGAGGTACTTTCTGCGACCGATAAATACAATGAGTATGTCATGACGGGCTTGCGTACGATTTGGGGTGTTTCGTTATCTAGAATAGCGACTGAATTCGGATCGAAATATGAAGAGTACATTTTAATGCAAGCCGATAAGTTTTTACAAGAGCATTTGCTTTTCGTTGATGGTGAGATCCTTAAAACCACAAAAAAAGGCATGTTTTTAGCCGACGGCATCGCCGCAGATTTGTTTATGGTGAATATGAAATAACAAATAGTATCGAGAACAAGCTAGGAACACGAATATTCATCTCTTCTTGGATCCTTCGAAATAACCGCCCAAAAAGTTGTAATTTTCTTATCTCAAACCTGCCTTATAATTTGAGCGTAAGTAAAATGAAGACTACCGTAACCTATAATGCCAACGAGTACAAAATAGACCTATCTAAACCATTGGATATTTCAATACCGATCACTAGTAAGAAGGACAATGTAAACGCTTGGTATATTGATGCCCCAAAGATAGAGCCACATCGAGAGAAGGATTTTGTTGGGAGTATTCCGGCAGGGGCGAGCACCAATTTTTATGATATATGGTTTAATCCGCATGCACATGGTACGCATACCGAATGTGTGGGGCATATTTCAAAAGAACATCAATCTGTAAATCAGCATTTAAAGCAGTTCTTCTTTTTGGCTGAGGTAATTACCATAACACCATCCGTAGAACAAGGTGATTTCGTAATTACAAAAAATCAACTTCAAAAAGCGTTGAGCAGCAAAACGCCAACAGCATTAGTGATAAGAACGCTTCCTAATGCAGCATCAAAACGAAACAGGCAGTATTCCCATACCAATCCGCCTTTCATTTTAGAGGATGCCATGATATTTTTAAAAGAACTGGGTGTTGAACATTTGTTGGTAGATCTACCTTCGGTAGATAAAGAAAAGGACAATGGTGCTCTTTTGGCGCACAAGGCATTTTGGAACTTTAATGCAGCGGTAAGATTAAACACTACGATCACCGAGTTTATTTATGTGCCAGATTCAATTACTGATGGTACATACTTTTTGAACTTGCAGGTTGCACCTTTTGAGAATGACGCTAGCCCAAGCAGACCAATACTTTATAAAATAGAATAACTATGAAAAATCTACTAAAATTAGAGGAACTCGCCTTAATGGTACTCGGTATTTTTATGTTCGGCCTGTTAGGTTACCAATGGTGGTGGCTACCGGTTTTAATACTCACTCCAGATATTTCAATGTTGGGCTATTTACTAGGTTCTAGAATAGGTGCGTTGTGCTATAATGTTTTTCATCATAGGGGTTTTGCCATACTTTTATACTTTGTAGGCATATATTTTATGTTGCCCATAGTACAATTAATAGGTACAATTCTTTTTATACATACGGCTATGGACCGTATCTTTGGTTACGGACTTAAATACGATAAAGGGTTTAAGTTTACGCATTTAGGCGAAATAGGTAATAACAATGGATAATATATTTGATACGATTCTGGGTCTGGTTTTAGGAGCCATTGGTATGTATTGGCTTTTTAATTTTTTTAAAGGCAAGAAAAGTAAAGAGATTACAACACACCAATCTACCGTGTTATTGGAGAAAATGAAAAGTGTTTGCAAATTGATATCTGTAGAAGGCGAGTTTGCCGAAATCTACAAGTATGAAAACGTAAAGGACTTTATGAGTTTGGTGAGCAGTAAAAAGAAGGCACTAGTTGTAATTAAGGCGAAGGCTCATATTGGTTATGATCTCAGTAAAATTTTGATGCATGCCGATGAAGGTAAGAAAACAATTGTTCTTGATAATTTTCCACAGCCAGAAGTATTGAGTATTGAACCGGAGTTGGAATTTTATGATATTAAAAGCGGATTTTTTAACTTTTTTGCTCCGGATGATCTTACTAAATTGAACTCTGAGGCTAAAACCCACATCAGAGAAAAAATACCGGAAAGCGGATTGATGGAAACCGCTAGAAAAGAAGCATTGCAAACTGTTTTAATCATGGAGAAAATAGTTGAAACCATTGGTTGGACGCTTGATTATTCGGCACTTAAAATTCCGCAGAAACAAATAGAATTGTTAGAAGAAAAACAATAAATTAAATGAAATTTAAAATGAAAAATGTAATTTGTATCCTTGTAATAACCTTAATGACCACTGTAACTTTTGGTCAAAATGATGATAAAATGACAGAATTCGATGCTAATTTTTCACATACCGTATTTTTTTGGTTGAAAAATCCTGATAGTCAAGCAGATCGTACCGCTTTTGAAACTTCCTTACGTAAGTTTTTAGATAATTCAGCCTATGCGAAAACACAGTTTATTGGCGTGCCTCCAAAGGCGAGTAGAGATGTTGTAGATGGTTCTTTTACCTATTCTTTAATCGTAAGTTTTGACTCTGCCGAATCTCAGCAAGCATATCAAGATGAAGCACCTCACAAGGTATTCATTGCAGAGTCGGAAAAATTATGGTCAAAAGTAATCGTTTACGATTCCACCGGAATCTAAATTAGAAGGGTGATCTATAGAAAGGCTACGGCAGCTGATGTAGCCGATATTGCAACCCTGCATGCCAAAAGTTGGCAGCAGAATTACCGTGTATCTTTCAGTGCCCATTTTTTAGACCATTTGGCATTTGAAAATAGGCTAAAAGAATGGGAAAGTCGTTTTCAGCATCATACAGATGATCAGTTCGTTTTATTAGCTGAAGACGAGGGTGAATTATTAGGTTTTATGTGTGCCTATTTTGACCATGACGACAAATACGGTACGTTATTGGACAATTTACACGTAAGTCTTCAAGCTCAAGGGAAAGGTATTGGCACAAAACTGATGACCGCATTGGCTCAAGAGATTCTTGCTATAGATAGTGGTAATAACTTTTATTTGTGGGTGTTAGATACCAATGCTGCCGCAATAGCATACTATGAAAAAGTAGGCGGTGATGCCATAGAACGTGTAGAATCTGATGATATTGGCGATAAGACCTTTGTGAAAATTAGGTACTATTGGGATGATGCCTCACAGTTTTTGGATAACATGAAAGATAAAACAGTGCATAAATGAACGTTGAAGAATACCGAGAATATTGTATTTCAAAGAAAGGAGTTACGGAATCTTTCCCTTTTGATGAGGTAACCTTGGTTTTTAAGGTAATGGGCAAAATGTTCGCCCTTTGCGGATTAGATCACGTGCCATTACGTATCAATTTAAAATGTGACCCAGAAAGAGCCATAGCACTTCGTGAAGAACATGATGGCATTATAGAAGGTTGGCACATGAGTAAAAAGCATTGGAATACTGTTTACCTAGACAAAATTTCTAAAGACCTTACGAAAGAACTTATTGACCATTCTTATGATTTGGTGGTCTCTAAATTGACTAAGAAAGTTAAGGCGGAGTTGGAGGCTATGTAATACGTACATGGCTAATTATACTAATTTATTTTCCCATTCCCTCATTCAAAACTACCATTCCCTCATTCTAACTTTTCTTTAGTGGTCAATTTTCAGTACTTAATTGTGATTAAAATCACTATTTATGAAAAACCACAGAAACCCTCAAGAAGTAAATGCCGGGTCAATGGCAGACATTGCTTTTTTATTACTGATCTTTTTCTTAGTTACCACTACTATAGAAAATGATGCGGGACTTAATCGGTCTATGCCTCCTAATATTACTGACAACAGTGTTGACATTAAAGAGCGAAACCTTTTTGAAATCAGCATAAATGATGCTGACTTAATAATGGCTGAAGGAGATATTATAGACCCTAAAAACCTTAGAGAGAAAGTAATCACTTTTATTGATAATGGAGGATTACCATTAGAAGCAGAAGGATATTGCAATTATTGTAAAGGAAATAGATTCGCAGATTCCTCTGAGAATCCTGATAAAGCTATCATTTCTATAAAGGCACAGCGTAATAGTAGTTATCCGGTTTATGTTGCAGTCCAAAATGAAGTGATTGCAGCTTATAATGACTTACGAGATAGAGAGAGCTTAAAATTGTATAATACTCCTTATAAAACCATTTATTCTGATTATTACGATGAAGAAATTAGTGAGGACAAAAAGAAAGTTCTAAAAGAACGACTTGAAATTATAAGAGCACTTTATCCACAGAAAATTTTAGAACCCGAAACCGTAAATAATTAAAGTCATGATAAAATTTAACAAATATAGATCTAGTAAAAACTTGCCACCTGTATCAACTGCTTCATTGCCAGATATCGTTTTTATTCTTCTCTTTTTCTTTATGACCGTAACGGTTATGAAAAATCAGAACTTATTGGTGGAAAATACTTTGCCAACGGCAACAGAGACTGAGAAGTTAAATAAGAAAGACCGAGTTATAGAAATTTTTGTAGGCAAGCCTACTAACAGTAGTAATGCAAATTTGGGAGATGAACCCAGAATTCAAATGGATAATAAATTTATTACCGTAGATGAAGTAGGCGATTATGCCTTGCAAGCCTTGTCATCAATGCCACAGCATTTAAGAAGTGTTGCAACCGTATCTATAAAAGCAGATGTTGGTGTGAAAATGGGAATAATAGAAGACCTTAAAAGTGAACTTCGTATGGTGAATTTGTTGAAAATAAACTATACCACTTATGAAGGTGCTGCTGTAAACAACTTATAGAATGAAATGAATGTTTTAAATCTATTTTCCATTTATAGAAACCATTTTCTAAGGTTATCTTTACCTTTTCTATAATAGTTTATTTTGAATGGATAATTTACAGCAATTTTATACCAATAAAGTAAAGGGATTCAGCACACAGATTGAAGCACTTAACAAAACATTATTCACCTTTAGCTTACTTCGTTTAGTTATATTCTTGAGTACTATCGTAGCTATTTATTTTGCATCGGTAAATGCCAAATATGTTATTGGTGTGTTGTGCGTAGGTATTCCTTTATTCTTATTTCTGGTAAGTAAATACTCGAATCTAAAACATCAAAAAGAAAAATTAGAAGCTTTAAAAGATATCAATACAGTTGAATTACAGGTATTGAAAAGAGATTATTCCAACTTATCCAACGGAAAAGAATTTGCAGACGATATCCATTTTTTTAGTCAAGATATAGACTTGTTCGGTGAGGGATCTTTTTATCAAATTTCCAACAGAACAAAACTTGCAGAAGGTAGTTTGTTATTGGCGGATATCTACAAAGAAAATTCCATCAATGACATAAAGCAAAAGCAAGAAGCTATTGCCGAGATGGGTGAAAAAGTAGACTGGCGACAAGAATTTTCTGCCATGGCAGCTTTGACCAAAACAGAAACGTCAACACATACTATTGCTAAGTGGCTTAAAAACTATGAGTCTTTTATACCCAAGGCAATGAAATTTATTCCGCTAGTATTTTCAATTATTTCAGTAGTTATATTTATTGCATACTTTTTAGATTACCTACCCGAATCGGTTTTGATTATGTGGTTGGTGCTAGGTATGATTATCGTTGGTGTTTTTTCAAAGAAAGTTACCAACTTAGGTCAGAATGCTACCAAAATGAAATCTACTTTTGATCAGTACAATCAATTGCTGTCAATGATAGAAACAACGGAATTTTCGTCTGAATTATTAAAAAAACAGAAATCCAATATTTTAAGCAATGGGGAGAATAATTCTAAAGTGCTAAAGAAATTCGCTTCGCTTTTAAGTAATCTAGACCGTAATAATAATCTTCTATATCTGATTTTTGCAAACGGATTTTTCCTCCGTTCGTTGACCGATTGCCTTGCGGTAGAAAACTGGATTCAAAAACATGGTAAGAGTGTAGAAATTTGGTTCAATACCATCGCATTTTTTGATGCCTATAGTAGTTTAGGGAACTTCGCTTTTAACAATCCGAATTTTACGTATCCTACGATTACCAATGACGCAGTGGTATTAAAGTCTAAAAACGCAGGTCACCCGTTATTAGATCCAGCGAATAGTATATTGAATGATATTACTATTGATGGCGGACAGTTTTTTATAATTACCGGGGCAAATATGGCAGGTAAAAGTACTTTTTTAAGAACAGTTTCCCTGCAGATTATGATGGCTAATGTGGGTTTGCCGGTATGTGCTGAATCCGTTAGTTATTCTCCTATAAAGTTAATTACCAGTATGCGTACTACAGATTCGTTGACAGATGATGAATCGTACTTCTTTTCAGAATTAAAGCGCCTTAGATACATTGTAGATGAAATACAAACAGACCGTTATTTTATTGTGTTAGATGAAATTTTGAAGGGAACCAATAGTACCGATAAGGCATTAGGTTCACGAAAGTTTGTAGAGCGATTGGTAAAGAGTAAATCTACCGGAATTATTGCTACTCACGATCTTAGCCTCTGTGAAGTCGCCAATGAATATGATGCAGTAAAGAACCATTATTTTGACGCAGAAATCATAGATAACGAACTACATTTCGATTACACGTTTAAAGACGGTATTTGTCAAAATATGAATGCTTCTTTTTTGTTAAAGAAGATGGGGATTATTGAGTAATTTTCAAATACAAATGCAAAAAACAAACACAAGCTCAAAATAGAAGTAAATTAGTTGTTTGTATAATAATAGGAAGCGCATATATTTCAGATATTCTATTGTTAGCAACAACCAACAACCAACAACCAACAACAAAAAATGTTTGCGCTTGAATTTGAATTTGAATTTGAATTTGTATTTTGAGTTTGAACTTGAATTTTAACTCCCCCTTTGGGGGCTAGGGGGCTCGGCATTATATGGATTCACTAACACAAATAGTACTCGGGGCAGCGGTCGGTGAGGCGGTTCTTGGTAAGAAAGTGGGCAATAAAGCTATGCTTTACGGTGCTATTGCTGGTACCATTCCAGATTTAGATGTCATATCACGCTATTTTCTAGATACCGTTACGGCAACGGAATGGCATAGAGGTTTTAGTCACTCCATTTTCTTTTCTGTACTATTTGCTCCTGTTTTTGGATGGCTAGTATGGAAAATAAACAAGAAAGAATCGGCTACCTGGAAAGAATGGTCTTGGTTGATGTTCTGGGGTCTCTTTACGCATCCGTTATTAGATGCATTTACTACTTGGGGAACACAATTATTTTGGCCATTTAAAACAAGATTAGCTTTTCAAAGTGTATTTGTGATCGATCCATTGTATACAGTTCCGTTTTTTATTTTCTTGATATTGGCTATGTTTCAAAAACGGACGTCTATAAAACGCAGAAAGTATGTAAAACTCGGACTCCTAGTTAGTACATCATATTTAGTATTAACATTAGTTTTAAAAGGTATCGCTTTTCAGAAATTTGAAAATGCGCTTGAGGAACAAGGTGTTTCTTATAAAGAAATGAATACCCGCCCTGCACCATTGAATACGGTATTGTGGATGGCAAATATAGCTACTGAAGATGCTTATTTAATGGGAGATTATTCTTTTTTTGATACGCAGCCTATCTCGTTTACATCGTATCCTAAAAATCATGAATTACTGGGTAAATGGTCTAGTAACGATAAAATAGTGCGACTTATAAAAATAACCGAAGGTTGGTATACGATAACCGAAAATGATGGGCATCTGTATTTCAACGACCTAAGATTCGGACTCATTAGTTTAGATGAAAACGAGACCCAATTTGCCTTTAGCTATAGATTAGTGCCTAATGGTGATGATTTAATTGTTGAAGAAAGACCTAAATTTAAAAGGGATGCAAAACGATTATTGTCCGCTCTTTGGCAACGTCTGTGGGGTAACTAACATTTAAAAAGGATAGCCTATCGCAAAATTTAAGGTCATATTATTATCAGCATTACCAAAGAAGGGTACGTTCCATCGTTCGTTTTCGTCTAAATAGGGTATACGTAAAGGGGAAGCCAAATCTAACCGAATAACAAAACTTTGAATATCTAAACGTAAACCAAAGCCTACACCGGCAGCAACTTCGTTTAACCAATCTTTTTCAAACTTTCCGTCGGTAAAAAGTGATACTGAAGAAGACGAAGTTGACTCATCTTCTACAAGGCTGGAATAATCTCCTGTTAGCCACACGTTACCTGCATCCACAAAAAAGGCTCCTTTTAAATAGGAGAATAACGGAAACCTATATTCTACATTGGCCTCTAATTTTAAGTTACCCGATTGGTCGTAGTAATCAGTAGAATCATCCTCGGTATCCGGATAAAAACTACCAGGTCCTATTGAACGGATGTCGAAGGCACGCACACTATATGGTCCGCCAGAATAAAATTGTTTAACGAAAGGTAAAGTGGAACTATTTCCGTAAGGTATTCCCCAACCTGCATATATACGTGAAACTAACGTACGTTCTTTTTGCCAGCGTAAGTAGAGTCTTAAATCGGCATCCACCTTTGCATATTGTGCATATTCTGATCCAAAAATGGTATTGGAGCCTCCGCTAAATAGACTTAAGGCATTTCCTGCCAAATCAAAATTGGTGGAAAAATAAATGGGCTTTTCTTTGCTAAGATTAGAGACTTCATCATATGTAAAACTATATAGCAAACCGGCTATAAAGCGCTGTTCAAAACTTTGGCTTAAATATTCGTTATCATCTAGAATTTCCTGAAATTCATCGGTTACGTTAGATAATCTGGAATAGTTTATACTGATTGGGTCTAATGTATGGTATACGTATTGATTTTCCTTCCAGGTATACCCAAAACTACTATTTACGGAACTTAGGGTGAACAGATCGCTACGTTGTAGAAAATCGACCCCTAAAGATATTTTGGTTTTAGGCACGGCATATTTAAACCTACTGGGAGAAAATGGTATGGATCTAGGTATGATCAAATCGGCACTTAAACCACCGGCAATACTACTGAGATTGTTATTGCTATTAGACAGTTGTAGCTCATAAGAAAAGTCTGCCGAGACACTAAAAGTTTCGCCACCGTTGAAAACATTTCTGTTGGTATGGCTCAATAAGATTCCTGGACCTGTATAACCGTTAGATCTAGAAACAGCTTGTAATTCTGCTCTAATGGATCGTTTGGTAAGAGGAGCTAAATAAATATCTGCCGCTAACGACCCTCCATTACCGTCGGTGCCAGTGGTGTCTAGCTCGGTGTATTGTATGTTTACGTACTTGTAACTGCCCAAAGCAGATAGTCTGTTGCTTGTTTGTTTTGATGTGTTGGCATCGTATAGGTCACCTTCATTGAAGAGTAAGTACGACTCTAAGAGTTTTGGTTTAAAATATAATTCGTTCTGTACAAAATCTATACTGTCTACTTGAGTTACATTTTCTTTGGTCAAGGGCAAAGTGTCACCTTCAATAGTATAGTTGGGGTAAACGGTAATGGAATCTATGGTGTACGGTATAGAGGCACGGCTAGGCACTTCTTTTTTAAGCCTAAGGAACAAATCAAATTTTCTATTCTTGTATTGATTGGTATCCGCTTCAAAAATCAACAGGTCTTCTTGACTGTTGTAAAAACCTTTTTGTTTTAAACCGTTATTAAGGCGTATTCTTTCAGTTTTTAATAGATCTAAATCAAAACGGTCTCCTTTTTTTAACGCGGTTTCCGGCAGCAATTTTTCTATTTCCTTGTACATAGGTAAAGTATCCGACTCTAGGGTGTAATTCTCCAATACGTAAGGAGCAGGTAACTTGGCGGAATAATTTACCGAGGCAAATTGCTCATCGATGACCGTTTCAGATTCGGATTCACTGTAGAAGAATCCGTTATTATCTAGTCGGTTCAATATCAACTCTTCTACGCGTTCGGGGTTTACATCTGAAAAATAAACAGGTTCTTCACCAAAGGATTTATTTAGAAACCTATATAAGAACCCGGGTTTTTCTCGCTGTGTCTTATAATGAAAAAACAAGGCAGGTTTCATTCCTAAAAATTTGGTATTAGGGTTTGGTTCTATAAGATTCAGCAATTCTGCCTTAACTCTCTTACTGTCTTGTAGTTCTCCTTCATAATTTAAATCAAGGGTTGCTCCTGTATATAACTGCTCTCCTTCGGGTATATATTTTTTTATCCCGCAAGAATAAACAAACAATAGTGCGAGGCATAATAAAGTACGATATGTGAATTTTTTAATTTTCAATGTCCTCTTCTTTCTTTTTAGAAGTTTTTTTCTCAGGTTCTTCTTTTTTCAACGGACTGAACAATTGACTGAATTTATTAAACTCCCGATTAAATATAAAAGCGACTCCGGTTATAATCAATTGCCCGTCTATAATATTTTGATACTCTTGCTTTCTGAAGCCTTTTAGTCGATATGTACCTTCTTCGCTCAATAAATACTCTAACGTAACATTGCCAATTAACGGGGTTTCCGTTTCGCTAGATGAGGCGCTACCTTCTACATCCACGGCACTACCGGCAGTAACGATCAATCGGTCATCGAAAAGTTTTTTGCTTGCACTTATATTCAATTGGGTTCTGCTTTCAGCAGTGCCACTTTCATAATCCTCAAAACTGTCTAGGTCAAAACCAAGCTCAAAACCGGTATTGCCCAATAGTTTATTCGAGATGGAATTGAGTTCGTTAGAGAGTACTTTGTTTACATTGTTTCTTGCAATAGAAATAGCACCGCCACTACTACCGTCACTACCCGTGGTGGGATAAAAACGATTTAATGCCAATAGGGAAAATACCTGCTTGTTCAGTTCAGACTCTTGCTCGTTCAATTGTTGAATACGACCATAAACGGCACCGCCAAAATTACCTTGTTCACTCTCGGGCATGTCTAAAGCAAAAGATATTTCTGGTTTTGTTAGCTGTCCGTCAATATTTAGATACACCAAAAATTCGGCAGCCTGTTGGTATGAGCCAGAAACACTGCTGTCTGTACCATAACTTATGGATGACATCAAAGACGATGCAGAGGTTTCTATCTCATAGATTGCGGTAACGTCCATTTTGGCATCATAAGGGTCGCCGCTCCAAACTATACTACTGCCTTTTTGTAACTGAAATTCGCGACTTACCAAATTATATAGGCTGGTTCTGTAGAATCCTGAATTTAATTCTAACCGCCCAGATAATCGAATGTCTTGATTGGGGTCTATGTTCAAATTCAATGTAGCATCACCAGATGCTTGTAGTTTATCTTGTGTTTTTTCATCAAGAACGATAGTAAATTTTGCCTCGTTTCCTATTTCTAGAATGGTATTGATATCCATACCTGCAAAAAATGAATTTGTTGTTTCTTCATCCGTTCTTGTGAGAATAGCATCAGGATTTTCCCTGTTTACAAAAATGACCACTCCGTCTCGTTCTTGAATATCCAATTGGTCTTGCGGTACCACATAGGTAAGATCGGTAACATCGCGAATACGTAATTTACCATCGATAACAGGTAGTTCCAAATCTCCCTTAACAGTAACATCTGCCTGTATACTAGCAATGCCGTACACCAATTCATCGTCTCCTTTTTCAGAATCAAGTACCCTAAACTGGTCTGTTTTTACCGAAAGGTCAAAACCTGGATTTATAAAACTCTCTGTATCTACCGTGCCATCTATGGTCAACGTACCCTGGTTGACGTCATTTATGGCAAATGAATTAAAACTGATGGTCTCTTGGTCAATATCTATGTATTGATTATCGATTTCCAATGCAGATTTGTAGGCATTTAGACTTAGACCGAATTCATTGAAGTTTATTCTTCCTGAATATTTAGGCTCTGCAAGGGTACCTTTCACCAAAAGGCTTCCGTCTAAATAACCTTTGGCATTGGTCAACTGGTCATTTGAGAACCCTTGTATAATGCTGGCTTCCAGTTTTTGAATATCAAGCTCCATGTTTAAATACGCAGTATTTTCCTTAGCGGTATAGTCCCCTGTTAAAGTGAGGTTTGCACCACCATCTTTCATTGCCAAGTCAAAATCATATTCAGACAGCGATTTGGACGATGCATCAAGGGTTAAAGTACCTAACGGATTTTGGAGCACGTGAAAATCTTTAATATCAATATCGGCTACCAGACCCGATGCGGCATACGGATTAAGAACTACGAAATCTCCTTCTACTTTTCCTTTCGACAATGCTTCATCAGGATTGAAAAAACTAAGGAAAGTCTGTAATTGAAAGTTCTCGAACAGAATACCGATATGTTCGGTATTCATTTTTGGAAATTTGTTCGATATTTCCATTTTTTGAGCATTTCTGGTCAAGACGACATTCTCAAAGTCAGAATATGCTTCGGCAATTACTATACTGTTATCCTCTGGTATTTCCCATTGCTTTTTATTCAGTATTAAATCTTCAGGATTGATATGGAGTTTTAAAGTGTCCTTTTGAAATGATAGTCCCGATTCTATATGCATTACTTGTAAGGAGTCATTCTGAGAAGTAAAGTCAAGTAACAGCTCTTTGTTTTTTAAGCTTCCTTCTAAATAAGTCTGTTTTAGGTGGATGGGCTCATAAATTAAATCTGCCAAACCAGCAGAGAATTTAAGGTCGACAGAATCTCCCTTTATATATGCATTTAAACTATCGACAGAACTACCGGCATATGCAATGTGTGGTACAGTGACCTCGGCAGAAATTTTTCGATTTTTAGAATTGAAACTAGCATCTATATTCAACGAATCTAAATCTTCGACACCATCAAAAAATACTTTAGATAGAATAGGAGTGGGGATAATTGCTAGAGCCAGCTTTGCATCTATATCATCTTCTACTGTAAAACTAGTTGTGTCGTCTGTAGTGAAATACTGCTCTATTTGTTTCTTTAAGGCGTTGGTGATTCTATTGGGTGATGCGTTCGATGCCAATTGTCCTTTCAAGAAATTACTCTGTACGGAAACATCGGTAATAGTATCTTCTATATGAGCTTTTAAGACAATAGTAGACACTTGGTATTGCTCATTATCGGCAATGGCAATACCTTCATCAATTGTGGTGTTTATGGTATAGTTTGATGGCGAACCAGTATAGTTTCCATTGATATTCGCTGCAATTTTAATATCACTTTTTGTAAGCCCAAGCTCTTGTAAAGCTGCCCCAATAATATTTGACGTAAAAACAATGTCATTTTCTTCTGATGAAAGTACCATAGTAGCATTTGCTTTCATGTTCAAATTTGGATCGTTGATGTTGGCGGTTATAGTACCATTCCCGTCTTTTAGATTTCCATCAATAGTCACTTCTTTGTAGTCATATCCACTGTACTGAAATTGCGAAACTGTACCGTTGATATTAGCATCAAAATTACTTGGTTCACTTCCTGATCCTTTACCTTTTATATCAAGTGAAATTTTACCCAGTTGATTATTTTGTAACAGCTGTCCCAGTTGTAAACTATCTACTGAAATAGCACCGTCAAATTTCATGATATTTCCAAAATCTACTAGTGCATTTATGTTAGCGGAACCTTCAGGAATTTTGATATTCATATTGGGTTTTACCCATGTAGTTCCACCAGATAAATCACCTTCCGCTAGTATGGTTTCAGGAATTGAAATACCTAGTTCTTTAGATGATATTATTTTATTTATTGCTTTTTCAGTGCTTTTAAAGCTAATATTGTTCAAATTGTATTGTAGTGAATCTGGTTTCGTTAAATTATTTATGCTTCCCTTTGCACTAAGTTTGGTGTCATTTCCCCATTGTAATTCGGTACTGAAGTCATCTACTTTTTTCAAAGTTCCTTTAGCTTTTAAGTTACCAATAATTGGATATGCCGATAAGGAATCTAAATACTGATTTTGGGCTAATTCAGGTTGTAGTTGTAGCACATCATCAAGCTCTAAATTAAGGTCTGAAATAGTGGCGGACAAGGTACTTTTCTTAGGATTTTTAATTGCTCCTTTCAGGGAACTAAACTGTACATTAAAATCTGCCTTTACTGAACTCTGATTCATTTGAAAAACAACATCTGAAAGTGATGCTTCGGTATTGGTTAAGCCTGCATTAAATGCCAATTGGTTTAACTTTATGCCACTAGGTTCAAAAAAGGAAAATTTAGAAACGTTCAGATTAAATTTCTCGGGTTGGTATTTTAAATCTTCAGCTAGCAGACGTAGCTTTTCAATTTTAAAAGCATTTGGATTAAAGCTTTCAGTGTTTTGCCGGTTTCCATTTAATGAATAGCTAAATGTATTTTTAGCAATATCTATAGTGTTTGCGGCGAGGATAAATTCTGGCCATTCAAATGTAGCTGTATTGGAAGCAGTTACTTCAGTTTCTTGACCATTTATTTCTAGTTCTATTTGTGAATCATGTAAAACAAGGTCATCGGTCTCGTATCTATTTTTAGAAACATCTGCTAGTATATCTGTGAGTTCAATAGTACCTAATTGTAATTTAGTTTGTAAACCATCTGGCTGACTGTCGTAGTTGACATGAACATTTTTTACAATAAAATCTTCAACTTCAATATATGGTAGTGCTGTACTGGTGGTGTCTTCGGTTATAGGAAATGCTTGCGATTGTACATATTTAAACTCGGTATCGCTCAACTCAAAATCATCCAAAGAAAACTTCATGGCATCTAAGTCAAATTCAGATATATCTACATCTAATTTTCCGAGTACTAGGTTAATGTCCGTGCCAAGATAGGCATCTGTATAGGTCAATTTCCAATCAGCTATATCTACACTACCCACGGTAATACTCATGGGTTCGCTGGTAGTTGTAGTAGTATCGGTTGGTGTGGTCAGTGCATCGATTAAGAATGTGAAATTAAACTCTTCGGGATTGCTTTCTCGACTTATTTTGGCGACAACGCCATTTGAAACCACATCATCAATGGAAAGTTCATTATTGAAAATAACAGGGTATATAGGAATATCGGCCTGCAGAGATTGTGAATAGAAAAGTGTATCGCCTTTTACATCTTCTAAATAAACGTCTTCTATTTGAATGTCTCCTGAGAAGGTAAGGTATAGATTGCCAACGGCTACTTTGGTATTCGTTTTGTCAGATATATAATTAGTGACTTTAGAAACAATGAAGTTTTGCGCCCAGGGTGTTCTAATGACCAATACCAGAATAAAAAACAGCAATAATACCCCGAGGATAATTTTTCCTAAGCGTTTTAAATACTTTTTGAATTTCGCATTTTCGTTGGCCATATAGTGAGCACTAGAGGGTTGAATGCAAACATTCAATTTTTATCAATGACAAACTATTGTTCAAGTTGTGCCATAAAACCTGTAGCAATTATAATTAGTAAGACTATTATGATCATAAGGTTGTAAAACCTTCTTTTCTTTTTCTTGGTTTCTTTAAGTGATGCCATAAAAACGCAAAGTTAAACCTACCAAAATATAAATTTAGCTTATTTGCCACGAAGATTATCGGTATACAACATAATCAAGCAGTTTGTGCCTTTATTACCTATTTAAATTATTGGCTAAAAACTGTTCATCTACACTTTTTGTTGATTCGTCTACAGTTGCTGTGGGTTAATCTACGATTGAAAAATTGAACGCTATCTACACGATACCTTTGGAGTGTAATTAACGATTAACTCAAAAAATATCACCAATACGAAATCATATGAAAACAGTTATAAACTCAAAAAGATGCTTAGGGTATTTCGAAACAGCCAGCCAAGATGAAATTTATGAAATCTGCCAATTTAATATAACAGATTCTGAATTGATCGTAGAGGCCATGGCAGTGTAAAAAAGTTGTTCAGGTAGTTCCCCCAAACCGATGAAGGCCAATAGAAATATTGGTCTTTTTCTATTTTAAGGCTTTCGTCTGTATTTTATGAAAGCTGTCTGCTTGTAAGCGTAGCAATTCCTCTGCTTTTTTCTTTTTGTACCCGTACAATTCCTCTTCTCCCTTCAAATCTTCGTATATTTTCTGATTGATTTCTCCGTCAGTTGAAGCTATTAATTGACGTTGCGCCAATTTTTGCTCTACCCAAGTAGAAAGTACACTTTCTTCCTCTTCTAATTTAATATCATATTCACCTTTTGGTGCCAGTAATTTGGCAATTATAGGCGAAGTTTCAATCGCTAAGAATAGTAGAAATATGAAAAAGGATGGTAGCCACGGCAATTCATCTAAAGCTGATATTCTTGCCATTAATCCGTCAAAACCATCTATAATGGGTTGCGAAGTTTTTACAACTTCGGCATATTCCGTATTTAAATCGGTTATCTGGGCTTCTAATTCTGTAATCTTTTCTGCATTCGTGGTCTTTAATGCCTGTAGTTCGGCAAGAGAAGCATCATGTTTTTCACGCTTTTCTTCATACACAGGTCCTTTACCCAATAACTTTGTGCCAGCAGTACCTTCAGCTTCATTGATGTAAATATCATAAAGCGCGTTTGTTTCTGCTTCTTTAGTGTCAATTTCGGTTTTTAGGGCTGTAATATCTTGATTTAATTGTTCAACCTTTGGGGTGTATTGCAATGCGAGTTGTTCTTTGTTGGCAAGGGTAAGCTCATTCTTTTGTTCTAATAACACCTGATTGATCTCTTTCTCGAAAATTTTCATTTCCAAGGGTTTTGAAATCACAATGGCGATTATAACGGCAAGAATAATTCGTGGTACGGCCTGTAGAAACTCTTGACCAAAATTCCCTCTTTTTTTAATGGTAGAGACTATAAAGCGGTCTAAATTGAAAATTAGTAATCCCCAGATAAGACCAAAAAATATAGCTGCATAAACATTGTCAAAAACAGTATATAGAGCATAACTACTGGCGATAAATGCCATGACCGCAGTAAAAAAAACCGTTGCGCCAATACCCGCATATTTGTTCTGTTCCCCTTTAGAACAAGTTTGTAATAATTCGGCATCTGCGCCAGAGCAAAGAATAAAGAAGTTTTGAATCATGATGAAAATTCGTTTTTTGATTGATGATGATGTATACTGGGTGAACGTAACTATTTCATTTTTGGTACGCAAAAAGCCCTCGAAAAGAGGGCTTTAACATATGTTTGACGTTGTTGTTACCTTATTGTTACAGGTTCTTTGGTAATTCGTACTTCTGCTTTACCATTTTTCTTTTTAGATTCTATATTTAACGCTTTGTTTTTCTTTAGTAGGTCAATGGCTTTATCAGACGAAATGGCTTTGCCTTCGTAGAAAAACGTTGCTCCTTTTTTTGCCATGCTTATAGCGTAATCTAACGGTGACGGCGGAGTAGGAGGTGGAGGTGCAACCGGACTGCTAGGTTTAGAATGAAAAGTTAGGGTGTTTGATGGAATTCCGTTTATAGCCTTTGCATCGAGGTTTAAATGATCATATGGGTCTTGATTTTCAATGATTTCATTAATCTGACTGTCTGCATATTCAGATGTGTTTGGGGCTTTAGGTGCTGGAGGAGGTTCTGGAAAATCTGGGAATGGTTCTGCATTCACTTTTTGTTTCGCAGACATTAATCCGTAGATATAAGTTAGTTGATCCACATCAGCTTTTAGTATGCGTATGTTTCCGCCTTCGGAAATCATGGTGTTGTAACTTTTTGCCAACTTATTGTAGGTGGATAATTGCTCTTTTGTAGCACCATCTTGATTTTGTTTAGGCAAACATTCAGGAAAAGGTTGAGCTGATTTTCTTTCCTCAACAGTCATATTTTTATAAATAGATTCTAACATCCTTAAATCACTAAGTGGAATACTTCTTTTTTCAATAGGTATAGCGTTGTATTTTTTTGCAAGAGTATTGTAGTTGTTAAAAGATCTTTTGTTTAGATTCTTATTAATGTCACCTGAGGATGTGTATATGGCAAATTGTGCATTATCATAATCCTCTAAAGGCGACATAGCTTTTACGCTATGGCGCTTTACTATTGCATTTAATTGAGTAGCTGGTATAATTTTGTTATCGTTAACTGAAATAAAATCGTTAAGGTTGTTTAATTGTATCCAGCCTGATGAACTTACTAAGTAGTGTATATTATCTATTTCAATAACGATTTTTTCATTGCCTTTTTTAGCATTTTTTAGTTTTTGATTAAAAGCATGTTCTTGAATAGCATTAACCTTAAATTCTTGAATTGATGAGTTTGAAGAATCACTGTTGCTTTTAAAAATTTTTGAAAATTCTGGTACATCCGAATTTTTATTTTGAAGCCCAAAATTAAATGTACTAGTGATTTCTCCTTGTAAATTGCCCCAGTGTTCTTGTTGTATAAGTGATTTATACCCATTTTTTTTAACCGAAAGCGAAAAGTAAATTTCTCCGGGTTGTTCTATTTCTAATTTAAGTGAGTAATTTCCGTGGTTGTCTGTAGCAGTGAGTAAATTTCCTTTTTTATCTCTTATTTCGGCATTTTCTAAGGGCTGTAAAGTCTTTGAGTCTACTACTGAACCGGCTAGTTTTATTATTCTTTTAGTGTCTAATTGGTTGTTACTAGTTCTATTGGCATTACTATACTTTGTTGATTTTTCACTGAATCCAAATAGTAAAATTGCCAATAACGGAAGCAGCAATAGACTTCTAATTAAAATCCCCCTTTTTGATGTTTGTTTTTTCATGATGATGAATCGTTTTTTGATTGATGAATAATTTATGGCATTTGCAATACCAACTGATTGATGGATGTTAGAGCTGTCGTTTGATAAGTACGACAATAACGTATTTTGATAATTTAAATGGTCTTCTTGACTATTAAGTACCGCACTATCTGCTAAGAATTCATGATTTAGTTTAATGCTTTTTTTGAAAGCATATATTAACGGATTGAACCAAAATAATACTTGTAATATTTCAATAAAAAGAACATCTAAACTATGCCATTCTTTAGCATGGGTTTCCTCATGTTTTATTACGGAATTTGGTATACTGTTGACCTCAAACTTTCGTTTGTTTAAAAATATATACCGTAAAAAAGTATGTGGTGGTAGTTGTTCTTTTAGTAATATTCTATAGATAGCACTATGTTTTGTTCTTGGGTTGTTATGAATACGTTTCCAAATTTTATAGAGATTGATAAGAAAACGCAATGCAAATCCTGCAACTCCTAGCCCGTAGATAGTCCATAGTATTAAAGACCAATTCATGGGCGATTTTTCAATAGCCTGAATTACTGGTTGTATATTTTCGGGTTCATTTATGGATATAATTTGAGTGACTGCCGTGGTTGGTTCTACTTCAATATATTCTGTAAATACAATTTGTGGTATTATAAAAGAAGCGATGACTGCAGTTAATAGAAAAAATCTTTTAAAATGATGCATGCTTTCATTCTCCAAAAGGAGTTTATAGAAAAGCAAAAAGATGCCCATACATGCGGCGGATTTTAAAAGATAGATTTCCATAATTACTTCTTTTCTATTTCAACATCTATTAGTTTTTTCAGTTCTTCCAATTCTGCTTTGCTTAAATTGGTTTCTTGCGTGAAAAATGAAGCGAACTGACTGGCACTATCATTGAAGAAATTTTTAATGAGTCCGTTTACATGTTTAGAGAAATAGTCTTTTTTCTTAACCAACGGAAAGTATTCTCTACTTCTACCAAAGCTTTTATAGTCAATAAACTTCTTGTCGGTCATTCTTTTTAAAAGTGTGGCAACCGTTGTGGTGGCGGGTTTGGGTTCTGGGTAAGCATCAAGCAAATCTTTCATGAACGCCTTTTTCTGCTTCCAAAGAATATTCATTAATTCTTCTTCTGATTTGGATAATTGCATTTTCTACAAGTTTAGAGTATGTTCTACAAACATAGAGTAAATATTTTAATTCTACAAGTGTAGAGGGGTTTTGTTGGTTTTTGCCTTAGGGATAGCAATGAAAAGCCCGCATTCGCTTTTTAGCGAAGCGTACTTGTAATGTATAGCCCGACCCCAATTCTTTGGGGAAAGGTCCATATGACCGATTTAAAAGATGTAAATTTGTCTTCTTAAAACAACCAAAAATATGAGTGTATTAGCTGATTTGGAAGCACGTAGTGGCTCCACTTGCGAATTATGTACGGGAACCAGTAATTTAGAAGTTTTTGAAGTGGAACCGGTAACGGTAAGTGGTGTAGATTCTAGTATATTGGCATGTGAAATTTGCCGTACCCAAATTGAAGACCCAGAACAGATGGATGCAAACCACTGGCGTTGTCTGAACGATAGTATGTGGAGCGAATATGATTCGGTGAAAGTTGTGGCTTGGAGAATGCTATCTAGATTAAAATCTGAAGGCTGGCCTAAAGATTTGCTGGATATGATGTATTTGGAACCAGAGGTTTTAGATTGGGCAAAAGCGACAGGAGAAGGATTAGCAGAAAGCGAGAAAATAATTCACCGAGATGTAAATGGGGTAATTCTTGAAAATGGAGATAGTGTAGTTCTGGTGAAGGACTTAAAAATTAAAGGGTCCAGCCAAGTAGCTAAACAAGGTACTGCAGTACGTAGAATTTCTTTAGATCGTGAGAATGCCGAGTACATTGAAGGTAAGGTGGGACCAACTATGACGGTTATCATTACCAAGTACGTGAAGAAAATATAGTTGTTTGTTCTTTGAATCAATATATCATCGATAAAAGATACTTCTAGAATAAAATGAACGTCTTTGCGAGGAGCTTTATAGCGACGAAGCAATCTGCAAGTTTCGTGTTCCAAAGTTACAGATTGCTTCGCCAAACTCGCAAAGACGTTTTATTTTCAACTGTCAACCATTTACTTCTTGGTCATTTCTGTAAAATACTCATAAAAATACGGTATTGTTTCAATGCCTTTAAAGTAGTTCCACACTCCGAAATGCTCGTTAGGGGAGTGTATGGCATCACTATCTAAACCAAAGCCCATAAGTATGGTCTTGCTTTTCAGTTCTTGCTCAAAAAGGGAAACTATTGGTATACTGCCACCACTACGTTGTGGAATCGGTTTTTTACCGAATGTAGTTTCGTAAGCTTTTGAAGCCGCTTGGTAAGCAGTGGTATCGATAGGGGTTACATATCCTTGTCCGCCATGATGAGGTTTTACAACTACCTTTACACCTTTAGGCGCAATAGTTTCAAAATGTGATTTAAATAGTTCGGTGATTTCTCTCCAATCTTGATTAGGAACTAATCGCATAGATATTTTGGCGTAAGCCTTACTGGCTATAACCGTTTTAGCACCTTCACCAATATAACCTCCCCAAATACCATTTACATCTAGCGTAGGTCTAATGGAATTACGTTCGTTGGTAGAATAACCTTTTTCTCCGTAAACAGATTCAATATCCAAAGCCTCTTGGTATTTTTCAATACTAAAAGGTGCTTTTGCCATTTCTGCACGTTCATCAGCAGAAAGTTCTTCTACTTTGTCATAAAAACCGGGAATGGTTATATGATTGTTTTCATCATGTAGACTAGCAATCATTTTGGTTAAAATATTGATAGGGTTGGCAACCGCACCGCCATATAAGCCAGAATGTAAATCACGATTAGGACCGGTAACTTCTACTTCCACATAACTAAGTCCACGTAAACCTGTAGTAATGGAAGGAACATCATTGGCAATCATTCCTGTATCGGATATTAAAATAACATCGTTAGCCAGTTTTTCTTTATTCTCGGCTACGTAAATGCTTAAGTTATTACTGCCAACTTCTTCCTCGCCTTCGATCATGAATTTTACATTACATGGTAGCTGGTCGGTTTTCACCATAAGTTCCAATGCTTTTACATGCATATACATTTGCCCTTTATCGTCACAAGCACCACGTGCAAAAATGGCTCCTTCTGGGTGCTTATCGGTTTTTTTGATAACAGGTTCGTATGGTGGTGAAGTCCATAATTCCAATGGTTCGGCTGGTTGTACATCATAATGACCATATACAAGTACCGTTGGTAAATCAGGATTTATAATTTTTTCACCGTATACAATTGGGTAACCAGCAGTTTCATGAATTTCAACAAGATCACAGCCAGCATCCTCCAATCTCGATTTTACCATTTCAGCAGCATCAAAAACATCTTGCGAAAAAGCAGGGTCTGCGCTAACAGACGGAATTTTAAGTAGTTCAATGATTTCATTTAAAAATCGGTCTTTGTTTTCCGATAAATAATTTTTTACGTTTTTCATGTACTTTTTTATGTGACTTTCGATAAAAGTACAAAAAGCGTAATTTTTAAATAGCTAAAATTTAGAGAATTGATTTTTTGCATTATATTTGCACCCCGATAATCACATATCGTGATTTAGGAAAGTATGCAGGCGTGGTGGAATTGGTAGACACGCTAGACTTAGGATTTAACCAAGTATAGGTTCTTAAAATATTGTTAAAATGCGGGCGTGGTGGAATTGGTAGACACGTCAGACTTAGGATCTGATGCCGCGAGGTGTGGGAGTTCGAGTCTCCCCGCCCGTACAAAAGCCGAAGAGAAATCTTCGGCTTTTTCATTTTAAAAATGCGGCTTTTCTTCACGATTTTTGACCTTGGGTACAACATAGGTACAACATTTTGTCTTTTTTCAGAACCGAATTGGCTTTAATACTATATCCTTTCATTTGATACCAAATACAATTTTCTTTATTGAGAATTAATAAATTTTAGGTTAGCTCAACCTTCGTTCTTCGTTAGAGGGGTTTATTATCATACAATATACACGCAAGGTAAACTCGTAAAATACTTCCATCAAAAGACTACGGCATAAAGCCAACACTTCTTCCACTACTCATTTATTCCGTTTCCTTTTGAGCCAAGATTTTATCTTCCGTTTGGTTTCTGCTCAAATATTGTTTAATCAAAAATTTGAGTATTATGACAACAAAAGCTAGTACCACAAAGAAGCGCAGTAGAGCGAAATCTACTGCTAAGAAAGAAGTAAACGGAAAGAAAACATCCGTACTTCAAATTCAGAACTTACCATTGGGTAAAATCAAGCCTGACCTTGAACAGCCGAGAAAGACCTTTAACGAAAATGCGTTAAAGCAGCTTTCTGAGAGTATCGAAAAGCACGGTGTGTTGCAACCAATCACGGTAAGACAACTAAATGGCCATTACGTCATTGTAATGGGCGAACGTCGATATCGTGCGAGCAAGCTTGCAGGAAAAAAGACCGTACCCTGTATCGTTAGGACTTATGAGAATAATGATGTTCTGGAAGTTCAAATCATTGAGAACCTGCAAAGACAGGATGTCGAGCCTACCGAAGAAGCCGAGGCGATTGCTTACCTAAGCGAGAAATACGCACCTACTGAAATCGCCAAGCGATTAGGTAGAACAGATAACTTCATCAGACAGCGACTTAAACTGGCTGGATTGATTGACGGTTTCAAGCACTTTGTCCGCAATGGCGAAATGACCATTTCCTTAGGTGTTGGTATAGCACTCTTCGAGCCGGAAGAACAGCAGATGATGTTGGAAACGATGGGCAAGGATTTTAATGCGCACCAAATAAATAGGATGATTAAAGACCAGACCTACGATTTAGAAAAAGCACCTTTTGATGTTAGCGATAAAAAATTGGTTCCGAAAGCTGGGTCTTGTGTTGAATGTCCGTTCAATGTGGCAAATCAAGGCAATCTGTTCGGCGAAGGAAAAATGGTCTGTACAAAAGCAGCCTGTTTTGAAACGAAGAAAAGCAAGTCATTTTTGAACCTGATTGCCAAATCCAAGAAAGAGAACATCTTATTGATTCCTGAAATCCGACAGTATTGGGCAGATGACGAAAAGAATCAGCTCATTATATCACAATTGGAAAAGAACGGATTGAAAGTCTATTTACTGGACGATGTTGAAATCATAGAGAATCCGATTCAGCCAACAATCGAAGCTATTCAGAAAGAGTATCAGCATTATGATTATTCTGAAGATGAATTAAAGGCAGAATTCGATGAAGCTATGCAGGATTATAAAGAAGCATTGGGAAAATTCAATTCAGCAAAAGAAGATGGGTTTAAAAACGGCATCTTGTTCCATCCCGATTCATTCCAGCACAAGGAAATCTTTGTAAAGATTGTTGAAAAATCCAAAAACGATTCTACGGAATATTCAGCACCATTAGCCAACAGAAAAATGGCAGACTGTACACCTGAAGAACAAATCGTTAAAATCAATGAAAGGGAAATTCGGAAGAAGCAAATTGAGAATAACAAGCAGTTTGAAGAAGTTGCAGAAATGATTCGTGAGACGAAATACATTGATACAAAGAAGACACTTTCAACAGACGAAATGGTGGCATTCTCGATATCGCTCTTTGAAAATAATGTGGATTATATGAGCCAACAGAAGTACTTTTCAAATTTCTTGGGCGACACTTCAAAGATGACCAAAGTTGAAATGGTCGAGAATTTCAAAAAGAAGTTCAAAAAGGAAATCTTTCACAAGTTGATACGGTATATGCTCACAAAGCAAGTACATTTTGGCGAAAGTAATCACGTAAATAACTTGACGAACATTTCATTCTACAACGCAATGCAGGGCTATTACAAATCCAAGATTGCCGGCATTGAAAAAGAATATGCCGAAAAGAGAGACAAGCGTGAAGCACGTTTGAAAGGGCGTATCACAGTTCTTGAAAAGAAAATTCAGGAACTCAACGAGTAGCTTTTGTTGTTTGAAGAAGGGTCGGCATTCGTGCTGGCCCTTTTTCTTTTTTATGACAGTTTTTTAAAAGATGGGTTCATAAGGAAGGGGTTATCAATCAATAGTTAGCGCAAAGATAAACTCGTAAAATACACCCATCAAAAGACTACGGCATAAAGCCAATTCTTCTTCCCCTACTTATTTATTCCGTTTCCTTTTGAGCTGAGATTTTAGCTTCCGTTTGGGTACTGCTCAAATATTGTTTAATCAAATTAAATCATTATGGAACGAGTATCTGAAAAACCTAAAATTTCGCTACAAGAAGCTGAAATGCATTATCAATCGAGTAGTGAAAATTATAACATTGATAGTGGCGAAAGTCACTTGGCTTATTACAGGGATAAGCATCCCAACTATTACCGAGTATTATCAGAAAATGTTTAATCTAAATTCAAAAGCTATGTATTTAAAAAATTTGCAACAGGATGAAATCTTTGTTCCATCAGAAATGAAATCCTTAAAAAGTCTGACACAGATGGAATCCCGAAGAGGGCTTGAAAATGCCATTATCTCAAATGGCAAAATTGTCAACGTGGTATCGAACAGCTATGGTCACATTCCAAATCAACTGTTCTTCAAGAAAGCTGAAGAAATGCTGACCGATGCACAGCTGAACTTTCATAAACGTACCATCAACAAAAATGATAGGTCGTTTATTACCGACTTTATCATCGATGACAAAAGCCAGTTTACTGTCAAGAACGATAAAGATTTGATACTTCCGATGCTTCGGTTCAAAAATTCCTATGACGGAAGTGAAAAGACCTCTGGACACTTTGGGTTTTACAGGGAAGTATGTTCAAATGGTCTGCACGTTTCACAGGCTGAAATTGAGTTTTCTATAAAGCATAGCAAGAATAATACACATTTAATTATGCCAAGGCTGAACAATCTATTCGATAAATTTCTGGATAATGAATTCTACACCATTACCAAGAAATTCGACAAGATGAAAGAATTTAAAATCATCGATACAAAAGAATTTGTAAAGGCGATTCTCGACAAAACGAAACTATTCCGGTATGAATGCAGCGACAAGAACAGCGACCCATCGAAAAAATCTCGTGAGGTCATCGAAATCTTGAACTATGAAGCCTTGTTGCTCAATGAAGAACCAAATCTCTGGTTGGGCTATAATGCGTTTAATTCAGTACTTCAGAATGTTTTGAAGAAAAGCTTTGGCCAACAAGAACGGTTGGATAAAAAGCTGTTTGATGAAGTCTATGCTATGGCATAAATTAAATAAAGGTTTGTCCAGTACCTCAAACTGGATGTCTAAATATATAACAAACTGTTACTTCCAATCCACTCAGCACATTCCCCTACATTCCACGCTCGCCTGCTGAAAAAGTAGGCAACCACTACACTTCGGGCAAAGAGCTTCACTACACAAGTCTTGGACACAATTCCCAATTTCAGCTTTCCATTCCGCTAACCCTTCCCGCTTCTCTGAGAAGGAACACTTCATTCCAGAGCCAAAATCGTGAATTAAGTCCGCTTTTTTAATCGGAAAGCCATCGCCTTGATTTTCTTGACAGGATTTTCGGCGTGGTCTTCTTGAGCCCTCACTCGAAAATCCTTAAAAACCAAACCGCTGTCTTACACATTTTAAGGGGTTTATAACGGATAAAGCCTTTGTTGTTTTTCGGGTCGTCGAAAAACAGGCACGACATAACCAATTCTAATATAAACACAGCCGCTTATCTCGCTTAATTGTCGGTACGCTCAAACGCAACTGCGTTTAAAAGAATTACTAATGCCCTTATGGAACTTGTCAAGACTATACGGAGTTTTAGTGAAAAATAAGGCTTCTACTTCCTTGAAATTCCAAGGAATTTATTACGTCGCAAACACACCTGATTTTACCCTAAAAGTCTTGACAAAACCCACTCTATCCATTGTGCGGTGCACGAAAGAAAAGAACAAACACCCCTTAAAATTTAATCTGTTTTAAATCAATAGGGGAAATATAAATCACTTAAATATTTTATTATGAGTACTATTAGAAATCACGTACAATTGATTGGAAACGTTGGACAAGAGCCAACCATTACGAACCTTGAAAGCGGTAAGAAAGTAGCCCGCTTCTCACTCGCTACAAACGAATATTACAAAGACAGCAAAGGCGAAAAGCAAACGGACACCAACTGGCATACCGTAGTAGCTTGGGGCAAGACCGCTGAAATCGTTGAGAAATTTGTCGAAAAAGGCAAAGAAGTAGGAATTACAGGGAAACTAAAGACCCGAACTTACACCACCGATGATGGCAACCAACGTTATGTAACGGAAGTTGTAGCCGATGAAATCCTATTACTTGGAAGCAAGAGCGACAAGTAATCTTCAAAAAGAAAGAGGGCGCACCTGTCTAAAGTTTCGCCCTCTTTTTACATTATCCATTAATTAAAATCAGATAACAATGAAAGCACAAGTTAACGAAATAAAAGAGCGATTGCAATATTTTACAGGAACAGAAATGTTCTACCAAATCCCATTATTAAGAACCCGATTTACGGACGGATTGAAATATTTATCGGAAGTAGCAGAATGTTTTTGGCTCATTACGGACACATCAGTAATCGCAAAAAGTCTGATGAACCGAAGCGAATTTGTAACCATTGACTTCAAAAGATTATCCGAAGAAAAGCAGGATTTTACAGGTTACGAAGCCGAGATAGTTTACAGCGATGGCAACGATAATATTTTAGAAAAACACGGTTACAGAGCAACCGATTTTCCACTCGATGAACTGCGGTTATTTTTTGTAAATGATACGCTGATGTTGCCAAGTGAATACTAAATTTTGAAGTTATGATTTACATTAAATTTCAAGATTTGAGCGAGGAAAAACAAGAGGAACTCTTACAGGTTTCGAGAGAACACGTAACACATATTTATGGGGAATCCATCCAAAAATATGTTGACGAAACTGGGGCAGATTATGATAGTTTGATAGATGAAGAAATGATTAAGAATTTATACACTAATCACTTCGTTTTCAACATCTATTTTCCCAATGATAATTTTAAAACACCTCTAAATTTTAGAGGTGTTTTTCTATGCAATTAATATATAGTCAAGAAAAAAACGTATCTTTATTTCGCTGAAATTCAGCATTCAAATTTAAGTAGGGTTATCCACTTTTCGACTTTCGCCGATAACCCTACACATCGAAAAATAACATATCGGAAAATCATTTTCCCTGAAAATGGCAATCGGCTTTTTAGCCGGATTGTATGGATTTTTGTCACGCTTGCGCGTGACGAAAAGGAATAGCAAGAGGGTAACGGGCTGCGCCGCGTTACATATTCTATTTTTGTTTTAATCTATTGATTTTTAAGTACTTAAAAACAAAGTAGATATGAAGAATCCATCGATTTGCGTCAAATGGTCTTGAAACACCAGTAAACAGGGATGGATTTACGTCAAATCTTTAAAAAAGCGAAAGGAAATGGACTCATTCATCACTATCAGGTTCAAACGGAAAACCGCCAAACGGTTTCAGGAATTCTCTAAAAAGCACTTCAAGACGCACACCGAAGCGATGGAAAATATCCTTGATTTCTTCCTTTACAATGAGATATCCCCAAAGGAAAAATTGGGACCAACCGGACGTACTATGGAAGCTAAGTTGCTCAAAAGAATCAATGCAGTTATCGCCATAATGCGAGACGTAGAAAAGACCCAGACCAAACCTACGGTCGCAATGTTGCAGTCCCTTTTTGTAATGGACGAACCTAAAAAGAAACCGCTCATTTTGGAAAAAAAATATGCTGAAGAAAAGAAAGAATTACACTTTCGCGAAAAGCGAAACACCAACAAGGAACTTTAAAAATTTAGCATATGTACATCACAATCACACCTCAAAAAATGGGCGGCAACTTTTCCAAAAGTTCAGCAGATTTTGTGGGCTATTTAGAGAAGGAAAACCAAGGATTGGAACAACACGAAATAGAACATTTTTTCAATCAATATGGCGATGAGATTTCCGCTGAAGAAGTAGTCAAAGAAATAGATGGAAATACCGCAAAATTGGAAAAACACGAACCAAGATTCTATTCAATTACCGTGAGTCCTTCAAAATATGAATTGCGAAAACTTCAGAACAGTAGCGAAGATTTAAAAAGATATACTCGCGAGCTGATGAAAGATTATGTGGCTTCATTCAATAGGGAAATTAAAGGGCGACCAGTCAGTATCGACCACATAAAATATTATGCGAAAATTGAACATCAACGCTCATTTAAAGGAACGGATTTTCAGGTAAAGGAAAACCAACCCTTTGCCACAAAAATACTTCAGCTAAAAACTGAAGTCCGAAATATTCAAGAAGGACGAGCTGAAGGGAACATTAAAAGAATGAAAAAGGAAATCGCCAAACTGGAACGTCAAGCACCACATCAACAAAACGGAAAACGGATTGTCCAGGGAATGGCGAAAGATGGAAACCAAAGTCATATACATATTATCGTGAGCCGAAAGGATGCATCAAACAGATTCAGTCTGTCACCCGGAAGCAAATACAAAGCTTCTGATGTAAAGTTGAATGGGGAAACCGTAAAACGTGGTTTTGACCGAGACAATTTTTTCGAGAAAGCGGAAAAGACGTTTGACAAGAATTTTGGGTACAAACGCAATTTTGCCGAGACCTACAAAGCACGAAAGGATTTTGTAAAAAATCCCAATCTCTATTTCGCTGCCTTGATGAAATTACCAGCGAACGAAAAGGCATTAGCGTTTAAAATGATTACAAAAACAGGATTACCGATAGTGCCAAGTATTCCAGTTAGTCAAACACAAATTGCGCTTCGGGTTTTTAAACGGTTAAGACGTGGCGCGGAAGTGGCCATTAAATCAAGTTCAATAGGAATTTAGCAAATGGAAATTAACAATCTCATAACGACACTTTCAATTATTGGTCTGGCCAGTATCGTTTTCTATGCAATGTTTCGAGTGAGCAAGTATTCACTTTTCTTGAATTTCACAATGCTTGCGTGCTTGGTTATCTATTTAACCGAAGTGAACGAATTGGTATCGTTATTGCTGTATTTGGTCTGTCCGCTAATGCTAATTAATATAGGGTTGTATGTCTTTATGCATAAAACTGAAAATGCACAAAATAGCGATAGAAAATATCAAGTCAATTTTGCTACTACCAAGGGAAATTTCAAATTAGATAATATTAAACGTGGCGCATCCATAATCGGTTCTGCCGGAAGTGGAAAGACCGAAAGTGTCGTTTATGGATTTCTCAAACATTTCCGGAAAGAGCACTTTTGTGGAATCATTCACGATTACAAGGATTTTGAACTGACCGAAATGGCCTTTCCACTTTTTAAGGATAGCGATATCCCGTTTAAGGTCATTTCCTTCGATAAAATCATCCATAGGGTAAATCCTATTGCGCCACGCTATTTAGAGAACGAGGAAAGCGTAAATGAGGTGTCACGGGTACTGATTGAAAACCTTTTGGAACAAAGGGAAAGCGGAACTACAGGAACAACCAAATTTTTTAACGATGCCGCTGAAGGCTTGATAGGTGGATTGATTTGGAAATTGAAAACCGACTATTCCAACTACTGTACGCTTCCACATTTGATAGCGATTTATCAAATGCTCGATACCGATAGCCTAATCCAGTTTTTGGAAACCAACACCACATCGAGAGCAATGGCAGATGCTTTTATTAGTGGTAAAGATTCGGATAGACAGACAGCTGGTGTAAAAAGCACATTGGCAAATGCGCTGAAACGAATAAGTACGCAGCGTATTTTTATGGCATTATCCGCAGACGAAGTACCTTTAAATATAAACAGCGAGGAAAATCCCGCAATCATATCGGTAGTGAATAACCCTAAATATGAAACCTCTTATTCGCCCGTCATTGCCACCATCATTCATACCATTACCAAACAAATGAGTGTAAGAAATTCCAAATCGTCATTCCTGTTGATGGAAGAAGCACCAACGATTCGCCTGTTGAATATGCACCGAATTCCGGCAACGCTCAGAAGTTATGATATTGCTACGATTTACGTGATGCAGGATAAAATTCAGAACGATATGATGTACGGCGACAAGGCAAGCAAGGCGATATTAAGCAATCTGTCCTACCAATTTTTCGGCAAGGTCAACGACCCAGATACTGCCAAATATTACGAACGCTTTTTTGAAATTATCAAAGACCCTACGAAGAGTATAAGTCGTGGGCATAATCTGGATTTTGATACGCGAATAACAACGGGCGAAAAAGAGATACCGAAGATAAGAGCAGACGTTTTCTTTCGATTAAAACAGGGCGAATTTATAACCTATGCTGATGGTAAGGATAAGAAAGTGCAGTTTAAATTGTCAAGAATACAGCGGCAGCTTCCTGAAGAATCCAAGCAATTTTCTCAGGCAGATTTAGCGCCTAATTTTGAGCGAGTTTATGAGGAGGCGAGGTCGATATTTGGTTGAAATGTATATTTATTAAATAATAGAATGTAAGTTAATCTCTGTTAAAATATCAAGATAATATTATCTTTATTGTTTATATCAAAAAATTGGGGGCAATCAAAATAAACAGCTAGAATTGAAGAAAATAGACCTACACATTCACACAGTCCAATCTATAAGCGATAGGAATTTCATTTTCCATCTGGAATCATTAAAGGAATATGTAAAGAAGCTCGAAATTGATTGTATTGCCATTACCAATCACAATTTGTTCGATAAACCACAATTTGAACAAATATGCCAAGAGCTTGATATCAAAATTTTCCCAGGGATAGAAATAGATTTGGAAGGTGGTCATTTGCTTTTAATATCAGAAAATGAAAATCTTGATGATTTTGCCCAAAAATGTCAAAAAGTTAAAGATTCAATACCTACAAAAGATGATTCGATAAGTTATGACCAGTTGACTGATATTTTTTTAGACTTAAAAAATTACCTGCTTATCCCACATTATGATAAAAAACCGAATATTAAGCCTGATACATTACAAAAATTAGGCGATAATATTTTTGCTGGAGAAGTAACAAGTTTAAGAAAGTTCAAAACTTGCATTAAAGAGGAAGATAAATTAACACCAGTTATATTTAGTGATTGTAGGTTCGTCGAAAATATGACTTCATATCCAACGAAGCAAACCTACATAGATGTTGAAGAAGATACACTTAATGCTATTAAAGGTTGTTTGCACGACAAAACGAAAGTTTTTCTTTCTAAAGAGGAAGGAAATGATTTCTTCCAAGCAACCGATGATGGAATTATGTTATCAACGGGTTTAAATGTTATTGTCGGTGGACGTTCTTCAGGAAAGACATATACACTTGATAAAATATGTGAGAATTTTGACAATGTTAAATATTTGAGACAATTTTCACTACTTCAAAATGATAAGGAAAACTTCAAGAAATTAGTTACTACCAGACATAGTTTGATAACTGAAAATTATTTAAAGGAATTTAAGGATGTCGTATTGGATGTAAATGATATTGACTTAAAATCGAACGAGTCCTCACTTGATAAATATTTGGTTTCGCTCAAGAAGTACGCTACCGAAAGTGATAGTCTGGACACATTTTCTAAGTGCAAATTATATAATGAGACAAAGTTTGCATTAGACAGCTTGAATAATATTAAAAAATTGATTTCTGCGACCGAAACATTGTTAGAGACCAATGAATATAAAACAATCGTCAATAAGCATATTACTGATGAAATTTTGAAAGGGTTAATTGTTGACTTGATTAAAAAACATAATGAGCTTTACCATTCTAACTTAAAAAAAGAATGGACAAATGGTTTAATTGAGTCTGTAAAGGAAAAACTGAGATTTCGCTCAACTACTACTTCTATTGAAGAGGTTGATTTCTCACAAATCCAGTTAGAGAAAATCAAAGTCCAAAAATTTAAGAATTTAGTAAAGAAAGTCCAAACCGAAAAGATAATTGACAGTAAGGAAATTAGAGGTTTTAAAGTTTTGGCAAAGACAAAAAAATATACTGGAGCAAGTCAACTAAAAAATAAAAGTAAAAGTAAATTGAGTTTTAGCGAGGCTTTCAATAATTATGATAATCCCTATGAGTTTTTAATTTCATTACAAAACATCGGGATTGAGGAAACTGAATATTATAAATACTTCGTTGCTATAGATTACAGAACATTGAACAAACACGGTTACGAAGTTTCTGGAGGTGAACGTTCTGAATTTAACCTACTGCACGAAATTAGTGATGCTTTGAAGCACGATTTGCTGCTAATTGACGAACCTGAATCTTCATTTGACAACATATTTCTAAAAAATGAGGTAAATGAACTTATCAAGCAAATCTCAACGGAAATCCCAGTAATTGTGGTAACTCACAACAGTACTATAGGTGCATCAATAAACCCGAATCATTTAGTTTTTACTCAAAAATTAGTCGATGCTGGCAACGTGAAATACGAGGTGTTTTTTGGACATCCAACAAGTAAGACATTGAAAAGTGTTGATGGAAAAATAATAAAAAATTTAGACGTACTTCTTAACTGTCTCGAAGCAGGAGCGGAAGCATATAATCAAAGAAATACTGTAAGTTATGAAATTCTTAAAGATTGAAAATAATAAGGCATTCTTTAGAAAAGATAAGGCTATGCCTGAAAATTGGGAGGAAATTGATAAAATAGAAAAGGATGATTTGATGAAGCTTTTGGATTTTGCAACAGAAGATGATTTTGAGATGGATGCCTATAACGAAGATATTTTAGCCAATAAAGCACATCAAATAATATATAAAAGTATTTACGAGAAGTTGAACATTTTCCTGACTAACAAAGACAGATTTAAAGACCAAACTGAAAATGCTTACAAAGAAGCATTAGAAAAGTACCAATAACAATGACCGAAACAAACCGTATAGAATACAAACGAGAATTGTCCGATGGACTTGAAAAAGAGGTCATTGCTTTTTTAAACTATCGTGAAGGTGGTATTATTTATATTGGTATTGATAAGGAAGGGAACACTTACGGTCTGGCTGATGCGGATGGCGACCAATTAAAAATTAAGGATAGATTGAAGAACAATATCCGTCCTTCGGCATTGGGATTATTTGATATTGTAAGCGAAGAACGAGATGGAAAGAACATTCTAAAAATTATTGTGGCGAGCGGTCCAGAAAAACCATATCATCTCAAAAAATACGGGATGAGCGAAAAGGGTTGTTTTATCCGCTTAGGTTCAGCAGCTGAACCGATGCCACAAAAAATGATAGACGAACTCTTTGCCAAACGTACCCGAAATTCCATCAGCAAAATTAAAGCGGGTCGCCAAGATTTAAGCTTTAGCCAGTTGAAAATCTACTACGAAGAATCGGGGCATACCCTTGGCAAAGCCTTTGCAAAGAACTTGGAACTATTGACCGAAGATGGCGCATTCAATTACGCTGGCTATCTTTTGGCAGATAAGAACAATACTTCTATTAAAGTAGCTAAGTATTCGGGCAAAACCCGAACAGACTTGATAGAAAGCAACGAGTATGGTCACGAATGTTTGGTCAAAGCCACCAAGCAAGTGATTGATAAAATTGCGGTCGAGAATAGAACCGCCACAAAAATAACGGCCAAAGAAAGACAACAAGCAAACCTATGGAATCCCATCGCATTGCGCGAGGCTATCATCAATGCCTTTGTACATAATGATTATACCAATGAGATTACCCCAAAGTTTGAAATCTTTGCGGATAGAATTGAAATCACTTCATCAGGCGGTCTTCCGGAAGGATTGAGCAAACAGGAATTTTTCGAGGGCTTTTCAGTTCCACGGAATAAAGAACTGATGCGGATTTTTAAGGATTTGGAACTCGTGGAACAATTGGGTTCTGGCATCCCTCGTATTTTGGAACACTATGGGAAAGAGAGTTTTGGTTTTTCTGATAACTTCCTTAGAATGACTTTTACCGCTAAAGAAACTACTGTTGAAGAAGGTGGTCAAATAGGTGGTGCAATGGGTGGTCAAAAAGGTGGTGTAATAGGTGGTGCAATAGGTGGTGTAATTGATGAGACTGAAGCTCTAACTAAAAGACAAAAAGAAGTGCTTAAACTTATTGCTGCTAATCCTTCCGTAACTTATAATGAAATAGCTGAAGCTTTAAGTATTAATGAATCTGCTGTTGGTAAGCATATTACAGCTATCAAGAATAAAGGTTTTCTGGTACGTCAAGGCGATACACGAGGTTATTGGGAAATCAATCTCGATAAAAATTAAAAAAAGTCTTTTAAAAGGGCCCTTTTTCCCTCGGACCTTTACTGGTCACTTTCCATTGACCGTTTTCCTTAGTCAGTTTGAAAATGCCAGTTTTCCCATCGAAAGTTGTGCTGTATTTTACCCAGGCAAGTTCGCCATCAATGGCTTCGTCTAAAATTTCTACCTCAATGTCTTGGTCAGTATCTGGCATCATATTCTGTACAGTAATCAGACTGGCATAGCCTTCAGAAGTGGTATGCTTTTTTAAAGCTGATTCATCTTTTGAGAAAAAGCTTGACGCAACAACTTTGGCAGTTTCAGAAGGGGATTTTGTTGTGCTTTCTGAACAAGAAAGGAACAACAATACAAGCGAGCAAATGACTAATCTTTTCATAACATTACTAATTTGGGTTATTGATATATCTATGCGATAGTTTCATTTCTATGTTCCGTTCGCCATCCTTTTCATTTAATTCCAAAATTGCCCTACGGTCATCGGATAATGAAAATTTGGACAACACATAAACAAATCGAGCCGTTTCATTTTCCTTAATCTTGGACGGCAGATTATGTTTATATATCGGTTCTTGATACAGTCGTTGCAATGATTTTCTTTTCCCTTTTTGTCTCGTTTCAATAGACAGGTTCAAGAAATTCAAATCGTAATCCAACGTAGAATTATTTTCAATCTCGATAACAAAATAGAGCTCATCTTTATCAAAAACAATATTCTCTACGGTCAAGATAATACCTTCGTTTCGTTTCTTGATTCGCCCTATGCGCTGTTTTCTATTGAGAAGATATGAGCAGAATTTTTGGTAATAATAGGTGCTGTTATCTACAAGTTCTTCAGAAGATTCAACAAGAACCGAATCCTTTACAAACGGTTTTTCATTACCGATACTATTGGATAGCGGAATGAAATAATTGAGCTTAGAAAGCTGTTTTTTATACCTTACAATATACGAAAAAATTGAACCATTTCTGTTGACTACCAGCAAATTACTTTCCTTCCCAGGCTTTGCTTGAAGTAGCCCAAAATATTGTTCATTTTCACGGTTGTATGTAAAAACAAAATTGTCTGAACCAGTTATGCCTTGACGGATTGGCTCAGGAAAAAATAGCGCAACGTTTTTGGTATCGTTTGCATAAATAGTGTCGAGAATTCTGGTTGTTTGTGCTGTAGTCTGTGCTGAGCAAAGTCGAGGTGCGAAAGTGGAAACAAATCCAATCAATATTAAAATAAAAGTTTTCATAGTTTAGGCTTTAGAATTAATCTGTAGTTATTTAATACGGTTACTTTAACATTACGATTGCTTCGCCTTAGGACTTTTGTTACGCCGCCTACCTGCGGAACGGTAGGTATGTTGATATCGCCAATAATATCGTCCAAGACTTCGGTGGTGGCTTCTGCTCTAAAATTGTTCTGTACATAGATACCTTCGCTACCATCTGACAAATCGAAGGCTTTGAGCTTAGTGGGATGGTGCTTAATATTTTCAATTTCAATGAGCGCACGATTGGGCTGAAAGCTGATGAAACCGAAAATAGGTGTATTCATAGGCATTTCTTTACCATTGATTGTTGCCGATTTGGTCAGGCGCATTCGCAATCTGGTATTCGCTTTTACGACTTGGTCGCCATCTACCACCACGTAAATTGTTTCATCTGTATTTCCGATAATTGAAACTTCATTGGGTTTAGGTGCAGCAGCGAAGAACAGTTGATGTTCCAAGCCCAGTTCTTTAGCTTGGATTTTTTGTTCCCGCTTTACTTCAGCAGAATCAATTTTTGATATTGTTTTGCGAGCAGTTCTTTTCTGTCCCAAATTTTGGTATCGCTTTTCTGAATATTGAATCTTACCCGCTTCATAAATACTATCTACGATACGCTCTTTTTCCCGTTCCGGAAGGTCTGGGTCGTAAAATCCCAAGGAATCAATCAGCTTTTCATCATAGATGCTGGGTGCATTGTTTTCACGCACGTTTTTTAGGTCGTTAATCGCATCCAGTTTAGAATCATATTCTTTTTGGTCCTCTTCCAAATCTGGCACTAAGGTCTGCTTAAGGTTTTCAGTTTCACTTTCATCATCGCCCATTACCATTACAGAATAGGAAATCAGAAATAGGAAAATCACGGCCAATACCGCGGCAAATACTATTTTGTTTTTCTCAATTTTCATCGTTCAGTTTTTTTAAAGTGTTCTCGAAATAGTTGGTAATCAAAAGTCCGTGTGGATTGTTGGGAAAGTTTCGGTCAACCATAATCAAGTTTCCGGTGGAAACCAATTCGTAAGTGTCGATGATTGTACCTCTATTGATTTCAAAAATGGTTGTCGTTGTAAAACCATACGAGCCATTATTTTCAGATATCCGTGAATCGATACTCAGAACTTTTTGAACTAAGGAATACTGAAGCAATCTGTTGTAAACACCATCGGCTTTTTTCTGGCGGTAGAGATTGTCCACAGAACTATTACCTAACCAAAGTGCCTTTTCCAAATTGCGTTCATAATTACTGGCATCGATGTTATAGAAGTAATTATGGAACAGATCCAAATGTGCTAAAGCTTCAACCCGAAAATTTTCCTTTTGGGTCACGAGCTTTAATGGAATGATACTGCCATCGGTATTAATGGCAAAGGCACTATTGAGCGCTTTTTGATTGGTGTTGAATACCATCCAAACTGAAAATGTACTGGACAGCAACGCACAGACAACAACCGCCAAAACGATAAATCGATTCAGCTTTAAGACATTGTAAATATTCTTATATGGTGTTTTCATTCTGAATGGATTTAGTTGGTAAATAGTCTGAGCGTAAAGGACGTGGCACGTTTATACAATTTGAATTTTAGGAAAACAATAAAACCAACCGACCCAAGCTGAACCACAGGTGCAAAAAAGCCCTGGCCAGTATCGGTTCCAAACAAGTTGACCCAAAAATTGGTGTTGATTTCCGTGTAGAGTGCATTCACAAAGACGTTTACTAAAAAGAAAGCAGGTACTAACATATAGACCGCAGCATAAAGCTTGAAGAATGTGTAAGCTAACGAACGGAACTTTTCAAAGACTGCAAGGCTAATGACCAAGGGAAAAAAAGTTTGCATTATTCCGAGTAGAAAAAAGCGTTCTGCCAAAAACAATGGATAAATGAACAAATCTAATATCCAGAGGAACAGGCTAATGATGAATGCAAATATTTTGAATCCGTAAAGCGGTGTGACCAAGGCTTCATATAATAATGTCATAGCAGCTTGTGCAACCTCGATGATACTTACATCTTCTTCTATGGGAATATCCTGCATTTGTAAAGGCAGTAATGCTGGTGCTGTCCCTCGATATTGTCCTTCAATAGCCACCAAGATGCCATCGAAAAAGCCTAACACCTGTGTCGAGAATATGACCAAAATGACAATGGCAAAATTCTTGGCGAGTTCGCCTGGACTCAATCCCCAAGTGTAACCATCCTTATCTGCAATGCCTTCATTGTATTTTTTGAGAATGTTGACCAGAAAGAACAGGACAGCGAGCGTTTTCATTCCCGCAATCGTATATTGCGAAAAGTCGCTGGCCTGTATGGTCTGGAAAACGGTATCTATATATTCCAGCCCAATTCCTAAGAGAATGGTCGCTGTCATTTTTAGTATTCGGTTTCTCGGTTATTGACTTTATCCTGCATTTTTCTAAAGGAAATGATGTCACGATAGCGTTTGGTTTTGGTTGTAATGTTGGAAACCATTTGCTTGGATTCCTGCTCTTTTGCTTTCAGGATTTCAGCACGTTCGGCATCGCTCATTTTTAGGTAATCGCTGGAAAGGACTTCATCAATAAAATCTACTGTGTCCAATGAGTTTTGTACTATGGCGTCAAACGATTCCACAACCCTTGAAACTTCATCGGGTTTGATGTAGGGCGAATTCAAAATATCCTGCAAATCATTTTGCATTACGTTGATAAGACGCTGATTATTCTGTCCAATTTCCTCAACTGCTCTCAGTTGCTCAACAACGCTCGATACTTTCTCTATTGCCTCTTTTGCATCTTTTAGGAATTTTACAGACTTAATCATCTGAGCTGTCTGTTTACCTGATTCTATAAGTTGTTTTACCAAACTGATAAAATTGGTATTGTCATAAGTGGGCATTCCTTGTGCGTTAGCATTACCTGACATAAATAAAGTCAGGGCTACAGTCATTACTAAAATTTTGATTTTTGTCTTCATAATATTATGTTTTAGATGTGAATTGAATTATTGCCTTTTGCATATCGTTTGTTTTTTCATAAATCCGCATTATGCGGTCGTTTTCCTGTCCATCGGTCAAATAAGCGGCATACACTTCCTTCGGAACTTCGAGCCGAAAAATGTTGCTTTCTCTACCTATCTTAATAAACATTTCGGTGTACTTGCGTGGTCCTGAAAGATTGTTCTTGATAGATTTTAATTGGTTCAAATCGTGGCTGGATAGGTTGAGCCTTTTAACCAATTCGTCATAGCCTTTTTCATTATTTAAGCTATAAATGACCTGCGTATTTTCAAGAATACTGGCTGAAGTTGAATTGTTCGGTAGCTGATTTATCGACTGAAGAATAATGCCAATAGCGCCATTCTGTTTACGGATGGCTTGGTAGTAGAACTCTACGCTTTCGAGTACATTCTCGAACTTCAGTTGCTTCGCAAACTCATCAAATAGAATAATACCTTTTTCAGCTCTGTTCTTCCAAATGGTTCTTTGAATGGCAGACTTAATCAGCTTCAACATTACGGACAGGATTTCCTTGTTATCCTTTACTTCATCCAGCTCAAAAACAATCAAACGTTTGTCCTCAATTTTATAGGTTTGGTCTTCACTTACTTCAAACAGAAAGCTATATAGACCATCGCCGACATATTCGGACATTACGTGCAAGAAACTCGTAACATTGAAGTAGTCGGGATGGATTTTCAAGGTGTCCAGAAGGTCTTTCTGATTCCTCTCTATAAAGCTGTAAAAGCCATCCAGCGAATGGTTTTCTGAAGTGCTGTCGTAATAGTGGCGAAGAATCTTTTTAACCGAGACTGATTGCGCTTTGGTCACTTTTAAATCTGAAGCAAATAACTCAAACAAAAAGACGGATAAGTCTTCCAATCGTTCCGGTGTGAGGTCATTTGTATCACTTATATAAAAAGGATTGATACCTAAGTTCTTTCCACTTTCATAGCGAAGCACCGTGTATTTTTCAGGATAAAGTTTGGCAAACTTGGTGTATGAGCCACCCAAGTCTATGATGACCAAGCGTACACCACTTTCAAAATATTGGCGCAAGATGTTATTGGCCAAAAAAGATTTGCCTTCGCCAGTTGGCGCAAAAATGGCAAAGTTTCTTGCCTTGATGCGTTTCTTCTTTTCATCCCAGACATCTTTCAGAACAGGAATGTTATGCTCGCGGTCATTAAAGATGATTCCGGTGTTATCGCTTTTGTAATTGGTGTTATTTATGAACAGGCAGAGCGCGTGCTTTAAATCGGTTACGTATAAATCATTGTTTGAGAAATTGGAAGAGAAACAGCAGTAACTATTAAGGATGTAATTCTTACGTTCTTCGCCTCTCGGATAGTACGGGATGATATCCAGTTCCTTAAATTCAGTTTTGATTTTTGAGGTAATTTTATCAAGCTCTTTGGCTTCTTTTGCCCAATAGACAATATTGAGATGACCACGGATGATTCTTGCGTTATCATCGGCATTGATTTGGTCAAGAATGTGCTGGATTTTGCCAAGCACCACTTTATTCTGCGAACCGAAATTTGAACTTTTGTTGAGTTCCTCAATCTTCTTATCGAGCAGTTTACGCCATTTCTGTTTGTCATCCAGATACAAAATCTGATTGACAATGTGATTCTCGTTAAGCGTAAGCCCTAAGCCATCAATAAACCCTTGATGAAACACAAAATCGTCAGAAGTGAATTTCTCATTGGTTTTGCTACTCTGTACACTTTCGCCAAAGCACAGTTCGCTGTTGATGGCCAGGGCATCAAAATGGTTTTCGCCAATATTGACGCTTTTTTTGTCCAGTAAAATGTCAGTATCATAACCTTCATTAAAGCCATTGAAATAGGCACTTGTTAGTTGCTGTATCTCTTCCGCTTTAAGCGAAACAAAATCCATCTTTCGGCTATTATTGATAAAGGAAACCGAATCACTAACTGAGTTGGCAAAACTCTTGATATTGTCATCCAATTCCTGTACGATTCCCTTTGAAACTTTTCTGAAAGGGTTGACGTATTTCGGATTGTTGAGCGCCTTATTTTTGGTCAAGATGAAGAACAAATAACAGCTGTGCTCGATATGCCCACGACCTTTAAAATGCTCGTGGGTAGACTTTTCCAAAAAAGTTGTATTCGGAAGTTGTTCTGAAGTATATGATTTCTTGAGATAGATATCCTGTTTATGAACCACAGTACCAACTGGCAAAGACTTTAATGCCTGAAACCAAGCACCGTGCATATCTTCAAAATCCTTTTCAGACAACGAGTATATTTCCGGCAGATTTCCTTTGTAGCACAAAATAACATTGCCATTATTGGCAAATACGATATTGTCGTGAATATCTACGATGGGTTGATATGCCGAAAGGTTAATCTTGTTCATAATCGAAGCCAGAATTTCTTTTGTTACTAATGATTTTTGGAAAAGCCTTAGCCATTTGGAATAGTTGTGGATTGTGGGCTATTCTCGTCAGCGCCACATAAAGGGAAGCGTTGAAAACCAACACACCTATTATTATCCCAAAGCTGAAAGAGAAGATGATGATGAGCAACGAAGCCAAAATAGAAACCATCATCAAAGCAAACAGGGAAATGGGCAGCCCAAAAATGACCGCCCTTTTCCTGATGTTTTTATAGACTTCGAACCGTTTCATTTATACAACGATTCCTATTAGGTAAGTAAAGATTCCGACTACTGCACCTGCAATCAATACAAATACTAAAACTCGGGTAATCCCCTTTTTTAAATCTGCATTTTCCCCAAAAAAATGTCCTGCGTTAAACAGGAAACCTACAAGGAAGATTACACC